>Ga0210408_10001171_pt1 | contig 28338 bp, 29 predicted proteins | sample IncBWH4MmetaG_FD_155471 | JGI IMG/M metagenome (GOLD analysis project Ga0210408, IMG submission 155471) | Forest soil microbial communities from Barre Woods Harvard Forest LTER site, Petersham, Massachusetts, United States - Inc-BW-H-4-M | ecosystem: Environmental > Terrestrial > Soil >...
AATTTGGAATCGTCCTCGTCCTCGTCGTCGTGCTCGTCCTCGGTGCATTGGGATTCCGTGACCGCAAAGAGACCGATGGAACTAATTTGTTCCGTTAGTCTGATTGCAAAAACGATCGGGATTCTCGAGGACGAGGACGACTCCTCAAATTCGGAATTTGGGTTTAGCGATCTTGCCGGGAATGGATCCGAAGAGTCAGCAGGGAACGAAAAATTGTTATCAGCGAGCGGGGCGTGCCGGTTGCTACGTTAATACCTTTCGAGCCGGCTCATAAGGCGATCCCGTTCGCCAATCGGAAAGTGGTACGCGGCTTCGAAGAACTTCCCGCGATTGAGCATGACTCCACCGAATACATCTCTTCTGATCGGGACAGGGCATGATCTACTTTGATACCAGCTATCTGGCTAAGTGCTACCTGAACGAAACCGGAAGCGCGGCCGTGCGGCAGATCGCGCAATCACAGTCGACCGTCGCCTGCTGTGAGTACGGGCGCATCGAGGTGATGAGCACGTTTCACAGAAATTTCCGTGACGGATTGCTGGCCAAGTCGCAATTCGATACGGTCGCGCGGCAGTTTGAAAGCGATGACGAAGGCGGCGTTTGGATTTGGTTGCCATTGACCGCTGATCTGTGTCGAAGGACTGCGGCGCCACGATCTTTTTCTTGACACGGTACCGATTAGTACCTAAGGTTAGACCGATTCGGTACTGAATCGTACCGAGATCGAAACGATTTGTAAAGGAGATATGGCCACGTCAAATGAGTTAGTGCTCGTCACTGGGGCCGCCGGAGGCCAGCAAGGCAAGACCGGTCGGCATGTATCCGAATTGCTGCTCGCTCGCAGGATTCCGGTTCGCGCCTTCGTTCACAAGATCGACGAACGCTCGGATCGCCTGCGCGCCCTCGGCGCCGAGGTGATCGAGGGCGATTTCCTCGACTTCCATTCCGTCGAGCGGGCCGTGCGAGGCGTCTCGACCGTCTATTTCGCTTACCCGGTCCAGGCCGGGCTGCTCGACGCGACCGCGATCATGGCCGACGCCGCGCGCAAGGCCGGCGTCACTCGCCTCATCGATATGGTGATGCTGATATCGTCTCCGGACGCCCCGACGCCCCGCATGCGACAGAACTACCTGTCCGAGCAGATCTTCGAGTGGGCCGGGATAGGCGCGGCGCATGTCAGGGCCACGGTGTTCTACGAGAATGTCCTTGCCCTGACCGCCTCGAGCGTGGCGAAGGACGGGACGATCCTGCTGCCGTGGGGCAGCGACAGCACGGTTATTCCGCTGGTTTCGGGCGAGGACGTCGCGCGCGTCGCCGCCGGTGTGCTGACAGCCCCTTCGGTCCTTTCTGGAAGTTCTTACCCGGTGATCGGCGAGGTGCTTGCCCTACGGGACATTGTCGCGACCTTCAGCCGGGTCCTCGGCCGGGAGGTGCGCTACCACGAAATCCCGGACGAGCTCTGGTACGACGGGGCTCTGAAGCGGGGCCTCAATCAGCACGCGGTCGAGCATCTGTCGCAGCTCTGGCGGGCGATTCGCACCGGGCCGGCTAGTTCGGCGACGTGGGAGCCGACCGCTACGATTGAAACCCTGGGCGGCAGAAAGCCCAAGACTTTTGAGGAATTCGTGCGCGAGGAGCGAACCGCCTTTAATGGTTTCAGTCAGTAATCAGCGCCGCCGGCGGTAGGGATGCGCTCCCGCGCGAGCCGCCGTAGATTGTCCGATAACGACATCCGGTGCAGCGCCTCTGATCGTCGATGGTTTCCGGCGCGTCCGGCGCAGCACGTTCACAGAAGGCGCAATCATGGAAAGGGCCGAATACCATCGGCACTCGCGAGCGCGCATGGCAGAAACGGCAAAAGACCCGTCGAAACATGCAGCGCCGGACGCGCCGGAGCGCATCGACCATCGGAGGCGCTGCACCCGATTCGATCATCGGACGTGCTGCCGCGGATCGCGCGGGAGCGCGTCCCTACCGTGCCACACGTTGCGAAAACGCGTCTCCTGAGACGCCGATACGCCAATACGCCGACCCGCCGACACGCTTCCCTTGCCGACGGCCCAATTTTGAACGCCACGACGTCACCATTATATGCGAGACGGTACACCAGGGCTTCTTCGCCGAGATGCTTTCTATACGCCCGCGCAGCGGCTCCAATCCAAGACCACTCCGTCTAACTAACGTTTATTTTGAACAGCAGTGTTAGGGACCAACTTACTCACTGCGGGCAGAGAACAATAGACTTGTGCTCGAGCTCCCGTGATACACTCTGCCCCTATGCCATTTCGCGCGTTCAATTTAGGGGACAACTTACTCACTGCGGTCGAGGAAGCAGGGTACACGGAACCGACTCCGATCCAAGTGGAAGCGATCCCCAAAATAATGGCTGGGCATGATCTGATCGGAATCGCTCAGACCGGTACCGGTAAAACGGCGGCGTTCGTTTTGCCGATCCTTTCGCAACTTTTTAAGGCTGGCGGTTCGTCCCAGACACGCGGAATTCGTTGGCTGATCGTTGCGCCGACACGGGAGTTGGTTGTTCAGATCGAGGAAAATGCGCGGGTTTATGCCAAATATTTGCCAGCACGAATCGCCGCGGTGTTTGGCGGTGTGAGCGAAGGTCCGCAGATCAAAGCGCTTCGCTCCGGTGCCGATCTTGTCATTGCAACACCTGGGCGGCTCCTGGATTTGGTCGGGCAAGGGTATGGAGATTTCTCGGCACTCCGGTTCCTGGTCCTGGACGAGGCGGACCGCATGCTGGACATGGGTTTTATTCCCCAGATTCGACGCATCATGAAGATCCTTCCATCAAAACGGCAGACGTTATTATTTTCAGCGACGCTTTCCAAAGAGATCGAGATACTCGCGCAAGAGTTTCTCCATAGACCGAAGATGGTGCAAATTGGACGAAGGTCGAACCCGGCCGAAACGGTGACGCAGCTCGTTTATGAAGTGTCCGCAGGTCTGAAGCCAGCGCTCCTGATTCACCTGTTGCGCGATCCTTCCTTCGATTCAGTGCTCGTTTTCACGCGGACAAAACATGGTGCCGATCGAATCGCGAAGCGTCTGGGAGCAGCGCAGATCACGACGGCAACCCTCCATTCGAATCGTTCTCAGAACCAGCGCCTGAATGCCTTGAAAGCCTTCAAATCGGGAGAAGTCCGCGTGCTCGTCGCAACTGATATTGCGGCGAGAGGGATTGACGTGGACGGCATTTCGCACGTCGTGAATTTCGATTTTCCGATGCATCCGGAAGATTATGTTCACCGAATCGGGCGGACCGGACGGGCACAAGCGATCGGAGACGCCATCAGCTTTGTGACGCCGGAAGATCGAGAGGCTCTTCGCTCTTTGGAACGATTCATCGGACGTGGCGTGGTGCGAAAGCGAGCTGACGATTTTGATTATCACGCGGTTCCTGCTGCCTCCCCGGAACGAAGAGAAAATCGTCCTTTTACTCAGAGCAAATCCCCCACTTCGGGGAATCGTAGCGCGCGGACGCCGAGCGGAGATACGCGCTGGAATCGGCGGAAAGGTGGGAGACGTTTCAGGGGGCGATAGTTTCCAGATCCGCGCAGATGTGCAGGTGGAGGGGGAGCCGCCTGTAAACGCGGCATCTGAATTAAGTGCCGGAAGCGAGGAACGCGCTACCGCGACTGGACGTCCGATGGCTAACATCCGGTCCACAGACGCGTTCCAGACATGCGAGGCCGGACGCGCCGGAATGCATCTGCCATCGGAGGCGGTACACCGGACATAACCATCGGACGTGCTGACGCGGATCAAGCGGGAGCGCGTCCCTACCTGCACCGTTGCGCCGGAACGCGTTTCAGACATGCGGATGTTCCCGATCACGAGAACTTTCTGGCGGCGCGGGAAAATCCTGAAACAAACTGTTTCGTACTCTTCTTAAAGCCTAAAGACCAAAGAGAAGCCGGATTCCTTGATCCTCTTTCGGAGCGATACGAGGGCGTTTGACGATGGGAAGGGCTCAGGTTGGAAACGCCACGAGCAGTTCGCGATTCGCCGCGATCAGGACGTCTTTGGCAACTGATCCTCCGCGGAATCTAATCGTCCGCGTCTCCTGACGTGGGAAAAGGAAGCTGATCTGACCGCTCCTTGGATCGCCTCTCCCCTTCTGGGCTATTTGGATTAGCAACTCGGACTGGGAACTTTTAACTTCCAAATGCCACGTCCGAAAGTTGCCCTCCTGATAAGCTTGGCTTTCGCCGTCATCCTCGAAGGATTCGGATTCGAAGCTCCCTTCGTTCCGCTTAGGAAACACGGCAAACCCACGTTCATCGGCCGGCTTGGCAAAGTGCTGGTCCGCGACGTTCAATGGGATCGCACAACCTTCCTTAGCCAATAGCGGTGGGCGGTCCCAGGGAGCAGGTAACAACACCTCCTGACCTCCGGGGTAATAGTCGCCGCTCCAAAAGTCGTACCATCCAGAACCGGCAGGCAGGTAAACGGATCTGGCACGCTGACCAGGCTCCACGACGGCGGCTACGAGCAAGTTTTCACCCAGCATCACATCATCGTTTTCCAGGTAGCAACGTTCATCCTCTGGAAAATCGTGAAAGGTCGGTCGAATGATCGGCGCGTACTCGCGGTGGGCGTGCCAGACCAGGTCGTAAAAGTAGGGAATGAGCCGGTACCGAAATCGAATCAGATCGCGAATGTGGGGCGTAATTTCCGGATACATCCACGGCTCGTTCACTGATTTGTCATCGTTCCACGAGTGGATGCTGAAGCGCGGCATGAAAATCGCAAACTGCACCCAACGCAGGAAGAGTTCAGGCTCCGGGGCGGGTCCAGAAAAGCCGCCCACATCATGGCCGAGGTTAGACACTCCGGATAACGCCAAGCCAATGCCCATCTTAATGTTGTAACGAAGCGTTTCCCAAGATGTGTAATTGTCCCCGGACCACGTCTGAGCGTACCGGTGCAAACCCACGGCGCCGGCTCGGGTGACGAGGAACGGGCGTTTCTCCGGTGCAAATTCTCGTTGTGCCTCCCACGATGCGCGGATCATGAGCAACGTCTGCAGCGTCTTAGCTTCAGCGGCCTTCCGCTTTTCACCGAAGCCTTCAATCCAGGCTTTCTCGTTCCAGACCTCGAACTCGTTGTTGTCGTTCCAGGTTGCCGCGATACCGTATTCCAGCAGAGCTTTCGTCACCCCGGCTTTCCACCACGCCACCGTCTCCGGATTCGTGAAATCAAGGTAGCCGCCTACTTCGTCCCAGAATTGCACCATGGTCGGCTTGCCGCTCTCTTCTTGGATCAGGAGCCCTTTGCCGGCCACCTCTTTGAAGCGCGGATGATCCCGTAACAGGCAAGGCTTTATGTTCGCGCAAAGCCGAATGCCATGATCTCGGTAATGCTTCACAAAGCCTTGCGGGTCAGGAAATTTGCGCCGGTCCCAATGGAACACGTAACGCTTTTCACCGATGGAGGTGTATCCGGAAGAGAGATGGAAGGAGTCGCAAAGGATGTCGTTCTCTTCACAACGCAAAACGAACTCGTTCATCCGCTCTTGGGCGTTAGGTGCGTCCGTGTAGGTCATGGTGGACCCGGAATAACCCAGGCTCCACTTGGGCGTAAACGCGGGGCGCCCCGTCAACCAGGTGTAACGTCGCACGACGTCCGCCAAGGTTGCCCCCGCGATAAAGTAATAATCCAAGTCGCCGTGGTCAGCTCGAAAATAGCGGTAATGTCCGTGGTAGTTGTCGAGTTCACGTCCAAGGTCAAAGGTACAATCGGAGACCGTGTCGTAGAAAAGGCCAAAGCTAACCTTGGTCTGCTTCTTCCAAGTCAGGTAAAACGGGATGTGTTTGTAGAGTGGGTCGGACGTTCTGGCGTTGTAACCCATCGCATCAAGGTTGGTCATCCGGTAGCTCTGCCCGGCGCGGTTAGTTGCTCCCGCTCGCTCCCCCAGCCCGAAATACATTTCGTCCGCTTCCCGCTTCAGGTAATGGTACACACGATCATCCCACCAGCCGAAATTGTAACTTTGCGTGGTCCGATCGGCGGCGGCAAATTGCCAGTGCCCGCCCTGCCTTACCTCCCACCGACAAAAAAGGCCCCGGAGCACGATTGTTAAGCGCACGACTGCGGTGGTGATGCGCATTTCGTCCGCCCCTTGAACAAGCTCGAAATCAGGCATGGCAAATGCCGAATGGTCAAGGCGATCACGCCCCTCGTAAGGGACGTCCTCGAGACCCGGCGCAACGGCCCAAGTGCGGGGAAACCGTAGTTTCCCCCCCGGTAAAACCATTATGCGCAGGATATCTTCCTCCGGCACGGAAATGTGGGCAACGTGGCCTTCTGCACTTTTCAGGGTTAACCGACAACCTACCCGATCCGCAAAGCTGAACACTGGTATGGAATCCATTGACATAGGAAGTTAGTTAGGACTGCAATGCCCGCCCTTTGTTAGGCGCGGCTTCCGACTTTATAAGAGCCAACCAGCACAATCACCACAATTGCCCCGATGATGTCGAAGAGCGCCAGGCAGGCAAAGAGCGGGCCGTAGCCGACCGTAGTGGCCAGGGCGCCTACGACTAAAGAAAACCCTAACCCTCCAGTCCAAGCCGCGGTGCCGGTGAAACCATTGGCCGTCGCCACTTCATGAGGATCAAAGACGTCGGCACTCAAGGTATTGAGCAGGGCGGAAATCATCTGATGAGCAAAGCCTCCGATGCAGAACAACGCAATCGCGGTGTAAGGGCTGGAGACCAGTCCAATCGAGCCGGGACCGATCATCAGGATGGCGCCGAGCACAATCCCGACGATGCGAGAATGAATGAGCTTGACCTTGAAAAACTTCATCACAAACGGCGATAGGTAACCGCCGAAAATTCCGCCAAGGTCCGCCGCCAGGAAAGGCATCCAAGCGAAAATCGCAATCTGTTTGAGGTCCATGTGACGCACCGTGGCCAAGTAGAGCGGAATCCAGAAATTAAAAGTTTGCCAAGCGGGTTCGGCGAGGAACCGTGGAATGGCGATTCCCCAGAACTTCGGTGCGGTTAAGATTTTTCGGACCATCGGAGGCCTTTTCTCACCAGCGGCTAAACTTCTTTCCGGTTCTTGGCCTTTTAGAATGTAGGAACGTTCCTGGTCGCCCATCAACCAATGCTCTTTTGGTGAACGGTAGAAGGTCCACCACAGGGCCACCCAGATGAACCCGATGCCGCCGGTCACCACAAAGGCCATTTGCCAACTGTGCTGCAACGAAACCCAAATCACCAATGGTGGTGCCAGCAACGCTCCGAGCGATGTGCCCGCATTAAAATAGCCGACGGCGACGGAACGTTCCTTTGCTGGAAACCATTCAGAGATCGCCTTAATCCCAGCCGGGATCGCTGCCGCCTCACTCAAACCCATCATCCCACGGAGAAAGGCGAGAGCTAACCAACTCCCGGCAGCGGCATGCAACATGTTGAACATCGACCAAGCCACTCCAAACAATGAAAACCCGAGTCTGAGCCCCAAAACGTCGAGAAAATAACCGCAGACCGACTGCATGACGCAATAGCCGATCTGGAACGCACCAACGATGTATGAATATTCGGCAGTAGTGAACTTCAGCCTCACTTGCAGTTCCGGAGCCAACACCGCCAGCGAATTGCGCGCCAGGTAATTAATGATCGTGCCCAGGCAAATCAGCCCGATAATCCACCAGCGAAATCCTTTCAATTTCATGATGCGGAATCGGCACAGTTTCAGGAATCTCCTGAGTACCGAGATAGCTTTGGGGGCAAGTTATGTTTAGTGGGTTTGCTCTGATCTGGCGAGTGTTTTTGCGGGCGTTCGCGGCCTAAGCGTTTTCACTTGACCGATTGATCTCAGCTAATTTCGAAACGCCAGGCGCGGTTTCTGGCCGCCCCCGTTTTTGATTTAAAGCAGCGGATGTGATGGGCCCGCTGAAGGCTCGCCCGAAGTCCATTCGCTTTTCTTTAACTCCCAAATCTCATGCTCAGAATATGATGGATCGACAAATTTTGCAGGTCGAACGTCAATCAGACGCGCCCCGCGGTAGGGATGCGCTCCCGCAGCGAGCCGCCGTAGATTGTCCGATAATGACATCCGGTGCAGCGCCTCTGATCGTCGATGGTTTCCGGCGCGTCCGGCGCAGCACGTTCACAGAAGGCGCAATAACGGAAAGGGCCGAATACCATCCGCACTCGCGGGCGCGCATGGCAGAAACGGCAAAAGACGCGTCGAGACATGGAGCGCCGGACGCGCCGGAGCGCATCGACCATCGGAGGCGCAGCACCCGACTCGATCATCGGAGGTGCTGCCGCGGATCGCGCGGGAGCGCGTCCCTACCGTGCCACAAGTTGCGAAAACGCGTCGAAATGGGCCACGCCGGATCGGGCCGACGGCCCATTTTGAACGCAACGACGTCACCATTATATACACCAGGGCTTCTTCGCCGAGATGGAGTCTATACGCCCGCATAGCGGCTCCAATCCAAGACTACTCTGTCTAACTAACGTTTATTTTGGACAGCGGTGATCATCGAGGACACGGGGTCAGCCGTGGGGTCAGCCGTTGACTTATGATTCTGCTGAAAAACCCTCTTTGTCGAAAAATGTTAAATTTCGGGGGGATCAAATCACCCTGCCTATACCGTAAAAACCCGTCTACGGGCATTTTAGAGCGTATTTTTTTTGTCACCGGAATACGATTTTTTACAATGTTGGAAAAGAGGGGGTTTTTCAGCAGAATCGACTTATGACTTAAGTTGATTGTGGGATGTAGGCCGCGACCTCTTCGAATTGAGTTCGACGGGCGCGGTGCACCATTCCCTGGCGCGGTGAAGTCGGGGGAAAGAAATTTTTAGGGATGACCGAGATCCGCCGAAGCTTCTCGGCTCTCTGGCCGAAGGGGCGGAGCGCTGTGCTCACAATTGTTGTTAGCGATACGTCATTTCTAAGCTTGGCGCCTTAGCATTTTTGCGTGAGCATCACTGCACCATGTTCAGCGTAGAGAATGGAGCGCTGCTCCGGACGTATGCCGGAGAGCGTCTGCTGATCGAACCCTGGGGCGAGGACGCGTTGCGGGTGCGCGGTACGATGTACGCCGAGTTGGACCGCGAACCCTGGGCGTTGGATGCGGAACGGCCGCACGGTATCGCGGATATTCGTATCGATGCCGGTGGGACAAACGCGTCCGTCCGGAATGGCCAAATTCTCGCGCGCGTCGATCCGCGAGGACAGATCAGCTATTATAATGGCTCCGGCAAGCTACTCCTGGCCGAATATATGCGTCTGCGCCTCGGCAATATGCAGGCCGGAACAGGCCAAATCGACGAGCAGGCGGTCTCTTATTTCAATAGCGCGCTAAAGATCCATCCGCGCACATTTACACCCCAGGTTGGTGGTGATTACGCCTTAAGCGTGCGTTTCGAATCCGCCGCCGACGAAAAGATTTATGGCATGGGCGGCTATCAGCACGGATTTCTCGACCACAAAGGATGCTTGCTCGAATTGGCGCAACGCAATTCGCAGGCAAGCGTGCCCTTTGCCGTTTCGAGCCTCGGTTACGGATTCCTCTGGAACAATCCGGCCATCGGGTTTGTTTCCTTTGGCAAGAACCTCACTGAATGGAGCGCGCGTTCCACGCGGCAGCTCGACTACTGGATCACTGCCGGGCGCACTGCCCGGCAGATCGTCGAGAACTACGCGAAAGTCACTGGCACCGTACCGATGATGCCCGAGTACGGACTGGGCTTGTGGCAGAGCAAGCTGCGGTACCGGACACAGGATGAATTACTCAGTGTGGCGCGCGAATACCGGCGCCGGGGCATCCATCTCGACGTCATTGTTGTCGATTTCTTTCATTGGCCCAAACAGGGTGAGTACTGTTTCGATCCCGATTATTGGCCCGACCCGGCAAGGATGATCGCTGAGCTCGAAGCCATGGGTACCAAGCTGATGGTCTCGATCTGGCCGACGATCGACAAGACATCGACGCATTTCGAGGAAATGTGTAGCCGAGGTCTTCTGGTACGCTCGAATCGCGGCATTTCAACGACCATGGATTTCCTCGGCGACACGGTGTTCTTCGACGCCACTAACCCGCAGGCGCGCGACTATATCTGGCGGCTCGTCAAGGAGAACTATTATGACAAGGGTGTGCGGATCTTCTGGCTGGATGAAGCAGAACCGGAATACTCGGTCTACGACTTCGATAATTATCGTTATTACGCGGGAACCGATCTACAGGTTGGCAACATCTATCCGCGGAATTACGCCCAAGGGTTCTATGAGGGAATGGCCGCGCAGGGCCAGACTGGCATCGTGAATCTAGCGCGTTGCGCTTGGGCGGGAAGCCAGAAGTTTGGCGCCTTGGTGTGGTCCGGTGATGTCGACTCGAGCTTCGAGTCTCTCCGCAATCAAATTGCGATCGGCCTCAGCATGGGAATGGCCGGTATTTCGTGGTGGACCAGTGACACCGGCGGTTTCCATGGGGGGGTCAATACCGATCCGTTGTTCCGCGAGTGCCTGGTGCGCTGGTTTCAGTTCTCCGTATTCTCGCCGGTGTTACGCATGCACGGTGACCGCGAACCGCATGGGAAAGCATTGAGCGACAAAGGCGGTGGTTTGTGCATCAGCGGAGCGGACAACGAGATCTGGAGCTTCGGCGAGGAGGTTGAATCTATTCTCGTCGCCTATCTGCAATTGCGGGAGCGCTTACGTCCCTATATCCGCACGCAGATGCGCCAGGCGCACCAGGCCGGCACACCCCTGATGCGTCCTTTGTGTTACGATTTTCCCGATGACAAACATGCTTGGCAAATCGAGGACGCGTATATGTTCGGGCCGGACATTCTGGTGGCACCGGTCACGTCCGAGGGGATACGCCAGCGCACCGTCTATCTGCCTGGCGGCTGTCAATGGCGCGATTACACCAGCGGCGAGGTCATTGACGGAGGACAGACGGTAGTCGCGGAGGCTCCCCTGGCACGTATCCCGGTGTTCCTGCGCGAGGGCAGTTCGGTCTTTATGAATATGCCGCCCTCCGGGACGCAGGATCCGGAAATTTCTTGAATTAGGGTATACTCGAGGGACGCTTTCCAAAAATTGATATATCTAAGTTGTTTGGCTAGAGTGGCTTAGATGTCTTTTTACTCGCATATTAGAAATATACTTCGGAGCGGGATTGAGCTGAGCTAGTCTGCATCGGTCACAAATCCTTAGCTTAGAGATTTGTGACCGATGCAGGCTGTGGCAGCGGAACTCGTCGGCTACGCCGGAAAATTCCGCTGCTTTTTGGAGGGGAGAGTTTAAAAACATTTTGTTCCGATTCCTTTATTTTAAAACGGGCTCTTAAACAGACGCGAAGCGTCTTTTTAAGAGCTTCCTAGCCCGCAATGAGCTCGTCGCTTCGGTTTCTGCGTGATTTTTGCGGGCTAGCGCGTGGCGCCAAATCCTGCTGGGATGGTCATTCTCCCGCCCGCAAGGCGGTGTGCACCGTCGGCAGAACGGCATCTGCTAGCTCGTCCGCTGAGGTCTTTTTTTCGCGGCTCCACTGGAGTGCCGCGCCTGTAATCGCCCAACTGACCATCGTGGCCTTCAGTTCCGGATTTTCGGCTCCATGACTCCGCAGGCCGGCCAACAATGATTCGCGGATGACGGCCTTTACCTGCGATTCAACCATCGGCTCGAATTGCCGCTGATGTTTCTGGCAACCGGAAGATACCTCGGCCAGGAAATCGCACGCCGCAAGGATCAGCTGTCTTAATGATGCTTCACAAGTCCCTTCATTTCCCGCGATCCGGGCGGCGATTAATGTTTGAAATCTTTCGCCCATCATGGCCTCTAGCAGAGCGAACTTGTCGGTGAAATGATCGTAAAAGGTGGCCCGGTTGAGTGTGGAGCGCTCAGCGATGTCCTGGACCGTGATGAGCTGGAAAGTCTTTTCGGTGAGGAGGTCCTGAAAGGCTTTAAAAAGCATCTGCCTGGTGCGTCGGATTCGCGGGTCAAGCTTCATTGGCTCAGCCGTCATACATCAAGAGTAGCTTTTTGACAATCTATCCGTCTAATGATGTGTTACCGGCAATTGTCGTTTTGTCATCTAGTGTCCTGTCCAGAAATAGTATGTATTTCGGGTGTTGGACACTAGGGACGACAAAGCCAAAATCTGAAAGAAGCGTACTAACCATGAATACTGCAAAAGCTTTGACCGAAGAACCACCCCGCAGCCCCCGCGACCGTCTCGGCGGCTACGCGCTGATGGCCCGCATGATCGACAAGGGACGTGCCGATATTCAAGGCACCGTCGGCGAATATCACTACGCCTGCCCCCTTGATCAAATGCTCTTCGAGTTCAAGGGCGTCCAGCCCGATGAAGTCAAGAAGCTGCTCTCTTCGGGTGCCCCTGACGAGCAAGTCGTCACCTGGTTCGACAGCCATGGCACGGCACGGACGGCCGAAGAAATCAAGACATGGTCAAATGGAGTCGAAGGCTATCGTCCCTACGACGATCCGGAAAAGAGGGACTGGTTTTCCGAGGAATGCACCAAGCTGGGTCTCAAGCCAGAGAGCTCGACCTTGGTGGATTATCTCGAGGCGGATGACGCTGCCAGTTTCTAGAACTGATTGATCAAGCAAGGGCGGGAGATTCGATCCCCCGCCCCTTCTTCGCCGTCTCTGTTGGCACTAAACCTAAATTCCGAAAATTGAGGAGTCGTCCTCGTGCTCGTCGTCGTGCTCGTCCTCGGTGCATTGGGATTCCGTGACCGCAAAGAGACCGATGGAACTAATTTGTTCTGTTAGTCTGATTTGCGAAACGATCGGGATTCTCGAGGACGAGGACGACGACGATGACGATTCCAAATTTCGGAAATTTGGGCTAAAGAAGACGCGCCTACGCCTCGAAATGTGATCGCCGAATCAATTGGACGATTTCCGGTTTTGGCGATTAGAATCGTTGCGGCATCAGGCGGAGACTCCACTGGTGCACCGCGTTCTTCCAGCTTGTTGGATTGGTGGCGCAGTAGATGGGAGCAATGCTCGCAAGGCTCAAATGGCCTTTGAATGGCCGACGATTCAGAAGTTCGGCCGCGTAGAAGATCGAGGCTTCAGGTGTTGCAAAGCGTTTTGGTCCGCGCTGGGTCATCAGACCCATCCAGTTGTTCTTGAGTCTGGCGGCGCGGCTCTTCCATGCGCCTGACTCGAGTCCGGATATTGCGGCCAAGATGAGAGGATCGATATTGTTTTGTCGGCCGGCCTCGACGAATACTTGTCCGAATCCGTGCGGCACTTTGGTGTCGAGCTGATCTGGATCAATCGGGCGAAATATCCGTACGTTCTCCTCTGTGGCGCGGCCCGAGATTTGCAATGCCAGAGCAAACACCAATATAAAAGCCGTTCTCATGCGCCCCCTCTTTGACGCATTTGTCTACTTTGGCAAGTTTCTTTTTTTGGAGGTTGAAGATTGGGTCAGGCGTCAGGAGTCCGGGGGGAACGTGTCGGCGTATCGGCGAAACGGCGGGTCGGCGAAAGGACAATTTGAATCGCGCTACGGAGCCGTGCGCATCACCGTGCTTGACTGGCGCGTTTTCTGTTACTATTATGGTCACAGTATGGCGGTCAACACTCAGTTTTCCATTGCGACGCACATCATGGCCAGCTTGGGCTATGCGTCGGGTGAGGAAATCAATTCGACCCGGATCGCTGGGAGCGTAAACACTAGTTCCAGTTTTGTCCGCCGTATCCTGGCCAAGTTGTCCAGAGCCGGCCTGGTCGAAACGGCAACGGGCAAAAATGGCGCCTGCTGGCTGGCTCGGCCGTCGCGTGGCATCTCTTTGCTCGAGATCTATCGTGCGGTCGAGGCACCAAAAGCTTTCGCGATCCATCAATACCCGGTCGAAAAACGTTGCATCGTGAGTTGCCATATCAAATCGGCTCTGGGCCGGGTTCTCGATAAAACCCAGCAAGCAATGGAGCAACGCTTAAGCCGGATTAGCTTGGCGCAGGTGGTCGCGGACTTACACAAAAAATAACCGAACCGGGTGCAGGCCATGAGCGCGAATTTTGTCATTATTGCAACTTTTAAAGACACAATTAAACCCAACCTAAACCACAAAGAAAGAACATCATGAGTAAACTAAACGGAAAAATAGCTCTTATTACTGGCGGCACAACCGGTCTTGGCTTCGCCACCGCCGAACGCTTTCTGAACGAAGGAGCAGAAGTCGTCATCACCGGGCGTCGACAGGCTGAGCTCGATTCCGCCCTCAAGCGTCTGGGTCAGAACGTCCTTGGCGTTCAAGGGGACGTCTCCAACCTAGCGGATTTAGATCGACTTTACGCCACCATCCAAAAGCAGAAAGGGCATCTGGATATCGTTTTCGCCAACGCGGGCGGAGGAAGTTTTGCCCCGCTGGGCGCCATTACAGAGGAGCACTTCGACCAGATCTTCAACATCAACGTCAAAGGGTTGCTTTTTACCGTCCAGAAAGCGCTTCCCCTGCTGAAGGATGGGGGCGCCATTATCCTGAATGCCTCGATCGTCGCCTCGATGGGCATGGAAGCCTTCAGCGTTTACAGCGCGACGAAAGCGGCGGTCCGTTCCTTTGCTCGCACCTGGACCACTGATTTGAAGACGCGGAAAATCCGCGTCAACGTCATCAGTCCCGGCGTAGTGCCGACCGAGGGGTACCAAAGCTTGGGTAACGACGATGAGGTGAAACAGTTCGCTGCGCAGATGGCGACACAAATCCCGCTCGGACGTGTGGGTCGACCTGATGAGATCGCCAAAGCGGTGGTCTTCTTGGCCTCCGATGACAGCAGCTTTGTCGCCGGCGCTGAGTTGGTGGTTGATGGCGGAATGATCGCGGTCTAAGCGAACCGGTTTTGCAAAGGTCAAGGTTCCGCCGCCACGGTGCGCTCGGGCGCCTCGTAGCCGGCGGTTGTAATCCAGCCGCAACTCGAAATGCTCCAAAGCGATTGGTGTGCGCTCGGGTCCGAGGCTTGACAGGAGCGGGTAATTATAGGCTATAGTCTTTCCCTATAGCCTATGAAAGTGTCAAATTTGACGCACGTTCCCTCCTCAGGGCTGCTCGGCCTAGTAACCCTTTCAGCAATTGCCCTAGGGCTGGCGGTGTCCGACAGCAGCAGGGGTGACGAAGTGGCCGCAGCCGCCAAAGCCGCCTCGATCGCGGCCCTCCAAAGCACCAATTCTACCGCGGCGGACGCTGCCTGATCTCGCGCGTGCCAGCAAAATATGTGAGCCGAGACGCCTCCCCGGGATGGGTACTGGCTATTCCTCTGGAATGAAAGAAATCCTGGAGCCAAACGTGCTGGTCGAATCAATATCGCAGTGGAACCTCTCATCTCCGCTGCAGGCGGTGACGAAAGCCAAGGCAGTCTACGTGGAAACACGCTCGCGTATTCTGAAGGGTATGCTGGCCCCCGGTTCGGCGGTGAACCAAGAAGCACTCGCCGCGGAACTGGGAGTATCGATTACGCCGCTCCGCGAAGCGCTGCGGCGATTGGAGATGGAGGGGCTGATCCGCATGGAGGCACACCGGACAATGATCATCACGCCCCTAACGAGGCAAGAGTTGCACGAGATGTATGCTATTCGGCTGGAGCTAGACCCACTTGCCGCTGGTTTAGCCGCCGCAAACGCATCGGAGTCGGAGCTGGAGGTGATCAGGCAACTGGCTCGACAAGAGGCTGTTTCTGATCCCGTGCTGCAACTCGAGCGCAATCGCGGGTTCCATCGTGCCGTCTATTCATCAAGTCAAAACGGTGCACTGATTAATATACTAGATCAGCTCTGGGATCGGACCGATCGCTACCGGCTGATCCTGATCAAGGAGGAGCTTGTGGAGGGCCCGACATCGCGACAGGAACACATCGAAATAGCGGAGGCTGTCGCGGTCCGGAAGGCGGAACTTACGGCTCGCTTGATGCGGGCTCACATCGGGCGTTCGCACACCCGCATCTCCGATATCGTGATGGCGTGGGCAGCCGATGGCGGCGAAAGGTCGAGGCCGAGGTCCTCGGGCAACCAATGACCGATAAGGATCAGACCGGAGCCACCCTTGTGGAGCGCCTCTCCGCGCTGGACACCGCTACACTCTACGAGTCAGGGGCGAACGGAACGATGACGCCGGATATTAAAATGCTGTCCGGCGATCGCCGACTGGCGGGCCCTGCGCTTACTGTCATGTGCCACCCCGGCGACAACCTGATGATTCATGTGGCCGTTGCACGCGCTCAGGCTGGCGCAGTAATTGTGGTCCAGACCCAGGACGCGAGTTACGGTGTCTGGGGTGAGGTGCTGACCGTGGCCGCGATGGCGCGGGGCATTGCCGGATTCGTCGTAGACGGGTCTGTTCGTGACCTCGGTGCCATCCGGCGTCTAGGCTTTCCCGTGTTCGCCCGCGGAACGGCCCTTCGGGGTACGAACAAGTCCGCCCGCGGCACCGTCGGCGGGGTCATCACATGCGGGGGTACTCCTGTCTCGTTGGCCGACCTGATCGTCGCCGACGAGAGCGGGATCGTGGTGATCCGACCGGAAGAGGCCGAGCATGTCCTAGAGAGAGCGGAAGAGCGCTGTTGTAAAGAGGCGGCGATGATGAACGAGCTGAGAGCGGGCCGCACGACGATGGATCTCCTCGGCCTCGACGATAGGTCTACCGGTGACTAACTTAGGCCAATTGCCGTCATAAAGATTATCTTCATAGTCCCTGGCAGCTCGCTATGGCGCAGGAACCAATCGTCTGTTCGCTAAACTCATGACGGCTAAACTCTCCGGCGATCCGCTTCTCCCTCATCACGAGAATTCTATCGCTCATACCGATGATCTCAGGTAATTCAGAAGATATTAGGAGAATCCCCATTCCCTCGGCCGCGAGGGCGTCTATCCTGCTTCTTATCTCCGCTTTCGCCCCTACATCGATTCCGCGCGTCGGCTCGTCGAGGATCAGGACTGCGGGATTCGTGTTCAGCCATTTCCCCAATACTACCTTTTGCTGATTGCCGCCGCTGAGAGCCGAGACGGGAAGTCTCGTGGAAGAGGTCCTTATCTTGAGTTGGGCGATATTCTCCCGGACCAGCTTCTGCTCCTCCCGGTTGTTGATGAACAAGGACTTCGAGAGCGCCTTCAGATGCGGGAGCGTGAGATTCTTCCTGACGTCCAGTAAGTGAATCAGGCCGAGGATGCGTCTGTCTTCAGGAACGAGCGCGATCCCACTAGCAATCGCGTCGAAAGGCGATCGAATCTCGACGGTTCGACCCCGGATCCTGATCTGACCGGCGTCAGCCTGAGAAAGCCCAAAAACAGCCTTGGCGAGGCGGGTCCGCCCCGCCCCGACCAGTCCGTAGATGCCCACAATTTCACCGCGATGTACCGTAAAGCTCACGTCGGCAAAGTGGGGCAGCTGTGTGAGGTTGCTAACCTCAAGGACTGGATTGTCCTGAAGATGCTTGTGGCTGCGAGGGAAGAAGTCGGAAAGAGTTCTCCCGACCATTTCCCTCACAAGGTCTGCTTCGTCCCATTGACCAACAGGGCGAGAACTCAGCCTCACGCCGTCGCGAAGCACGGTGATTCGATCGGCAATCGCAAATACCTCTGCCAGTTTGTGCGAGATGTAGACGACCGCGACGCCCTTCTCTTTCGTCGTGCGAATGACCCGGAAAAGGTCCCGGATCTCAGGCTCGGTGAGCGAGGACGTCGGCTCATCGAGGATGAGAACCTGAGAATGTATGGAAATCCCCTTGGCAATTTCGACCAGCTGCTGCTTGGCGATCGAGAGCTGGTTGACCCTCTGGTTAGGGGAAATGTCGGCTTCGATTTCCGCGAGAATCGCGCCCGCCTCTTTCTCAACTTGGCGTCGATTGATGAACCCTGGAATTCTTGACCGGGCTTCTCTTCCGAGGAACATGTTTTCGGCCACCGATAGCTCCGGAACCAGGCTGAGTTCCTGGTGCACCATTGCGATTCCCAGTTCGCGCGCCAGTCGCGGGGTGTGGATCTTCGTCGGTCGCCCATTGAAGAAGATCTCGCCTCTGTAATCGGGATAAGTGCCCGCGAGAACTCTCATGAGGGTGGATTTCCCAGCGCCGTTCTCGCCGACCAAACCATGCACTTCACCCGGCAGGAACTCTATGTCGACGTTGCGGACCGCGTCCGTACCGGTAAAGCTCTTGCTAATGCTCACCATCCTAACGATTGGCTGATGCGAAGCCTCGTTTTTCGCCGTATGCCGTCTGGTCACGATCGGCAACGTCGACTGGCCTCATCGCCAATGTTGGCTGGAGTCCGCAGAACTGGTGAAGCATTCGGGAATTGCGACATGTTTCATCTTCCTATAGCCTATAGGCCTGTGGAACACTACAATCTTGGGCTCTCCAACGTCAAGGCTCGATGGTTTCGTCTTGCTGAGCGGTGATTTTCCCGGCACGGCGCCGAGCGGGTAGAGAGAGCCACGAAAAAATCCATCCTGAGGAGGAAGAGCGAATGTCGGACTATTATGTCTATGTCGGGCTTGGAGGGGACACAGATCCCGGCCGATTCTGGAGCGCCGGTCTCTACCGAAGCCGCAACGGCGAAGGCGCTTGGGAATCGTTGGACGGCAAGATCCATCCAATGTCTCGTGTCTTCGCAATTCTCACCGATCCCGAACGTCTAGGCCGGGTCACCATCGGCACCGACCATGGGATCTGGAGAAGCGACGATGCCGGCGACTCCTGGCGGCAGCTCAGCGCTCCAAAGCCGGAGCTCGCGGTCTGGTCGCTTGGTCGTCACCCTCATGATCCCTATACGATCTTCGCCGGCTATGAGCCGTGCGCGATTCATCGAAGCACGGATGATGGATCTACCTGGGAGAAACTACCGGTCAATGTAACTTTCCCAGCAGTGTCGGACCATCGCCATATTCCGAAGCGCATAATTTCGATCGCCGTAGATCCTGCTAGTCCGGATGAGATCTATGCGAGCCTTGAGGTAGGTGGTCTACTGCGCAGCATCGATGGCGGTCGAAGCTGGGTAAACCTCATTGACGGCCTCTACATCGATGAGGGCTCAGTCGACATTCATTCAGTAGTGGTCAATCCGAAACACCTTGGCCAGTTGACCGTTGCTACGCGCTTTGGCACCTTCCGCAGCGTCGATCGAGGCCTGCACTGGCACGATCTCAAAGCTCCGCTTCTCCGCCCGATCGGCTCTTACTGTCGGGTGCTCGCCTACGCTCCCGGCGACGCCGAAACGCTCTATCTCGCAGCGGGCAACGATTTCGATGGAGACCGGGGCGCACTGTTCGTCAGTCGAGACGATGGCGCCACCTGGAAGCAGGCTGACCTGGGCATACCGCTGAAGACGACCATCTTCGGTCTCGCCGTGAATCCATACCGACCCGATCACGTATTCTGCAGCAGCAAGATCGGTCAGGTCCTTCACTCGTATGACCGCGGAAGGAACTGGCGGGTTAATCCACTTCCTCACGCGGTCGGCCATGTCTTCGCGCTTGCAGCGGCTGACATCGCCAACAGTTGACGTAGGAACGGTAAGTCGTTGCAGGTTGAGGCCGTCCCGCACTTGACACTATGCAACGGGTTTGACGGCTTGACACTTCAAGTCAAGATAGTAACCTATAGCCTATAAGGAAGCTCGGTAGGGAAAGACACCCCCCTCTTTACGCCTTGGCCTATCCCCCCAACTTAGTCTTTCCGCCATGAGTTTAGCTAGGAGACAATGTGTTCCTGGCGCCCATAGTAAGCCGCCAATAAGAAAACGGCATATGACGAAAAGTGCGACTGATTCGGGTGTAAGAGCAGTCTGGTCTTCGGATGTCCAGCGAGAGAAGTCACTCGCATACTCAGCGCGTTCCATGATTCTTCGTGACTATGGCATCTACATCATGCTCGTCATCATTACGCTCGCCTTTTGCGTTACCACGAAGGGATTCGCAACCATCAACAATCTCATCCTGGTCCTGTTGCAGGTCAGTGTGATGGGTATCATTTCAGTGGGGATGCTGTTTGTCATCCTTTCCAAGGGGATCGATCTTTCCGTCGGCTCGACCCTTGCGATTGCCGGGATGTTTTCTGGGCTGCTTGCCAAGCAGGAACCCACGCCCGTCAACGTCGCGCTCGCCCTAGGGGTACCCCTTTTCCTTGGGCTAGCCTGCGGCCTCGTGAACGGATACCTGATATCCTGGGGTAGGTTGCCTCCTCTGATCGTTACCCTTGGTACCATGTACGCCTTTCGCGGCTTCATCGTTTGGTACCACGTCAATCCCGTCTACCAGCTTCAACCGTGGTACCGCATCCTCGGACAAGAAAAGGTCGGTCCGATCCCGATACCTGTCATTATCCTGCTCTGTGTCACGGGCATCACGTCCCTTGTGCTGAACCACACTCGCTTCGGACGGTACATCTACGCAGTCGGCGGCAACGAGGACGCGGCCAGGGCAGCGGGAATCAACGTCAATCTTGTCAAACTCTGCGTCTACTCGATCAGCGGTTTTTTTTGTGGTCTCGCAGGCCTTGTATTCACTTCCCGCCTTGGCGCCGCGCAGTCTATATCGGGAGCAGGTTTCGAGATGGTCGCCATAGCCTCCGTCGTAGTCGGAGGCGCAAGCCTTTTTGGAGGTCGGGGCACAGTCGGCAAGACCATCGTGGGCGCGTTGATCATGCAGATCGTCCAGAGTGGATTGGTCATGCTGAACGTCCCCTCGCCTATTCAGCAGGCTATCCTCGGCTTCATCATAATTCTCGCTGTTTGGGTAGACCTGTTCATTCAAAGAAGAGAGGGCGTTAAGCCTTCAGGGTCGATCCGAGGATTGTTCTCATCTTACAAGGCTAGTTAAAGGAAAAAGCTAACATGAAACTACTAAGATCTATCGCGATTCTATTCCTGGCTGCGTCGCCTTTTGTGCCTGGCGCTCGCATGATGGCCGAAACCCCTGCAGCTTCGGTGGATGTGACGAAGGAGGGTTGGTGGCTCACGCCGTACAAAGCGACCAAAGAGTGGACCATCGGCGTCTCGTACACTGACGTCTCGATTTCCTACATCGCTGCCCTCCAGAAGGCCGTTCAAAACAAGGCGAAGGAAATGGGCGTCAAGATCATCGAAGTAGACGCGAAAAACGATACCAATGTCGAGTTGAGCAACGTCGAGAATCTCCTCCAGCAGAAGATCGATCTTCTGCTCTTTGAAGGAGCCAGTTTGAAAGCCTCCGGTGCATCGATCGAGGCGGCGAACAAAGCAAACGTCCCCGTGGTTCACTTCAACATCTTGGCCGAGGGCGGCCAGTACGTAAGCTTTGTCGGGTCCAACCAGATCGATTCCGGCATAACCATGGGCAAACAGATTGTCAAGCTGTACAAGGAGTTGGGGAAGCCTTCCCTGAACGGCATCTACATGAGAGGCATCGCCGGTTACATCACCGATGAAATCCGCAACCAAGGCGTAAAGGACACACTCAAGGAGGCGGGAATCGCGGACAAGATCATGTGGACAGAGCAATACGCTGATTTTTCCAGAGGCAAGGCGCAGTCTGTTGCTGAATCGATTTTGAATAAGTCGTCGGACTACGATTTCGTCATTGCGAATGGCGACGACATGATCCTCGGCGCTCTTGGTGCGGTAAAGTCGGCCGGCCTGCTCGGCAAGGTTCGGCTGTACTGCAGCGTGGACGGGCTCCCGGAAGTCCTCGACGGGATCAAGGCGGGCGAGATCGTTTCGACAGTGTTTCAGAATCCTGAGGGGCAGGGTGCAGGTGGAATCATGGCCGCTACGATGTATCTGGACGGGAGGAAGGACCTTCCCAAGCAAGTCCTGATCCCGTTCGTTCTCACAGACAAGTCTAATGTTAGCGACATCATGGCGATCGCCAACCGGGTGTATAAGCAGTAAGATCTCGATGTCTGGAGGCGTCGCAGCAAGAACGGGCATCCGTTCAATCAAGCGGTCGGACCATGACAATCAAGAAATACAAAGTCGGCATCGGTGAAGGCGTAATCAAGCACGAATTCGTGCGCGTCAAGGACGGCATCACGACGTTTGAATGCAGGGAACTAATCTCCAGGGAAGCGAACGGATCGGAGAAAATCTGCGTGTTTAAGGCGGTATTCGGGCCACGCGAGGAACACTCCAAGCATCGGCACACAAAGTGCGACGAGATTGTACATTGCGTTGCCGGTCGGGGTGTCGAAGGAATTGAGGTCGAGCCTGGAAAGTACAAAGAGTTTGAATACGTTCCCGGAACCACAATGTACCTGCCGACCGGAACGGGTCACTACACACGAAACCCGGACTATTTCGAAAATCTACACCTAGTGGGAATCTTCCTAGGTGTTCCTGACATGAACAAGGAGACGACCGGCTACGTGGCGGAGGGCGAGATCCAAGAGAACGAGAAAACGCTCGGCTAGGGGAGGACGGCACATTCTTAAGGCAACTCAGCCGCGACAATTCGGGTCAGATGGTCACGGCGAGTGCATTTAGCTCCTTGCTGGCCTTTGGTGGGTGGCGCTATTCTTGCGGGTGCTCTCGTCGAAACGACTCTTCGTTGGCCTCGAACTTCCATCGAGTTGCAAGACGGCGCTGCTCGCGCTCGACCCGCGTCTGAGCGGCCTGCGCTGGCTTCCCGAGGAACAGCTTCATCTGACGCTCAGCTTTCTGGGCGACGTGGAAGCAACCGCGGAGGATCGGCTGCGCAAGGCTTTGCGAGAAGTGCGAGTGCCGCCGTTTTTTCTGCCGCTGCGCGGCGTCGGTGTTTTCAACTCGCGCGGCCGGCCATCGGTGGCCTGGGCGGGAGTGGGGAAAGGGCATCCTCATCTCTTTGCGCTGAATCGGCGCATTCAGGATGCGGCCCTTTATGCGGGTCTCGAAGCGAATCTCAAACCCTTTCATCCGCATGTCACCATTGGGCGCGCTAAAGGCATTTCCCAGCAGTCGCTTCAGCCGTTTTTACGCAGCCATGCAGAGACGGAGTTCGGCCTGATCAAGGTGACCGGCTTTGAGCTGTATTCTAGCGTGCTGGCCGCGGGGGGCGCGACTCATCGTGTGGAGATGCGCCAGAACTTCTGACAGTCTCAGGACGTGCAGTCGCGCCAGGCTATCGCGATGCCATACCCAGAAACACCGATAATATCTCAAAAAAGATATATTTTCGCACCATGAATGACAAATCCAAAACCACGACTCAGCCCGCCTCAACGATCCCGTCCGATGACCTCCATCGGCATCTCACCCTAGCGAGGCCCGACGCAGACCCTTGCCTGCCGCACTTGGGACTCGTGGGAGACACCTACACGATCCTCCTGACCGGCAAAGACACTGCCGGTCGCTACTGCCTCATCGATATGCACATTCCGCCCGGCGGCGGCCCGCCTCCCCACCGCCACGATTTTGAGGAGTCGTTCATCGTCATTGCAGGAGAACTCGAAACGACCTTCCGCGGCGCCAAATCGGTCTTACGAGCCGGTGAAACCGTCAACATCCCGGCCAATGCCCCGCACCAGTTTCACAATGCGAGCGGGTTGCCAGTTCGGCTGTTATGCATCTGCTCCCCACCCGGGCAGGAAGAATTTTTCATGGCCCTCGGCGTTCCCGTGGCGGACCGGACGACGCCGCCCCCTCCGCTCGACGCTGCCGCCCAGGCTGCGTTCAAAGCGAAATCCGAAGCACTCGCCCCGAAACACCGCACGGAGTTGCTGGCACACGCTTAGCCTGCAGCTCACAAATCCCTAGAGAGATTTGTGAGCGATGCAGGCTGCAGAATAGAACTTGCGAAAAGCACGTTGCGCATCCAGGACGCCACCGTTCGATCTGCGATCGCACCAACCGTGATAGCCACCTGCAATAGGGTTGTGACCAATTACCAGAATACGGTGGCTTTTAAGCCTAAATTCCGAATTTGAGGAGTCGGCCTCGTGCTCGTCGTCGTCCTCGTCCTCGAGAATCCCGATCGTTTCGCAGTCAGACTAACAGAACAAATTAGTTCCATCGGTCTCTTTGCGGTCACGGAATCCCAATGCACCGAGGACGAGCACGACGACGAGGACGATTCCAAATTTCGGAGACCGAAGATAAGAGGTAACCGCAGATTTCACAGATTCCACAGATGACTGAGGCCAAGGAGGTTAGCGTTATCTGACGCAAGGATCCATCCGGAACAAATTGTAGATGACAGAGACCGTCTGCCCCACTCCTCAAATCTGCGAAATCTGCGGAATCTGCGGTTTCAACCTCGGGATTTGGGCTTAATTGTCACGCGCGGGAATATGCAGAAGATAAATTATCCCGCCGATGACCCCAAACAGGACAAAGTAGGAGTATCCAATCACCGAAATCGATACCCCAATTGCAGGGGGTAGATTACATAGATCTTTAAGGAGTACCTCTAATAGAGATTCTCGAACGCCGATACCACTCAGGGATATTGGCAGCCCTGTTATCGCATTCACGATAGGCATGATCGTCACCATATCCAAAAATGATATTCGTGAACCCAATGCGCGCCCCGCGCAGTAGAAGGTTCCGTAGAAAAGGAACAAAGTCGGGAGGGAAAGAAGTAATGCGTACGAAAGTGATTTCTTATCTCTTGCGAACAGTCGATAAGCGTCCGCTGCTTCGATCAGTTGTCTTCGAATCGGGAAATTCGTGGGGATTTTGCTCAGGAGGTTGAACCCAGTGATCACGAAGGAACCTGCCGTCAGGATCACTGATCCTGTCATCAGTAAAATCAAAATCCACAACAGGACGGATGCTTCCGTCGTGCGCTGAAGCCAGTTCCATCGAAGCAAGGTCGTAGTGAACGATGTAATTGCCAACGCTGTGACGCTGATCAAGCGATCCATGACCAGGGTTAAAACCGCTTCCTTTTTTCGGTTCGGAAATTCCGCGAACAAGAAATATAATCGCGCCGAAATCGACCCGGTGTTACCAGGCATGATGAGGTTGAAAAACAAACCGATAAAAAGCATCCTCAACATTAATCCCCGAGGTAGAACCATTCCCTGAACACGCATCAAGACGCTGAGCCGCAGGATATCCGCTAGTTCCCCGCCCAAGGCTACAGGCAAACCGATCAGAATCCAGATGGTGTCTGCTTTGGCAAACGACTCTTTTATATTTTCTCGCAGATCCGGACTGCGGAAGACCCAAAGCAGGATTGCTATCGTGACAGCCACCCGACAGATCCCGAAAAAGACTTTTCTAAAGGAGCTCTTAGCGATCTCGACCATGCTGGGCTGCCTTGGAACCTAGTGTCCTGTCCCCGAAATAGCAGGTATATTGTTGCGATCAAAATGGGCCGGCTGGGGGAAACGTATCGGCGAGTCGGCGGGTCGGCGTTTGCCAAGCGTCGTTAACTTCTTCGAGACCTCCTGGTCATCATAGCCGTGCCGAAAAGCAGTCTTACTTCCTCAGACGCCGATACGCCCATACGCCGACCCGCCGACACGCTTCCCCTAGAGTCCTTGAAAACTGGGCCCGGACCGTTAGTTTATCAGGAAAAATCTATCTCCGGCGCGCATCCTGGCGCAGGATAAGGTGAATAAAATGTATTCTGAGGTGAGTCACCGGCGTCTTTGAATAAGTTGTTTCAATGCCAACGGAAAAAATGCGAAGATCTAATTTTTCTTCGGTTCGCCGAAGCTTGCCGTTCAACGCGCTAGGCTGGACGCTCAACCTTTTGCAAAAAGTCGGGTTGATGCAACAGCCTCTGCACACAGAGACTCTGATCGCCGCTGCTCGGCGCCAGACCGGATTGGATGATTTCGGCGATGAAACGTTTCGCGAACCGTTGAGTCGGCTGCTCACCTCGTGCGCAACTGAGGCACGCCTGAACGGCTTCGGCAGATGCGCTCTCACCCAGGACGTTCTACAACTTCTCGCTAATCGCTTGCAGATCCAGCACGACCGTGGAAAGTGGCCGCGGATCGCGGACGAAGCCATTATCGCTCCCCTGTTCATCGTCGGACTACCGCGCACGGGCACGACATTGTTACACGGTCTCCTGGCTCAGGACTTGGACGCTTCCCATGCGCCCGCCACCTGGGAAGTGATGTTTCCTTCGCCACCGCCATCTTTCGGGGAAAACAAGCGTATTAAGCGAGCGGAGCGACGGCTTGCTTGCTTCGATCTACTGGCGCCGGAATTTCGCAAGATACATCCAATGTCCGCGCGCTCTCCGCAGGAATGCATCGTGATTATGAGCCACTCCTTCATGAGCGATCAATTCTGCGCGATGTACGACATTCCCTCCTACCAATCCTGGTTGCTGAGACAAGACATGGAGCCCGCCTACAAATTCCACAGGCAATTTCTCCAGCATCTGCAATACGGACGGCCAGCACGACGTTTCGTGCTCAAGGCTCCGGCCCACCTTCTTTCCATGGACGCCCTTTTCGAGACGTATCCAGACGCCCTTGTGGTACAAACGCATCGGGAACCGCTCGAGGTCCTTCCATCCGCCGCCAGTCTGACGACGGTGCTTCGCAGTATCTTCAGTGACTCTGTCGATCCGGCTGCCATCGGACACGAAATGATGAAGTACTGGGAGGATGCGCTGGAGAAGTTTTTCGAGGCCCGCATGGGTTTGCGCTCTCAAGCGTTTTTTGACATCGACTATTCGGATTTGGTTCGCGATCCGATGGCGATGGTCCGCCGGATTTACAGCCGGCTCGGAAGCGAGCTTTCGTCCGCCGCCGAGCTTCGCATGCGCACGTTTCTGGAGTCCAATTCGCCTGCCAGGCACGGACGGCATTCGTACAGTTTGGCTGATTTTGGAATGAACCCGGTGAACTTAAGCGAGCGCTTTAGTGCATACCGTACGCGCTTTAAACTTCCCGACATCAATGGCGAACAGGTAAGCCTGTCGAAGTAGGCACGGCACGTCGATCTCATCCGTTATGGCGGGATGCGCTCGGACCGGGACTGGCTCCAGTTCGATTGCGCCCTCAGCTATGGTCTAGTCGAGTACCTGCGCACTCTAAAGATGCTCAATGATTACTGCTGGTCCGCCCGTCGCTGCATCCCGCACGGCGGCCATCAGATGTCGCTCAACATTGCCGCAGGCCTCGGGCTTGGCGGCAACGAATCTTATCCCGACCACCGTGCGGAAAACGATATCACACGCCGCCGGTTCATTGTCGGGCTGTCGGCGTCCGCCGCAGCGGCAACAGTTTTGCGCCGTACCCTGACTTCAGCTCGGGCCGGCACTCCGCCGCTGCCGAACGCGCCCGTAACGTTGAACGTGATTGATGTTGCCGGCAATCTGCGCCTGACCCAAACGAGCATTGAGAGCTATCGCAAAGGTAACCCAAAGCTCGTCGACAAAATTCGTTTCACCCAGGCTCCCGCTCCGGAGCTCCCGAGCAAGATTAAGGCGCAACAAGACGCCGGCCGTCTTGATATCGATTTGGTGCTGACCGGGTTGGATGGACTTGCGGCCGGCATCGAACAGGATCTATGGCTCCGATTGATGCCGGACTATCAGGATAAATTTCCAGGCCTCGAGACGAATTATCTGCCGGCCGCGCGGAAAATGGATGAACTTGCCAAGGGGTTCGCGATCACTGTTACTTTTTATCCCTCAGGTCCACTTCTGGAGTACGCGCCGTAATCCAAAGGAGACCCGCCAACCAGCACAGACGACCTGCTGGCATGGTGCAAAAAGAATTCCGGAAAATTTATGTATGCTCGACCAGCCAATTCCGGTCCCGGACGAACCTTATTGATGGGGTTGCCTTACCTCCTTGGGGACAGTAATCCAAAGGATCCTGTCGATGGTTGGGCCAAGACCTGGTCTTATCTGAAAGAGTTGAATACCTTCATCGAGTACTATCCTTCCGGAACAACGGCGACCATGAAGGAATTTGGCGAGGGCTCGCGGGACCTCATCGCCACTACCACCGGATGGGACATCAATCCACGCGTCCTTGGTATCGTCCCGAAATCGGCTGAGATCTCGGTACTCCACGGCTTTCATTGGGTGAGCGACGCACATTATATGGCGGTCCCCAAAGGTATCGCACCGGAGAAGTTGGCGGTTCTCCTCGATCTGATGGCGTTTTTACTGCGGCCGGAGGAGCAGGCAGCTGTCTATGATGAGGGATATTTTTATCCCGGTCCGGCAATCAAAGATGTCCCGCTGTCGATGGCTCCAGCGCAGAGCCGGCAAGCCATCGGCGAATTTGGCCGGCCAGAGTACGAAAAACTTATCGCCGAACACCCAATAGAGACTCCGCTCGACTCCATGGCGATGGTAACGGCGTTCCGCCGCTGGGATGAAGAAATCGGAGCAGCCAAACTAAAGTGAAGCGCCCAGCCTCTTTTGCCGACGTAAACGAAGCCTTTTGCATC
>Ga0210408_10001172_pt1 | contig 28336 bp, 25 predicted proteins | sample IncBWH4MmetaG_FD_155471 | JGI IMG/M metagenome (GOLD analysis project Ga0210408, IMG submission 155471) | Forest soil microbial communities from Barre Woods Harvard Forest LTER site, Petersham, Massachusetts, United States - Inc-BW-H-4-M | ecosystem: Environmental > Terrestrial > Soil >...
CGCATCCTCGTCCTTTGATCTGCAGCCGATGCTAGTTGACGAGCCGATTCATTGACAAGGCTCGCCGTCGGCGTCAGTTGCGGCTAGGCTATTGCCGTCGAAAGGGTTCAGCCGGCGACCGAAGCCGGTCGGGGGGCAAATGCAAGGCGGCATTTGGCCGGGTATCATGGGGGGTGTAGCTGTCGGCTTGCTGCTGGCGCACCCCTATGGCTGGGCCGCCGACTCTTGCCCGAAAACCAAGCCCCGCGCGACCGTCGTCACCGGCAAGCATGTCGATGTTAAAAAGCCTGGAAGCGTGCAACTCGTGACCTTCCCCCATACCGACTGGACCGCGGTGAAAGTCATCCGGGGTGGGGTGCCGGCGACAGAGGCGAAACCGACCGAAAAGCCGGCTGCAGCCGAGCTCGTTACCTTCGCCGACCCAAAGACCAAGCCCGTCAGAGTGCTGCGGGGCGATGGCGAGAATCCGACGGCGGGGCCATCACCGCAGGCGACCGGCATGCGGAGCGAATTGGTGGCCTTTGCCGACCCCAGATTTCGGTCGGTGACAGTGCTGAGGGGCTCGGTCGCACCCGTGCCGTCGCCCGCCATCGGATTGTTCGGTCCAGCGCGGGAGGCAGATCTCGATCGCGTCGCATTTGCCGTAGAGGGAGCGGAATCCAGTCACGGCAGGGATCCGCGAATGTGGAGCCCCGAATGGAGCGCTCCCCAGGGGCCGATGCAGGTTTCCGCCGCCGCCGCAATCGATGTCGGCGGCGGCAACCGGTTCGACATCTTCGAAAACCGGACGCTGGGTCGCGGTTATCTGGCGCTGATGTACCGCCGATACGGCAACTGGCCGGACGCGATCGCCGCGTACAATTGGGGTCCGGGCAACATGGATGCGTGGATCGGCAGCGGGCGCCCGAGTGGGGGCTTCCCCGTCGAAGTCGAGCGCTATCGCGATCGCGTGCTGCGGGATGTCGGGCTCGACCGCGCGGTGGCCGCTCTGTTGTTCGGCGGCAGCGGGCGGATCCCGGCGATCCCCGTCCTCGAGGCTCGACCACGGGGCGCGGTCGCGACCCCACCCGCTGAGGATCGGCCTAGCCGGTATCGGCGGTGAGTCCGGCGCACTCGATGCCGTAAACCGCACAGGTCTCGTCGTTCTCGGAAATGTCGCCGCTGATGCCGACGGCCCCGATGATCTCGCCGGCCCGGTCGCGGATCAACACGCCCCCCGGCACCGGGATTATCCGGCCGCCGGAGGCAGCACTGAGCGCCTGGATGAAGGCGGGATTGGCGGCGGCGCGGCGGGCGAACTCGCGCCCGCCGAACCCCATCCCCAGCGCACCCCAGGCCTTGCCGCCGGCGATCTCGGGGCGCAACAGGCTCGACCCGTCCTCGCGCTTCAATGCCTTCAGCTGACCGCCGGCGTCGAGCACCGCCACGGTCAGCGGTTTGAAGCCGAGCTCGCGCCCCTTCTCCAGTGCCTTGTCGACGATGATCGAGGCCTGTTCCAGGGTCAGCATTTCAGTGTGCCGTCTGCCGGATCAGCGCCGCCCAGCGGTCTAGGACCGGGAGGGTCTCTTCGTCATTTGCCGAAGGTAGGCTCACGACGACCCGCGCGATCCCCTGATCGCGGTAACGCTTGATGCGATCGAGGTCTTCTGGGACGCCCCAGACCGTGACCGGGATCGTGGCCGGGTCGCGTCCGGCCTCGGCCGCCATTTGCCGGAACTCCGGCAGAAATTCGGTGACATCGGAATAATGCGCCCGGCTCGCATTCGGGATCCATCCATCGCCGTAGCGGATCGCGCGCCGCGCGCTGTGCGGGAAAGCGCCGCCAACGATGACCGGCGGCTTCGGCTTCTGCACCGGCTTCGGCCAAGTGCGCATCTTCGGGAAGTCGACGATTTCGCCGTGATATTCGGGCTCGGACTTGGTCCAGATCTCCGTCATCGCCTCGATTTGCTCGCGCATTTTCTTGAAGCGTGTTTTGAAGACGGTGTCGTGATCTTCGATTTCGTCCTGGTTCCAGCCGCCGCCTATGCCAAACAGAAACCGCCCGCCGGAAACCTGGTCGATCGAAGCGACGAGCTTTGCCGTCTGGATCGTGTCGCGCTGGATGACGAGGCACACCCCGGTCCCAACCTTCAGGGTCTTTGTCGCCATCGCCGCCGCCGTCAGGGTCACGAACGGGTCCATCACGTCGTAATACTGCTTGCCGAGCTCGCCGCCTCCCGCCGGTGGCGTTTTGCGGGTGCTGGGGATGTGCGAGTGCTCGGGCGCCCAGACCGACTCGAAGCCGCGCTCTTCGAGCGCCCGACCGAGCTCGGCCGGCGTCATCGAATAGTCCGTGAAAAACATCGCCGCGCCAAAATCCATCTGTCCCTCCATCGGTCCGAATGCCCGAGCTTAACCTCGATCCATCTGCCCGTCTCCCTTCAGGGGAGAGGGAGACCCCGTCGCGCGGCCGGCGCGTATTTGCCCGGTCTACTGCCGACCGCTCGGCTCACCCTCCTTGGGGAATTGGGCCGTAGGGCTGGGTGATCAGCTCCATCAGGTGGCCGTTGGGGTCGTCGAAATAGACGCCGCGGCCGCCGTAGAGATGGTTGATCTCGCCCGGCCGCTCCCGGCGGAAATTCGCGTAATGCGCGACGCCGGCGGCACGGATGCGGGCGAGTGCCGCGTCGAACTCCGCTTCGCTGACGAGGAAAGCGTAGTGCTGCGGGCGAAAGCTCTCGGAGTCGGAAAAATCGAGGGTCACACCGTTGCCCGTCTTGACCGGTACAAAGTGGCCCCACTCGGGCCCGGCCTCCAAGTTCAAGATGTCGGCGAGGAACTTGGCGGATGTCCATTTGTCCTTCGCCGGGATGATCGTGTGGTTGAGCTCGGCACTCATCTTTGCGCTCCTCTCGATGCGGCCTACCGTACCCCCTCGGCGAGCCGTGACAGATGATAGGTGGGGTCGCCGAACACATGTTCGATGACCATAACGCGGCGGAAATAATGGCCGACCGCATATTCCTCGGTCATGCCGATGCCGCCATGCAATTGGACGGCGTTCTGCGCGACAAAGCGGCTCGCCTGACCGACCCCGACCTTGGCCATCGCGATGTTGCGGCTCCGCTCCACGGCGTCGGGCTCGTCGACCATCATCGCCGCCAGCATCGCCATGCTGCGGCCCTGCTCCAAGGCGATCAGCATTTCCGCCGAGCGGTGCTGCAATACCTGGTTCTGGCCGATCGGTTTGCCGAATTGCTGCCGCGTCTTCAGGTATTCGAGGGTCATCGCGTGCATCGTTTCCATGGCACCCACTGCCTCGGCCGAGGTCGCGGCAACCCCGGCCTCGACCACGCGCTCGATGACCGGCAGCGCGTTGCCGGGCTCGCCCAACACGTCGTCGCGGGCGACCTCGACCCCGCTCAACGAAATCTCCGCGGCCCGGGTTCCGTCGCGCATCGGGTAGGCGCGGCGCGCTACACCGTTCGCCTTCGCATCGACCAGAAACAAGCCGATGCCGTCGGGGTCGTCTCGATCGCCCCTGATGCGGGCGCTGACGATCAGCCGGTCGGCGCCGTTGCCATGCAACACGACGCTCTTGGCACCGTCGAGGATCCAGCCGCGAGCGGTCGGCTTCGCGGTCGTCAGCACATCGGTCAAATCATAGCGCGCTTGGCGCTCGCCATGGGCAAAGGCCAAGGTCATTCCTCCTTCGGCTACCTTTGGCAGGATCGCCGATTTCTGCGCTTCGCTACCCGCGAGACGCAGCACGGTCCCGCCCAGCACCACCGTCGCCAGATACGGTTCGAGCGCCAGCACCCGGCCGAACGCCTCCATCACCAGCATGATCTCGATTGGACCGCGCCCGAACCCGCCATATTCCTCGGCGAAGGGCAGCCCCAGCAGCCCCTGCTCGGCATAGCGCGACCAGAGCGCGGTGCTCCAGCCCTCGGGCTCGGCGAGATAGCCGCGGCGCTGTGCAAAGCCGTAATGATCGGCGAGCAGCCGGTCGACAGAGTCGCGTAAGAGGCGCTGCTCGTCGGTAAATTCGAAATCCATTAGAGCCCCAGTACGGCTTTGGTCAGGATGTTCTTCTGGATCTCGTTCGTGCCGCCATAGATCGAGGCGGCGCGCAGGAAGAGATAGCTCTTGGTCGCCTCGCTCGCCCAAGCAGGCCCGAGCTCCGGCTCGTTGCTGAGCGCTTCCAGCTCCTGCGCCCAATCCGGCATCGCCAATGGGCCGCCGACATCCATTGCCAGCTCGGTGGTCGCCTGCAATAGCTCGGTCCCCTTGATCTTCAGCGCAGAAGACAATGGATCAGGCTTGCCCGCCTCTTTCTTTGCGTAGGCGGAGACGACGCGGAACTGGGTGATCTCGAGCGCCTTGATGTCGGTTTCGAGCTGGGCGACGCGCAGGCGGAAGGCCGGGTCGTCGATCAACGGCTTGCCGTTGGCGCGCATCTCGTGCGCCATCCCTTTGGCGAATTTGACCCGCTCCTTCGATTTGCCGAGCCGCGCGATGCCGGTGCGCTCGTGACCAAGCAGGTATTTGGCGACGTCCCAGCCCTTGTTCTCCTCGCCGACCAGGTTCTCGACCGGCACCCGGACATCGTCGAAAAACACCTCGTTCAGATGATGGCTGCCGTCGATCGAGACGATCGGCCGGACCGTGATCCCCGGGGTCTTCATGTCGATCAGCAGGAACGAGATGCCCTCCTGGCGCTTTTTGGCCGCCGGATCGGTGCGCACCAGGCAGAAGCACCAGTCGGCATGGTGCGCGGTCGAGGTCCAGATCTTCTGGCCGTTGACCACGTAGTAATTGCCGTCGCGCTTGGCCGCGGTCTTCAACGCGGCGAGGTCGGAGCCTGCCCCCGGCTCGGAGAAGCCCTGGCACCACCAGTCGTCGATATTGGCCGCACGCGGCAGAAAGCGGCGCTTCTGCTCCTCGGTGCCGAACTGGATCAATACCGGGCCGATCATCGTGATGTTGAACGACGACACCTCCGGCGCCGGCGCCAGCTGGTTCTCCTCGAGAAAGATCATGCGCTCTACCGGCGTCCAGCCGGGTCCGCCATATTCCTTGGGCCAGTTGAAGGCCGCCCAGCCGCGCTGGTTGAGGATGCGCTGCCAGCGTACCGTGTCCTCCTTGCGCGGCGCGTAGCCGAGCCGCATCCGCTCGCGGACGTCGTCCGGCAGGTTGTCCCGGATGAAGGCGCGGAGCTCGTCGCGAAACGCCAGCTCGTCGGGGCTGAAACGCAGATCCATGACCGTCTCCTCTCTTCCCGGTCGCAGCATTATAGATGATCCGTCGGCGGGCTGTCCGGCTTTACTGGAGGAGACGATGGCAGCACTCGAAGTGAAGGCGGTCGAGCGCCTGTTGGGCACCGGCATTCCCTACGCCTACGCGGTCAAGGCCGGGCCGTGGATCTTTCTGACCGGGCACGAGGCCTTCGATTTCGATGCCGGCATCACCGAGGTGGTGGCGGGCCCGCCGGGGTTCCCACTGTTCGGCCGGCCGCGATGGCGGCGCGAAGGCGATTTCATCCTGCAGCGGATGCAGCGGATCCTGCAGGAACTTGGCTCCGACCTCGCGCATGGTGTGCGCCTCGACCAGTTCTACCCGACGCCGGCTGCGGTCGATCCCTATCACCTGGCGCGGCGCGCCGCGTTCGACGATTACATCCCGCCGAGCACTTCGGTGATCATGGAGCAGTGTTTTGGCGCCGAGAGCGGCATCTCGACTTCGTTGATCGCCGTCGTGCCGAGCACTGAATACGAGATCCGCAAAATTTATCCCCACGATGTCACCGCATCGGCCACCTCGGGCTTTGTCCCGGCCGTCGTCTGCGACGAGTTCGTCTTCATTGCCGGGCAGATGGCCAGCGGGCCGGAGCATGGGCTCGATCCGCGTGCTCACGTCCCTGACCATAGCCTGTGGGCCGGCACGGAGATCCGCAAGCAGACCGAGTTCATCGTTCAGGAAAGGCTGAAGCCCGCGCTCCAAGCCGCCGGCTCCGCACTCGATCATTCGGTGAAGGCCCAGGTCTACCTCAGGAATGTCGCCGATTTCCCCGACTTCATCAATGTCTGGTCGCAATATTACCGCGACATCCCGTGCGCCGTTACGGTGGTGCCGACCAACGGTTTCGCGATGGTCGGCGGCATCATCGAGATCAATCTGCTGGCGCTGACCAATGGGGCAAGGCGCAAGAAAGAGGTCGTTTCAGCGGATATCCCGGACATGGTCACTTATGGGCCATGCGTCAAAGTGGGCGAATTCCTGCTGCCATCCGGGCTGATGCCGATCGGCCGGGACGGCCACGTGGCGGGCAAGGCGATCTCGCCCGGTTTCCCCGGGTTATCGCACGCCGGCTACACGCAGGCCGCCGCGGTGCACGATTATGCCGAAGCGCTGTGCAAGGCCGCCGGCACCTCGCTCGCCAACATGCTGCGCGCCCAGTATTTCGTCTCCGACCCGACGGTATTTCCCGGCATCGCGATGGCCTGGGCTTCGCGCTTCGGCGCTCGGCCGCTGCCCTTCGCCTGCATCCAGACTCCACCCGAGATGCCCGCACCAGGCATGGCCCTGATCGCCGATTTCTGGATCTCGACCGTCTAAAGGGGCTGCCGCTGCTGCGATTTGTCGAGCACCTCCTGGGGCGTCATCGACACGATTTCGGCATAGGTCGGCACAAAGCCCCCCTCTACGATCAGCTTGACAAACTCAGGCCGGATCTCGCGGGCTACCCGCTCGCGGATGCGACGGTGCTCCTCGATATCGGTCCATTCCCCGATCAGATAGAAATGATCGGGATCTCCTGCGTCGCGGCACAGCACCCCGTCCTTAACCTGCTTGTCCGAACGATGAAACGGGTTGTTGTCGCCGTAATCGAACTTGTTGAAGAGCTCGATGAACTGATCGCCCGTGCCGGATCTGACCCGGAAATCGTAGACGTGAAAATAGTTGCCCTTAGTCGCCAGCGGTACGAGAGCCATTGGTATCTCCTTTTTTACGTCCTTGATCTGTTCACGCGGCTTTCAGCGCGCCGTAGACACCGCTCTCGAACTCGCCATAGAGCCGCAGGACGGCGGGATCGGCAAAGGGCAGGATCTGGGTCAGGATCAACCCGGCGACGCGCTTTTGCGGGTCTAGCCAATAATAGGTGTTGTAAATGCCGCCCCAGGTCAGGCTGCCGGCGCTGCGGCCATTCGGTCCGGGCCGCGTGTTGATCATGTAGCCGAGACCCCATTTGCACGGAATTCCGGGAAAGAGGTCGAGGTCGTTCGTGAACTGCGGGTTGGTCGTCTTCCAGAGGCCGGCGTCGATATCGCCGATCTGATTTTGCGCCATCAGCGCGACCGTCTCAGGCCGCAACAGCCGGGCGCCGTTGAAGCCGCCTTGATGCAGCAGCATCTGAAGGAACACCAGATAATCCCGCCCGGTCGAATAGAGGCCGCCACCGCCGCCCCAGAACTCGCGCTGCGGGGGTTTCTCGGGGGGCATCGGCTCGAGAGATCCATCGGCTTTGCGCTGGTGCCGCTGTACGAGCCGAGACTGCTGCTCGGAGGAAATGGCGTACTCGGTATCGGTCATACCCAGTGGGGCGAAGATCTTGTCGCGAAAATAGACGGAAAGGGGCTGTCCGCTGACCGCTTCGATCGCGCGGCCGACCCAGTCGATGCTGATGCCGTATTCCCAGCGATCGCCCGGGTCGAACATCAGCGGCAGCCGCAGCGCCGCGAGCTTGCCCGTGGACGTTGCAGGGGTGCTGCTGGCCTTCACATAGCGAACCAGATCGGGGTCGTCGAATTCATAACCAAAGCCGGCTGTGTGGGTCAGCAGGTGACGCAAGGTGATCGGCCGCTTCGCTGCCCGCAGGCGCGGCGCGCCGGCATCGTCGAAGCCGTCCAGCACCTGGGGTGCGGAGAGCTCGGGAAGAACATTGCCGATCGGCTGCTCGAGCTGCAGCTTGCCCTGCTCGACGAGCTGCATCGCCGCCACCGAGGTCACCGCCTTGGTCATCGACGCGAGCCGGAAGATCGTGTCGAGGGTCATGGCGGGGCCGCTAGCGAGATCGCGCGTCCCGAATGCACCCTCGTAGATGACGCCCTTATCGTTCACCGCCATCGCGACGACGCCCGGCACCTCTTGGCCTTCGACCCCCCGCCGCAGCACCGCGTCGATCTGGGAGCGCGATTGCGTCGGGCCGCCTTGCGCGGCTGCGCGTCCAGCGACGGCGCCGAAAGAGGCCGTTGCAGTGAGCGCGGCTGTAGTCTTGAGGAATTGGCGACGTGTTTGCTGACTGCTGATCATCACGTTACCTCCCATTCGCCGAATTTCATTAACCTTACCTCCGGCGCGGCGAGGCGTCTTTCGCCAATTGTGAGGTGATGTCGGCGAAGGTGGTTTTGAGCGAGGTCCGCACGTCGATCACGGTCGGCTGGCGCGCCGCGAGCGCCTCACGCAGGGCCGCGGCCAATCCCGACGGGTCTTCGACCCGCACACCGCGGCAGCCGAGTGCCCGCGCGATCGCGGCGTGGTCCCAATCCTTGAACTCGGCGGCGAAGGGTCCCGAGCCGTGCAACACCCAGCCGAGCGCGTTGTTGTTGAAGACGACGGTGATGATCGGGATGTCCTGTTCGACCGCCGTCATCAGCCCGTTCATCGTCATCGCGAAGCCGCCGTCGCCGACGACCGCGACGACCGGCCGGTCGGGATGGACGAGCTTGGCCCCGAGCGCGGCGGGGATGCCAAAACCCATCGGCCCTGAACCGGCGGCCTGCAGGAAGCCCTCCGCCCGCTTCGTCTGGTAGAAATGGGTCATCATGATGCGGTTCTCGCCGGCGTCGCAGGTGACTATCGCGTCCTCTGGCAGACCGCGTTGCAGTTCGCCGATGACGCGCTGCGGCAGGATCGGCACGTCGTCGGCGAAAAAGGCGCGGTCGTTGAAGTAGCCGTGCCGTTCGCGATGGGCGGCGACGCGCTCTTCGCCGTCATGCCGGCGCCCCGGCCCGGGCGAGCCTACGGCCTCGATCAGCTGACCGAGCGCCACCGCCGCGTCGGCGACCAGCACGTGCTCGGCCGGATAATTCCACGACGCATTGCGCGGCTCGATGTCAATCTGGACAAAGGTCTGGCGCACCGGGTCGAGCAATGCCCGGTTTTCCCACGCGGTGTCGCTCGGCGACAATTTCGAGCCGACGACCAGCACGAGGTCGGCCTCGGCGACACAGGCATTTCCTGCTTCCGTGCCGAAGGTGCCGAAAACCCCGAGTGCGAGCGGGTGCGTCTCGGCAAAGCAGCCCTTGCCCGCGGCCGTCGTCGCCACCGGCAGCCCGGCGGTCTCGGCCAGCCGCCGCAGCTGGTCATAGGCCTGGGCTATGCGCACTCCGTTGCCGGCGATCACCACCGGCCTTTGCGCCGCGAGGATTACCTTGGCTGCAGCCTCGACTCGTAGCGTCTCGGCGGGCGGCGGGGCTGGCGGCAGGTAGTGGCGGGTCGGGTAGAGGGTCGGTTGCGAGTCCGGGGCGACGGTGCCGGCCAGCGAATCATGGCTGTAGAGGATGGCGACTGGACCCGGCTGGCCGGCCATCGCATGCTTGATGCCGAGCTGGGTCGCCTGCACCGCACCAATCGGGTCGTGCGCCTGCATGACGTGCTTGGTGACGCCGCTGAAGGCGCGGCGCGCGTCCCAGCTTCCCCAGTCGCCGGTCGCCTGCTGGTAGGGCGCATGCAACATGAAGCGCGGGGCATCGCTGAAATCGGTCAAGAGCAGCATCGGCGAGCTCGACAAATAAGCCTCGATCGTGCCGAGCAGACCATTGCCGAGGACCCACGGGCCTTGCCCGAGCAGCACACCGGGCCGCCGCGTCAGCCTGCCGTAGATCTCGGCCATGACCCCGCCCAGCGACTCCTCGCGCACCAGCACCGTGCGGATCGAGTTCTGGTATTTGCTGAGCCCGGAAACGATCCGGCCGGTATGGCCGCCAGAAATGCCGAAGACCATCTCGATCCCGGCCTCTTCGAGAACCCGCGCGACAAGCGCGCTCGCCGGCATTTCTTCGGTCAGCATCTGTTCGATGGCCATCGGACTTTCCTCCCTTGGCGACTGGATGGTAAAGCTTGCCCGTTCGGCCTTGCGAAGACAACCGCTCCTGCTCGGCGATTGACAATTTTTGTCAACGCACCATACCTTCCCCGCGAATTTCGGAGCGCCCCTTATGGCGACAATGAACGTAAGCTTGTCGGACGAATTCGCCGCTTTTGTTGAAGGCGAGATCGCCTCGGGCGAATATGCAAGCGCGAGCGAGGTCGTGCGCGATGGCCTGCGGCTGCTGCGCCGTGAGAAGGCCGCCTACCATGAGAAAATCCTGATACTTCGCCGCGAAGTGGGCGTCGGCGTCGACCAAGCACGTTCCGGCCGTCTATCAAAACAATCGGTCGCCGAAATCGCCGCCGAGTTGGACGCGGAGGATGAGGCATCCTCCTAGGCAACCTTGGATCATCAGCTCGCCGAGGCCGCAGCACAGGACGTTGTTGACATCCTGCGAGAGACGGGGCGGCAGTTTGGACGATTGCAGCGCAGGCGGTACAGCGCGCTTATCGACAGGGCGATCCGGATGATCGCCGAGAACCCGGAACGTCCCGGGTCTCGTCAACGGGATGACCTCGCAGGCGGCCTCCGGTCCCTTCATGTCGAGCTCGCTGCGCGCCGTCGTGGGGCGGCCTCGCATGTTGTCTACTACCTCCGCGGGCACCTCGATGATGGGCGCGACGGCGTGATCATCGTTCGCGTGCTCCACGATCGGATGGAACCTCTGCGCCATCTGACCCGGGGTTTGCCGTGACCTGAACCGAAGCCAGGAGGGGACGGATGCCGACACTCAATATTCCGGACGGCGAGATCTATTACGAGGTGCACGGCAGCGGCTTTCCGCTGATGATTTTCGCGCCGGGCGGGCTGCGCTCGGAGCTCGCGTTCTGGCGGCACAGCCCGTCGAACCCGACCGCACCCGCCCCCTGGATGGACCCGATGGCGGTGCTGAGCGACAAATATCGGGTCGTCGCGATGGATCAGCGCAATGCCGGGCGCTCGCGCACGCGGATCGACGGCAGCGACGACTGGCACATCTATGCCGCCGATCACCTGGCGCTCGCCGACCATCTCGGGCTCGACAGGTTTCACGTCATGGGCGGCTGCATCGGCGCCTCGTTCTGCCTGACCTTGTGCGAGATCGCATCGAGCCGAGTCACCGCCGCTGTGTTGCAGAACCCGATCGGCCACGCCGACAATCGCGACGTGTTCACCAATTTGGTGCAAAGCTGGGCAAAGGGCATCCGCGAAGAGCGCCCCGAGATCGAGGAGCGCATCCTGAGCCGGTTTGGCGACAACATGTTCGGCGGGGATTTTGTCTTCAGCGCCCCCCGCGCATTCGTGCGCCAGTGCCAGACGCCTTTATTGGTGATGCCCGGCGACGACCCGCCGCACCCGCAGGTGATCGGCGAGGAAATCATCGAGCTCGCACCCAATGTCGAGGCATTGCGCCAGTGGAAGGGCCCGGAGCACCTGCAGACGGCGATCGAGCGGGTCAGGGGGTTTCTGGACAAGCACACTCCGCGGTGATGTCGTCAACGCCTCCGCGGCGGGTTGAATTCTCCCTCTCCGCCCCCGGGGGCGGAGAGGGCTGGGGTGAGGTGGGGGAGGCACCGGAGCAGCACCCACCTCACCCTCCCCATCGCCGCAGCGATGGGTCCCCTCCCTCTCCCCCCGCGAGCGGGCGGAGAGGGCAGTTGCCATTGAGGAGGGCGAGGTCAAGTGGAAACCAGCGCAGACTACGTAATCGTCGGAGCCGGGTCGGCGGGGTGCGTGCTTGCCGATCGCCTGAGCGAGGATGGCGCGCAAATCGTCCTGCTCGAGGCCGGCCCGACCGACTGGCACCCGATGATCCACGTGCCCGCCGGGGCGTTGCATCTGCGGGCCAACCCTCTGGTCAACTGGAATTACTACGCCGAGCCGGGTGACAAGATCGGCAATCGGTCGATGCACTGGCCGCGCGGCCGCGTGCTCGGCGGCACCAGCTCGATCAACGGCATGCTCTATGTCCGGGGCAACCCAGCCGATTACGACGGCTGGGCGCAGATGGGCTGCCGCGGCTGGAGCTATGCCGATGTGCTGCCTTATTTCAAGAAATCCGAGCGCTACGGCCCGGGCGAGACCGAGTACCGCGGCAAAAGCGGCCCCCTTCTTGTCGAGGACTATCGGACAATCCTGCCATTGACCCATCGCTTTGTCGAAGCGGCACAGCAGGCTGGCTTCCCGCGGACCCGCGACTACAACGGCGCGGTCCAGGAGGGTGTCGGTTATTCGCAGATGACCCGCAACGGCCGCTTTCGCGGGTCGACCGCGCGCACTTTTCTCGCCGAGGCGCGCCACCGTCCCAATTTGCGGGTCCTTACCAAGGCGGTGGCGACGCGGCTCTTGCTCGACAGCCGGCGCTGCACCGGGATCGCTTTCCGCCACAAGGGCAGCGACCACCGGGTCTCGGCAGCGCGCGAGGTGATCGTCTCGGGCGGCACCGTCAATTCACCGCATCTCTTACAGGTCTCGGGGATCGGGCCGGCCGCTCACCTGCAGTCGATCGGCGTTGCGGTAGCGCACGACCTCCCGGGGGTCGGCGCCAACCTCTCCGACCATTTCGCCCTCCGCGTGGTGCATCGCGTCAAGGACGAGGTCTCGCTCAACCAAATGGCGCGCGGCGTCAGGCTGGTCGGCGAGATCGGGCGGTATGCGACGACCGGGCGCGGCGCCCTGACCTTCGGGGTCACCACCGCGATGGTGTTTTGCCGCAGCCGCGAGGGGCTGGAGAGCCCCGATTTGCAATTGCTGTTCACGCCGGGGAGCTACGACCCGAACGCGATCGGCCGCCTCGAGCGCGAGCCCGGCATGACGCTGGTGGTATGCATCGCCCGGCCGGACAGCCGCGGGACGATCATGGCGCGCTCGGCCGACCCGCTCGACCGGCCGGCGATCCGCCCGAACTATCTCTCGGACCCGGGCGATTTGCGGGTGCTGCTCGCCGGCACCGGCTATGCCCGAAGGATCTTTGCCGCCCTGCCGCTGGCGCAATATAGCGCGGCCGAAACCATGCCGGGCGCCGACATCCAGTCGGAGGAGGCGCTGATCGACTGCTTCCGCAGTGCCGGCACCAACCTGCATCATCCGGTCGGCACCTGCCGCATGGGCGACGACCCGATGGCCGTCGTCGATGCGCGGCTGCGGGTGCGCGGGCTGGAGGGGCTGCGGGTCATCGACGCTTCGGTCATGCCGACCGTGACCACCGGCAACACCAACGCGCCGACGATCATGATCGGCGAGAAGGGCGCGGCGATGATCCGTGAGGACGCCGCGGCTCTTATGGCAGGCGCGGCAGCACCTGCTCGGTCGGCGGCATAAGGGATTCCCGAGATAAAGATAAGGCAAGGCTTGACAGGAACGAAAAGAGAACGTACAAATCGCACGTCTCCCTAGTTGCCGCTGCGACGCTCGCCCATGCCCGAAGCCGTAGCCGATCCGTCCGCCCTGCGCTGTTATTCCGCTGTTTCTAAAAATGGAAATGAGGGATTTCAATGGGTTGGCCCTGATCTCTTTTGCCTTGCGCGCGCAGGCGCGCGGAGACGGTCGGCGACCGGCCGATGGACGCCTGCATGGGCCTCACAACAAGTGGGGCAGCACCCGCTCGGTCAGCAGCGTAAAGGATTGGTGGCTGAGCGGCGCGCAGAGGAGGTATTCGAGGCCGATCTCCTCGTGGAGACGCAGGATGTCGTCGAGGACCTTGTCCGCCGTGCCGTGCAGGATCACCTCGTCGAGATATCGCCGGACCGGGTCGACTCCGGCCGGCGTGAAGCTCCCCTGCATGACCGGCCGATGCTGCGCGCCGAGATAGGAGTTGAGGATCCATTCGGCGCCGCCCCGGGCGACCTCCGCCGCTTTGCCGGCATTGGGGGCGATTGCTACCAGGCGGGCAATCGGGATGTCGCGGCCAGCGTCGGAGAACCCGGCAGCGGCGAGCTTGTCGGCGTAATAACGCCGCTTGGCGCCGATATCCGCGCTCGAGGAGTGCGGGTCCATCAGGATCGAGAAGCCGCGGCCGGCCGCCCAGTCGATCGCCCCCTCCGAGCTCGCCGCGACCCATACGGGCGGATGCGGTTTCTGCTCCGGCTTCGGCAACACCTCGATGTCATCAAAATGAAAATGCTGGCCGGCGAAGTTGAGCTTTTCGTCGGTCCAGGCCTTGAGGACGATCTCGACAGTCTCGCGGAAGCGTGTGGCGCTCTCCTCGGGCGGCACGCCAAAGGCGGTGAACTCGACCCGTGCAAAGCCGCGTCCGGCACCCCAATTGACCCGCCCGCCCGACAGCAGGTCGAGCAGCGCCACTTCCTCCGCGAGCCGCAGCGGGTGATAAAACGGCGCCAGCGACACCGCCGTGCCGATCCGCAGCCGCTTGGTGCGCGCCGCGGCCAAAGTCCCGACCATATGCACCGAAGGGCAGACGCTGAAGCTGCTGAAGTGATGCTCGGCGAGCCAGACGGCGTCATAGCCGGTCTGGTCCATGATCTCGATGCGCTCGAGGGCGCGGGCGTAGACCGTCGCCAGATCGACCCGCCGCTCGGGCCAGCTGAAGAACTGGAGAACCCCGAGCTTCATTTGTCCTCCGCCTCGACGGTGCGCCAGAAGTCGAGAGCCGCCCGCGCGCAGCGTTCGGGCTGCAGCAGGTTGACGCCGTGGCCGTACCCAGCAAACAGCTCGAGCCGGCCGCGCGGCAGGGTGTCCGCGAGAATTTTCTGCTGCTCGGAGGCGATGCGGCTCTTGTCGCCGCTGAGCAGCAGCACCGGAGGTTTGATGCTGGGGAGAAGAGGTCTCAGATCGATCGACTCGAAACAGTAGTGCAGTGCGGCTGCGATGTCAGGGCGGGTCTTGTCCATCTCGGCGATGACCCACTCCTGCAGCGCCGTGCTCGAATGGTCGAGGTCGAGCCGGTAGCCGAGGGTTTGTCGGCACCACGCGCCGGTGCCATGGGCTCGGATCGCCGCGGCGGTATTCTCCTCGCCGAGCGCGTAGATCCCGCGGATCTCCTCGGAAATCCGCGTCGGCGTGTTGCACAGGACGAGGCTCGCGATACGCTCGGGACGTGCAGCGGCGAGCAGCAGCCCAATGATCCCGCCCGAGGATTCGCCGACCCAATGCACCCGGGACAGCGACAATGTGTCGAGCACCGCGAGAATCTCGGCTTCGATCTTCGCGGGCGTGAAGCGATAGCCCTCGACGGGAACGTTGGAGGCGCCGCAGCCGAGCAGGTCCGGCCGATAGATCCGCCGGGTGTCGGCGATCGGCGGAACCCAGCGGTTCCAGAAGGTCGCATTGCGGGCAAAGCCGTGCATCATCAGCACGGGTGTCGGCGTCTCCCACGGCCACAAGTAGTCGTCGACGGCGCAGTGGAGGGAAAGCCCTTCAGCTAGACGGACGGTGGCCATCACGGAGCTCCATGATCCTGGGAGATTTGAGCGGCGATCAGCGCGCGGCCGGCGCCGGCGACGGTCTTTGCCGGCCCCGAAGGGCCGAGGGATTGGCCGATCGCATAGGCGCCGTCGATCAGCAGCTGGAGTTGCTGCGCGAGGAGGGTGGAATCGCAGGCGCCGGCGGCCGCGGCCAGCGCCTGCAGACGTTCGTAAACGGCGCGCTTGTTGGCAAGGATCACCGCTCGGGCAGGGTGGTGGGGCTCGGGGAATTCCGTGGCAGTGTTGAGAAAGGGGCAGCCGCGCCATTTCCGGTGCGAGGCGGTCGCCGCCACCATGTCGAGGATCGCTTCGAGCTGACCGCGCGGGTCGCCGGCCTGCGAGGCCTCGGCCCGTTCCCAACGCCCCCAGAAGAACTCGTTGCGGTCCTCGAGCCAGGCGGTGACGAGGGCGTCCTTTGACGGGAAATTGCGATAGAGGCTCATCTTCGCCACACCCGAGCGGGCGATGATCGCATCGATGCCGACCGCCCGAACACCCTCGCGGTAGAACATCTCCGAGGCGGTGTCGAGGATGCGCTGCCGCACCGGTGCTCGCTCCTCAACCTCGCTCATTACGCATCCCTGCTGGCCTTGACAAGAGACAGACCTGTCTCTCACATACGCCTTGTCTTGACGCAGGGGAAGGTATCGCCGATGGCACGGCGGGGGAAGTTGCATTACGCCTGGGTGGTAGCGGCGATCACGTTCCTGACCCTGCTGGTGGCGGCAGGGTTGCGGAGCACCCCCGGTGTACTGATCGTGCCGCTCGAAGCGGAATTCGGCTGGTCGCGCGCGACGATCTCTTTCGCCATCGGGCTCAACATCTTTCTCTACGGGCTGATCGGGCCCTTCGCCGCGGCGGTAATGGACCGCTTCGGGTTGCGTCGAACGATGCTCGGAGCGCTAGCCCTCATCGCCGGGGGTGTCGCCCTGACGCCGCTGATGACGCGGCCCTGGCAGCTAATCCTATTGTGGGGCGTCGTCGTCGGGATCGGCAGCGGGTCCACCGCACTGGTCTTGGGCGCCACCGTCGTCGCGCGCTGGTTCGCAACGCAGCGCGGGCTCGTCATGGGCGTGCTGACCGCGAGCACGGCGACCGGTCAGCTGATCTTTTTGCCGGTCCTTGCGAGCCTCGCCGAAAATTACGGCTGGCGCAGCGTGTCGCTGACCGTCGCCGGGGTCGCTATCGCGCTGCTGCCAGTCATTGCGCTGGCCATGCGCGATCGGCCCGAGGAGATCGGCCTCACCCGCTACGGGGCGGCGGCCGATGAGAAGCCGGCAGTGACAGTGCGTGGTAACCCCGCCACGAGAGCGCTCATTGTCCTGCGCGACGGGTTGCGCTCTGGCGATTTTTGGCTGCTCGCCGGCAGCTTCTTCATCTGCGGCGCCTCGACCAATGGGCTGATCGGCACCCACCTGATCCCCGCCTGTCTCGACCACGGCATCCCGCCGGTGGCCGGGGCGAGCCTGCTCGCGGCAATGGGCATCTTCGATCTGGTCGGGACCACCCTCTCGGGCTGGCTCAGCGACCGGTGCAGCAATCGTGGGCTCCTCGCCTGGTATTATGGGCTGCGCGGATTGTCGTTGATCTATCTGCCCTTTGCGTTCGACATCTCGTTCTATGGCTTGTCGCTGTTCGCGGTGTTTTATGGACTCGACTGGATCGCCACCGTGCCGCCGACGATCCGGCTCGCGACCCGGGCCTTCGGCAACGAGCAGGGCCCGATCATGTTCGGCTGGATCGCCGCCGCGCACCAGCTCGGCGCCGCCCTCGCGGCGTTCGTAGCTGGGGCGCTGCGGGTCGAGCTCGGTACCTATCTGCAGGCCTTCATGCTCTCCGGCCTGCTCTGTCTCCTCGCCGCACTGATGGTGCTGTTTATCGGCCGTAGCCGCGCCAGCCGGATCGTGCCGGTCCCGGTCCCGGCCGAGTAGCCGCTACCGGGGGACGACACCGCGGCATGACAGGGCGACGGCGACGAACGAGCGTTCGCCGTCGGGCCGGCCGGTGAGATAAGCGGAGCGCAGCTGGCGCTCGAGGCGGTCGCGCCGCGCATCGTCGAGGCTCCCGACATAGGCGCCGAGGGCGCCTTCGCCGCTCGCGAACGGCGCCCAGTAATCGGCGAAGTCGGTAAAATCCATGCGGATCATGAGCGATCGTTGATCGATGTCGCCGAGCCCAGCCTCCGCCCACATCTGCGCCAATGCGCCGGGCGCGTAGATCGGCCGCCCCATCGTGCGGTCACGCGCTTCCGCCGCCGCCTCGTCGAGTGCGGCGGCGGTGTCCCACAGCATGCGTTGGCTGGAGCTGCCGCCCGGCGAATCCCAGAAGGCCGCTGCGACCACGCCCCCGGGACGCGTTACCCGCCGCATCTCGGCGACCATGAGCCCCGGCTCCGGCAAGACCGATGGGAGCACCAGCATCGACAACGCACGGTCGAAGCTGGCATCGGGAAAGCGCAGCGCGCAGCCATCACCCTGCTCAAGGCGGATGCGTGGGTCATGGTTCTTTGCTTGCGCGGCGGCGAGGTAGATCTCGGAGTGATCGATCGCGGTAATCCCGGCGAGCGTTGCAGCCTGCGGCAGGGTGAAGGTAAGGCTGCCGGTGCCGCAGCCGATTTCGAGCACCTCCTCGCCATCGGCGATGCCGGCATGCTCGATGAACAGCGGCGCCAGCCGCCGGCTCCAGCGGCCCATCAGCTTTTCGTAATTGCCGGCGTCGCGTGCATTGAACATCGAAGGCATGGTCGGCTCCTTGGCTGCGATCCTTAGACTGCAAGCGAAATCGCGGTCGGGCAAGCATCTATGGCGCCCGAAACACCGCGGCTTGACAGGCGCCGACTGCGACGCTAGGAAAGGACCATCGTGGTGATTTGAGCCGACCGGCTTGCGGCCACGTTAAACAAACCGCTAAAAGGTCGAGAGTTCTGAAAGGAGCCCTGGCCCGCGCGGGACCGGGGCTTTTTTGCTGCCCGGCCGGCGCGGTCCGAACTGGAGAGACCCGCCGATGACCAAGCCCGTTCTGCCCCCCGACCTCGCCGCCAACGTCTCGCCGGCGACGATCCTCGTGCGTGGCGGCTCCACTCGCAGCCCGCATGACGAAACCTGCGAGGCGTTGTTCATGACCTCGGGCTTTGTCTACGACGATGCCGCGGCGGCCGAAGCGGCGTTTGCCCGGGAGGGCTCGCGCTATGTCTATTCGCGCTACCGCAACCCGACCGTGGCGATGTTCGAGGAACGCCTGCGCCTGCTCGAAGGGGCCGAGGCCTGTCGCGCCACCGCGAGCGGCATGGCGGCGGTGTTCGCGGCTCTCCTCTGCCGTCTGCGCGCCGGCCAGCGAGTGGTGTCGAGCCGGGCCCTGTTTGGCTCCTGCCACTACATCGTTGCCGACCTCTTGCCGCGTTGGGGCATCGAGACGGTGCTGGTCGACGGGCGCGATCTCGGCGCCTGGGAGGCCGCACTCGCCGGTGGGGCCGCACTCGCGTTCTGCGAAAGCCCGTCGAACCCGGCGATGGAGATCATCGATCTCGCCGAGGTCGCGCGCCTGACCCACCGCGCCGGCGGCCTCTTTGTCGTCGACAATGTCTTCGCGACTCCCCTCTTGCAGAAGCCGCTGAGGCTCGGCGCCGATGTCGTCGTCTACTCGGCGACCAAGCACATCGACGGGCAGGGACGCTGTCTAGGCGGTGCCATCCTAGCGTCGGAGAAATTCATCAAGGACGACCTCGGACTGTTCTACCGGCACACCGGGCCGTCGCTGAGCCCGTTCAACGCCTGGCTGCTGTTGAAAGGGCTCGAAACGCTGGAGCTGCGCGTCGAGCGGCAATGCCGCACCGCCGTGGCGATCGCCCGCTATCTCGAGACCCACCCCAAGATTACTCGGGTGCTCTACCCGGGGCTGCCGAGCCACCCGCAATTCGAATTGGCACGCCGGCAAATGAAGCAGGGCGGCGGCCTGGTGTGCTTTGACGTTGCCGGCGACAAGGAGGCTTGCTTCCGCTTTCTCGACGCATTGCGGCTCATCGACATCTCGAACAATCTCGGCGATTCGAAGAGCCTCGTCACCCACCCGGCGACGACCACCCATTCGCGTCTCAAGCCCGAGCAGCGTGCCGAGCTCGGGATCGGCGACTCGCTGGTGCGCCTTTCGGCCGGGCTCGAAGCCGAAGCCGACCTGCTCGACGACATCGAGCGCGCCTTACAGCGGGTTTAGCATAGAAAATATGTTTATTAACACCATTTGACATCGCAGAGGCGCTGTTATTATCTGAATCACATTATCGTGACGGCATTTCGCCGTCTGCCTCCGAAAGGCGCGATATGGTTCAGATCGATGCGATTTCAAAACCCGAGGCGATCAAGCAGCAGAGCCGTCAGCTGCGCGGTCACATCGCCCGCGATCTCCCGGACACCGCCACGCCCTTCGACAAGGAGGGCTATGCGCTCCTCAAATTCCACGGGGTCTATCAGGGCTACGACCGGGATAGTGCCACCGAACGCAAGCAGCGCGGCGACGACAAGATCTGGCAGTTCATGGTGCGCGCCCGCATCCCCGGCGGGCGGCTCACCGCCGATCAGTATCTGGCGCTCGATGCGATCGCGGACCGCTACGCCAACGGCTCGCTGCGGATCACGACGCGCGAGGGCATCCAGTTCCACGGCGTCGTCAAAGCCGGGCTCAAATCGGCGATCGCCGAGGTCAATGGCGCAATGTTGACGACGCTTGCCGCCTGTGGCGATGTCGTGCGCAATGTGACGACCGTTCCGGCGCCAATCCGCGATGCGGTCCACCGCCGACTCGAAGCCGATGCACGCCGGCTGTCGACCTATCTGCTGCCGCAGACCCACGCCTATCACGAGATCTGGGTCGAGGGCGCGCCCTGGCGCGAGGAGGAGAGTGCCGCGGAGAAGCCGGACCCGCTCTATGGCGAGCGCTATCTGCCGCGCAAGTTCAAGACGGGTCTCGCCATTCCCGAGGACAACACGATCGACGTCTTGACCAACGATCTCGCGATCGTAGCGCTGTTCGAAGGCGATCGCTTGCTCGGCTACAATTTCCTGCTGGGCGGCGGTCACGGGATGACCCACAACAACCCGAAAACCTATCCGCGGCTCGCCACCCCGGTCGCCTTCGTCGAGCCCGAGGATCTGCTCGAAGCTGCCGCTGCGGTCGTCCGCCTCCATCGCGATCATGGCGACCGTGGCAACCGTCGCCACGCCCGGCTCAAATACGTGATCGCCGAAAATGGCGAGGACTGGGCGCGCGAGCGCCTTGAGGAATACCTCGGCAAGACACTCGAGCCCTGCCGCGAGATGCCGGCATTCGCGGTTCCGGACCATCTCGGTTGGCACGAGCAGGGCGACGGCAAGCTCTACCTCGGCGTACCGGTGCCGAGCGGGCGCATCGCCGACGCCCCGCAATCTCGCATTCGTACGGCGTTACGGGAGATCGTCGAGCGCTTCGGTTGCGACCCGGTCTTGATGCCGAGCCAGGACATCATCCTGAGCCAGATCCGCCCGGAGGATCGCGACTCGATCGAGCATCTGCTGCGCCAGCACAGCGTGCGCCTCGCCGATGACCTGCTATCGGCCGAGCGCTGGGCACTCGCCTGCCCGGCATTGCCGACCTGCGGTCTGGCGCTGACCGAGGCCGAGCGGGTGCGCGGCGACATCGTCGCCGCGATCGAGGCCCGGCTGCAGCATTATGGTCTCGAGCGCGAGCGCCTCAGCATCCGTATTGCCGGTTGCCCCAACGGCTGCTCCCGGCCCTATACCGGCGACATCGGCATCGTCGGCCGGATGCCCGGTTATTACAGCGTGTTCGTCGGCGGCGACTTCGCGGGCACGCGGCTCAACACCCTGCTCGGTGACAAGGTGGCGCTCCGCGAGATCGCCGAAGTGCTGGACCCGCTCTTTGCCATGTTCGCCTCCGCTCGCGTCGAAGCCGAAGGTTTTGGCGACTTCTGCCACCGCCTTGGAGTGTCGGCATTGCAGCAGGCACTCGCCGCACGGCACCAGGGAGCGGCGTAACCCCATCGCGCGCCGTCCTGGCCGTTTGCGCTCGGTGCGACGGTGTTTCAAAGGTGGCCACAATGGCCCCGGTTGTATCGCCGCACCTGCGCTGCCGGTGATCGGGCGAGCGGTGGCCGAGGACCGAGAGTGAGGTGCGTCGCGCGCGGGCGGCAAACTCTTCACCATCAAGATGTTGCAGTAGGAACCATCGGGTGCGGGAAATCTGGCTCTCTCTGTTCGGCATCGTGGGCCCCCTCTTGGTATCGACGGGATCACCGGAGGCGGCGGCGCCGCATCCGATGGTTGCCGACGCGCGGACCGTACTGCAGGTCACCAAGGACGACCGGATCCTTGGCAACCCCGATGCCCCGATCACGATCGTCGAATATGCTTCGCTGACCTGTCCGCACTGCGCTCATTTCGCGAATGATGTGCTTCCCGAGATCAGGAAAGAGTGGATCGACACCGGGAAAGCCAAGCTCGTGCTGCGCGACTTTCCGACAGACCAAGCAGCCTTGCCCGCCGCGATGATCGCGCGCTGCGCGCCGCCGGAGCGTTATTATGCTTTTGTGGAAACCTTCTTCGCGGCTCAGGAAAAATGGGCACGCGCGAGCGATTATCGTGGCGCGCTCGCCCAACTCGCCAAGTTCGGCGGCATGGGCAAGGGCGAGTTCGACGCGTGCCTCAAGAACACCGAGCTCGAGAACAGAATCGTCAAAGAACGGCTGATCGCGACAACGGAACTCCAGGTCGATGTGACGCCGACATTCTTCGTCAACGGCAACAAGTTCACCGGCGCGCCGACGGTAGAGGGGTTCAAGAAAATATTGTCGAGCCTTGCAGCGAAATCGTGAAGCCTTTGTGAGCGGAGCGGGGTCGCACCCTACCCCCGCGCCACCCCTTCCCCGATTGCGGGCCCCCCAGTTCGGGGAGGGCTGGGGTGAGGGGTCTTTCCACAATCGCCATCGGCCGATACCCTAAGGCCGAGCAATTCCTCTTGGAGGCAGGCAATGGCGGTAATTGGGGTAATCGCGCAAGGCATGATGGGGGCCGGCGTCGGCCGACGGTTGCATGAGAGCGGGGCCGAGGTCCGTACCCTGCTGACCGGGAGGAGCCCGGCCAGTGCGGAGCGTGCCAGGGCGGCCGGCATGGTTGCAGCGGCGAATGAACGCGAACTGCTTTCCGGCGCCGATTTCTTCTTGTCGATCCTGCCGCCCGGCGAGGCCGAGCCGCTCGCCCGCCGTCTGGCACCGACCCTCACCGCACTCGATCACAAGCCGGTTTACATCGATTGCAATGCGGTCAGCCCGCAAACCGCCATCAGCATCGGCGAGGTCGTGACCCCGACCGGCACCCATTTTGTCGATGCCGGGATCATCGGCGGACCGCCGCGGCAGGGATATAAGGGGCCGTCGATTTACGCTTCGGGTGAGTATGTCCGCGAGGCCGTGCCATTGCGCGACTGGGGGATCAACCTGCGCGCCATCGATGGGCCGGTCGGCGCCGCCTCGGCGGTCAAGATGTCCTATGCCGGCATCACCAAGGGCACCACCGCGATCGCCGCGGCGATGCTGCTCGGTGCGGCGCGCTTCGGCTGTGCGGAGGCGCTGATCGCCGAGCTGTCGGACAGCCAGCCGCAGATGCTCGCGCGGATGCGCAGCAACATTCCGGGGATGTACGACAAGGCCTACCGCTGGGTTGCAGAGATGGAGGAGATCTCGGACTTCCTCGAAGCGAACCCGCCGTCCCGCGACATCTACGCTGCGGTTGCCCGGCTCTACGATTTCCTCGCGGCCGCCCAGGCCGAAGCCCAGCCCGGGTCCGACAACGCGATCCGAACCCTCGACCGGGTGCTCGGCAACGGTTGAGCGCCGTTGCCGCACCCGCAACCTCTTCACTCACAAGAGCCGCCGATTTTCACCTTTTTAGCAATTCCGTCGAATCTGACATATAACTGACGAAAATTTTCGAACACTCTGACGCTTGCGCCGACCCCTTTTCGACGCCTCGGGTGGTACAGTTAAATTAAGGTTAAAACATTGTTAATAGGTTCATATGTACGCACCTTCTTCTCTTAGCTGCACGATACCGCGGTTCGAGGCCGCTCTCGAAGGCGAGCCTCCGTCCAGCCGATGCCCGCACTGCTACGAGCCGGTGTTCGGACCCGGTTGGTGGTGTGATAATTGCAATAATTGTGCTTTTCCCGGAATGATCCTCGATGCCGACCACGAGCCCGAACCCATCGAATGCGAGGGCGACGAAGAACCCGACGACGATTTCAGCTGACCCCGCGAGCCTGCCTCTCCCCGCATGCGATCCGCATGCGGGGAGAGGGAGTGCTCAGCCTCGCGCGACCGGGTGACCGGCGAGGTGCTCGAGCACGCGCACCAGCCCCGAATGGTCCCAGCCCTTACCGCCGAGGGCGGCGGCGGCGTTGAACAGCTCCTGGGTCGTCGCCGTGTTGGGCAGCGAGAGGCTGAGGGCGCGCGCTCCTTGCAGGGCGAGGTTCAGATCCTTCTGGTGCAATTCGATGCGGAAGCCGGGGTCGAAAGTGCGCTTGATCATGCGTTCGCCATGGACCTCGAGGATGCGCGAGGAAGCAAACCCGCCCATCAGCGCCTCTCTGACCTTGGCGGGGTCGGCCCCGGCGCGCGACGCGAACAGCAGCGCCTCGCCGACCGCTTCGATCGTCAATGCGACGATGATCTGGTTGGCGACTTTGGTTGTCTGGCCGTCGCCGTTGCCGCCGACCAAGGTGATGTTCTTGCCCATGAGCTCGAAGAGCGGCTTGACCTGGGCGAAGGCGCGCTCAGGTCCCCCGACCATGATCGTCAGCGAGGCCGCCTTGGCACCGACCTCGCCGCCCGACACCGGCGCATCGAGATAGTCGCAGCCCTTCTTGTTGATCTCGGCGGCGAAAAGCTTGGTCTCGATCGGCGAAATCGAGCTCATGTCGACAACGATCTTACCAGCCGACAGTCCGTCGGCGATGCCGTCGGGGTCGAACAGCACGCTCCTGACGTCGGGGGTGTCCGGCACCATCACGACGACGATCTCGGATTGCTCGGCGATCGCCTTCAAGGTGTCGCAGACCGTCGCACCTGCCTCGCGGACGTCCGCCTGCAGCCGGCGCTTGCCGTAGACGAAGAGCTCGTGCCCGCCCTTCAGCAGGTTGAGGGCCATCGGATGACCCATGATTCCGAGCCCGACAAAACCGATCTTCATGACCCCTCCTGCCCGCCTTGGTGCCCTTGGTGAGACGCGACCCATGCACACTGCAACAGTTTCGCCCGCCGCCTCAAGGCGGCTAGTGGCATGTACAACCTGAAAGGGAAATTTTGCTGCAGATTCGCTGCTGATGGCGGCGCCATTAATCCCTTGTTCAACCGTATGTTGCGGCCGGCCCGAGCCCCGCTTGGCCCTGACAGCGGGCGACTTGCTGACGCAGTGATGCTAGCGTGAGACACCGTATTCGGGGGGTGGATCGATGCTGCGCTCGCTGCTGGTGCTTTGCCTCGTTTGCATTGCCGCGCCGGCGATGGCGCAGGAGTACAAATCGAAGGAGCTGGCGGACGCCGCGCGCGACTGGCGTCAGGAGCTGATCGACGGCATCCCGGCGAACAAGAAGCAGCCCAACCTCGTCGCCGGGCTGCGGCGGGCGGCCGAGATCGAATATCAGGCCAAGGATTACCGGGCGGCGGTCGGCAGGCTGCGCAGCGCCATTGCCAACGGTGCCGATGACGGTCTGGTCTGGCTGCGGCTCGCCCAGAGCGAGCTCGCCGCCGGGGATGACCACGCGATGGCGAGCGCCTACAACGCCTATCTGAAATCGACCGACCCGGTCGAGCGCGGTGCCGCGCTCTTTGTCATCGGCCGCGACTACGACCGCCACGACAAGCTCAAGGGGGCGCTCGCCGCCTTCGAGGCCGGTCTCGGCTTTACCCGGCTTTCGGCGATCGTCGAGCGCGCCGAGGAGCTGCGCCGGCTCGTCGCCTTCCGGGTCACCAAGGTCGAGGTCCAGGCCGAGGCGGACGTGGCTCGCGCCTGCTTGCGCTTCAACGAGAAGATCGAGACCAAGAGCGATCTCTCCTATGGCGCCTTTGTGCGCAGCGAGCCCAAGCTCGACGGCATCGTCACCGCCCGCGACGACACGCTGTGCCTCGACGGCATGAAGCATGGCACGATCTACAACGTCGAGGTCCTCAGTGGGCTGCCCACGGCGACCGGCGAGCAGATGGCCGAGAAATTCGCGACCCGGATCGTCGTTCCCGACCGCAAGCCGCAGCTGCGGTTTTCCGGCACCGGCTACGTCTTGCCCAAACAGGGGACATCGGGGCTGCCGCTGACGACGATCAATCTCGACAAGGTCAAATTGCGGCTGGTGCGGGTCAACGAGCGCAATCTCGTCCCGAGCATCGATGCCGAGCGACTGACGATGAGCTTCTCGACCTATGAGATCGATGAGATCGTCAACCGCACCGGCAGCTTGGTGTGGGAAGGCGAGATGGCGATAGCGGGCGAGCGCAACCGCCCGATTACGACGGCGATCCCCCTCAAGGACATGCTGCGCGAGAAGGGACCCGGCATATATCTCGCGATCGCCGAGCGCGCCGATCTGCGGCAAGACGAATATGCCGAGCCGGCGACGAACTGGGTCCTCGTCTCGAATCTCGGGCTCGCCGTCTACAAGGGCGCAGACGGGATGGCGGTCGACGTCCGCTCGCTCGCCGACGGCAAGCCTCTGCGGGGAATCGCGGTGCGGCTCTATGCCCGCAACAACGGCGAGCTGGCCGAGGCGACCAGCGACGCCGGCGGCATCGCCCGCATCCCGGGCGGGCTGCTGCGCGGGCGCGGCGGCGACGAGCCTTTCGTCGTGACCACGCTCGGGCCCGACAACGACTTCAACTTTCTCGAGGTCGGCCGCGCCGCCTTCGATTTGAGCGATCGCGGGGTCAGCGGCCGGGCACAACCCGGCCCGGTCGATGCGTTCCTGTATACCGATCGCGGCATCTACCGACCCGGCGAGACCGTCGAGATCGTGGCGCTGGTGCGCGACGACAAAGCCGACGCGGCATCCGGCCTGCCGATCGGCTTGCGGCTGCTGCGGCCCGACGGGATCGAGGTCGAGCGCCGGCAGCTCACGCGGGACCAGCTGGGCGCCCATCATCAAAGTTTCGCATTGGCCCGCGATGCGCGCATCGGCGCCTGGCAGATCGAGCTCCGGCTCGACCCGAAGGCGCCGCCGATCGGCAAGGCCGAGTTCCAGGTCGAGGATTTTGTCCCGCCGCAGCTCAAGGTCGAGTTGGCTGCCGCCGGGGAGCTGATCCGGCCGGGCGAGGCTTTCCCGGTCGAGGTCACGGCGCGCTATTACTATGGTGCGCCGGGAGCCGGTCTGGGGATCGAAGCCGAGGCGAGCATCGCGCTCGACGACAACCCTTTCCCGAATTATCCGGACTTCCAGTTCGGTCTCGTCGGCGAGGAGTTCACCGGCGAGCGCCGCGATGTCGAGGCGCCTGCGACCGACGACGACGGCAAGGCCAAGCTGTCTGTAGCGCTGAGCGATCTTCCGGACCTCACCCGCCCGCTCGTGGCGACAATCCGGGTCGGGGTGTTCGAGCCGAGCGGCCGCGCCGTCTCCGAGACCTTGACCCGGCCGATTCGGCAGCGGGCCCTGTTCATCGGGCTACATTCGCCAGCCGGTGCCGAGGCGGTCCCTGAGGGTGCGGAGGCCACGCTCGAGGTGCTCGCGCTCGACCCTAAAGGCACACCGGTCGCGGCGAAGGGCCTGCGCTTCGAGCTGCTGCGCGAGACCTGGGAATATCGCTGGTACTCGGTCAACGGTATGTGGCGCCACAAATCGCATATCCGCAGCCAGCCGATTGAGGCCGGCACGGTCGATGTCGGCGCCGACGGTCCGTCGAAGCTCGGCCGTCAGCTCCCGGCCGGCCGCTATCGCTGGGAGGTCACCGACACCGCCACCGGCGCGCAGTCGAGCCTGCGCTTTCATGTCGGCTGGTGGGTCGAGGCCGCACTGCCGGACGTGCCGGACAAGCTCGAGGTAGCGCTCGACAAACCGAGCTATCAGGCAGGGGAGACCGCCAAGCTATTTGTCAAAGCACCCTTCGCCGGGGAAGTCGAGCTGGCAATCGCCTCCGATCGGATCCTGTCGATGCGGCCGCTCAGCCTGCCGGCAGAGGGCGTCACGATCGACATTCCGGTCGCGTCTTCCTGGGGCAGCGGGGTCTATGCCCTGGTTAGCGCCTATCGCCCGTCCGATATGCCGGGGCCGCAGCAGCGCGGCCCCGGGCGGGCGGTCGGAGTCGCGTGGCTCGCGATCGACAGCAGCCCCCGCACCCTTACGGCGGCTCTTTCCGGGCCTGCCGTGGCCCGTCCGCGCAGTCCGGTCGAGATCCCGGTCAAGGTGGGCGGGCTCGCCGCCGGCGAGGAAGCCTATGTCACCCTCGCCGCGGTCGACGAAGCGGTGCTCAAGCTGACCGAGTTCGAGAGCCCGGCGCCCGAGAAATACTATTTCGGCAAGCACCAGCTCGGGGTCGAGTTGCGCGACCTCTATGGCAGGCTGATCGACGCGCGGGCGAACACGGTCGGAGTATTGCGAAGCGGCGGCGACAGTTTTGCCAAGCGCTCGGTCGCCGGGCTCCCAGACAAGAGCAGCAGAGTCGTCGCATTATTTTCGGGCATCGTCCGGCTCGATGCAGACGGTGCGGCACGGATCCGCTTCGACATTCCCGATTTCCAGGGGCAGCTGCGGCTAATGGCCGTCGCCTTCTCGG
>Ga0210408_10001174_pt1 | contig 28329 bp, 22 predicted proteins | sample IncBWH4MmetaG_FD_155471 | JGI IMG/M metagenome (GOLD analysis project Ga0210408, IMG submission 155471) | Forest soil microbial communities from Barre Woods Harvard Forest LTER site, Petersham, Massachusetts, United States - Inc-BW-H-4-M | ecosystem: Environmental > Terrestrial > Soil >...
TCTTCTCCCCACCAAAACTGGCCAGCTACGGACGATCACCCACGACGACATCAATCACTTCACCGCATCGTGGCTACCCGGCGGTAAGCAAATCATCTTTGCAGGAAGCGAGCCGGGCCGTGCGCCTCGGCTATGGCTTCAGGATTTGGATGGTGGAAAACCGAAACCCATAAGTCCGGAAGGAGGCGCCTTAGCTGCAGTCTTCATCTCCCCCGATGGCAAGCAGGTCATCGGCCCGGGAACGGACGGAAAACTCAGCCTCTTTGGGGTGAACGGTGGAGAACCTCAAACTATCCCTGGTCTCGGACCGGAAGACCGTTTGGGTGGCTTTACTGGCGATGGCCGCTCGCTCTATGTTTACAACAACGCCGGCCTGCCAGCGGTTGTCAGCCTTCTCGACATCCCCACTGGTAAGAGGAAATTGTGGAAGACGGTGGTTCCGGCCGACCCTGCAGGGGTCGATAACGTCGGCAATTTCATCTTCACGCCGGACGGAAAGTCCTACGTGTACTCCTACAGCAGAGCCCTTTCGGATTTGTACTTGGTCGAAGGCTTGAAGTAACCGTCTCGCGGCCATCGCACGGATCACGGAAAGTACGGCCAAAGGGGAGACTTAGCAGTTAGTTTGGAGTACGGAATAAAGAATGGCGGTAAGTCGCCGGAATTCGGCGATGTCTTTGAAGCATTGTTGAGATAAGACAGCCCTGAAATGGCTGCCGGATCATGTTGATGGACGGAGAGCACGGCCGTGTAAAGAGCGCGGGCTTGGTCCTGCCTGCCCGTCTCGATATAAATTCGTGCTAGCGCATGCTGTGCCTCGAAAAAATCCTTTCTTTCTTGAATGGCGGAAAGCAACTGAGTCGTTGCCTGTTCGTAATCCTTATCCAGGTACGCGCACAACCCAAGTATGTAGTGTGCAGCACCGCGGTCTTCGTAGGGCGCTTCGAGTGCCCAGCGAATTTCTTGCTTGGCCTCCTCTGGATACCCAGCACCTATGTAAGCCAGCGCTAGATTGTGGCGAAGAAGCCGGTTGTTCCTGTCGGTTTCGATTGCGCTCTCAAGGACGGGGTATGCGCCGACAGGATCATCTTGCTCAAGCAACAGGATGCCTAGCATCTCGTGCGGCAACGGCTCCTTTGGATCGAGTGCAATTGCTTCCCGCAGTTCTGGAATCGCTTTGGCTGGTTCTCCCGCGTGAACGCGTATTGCTGCCATGCCAAACTTGACGATGGCGCCGTAGTGCTTCCGAATTCCCAATGCTGCAACTACGAGAACCAAAGCCGAAACCACCGCGACGAGAAGCAAACGGCGATTTTCTTCTTCATTGGACGTCGGGCCGCCCCAGTTAGCGTTACCAGGTTCGTGAATGGACTGCTGAAGTGATCTCTGGTCGACCGATAATTTCCCGACTGTTCCTAGAATTGTTGCGCCCAAGATTAGGCCCGCCACCAGGCCTCCAACATGCGCTGCATTGTTAGCGCGAAGATAAACCGCACCGAAGAAAAGATTATAGAGAATGAAGGCGACGAGACTATTGAATTTCCGTCGCATGAATTGCACGTCGAGCGGCGCCTTCTTGAAATACAGAAAAGAAAAAAATGCACCGGCGATCCCGAAAATGGCGCCTGAAGCACCGGCGGAGACACGAATGGGACTCCAGGCCAAACTTACTTCGCTTGCTAAAATCCCTGAGCAAAGATACGTGAGCGCAAATGCCTTTGAGCCCATGAGCCGTTCGAGGATCGGACCGAGGGACCAGAGGCACCACATATTCAACCCGATGTGGAGAATCCCAAAATGCACGAACGTACTTGTGAGCAGCCGCCACCACTGGCCGCTCAAGGTCAATACCCCATAGCCTGCGCCCCATCGCAGAGCGTCTGCTGTACTGGGACTTGCCCAGGAGGCACCCGAAAATCCCATCGCGAGGAAAACAAGCACATTCAACACGATAATTGAGCGGGTGACGACCGGAGAGTGCCCGGCGCGAAGGATTGCCTCATAGGATAGTTGGGATTCGAGTTGCGGTACGGGAGCTTTGACCGATTGCGGTTCCAGCTTTCGGCATTCACGGCATTTTGTTGCTACCGCGGCCCCAAATGAGAACCCGCTAAATTGCTTCCCGCAACTCGGGCAAGTTGGCATGGAGAATCTCTCCGCTCAGGCCGCCGCCAAATAGACGTATCGAAGAATGAAAAGCAGCGTCAGGATCCAAAGCAGCGGGCTTACCTCGCGATATTTTCCCGCCGCCACCTTCACCACTGTAAACGAAATCAATCCCAGGCTCAGCCCGGTGGCGATGCTGAACGTCAGCGGCGTGGCCAGCAAGGTGACAAATGCCGGCAGCGCGTCGGTGAAGTCAGACCAGTTCACCTGCGCGATTGACTGAGTCATCAGCGCACCTACCAGGATTAGCGCCGGCGCGGTGGCAAATCCGGGTATCGCAGCCGCCAGCGGCGAGAAAAATACCGCCACGAGAAAAAGCGCCGCCACGGCCACATTCGCCAGTCCCGTGCGCGCTCCGGCGGCCACTCCCGCGGCGCTCTCAATATAACTCGTCACCGTGGACGTTCCGGTCAGCGATCCGAAAATCGTGCCCACGGCGTCGGCCAGCAGCGCGCGCCCTACGCGCGGAATTTTTCCCTCCTTCACGAACCCGCCCTGCTCGCACACGCCGACCAGGGTTCCAATGTTGTCGAACAGATCCACGAACAGGAACGCGAACACGATTTCGAGAAGACCAAGGTGCAGCGCACCACGCAGGTCGAGTTGCAGCAGCGTGCCGGCCGGATGCGGCCAGGCCACAAACGCCGCGGGCCAGTGCGCCAGGCCGCGCGCGATTCCAAACGCCGTCGTGCCCAGAATTCCAAGCAGGATCGCGCCATTCGTTTTCCGCGCCATCAGCGCAATCGTCAGCAGCAGCCCGAAGCACGCCGCCTGTACTTCGCGGTCGGAAAAGCTGCCCAGGCCCACGAACGTTGCCGGATTGGCCACCACCAGCCTGGCGTTGCGCAACCCCACAAAGGCGATAAACATGCCGATGCCCGCCGCAGTGGAATGTTTCAGCGCGCCGGGAATTCCATTGACGATCTGCTCGCGCACGCGCGTCACCGTCAGCAGCACGAACAGCACGCCCGAAAGAAACACCACGCCCAGCGCCGTGCGCCACGGGATGTGCATGCCGATGCACACGGAATAGGTGAAATACGCGTTCAGCGACATCCCCGGAGCCAGCGCGATGGGATAATTCGCATACAGCCCCATCACCAGCGTTGCCGCCGCCGCGGAAATGCACGTCGCGAACAGTACTCCATCCGTCGGCATGCCCGCCTGCGCCAGAATCTGCGGGTTCACCACCACGATGTACGCCATGGTCATAAACGTGGTCAGGCCGCCGAGCAATTCGCGGCGCACGGTGGTCTGATTTTCAGTAATTCGGAAATAGCGGCTGAGCACTGCTTCTCCCGTCGGCAAACGAAGCAGCCACTCTAGGTGTGGTAGCCAGGCAAGTCAATCAGAAGGGAACTGGGCGGGCGAATTTATCTCATCATTTCTTGCAGAATGGGCTTGAGGTCTTTGTAGACAATCCACCACGCAACGCTAAACGAAATCACCCAAAGCGTCCCGAAAATGACTCCAAAAGGCAGCCCAAGGGTCCAGAACATATGCGTCCCTTTGGGGAAGAAGTACATCAGCCCGCCTCTGGTGCGAATAACGGCGAATATTCCAGCCTCTAGGGCCATAGTCAATCCAACGTAGATCGCACACGTGAGCAGCCCCAGTTTGAGAAAAAACATGTGACTCCTCCTCGCGAGTGCGCTGATCGAAACGTTTACTGTACGCGCTGGATGTAGCGGGCTTCGGCGGTATCCACTTTCACTTTGTCGCCGGTGCCGACAAACGGTGGAACGTTGATCACCAGGCCGGTTTCGAGCTTGGCCGGCTTCATCACCGCGCTGGCCGTGGCTTTCTGAATGCTCGGCTCGGTCTCGACTACTGTGAGGTCCACCGTGTCCGGGATCAGCACGCCGATGGGTTTTCCATCGTAGTATTCGATTTTAACCGGCATGTTGGGGACCAGGTAGTCCTTGGTCTCGCCGACGATGTCGTTTTGCAACTGCAACTGCTCGTAATTTTCCGTGTTCATGAAGTGATGGCCGTCGCCGTCGCTGTAGAGATAATCGAAATTCTCTTCGTCCACCACCACTTTATCCACGAATTCTTCGGCGCGGAACCGGTAATCAATCATCGAGCCGGTGCGCAGGTTGCGCATCTTGGTCTGCATGGCGGCGCGCTTGTTGCCCGGTGTGCGGTGATCCACGCTATACACCGTGCACAGGTCGCCCTCGTGCTTGATGATCATCCCCGCGCGCAGTTGTGTAGCCTTCAGCGAACTCATCCGTGGCTCCTGATTTCTCTCCCGAGGGTTTCCCCGCAGAGGCGTGTTTCATTGGGGCGGGCGAATCTTCGCCGAAGCCCTGCTCAGCAAGAATTTCAAGCTGGCTCGAATCTTCAATTATAGCGGCGCGCCCCGCATCCGGTCAAACGCCGCCGTGCTTGGCAATGGGCCAATTGGGGTGGAATGAGAGCCGCCCATCCCTGTTGGTTGCCGGACCAGTTAGCGGTTCGCTTTTCCGGCAATCCGACTAATGCGGAGTGAGCGGGATTTCACAACTTCCGGACTTGCCATTGGAGCTTTGCATCGGTTAGAAGGTGAGGTATAAACGGAGAAGTACTCGCTTCCGAGGTCGCCATCAAATGTCTGGGCAAATCATTGATGTGAAGAAGGATTCCCCGTTTTCGTTGAGCGCCACCAACATTTTGCGTCTGGCCCTACTTGTTTGGGTGGGGCTAAGTTTCGTCGCCATCCACTTTTACAACGTGGGTCAGGTTGGAAACTCGATGGAATGGAAAAACGGGGAAGTTTCCATTTCCGCTGGTTCGCATCCAGCCATGCTTCTTTGGGGTGCCGTCGCAATCGCCCTCTTCATTCTGCTAATGGTCAAGGAACCAAACGCGGTGGTCGAAGGCGTCCCCACGCGCACACGCAGGATTTTTGCTTTCGTGATTGATTTTTGGTTCAGCTTTTTAACTCTCTCAGCGATTGGTGCACTTCTTCCACTGGCGCTTGAAGCCGTACGAACGGGTCATTTTGAGTGGCATTTTCATCGCAACTATTCGGTGAATACTGGCGGTGTCTCAACCGCATGGATTCCAGTCTTCATGGGTCTGATGGTTCTTTATTTTGCATTTCCGCTCACTAGAGGAAGGCAAACGGTCGGGTGCTCCATCATGCGACTAAGGGTAAACCCACCATTTGGTGATCGAGGGCGTTTTACCCTTACAGCGGCCCTCAAGCGACGCTTTTACGCTTTCTTCGGCCTATCCTCCATGCTCACTCGAAATTGGGACCGAGACGGACAAGGTAGAACGTGGTATGACAGGGAAACCGAATGCACAGTAGTGTTGGTCAGTGACCAGTGAATCCTGATTTTTACCTTCAAGTGCCTGATTAACGCTGACCGGACAACTACCACAACTGCAAATTGGCCTGAAATCCTTACTTGCTCCGGTTAGTGCGAACGCCCGTCGGCCATGGTTTTCTCAACTTCGTCGGGATCGCGCGGCAGGCGCTTCGTGAGCAGCTCGTAGCCGTCCTGGGTAATCAGCACATCATCTTCGATGCGCACACCGAGATTTTCTTCGGGAATGTAAATTCCCGGCTCGTTGGTCATCACCATGCCGACTTGGAGCGGCTGCGTGTATTCCGTCGGATCGTGGACATCCAGGCCCAGCCCATGGCCCAGGCCGTGAATGAAATATTGTCCCAGCGAATTCCCGTGCAGGTCCCTGCCGTGCGCATCGATGTACTTGCGCGCGATTTGATCGAGTTCGCGCGGCCGTACGCCGGGCTTGGTCGCTGCCAGCGCCGCATTCTGCGCGCCCAGCACGATCGAGTAAATTTCCCGCTGCCGCGGCGTGAATTTTCCGTTGGCCGGCAGAGTGCGCGTGATGTCCGCCGCGTACCCGCCGTATTCTCCCGCCACGTCCAGCACCACCACGTCGCCGTCCTTGATTTCCTTATCGAGCGCGTCGTAGTGCAGCACTGTGGAATTGAATCCTGTTCCCACGATCGGCGAATACGCCTCCCGCGAGCAACCAGCCCACTCGTGCACTTCCTTCATTCGCGCGGCCACCTGATATTCCCACAGGCCAGGCTTCATCATCTTCATGGCCGCAATCTGCCCGTCCACCGACGCGTCAATGGCCTTCTGTAGCAGCGCCAGCTCGCCCGCCGACTTCACCATGCGCATCGCCGTCAAGGTGGCTGTGACGTCATGCACCTCGGCATTGGGCAGCACCTCGCGCACCCAAGCGCTCACAGTGGCCAGATGCGGATACCCGCTCTCAGGACCCTTAGCCAGCGGTGTGTAGAAATTAGGAAAAATCTTCGCCAGGTTCACCAGGTCGGCCCGCAGCGTGGCGTACGGCTTCACGGATTGAAATCCGGTCTTCTCCGCCGCCCCGGGATCGTCCGGCCCGACCTTCGGCCCTTCCCATTTGGCGCGGCGCGGATCGCGCGGAGGCAAATAAAGAATTTCGCTCGCGCCTTCCGGTTTGCCGCCGTTGGGCAGCTCGGGGATCAGCAACAGCGCCGCGTCCGGCTCGTTGTATCCCGTGAGGTAATAAAAATTTTCGTCCTGGAAAAAGACGGCCACTTCGCCGCCTTCCTGCCGGCTGGTGTAGCCGAACAGCACCACCGGCCCGTCCACCTGCGAGCGCAGTTTGGCGCGCCGGCCCTGGTACTCTTCTTTCGGTTGCGGGAATCGCGCTTGGGCGAAGCATGCAACCAGCGCGGCGGCGCACAACAAGAACGTAAGCCGAATGTGCCAACGGGAAGTTTTCATAGTGTGTTCCTTAGACGCCTGAGAGGAATGTTGGGGAGCAGCGGTTCACCTGTGGTCACTAAAATCCAGCGGGAAAAATGTGGGTGCCTTGTGGGTCGCGGTTTTAACCGCGACATCAGCAATTCGGACCTTCCGGGGCTTTAGCCCCTGAAGCTCCCTCATCCCGCCTATTTCGCATCTGCTAAAACCCCGGCGCCCCTGTGGACGCCGCGCGCACTTCGCCGGCTTCCACTCCAAACCGCAGCCGTTCGAAATACGTCTGCGCCAGGGACATAAGCCCGGTGTACAGGTAGCCCCACACAAACAGCAGCAGGAAGGGAATGGTGGCGTAGTTCTCATTTTGAAACGCGTACACCACGGCCGCGGCAAAATACAGCCCCAGCAGCACCTCGGCAAACGGCATCCATCCGGCCTTCTTGTGGTAACTCTTCTTCGCCCACTGCCCGTGTTCCGCTGCACCCGCGCCCACGCGGTATTTCGGCGTGCGCACGAATTCCGACTTCACTCCCCAAATTGCCTCGAGCACGGCCAGAGCGTTGCGCACCGAAAGTCCGATGCCCACGGCCATCACAAACGGCAGGTATAAAAATGTCCGCTTCCAGGTTTTCGGATACAGCGCGCGCTCCGCCGTCAAGTAAAACGACGAAATCGAGCACGTCGAAGCCAGGAACAGAGGCAGGTCAATGATCAGCACCTGCAACCATCCCTGATAAAAACGCACGATCATCGCCGGCAGCAGAATCATCGAAAGGAAAACCATCAGCGGGTAGCTGATGTTGGCGGTCAGGTGAAAAATCGCCTCGGCCTTCACCGCTCCGGAGACGTCTGCGCGCATTACCCGCGGCAGGATTTTTTTCGCCGTCTGCATCAGCCCCTTGGCCCAGCGCGCCTGCTGCGATTTGAATGCGTTCATTTCCACCGGCAATTCCGAAGGGCACTCAATTTCCGGCAAGTAGATGAAATGCCAGCCGCGCAACTGCGCGCGATAGGATAAATCGGTGTCTTCGGTCAGCGTGTCGTGCTGCCAGCCGCCGGCATCCTCGATCGCCGCGCGCCGCCAGATCCCCGCCGTCCCGTTGAAATTGAAAAACAGCCCGCTGCGGAACCGCGCCGAGTGCTCCACCACGAAATGCCCGTCCAGCAGAATGGCTTCCACTTCCGTCAGCGGCGAATAGTGCCGGTTGATGTAGCTCCAGCGCGCCTGCGCCATGGCCAGCTTGGCGTCGGCGAAGTAGGGCACGGTGCGCCGCAAAAAATCGGCCGGCGGAATAAAATCGGCGTCGAAGATGGCGATGAACTCGCCGCTGGCCTGCTGCAATCCTTCTTGCAGCGCCCCGGCCTTGAATCCCTCGCGATTGTCGCGATGAATGTAGCTGATCGGCAGCCCCAGTCCCTGCCAGCGCTCCACGCAGTCGCGCGCCACTTGCTGGGTTTCGTCGGTGGAATCGTCGAGCACCTGAATCTCCAGCAGCTCGCGCGGGTAATCGAATTGCGCCACGGCGTCCACCAGCCGCTCCACCACGTAGCGCTCGTTGTAAATCGGGAGCTGCACGGTGACGCGCGGCCACACGGAAATTTCAGGCGGGGGTCCGGCGGAGCGATTGCGATTCTTGAAATAATGATAGACCAGCGTGTAGCGGTGAATTCCGTACGCTGCCAGGATGGCCATGACGAAGAAATACGGAAGCATCACCGCCAGGTCGAAGCCGTTAGCCTGCCACAGTCCCGTAAATCGCCGGTCCATGACCTTGCCAAAGTACGTGGACAGCGGATTCTGCCCGGGCGTAAGCCATAGGGCCATGCAGTAAAACCACATCTGAATTCACCTGCTTCGTGTGTGAGGCCGCTTGCGAGTTCCTGCGAACTTGCCCGGCGAGCAATCCAAATTATACGGTGGCCCAGCGCAGTGTCAACGATTCTAACCATCCCCACGCGTCGCGCCCTTGAGGCGGAAGATATGAATCGTCCAAAGCGGTGTACCACGATGAATCAGCCTGATCTTTAGCTTGTCCGCGGATCGTTGAGACGCCACTCGAACGGCAGGACCTCCGCGAGCCTCCCGAAATCCCGCGCATTCGCGGTGATCACCGTGATTCCCAGGCGGCCTGCGCTCGCCGCGATCAGCGAGTCGTTGGTTAATCGACCTCGTCCAATTTGCTCATAGTCATGGCGCGCCGCCAGCCGCGCCAGCGCCTTTCCGGTTTGCGTCCAGTCTCTCAGATTGGGGAGTAGAATCCGCTGGGCCTTGTCGAAATCGCGTTCCAGGCGCTCTACCGCCCGGCGACCGCTCGTGTTGGCCCCAGCGTAAAGCTCCTCCAGCACTACCGCACTCAGCCAGCTGGGTCCCTCGCCGGCCATCCTTCGCAGGCGCAGCGCCGCCCCCTCTCCCACCCGCAGCGCGGTGATGTACACCGACGAATCGAACAGGACCGGATGCACCTACTCCTCCACAGCGCCGTACACATCCTCAATGCGAATTCCGCTGGTCAGAAAACGTTCGTTCGCCTCCGCCGCCAGCCGGTTCCGCTGGTGCTCGGAGATGACCAGGTCCAGGGCGCGCTCGATAGCTTCCGTTTCGGTGCCCGCCTGCAACAGTCTTTGGACGCGTTTGATCTTCACCGCATCCAGACGGAAGTGCTTGTGCGCTCTACTTCTGCCAGCGGCCACAGGAATGTCCTCCCGCTCGATTGTAACACGAATGTACACAAATTAACAATTTGTGTACACGCAGGTATTTCAAAAAAACCGCCCGTTTGCATTCTCACGACATGCCCCTCGACTACCCCTTCCGGGGCGAATGGTCCGCGCCCGCGCCAAAATTATCTGGTACCAGGACTTTCCTAGCGCCACCTTTCCCCTGTATTTTCAGCGGCTTAGTCCTATGTGACCAATGGGCCTCCAAGTGCATCCAACATTGTCCTTGCACCCGATTGGAGCAATTCATGAGCATGGAGTTTTGGTTCGGATTCGTGGCTGGTTTTGTTACCGCGGTGGGGATTCTCCTCCTGTATGTCTTTCTGCCCGAGGGTGACGAGCCCCGCAAATCTCGCGAACAAAACGAAAACGATTGCAGCGTCCTCACTTCCTGATCCGCTTCCTGATTTTTTCCTCCGCTCTTTCAACTTCGCATCAAATCATAGACTTTGGAGTACAATACCCACCCGTTTGGGGTCCCCTGCGGTAATACTCGATTCAGAAAGGTGCTGAAGATGAAGCTCGCTCTCATCCTCTGGTCCGCGCTGCTCTGCAGCGCAACTTTGTTTGCCCAGGAACAGGCGCCTCCGGCCAATCCTAATCCCCCCGCGCCGCAAGCGACGGCTTCCCCCGCCGCTTCAGCAGCACCGCCGACCACCGATTCGGCGCTCCTGCACGTCTATCGTCAGCACCGCTACGCCGGCTCCGCGCTCGCTCCTTCCATCTACCTGGACGACAAGCAAATCGCCCGCGTCGGTAGCGGCCGCCGCGTCACCATCCGCCTCACTCCCGGCTCGCACACCGTTCGCTCCGACGACAAATCTTCGGCCATCTCCCTCGACGCCAAGCCCGGCCAGGATTATTACGTCCGCGTGGATGAGGAAACCGGCTTCTGGAAAGGCCACGGCAAGTTGACTCTGCTCCTGCCCGAGCAGGGCGCCGCCGAGTACAAGCTTGAGAAACCCGTTGAACCGGACCGCAGGTTCAACAAGGAATTGATTGTCGAGGATTCCGACGCGCCCGCCGATAAAAAAAAATGACCTGAGATGCACGCCAGCGCCGAATTTTTGGAGTGCGCCGGCTTGACAGCGCTTTGTTACGGCGAGGCTCGACTCGCCAGCGAGGAGCAGCGCTTTCTGCTGCTCCGAGTTCTCCCGCCCTTTTTCCGGCATTGGCAATGACCCCAGCGCGGATTTGTTCCGCGCTGCCCGTTTGACCTTCACGCATCGGACGCCTAAACTCGTCCTCTCAAAATTTCGAATCCATCATCTTTGGGAGCTTTGATGAATACTGACCTGTCCGGAAAAGTCGCCCTGATCACCGGCGGAACGTCGGGGATCGGCCGCGATGCCGCGGTGCTGTTCGCCAAAGCTGGCGCCAAAGTGGTTGTCGCCGGCCGTCGCGAAACGGAAGGCCGCGAAGTGGTTGACCAGATTCGCGCCGCCGGCGGCGACGGCCTGTTCGTGAAGACGGACGTCGCGAATGCTACCGAAGTCCAGGCGCTGGTTCGCAAGACCATGGAAAAATTCGGGCGGCTGGACGTGGCCTTCAACAATGCCGGCATCGAAGGGAATTGGGCCCCCATCGCCGAGCAATCCGAGGCGGATTTCGACGCCACCATGGCCATCAATCTCAAAGGCGTGTGGCTGTGCCTGAAATACGAAATTCAGCAGATGCTCAAGCAGGGAGGCGGCGGAGCCATCGTCAACATGTCGTCCGTCGCCGGATTGATGGGCGCCGCAACAGCGGGTGCCTACACCGCCAGCAAGCACGGCGTCATCGCCCTGACAAAAACCGCCGCGCTCGAATGCGGCGACAAAGGCATTCGCGTCAACGCCGTCTGTCCGGCGGTGATCGAAACAGCCATGGCCGACCGTCTATTCGACGACGTGGAAGTTCAGCGCCACCTGCGCTCGCAACATGCTCTCGGCCGCTTCGGCAAGCCCATGGAAATCGCCGAGGGCGTCCTTTGGATGTGCTCCGACCGCGCCTCCTTCATGACCGGTCAATATCTGGTCCTCGACGGCGGTTTCCTGGCCGGTCCTCACGGGCCGCTGCAATAAAAGCCCCCGGGGAGGGCATCCTTGACTTGGGTGGCACAGATTTCCCTGTGGTGAGCGTAGCCGAACCAAATCTGTGTTCTTCCGCTCGCGCGCTTCGATTCCCGCCACAGCCACATCCGGGCTCCGTAGTGTCTTCTTGGCGGCATGCAACGACAATCCACACAGACTGAAGTCTGTGCTACCAACCTATCCTCGAATCAACCGGGCGCCGCAGGCGCGCCACACTGTTTTGCCCTTGCATTTCTCCCGTGCTTGTTTAACATGCACTTATATAATTAACCGGGTAACACGGCCCCACTCCCATGGAGGTGTTCCATGCGCCTCGCACCCGTGCCCACGGATCCCGCCGACCTCACCTACTTTGGCCTCCGGCGAGCGGTCGGCATCATCGCCCTCGGTCTTCCCTTCGCCCTGGCCATCCCCTGGTATCTCTGCTGGCAGGCCGCGGAAAGTTCCATCAGCGGCTACTACCACACCGGCATGCGCAATCTGTTCGTCGGCAGTCTTTGTGGCATTGCTCTGTTCATGATCTGCTGCCGTGGCTACGACGACTGGAACACCTTCGCCGATATCTTCTCCGGCATTTGCGCCCTCGGCGTGGCCTTCTTTCCAACCACCCCTGATGGCGTTGCCCCGCAATTTCAGCAAACTATCGGCAAGATTCATTGGACCTGTGCCGCGCTCCTCTTTTTGACCCTGGCCTGCTTCTGCCTTTTCCTTTTCACCATGAGCGCCCAGGGCCGGACACTGACTCTCAAGAAGATTTTGCGTAACCGCGTCTACAGAATCTGCGGAGGCGTGATTCTCCTATCCATGGCCATGATCGCGATTCTCAAGCTCCGCGACATTAAATATTTGTACGCCGGCCTGGGCTCGGACTTCCTGTTTGAAACCACCGCCCTGCTGGCTTTCGGCTTCGCCTGGCTCGTCAAGGGTAGGACTCTCTTAACGGACGACGAGTCCGCGCCCCCTGCTCAAGCACGCCCTCCGGGAACGCCAATCTCCTGATTGGCGGGTTTGCAGATGAATTTGCACCGCGGCGCGCCAATCGGGAAACCCTTCAGCTTGGCTCAGGGTAAATTGGCGTTCCGGGGGTTCTCCAACATTATACCCAAGGCACTATTACAATTATCGTACTGTCGCGCCACAGTATCTCGGGGGGATTCTCCGATGGCAGGTGTCAACCAATCAGCGCGTGGCAAACTTCACACCGTCTGCCCCTCGCAACCACTCAACCACATTTGCCCCGCTGCCACGGCAACCCTCCCTGACTTTCACCTTTCATTCGATTGTTTCGCCTCCGAATCGCGCATTTCTAATCGACACAAAAAGCCACCCCCGGTGGTGGGTATTGCTGCCCAAATCGGGGTCCCGGGAAGCGACCGCCGCCAGAGAAGAAACTCTCGCCGCCCCTCGCCTTCCCAATTCAGGAATCCCTAATCACGACTCACCCGTCCCCTCTGCTGTATGATGTCCGCGCGGAGGAATGACTGATGACATCGCCGAGGAACCGCCTTCCATTTGTTCTACTTATCCTGTTCGCATCTGCCCTGCTCGCCGGGCGGTTGCTGGTGCTCGAAGGCCAGCACGTGGCCGCCGCCGCGGGCGCCGCGTACCCCGCGCAGCGCGGCTCGGATGACCCGCGCCTGGCCAAGGCCTACCGCTTCGAGCGCGGCGGCTGGATCTACGTACACTTGGAAGGCACGCCGCACGACATTGGCTTTCAGCACGGCTACCTGCTGGCCAACGAAATTTCCGACGCCTTCGCCTCCGTCAGCCTCAACATGACCCACTCCACCGGCCGCGACTGGGATTTCTTCCGCCGCGCCGCCCGCGAAATGCTCTGGCCGAAAATGGACATCGAATACCAGTCGGAGATTGCCGGAATCGTCGAAGGCATTCAGGCGCGAAAAGTCAGCCTCGACCAGAACGACATCGTAGCCATGAACGCCTTCGAAGAATTGCCCGGCTACTACGTTCCCTGGCTCAATGACAAGACGCACGCCGCGATCGCCCCCGATATTCATAGCCCGGGAAATTGCAGCGCCTTCGTCGCCACCGGCAGTTGGACCAAGGACCACCAGATCGTCATGGCCCACAACAACTGGACCAACTACGCCAATGGCGAACGCTGGCGCATCATCTTCGACATCGTCCCCGAGAAGGGCTACCGCATGTTGATGGACGGCTTCCCCGGCGTCATCGCCAGCGACGACGATTTCGGCGTGAACTCCGCCGGCCTGATGATCACCGAAACCACTATTTCCAGTTTTCACGGCTGGGATCCCGCCGGCATCCCTGAGTTCGTTCGCGCCCGCAAAGCCATGCAGTATGCCGGCTCGATTGACGACTACGTTAAGATCATGCTGGAAGGAAACAACGGAGGCTATGCCAACGACTGGCTTCTCGGCGACCGCAAGACCGGCGAGATTGCACTGTTCGAGCTGGGGCTGAAAAAGACCAAGCTGTTTCGCACCAAAGATGGGTACTACATCGGCTCGAATTTCCCAGTCGATCCCGAAGTGGCGAAAGCTGACACCACGTTTGATCCCAACGATATGGCCAGCTCACCCAATGCGCGCCGCGCGCGATGGGAGCAACTCGTCCCGCCAAATAAAGGGAAAATCGACGCGGACATGGGCCAGGTTTTCATTTCCGATCACTTCGACACCTACACCAAGAAAACCGGAGCCAGCCGCCGCACGCTCTGCGGTCACGGCGATGTGGATAGCGCCGCCGATCCGAACTTTGGCACCACACCATACGAACCAGAAGGCGCGGTGCAGGGAAAGGTGATTGACAGCGCGATGGCCAAAGACATGTCCATGATCGCGCGCATGGGGCACCCTTGCGGCACGAATTTCGACGCCGCAAAATTTATTGCCGCGCATCCGGAGTACCGCTGGATGTCGCCGATCATGAACGATATGAACGCCGGGCCGTGGACGAAGTTTCGCACCGGCGACCAGAGTGCAAACGCGCCGGTGGCCCCAGGATCACTGTCTGCTACTCCTCAATGAGCCCATCATCGCTTCTGAAAATCCGGCGCCGCCAGCACGAAGCCCGCGACCAGGCGAAGGGTGTCCACCGGAGACGCGGACATCTGCCGCTGAACCGCGGGATCCAGCATCTGCTTGCGAATGATCTCCTCGTCTTTTTCTGAGAGCTCGCCTTGCAGAATCGCGTCTTCCATCAGCGCCATGGCGGAATCGAGGCCGGTGTGTTTGCCGGCCAGCGCCGCTTTTGTCCTGGGCAGTTCCGAGCTCGTCAGGATGCCCAGCGTAAGCAGGTTTCCGGGATCGAATTGCAGGCCGCCAAGTTTTCCCTGCGTGAGCGCCGTCGAGAAATTGATCCGCGCGAGCAACGCTCCCTCCGATTCCCAGGTTTCCGCTTTCATCGAATATCCCGTCGGCACGGCCATTCCATAGGGCTGCATGCCCATCGCCCCCAGATTCTGGAGCAGCGCATCGGGGGCCACCACATTGGTGGCGCTTGCGCGTACCGCCGAGACGACGAATTCCAGCGGAGTTTTCAGCTTGCCGCGGTACGCCCTGGCCGACCAGAATTCAGACGACTTCAGCATCACGCGCATCACTTCCCGGATGTCGCCGTCGCTCGACTGAAACGTAGCGGCCATGCGAGTGACCAGGCTCTCCGGCGGATCATCGGCCACGAACCTGGTCGCGATGCACTTCGAAATGAAGTGCGCCGTCGCGGGATGATGCGCCAGCCGGTCCAGCGCGCGAATGCCCTCGTTGCTTCCCTCCTCAAAATATTTTTGCCCCAGCAGCGTTTTCGCGCCCGGCTCATGGCGTCGCGGGTCAAACAGAAAGCCGCCGCCGTCATCCGGTTCGGCCACCGTCCAGCCCGTCAGGATGCGCGCCAGTTCGGTGACGTCCGCCTGCGAATAACCGCCGTCCACTCCCAGCGTGTGAAGTTCCATCAATTCGCGGCCATAGTTCTCGTTCAATCCGCTCTGGCCGCTTTTTCCCGCTTCCAGGGAATGCGGACCCATGCTCACCCAGTTGTCCAGGTACATGAGCATGGCCGGGCTTTGCGCCGTGGCCAACAGCAGGTCGTAGAATTTTCCGAAGGCACGGGCGCGAATCGCGTCGCGATCGTAGGTCGTGGCGTAAATCGTGTATTGGTTCTTGTACTGAAAGATATTGAAGTGGTTGAACCAGAAATCAGCCATCACTTCCTGCAACTGGCGCTCGGAATAGATTTCGCGGATCAGCTTTGCCTGCTGCAGCTCCTGCGGCACCACCGCGCCCATGTTTCCCAGCGCGCGAAAGACTTCGCGCTCCTGCGGCGAGAAATCGGCGTTCAGCCGGTCGCGTTGGTCGCCGCGCAGTTGGTTCGGGAAATTGACCAACTCGTCCGCAGGCAACTGCTCCAGCGCGGCTATGCGCTGGTTCCTAGGCATGGCCAGCAGACTGTCGGCAATGTTGCGTGCTTTATCCTGAGGCAAGGCAGTCTTGGTGTCAGAGGGTTTGTTCCCGCTCCCATTTGTGTTTGTTGCCGCGCTGCCCGCAGCGTCGGCAGCTTTGGCCGCCGCTTGCTGCTGCTCGATTCGCGCAATTTGCACCGAGTAGATGAGTTTCTGGGCCGGGTCGGCGGGCATGGGGCGCTTTCCGGCCATGACCAGGCGGAGCACGGTGTCGGTGGGAAAAGTCAGCGCCAGTTGCTTCACGTTCATTCGGATCGAGGGGTAAGGTGCCAATCGCGCATCGAGAGCCGAATCGTTGATGCTCTCCGGATGCAACTGGTCCTCGATCCACGCGTCCACGCCTTTGGCCAGCACTGCTTCGACGTCACCCGGGCGCGGGCCGAAGGTAAGCCGATTGAGTGCATGCAGGGCGCGCTGCCGCTCGGTCAGTTCTTTGGGCGCGGGTGGATTCGCGAGGGTGGGCTTTTTCTTTTGCGCGGTCTGGGCCAAGGCCGGCGCAGCAACGGCGAACGCCAGGAAAATTGCAACCGCGCATCTGCGTACATGAGTCATTCCGAGTCTCCGGCAGCACGGAACGCAGGGACCCAGCATTCTAAACCCATAAGGGACGCAGAAGTTTCGTGGCCGTGTAAAAAGTGGGAGAACAACTGTCGTACGGAAGGTGCGCTCACGCAGAATCTGCACACCCGCGGAGTTCAGGAAAAACGTGAAGGAGGCGAGACAAGGGGAATGATCTCGCCTCCTTCTCCCGCGTTAGCTGGACTTCTCTACGCGGAGGTTGTTGGTGACGGAGAAAACGCCCGGCACCATGTGGGCGCGGACGTTGGCGGCGTTCCAATCTCCCTTGCTGGTTACCGATCCTTCCAGCGTGACGTCGCCATTTTTCACGATGATGTGAATCCCCGGGTTTACGCCGAGTGCGTAGGGCTGCAGCGGCCCGAAGGAGTAGATCGAACGATACTCCGCACGTCGGAGCCGGTCGTCGAAAGGCGAAGGCGGCAGCACTTCGATCTGGTTGCGCACCATCTTCACCCCTTCGATGTGTTTCACCGACGATTCGGCTTCGTCCTTAATCACCGGCCGCCGCACTTCGCCCATCAGCGTGACCGTGTCGCCATCCACTTTGTATTCCAGGATGTCGAACACGGAGTAGTAGGGAATCATGGCCAGCTTGTGGCGGACCTGTTCTGTAATCCACTCCTGGCGCTGCGCAGGAGTGATCGCCGTCTTGGCTTCCGAGTTTGTGGCCGCGGCAACGCCGCCGGCCAGGCCCAAAATCAAAACCAGCGAAAGAACCATCGAACCGATATCACCGATAACATTGCCAATTATTTTCCTCATGTTGCACCACCTTTCTTCTGCACCCACTTCTTTAGATGCACGCAAAATCCGCAGGGATTGTTCCGCGTTTTTCGTTACTCCGCGGCTCTTCACAGGGCTGGTGGGATTGTGGCCGCCGTGTGCTATCTGGATGGAAACAAGCCGGATGCGCCTGCTGGAATTCGGGCCGGGAAGGTGCTACAAAAAATTGTCATCGGGCGGGAGTATCTGTGCCAGAAAACTGCAGCGCCAAGGGATGCAAGATTGCCGTGCCAGGGGGCCTCGCCGCCGAACACATGTGCATCATGCATTTCACTCTGTTTATCGAAGCGGAATGCGCCGATATGCGCCGCGAATCCGCGCTGGGAAAAAACAGCCACGAACGCCACAACGATTTCATGCGCAAAATTGCGGAGCGCGGCGAGACCCTGGTCCACACGGCGACCAGCGGCTACCCGATGTCCGACGAAATAAAGGCGCGCATCTTGAGCACGCTGCTGACGCTGATGAATTGCCGCGAAAATATTGACCGCGCCGCGATGCGCCAATCCGCCGCCCGCCGATTCGTCGGTTAACGCAGCACTCCGAATTCCTGGAAAAAATTTACGAACTGATGTAGCGGGCGTACAGCGAACGCGCCACCGCAGGATCTTTCGTCCCTTTGACGATGGCGCGGCCGTCGGTGAACACGGTCACTTCGTACGGCGGAACTCGGAAGCGCAGCAGGAATTCATTGTTGCGCACCTCCGCAGCGGACGCGCCGGCAAGGCGGCGGCTCAGGTCGCCGAGATTCAATTGACGGCTGCGCTCATGAATCTGCACGGAGTCGCGCCCGCACATGGTGATGCGCGGCTGCGCTTCTCCCTCGAGGTAAGTAAATTCCCGCTTCGCGCACGCGCGGCACTCCGCATTGCGCGCCACGCGGATGGATTGGAATCGTCCACTCCACACATCGCAGGAAATCAGGCGGCCGTGCAGAGCCTCCGGTTTTCCCGCCAGGATTTTGATCGCTTCAGCGGCTTGCATGGATGCGATCACGCCGACCGCGGCATTCAGCACTCCGGCCGTATCGCAAGTCGCCCCCGCGCCCATGGCCGCCGGTTTGTGTTCTCCTTCGAGCAGGCATGCGAGGCACGCGGTTTCGCCGGGGAGGATCGTCATCGTCACGCCGTAACTCGCAACGGCTGCGGCGTAGATCCACGGCACGCCGAGCGAGATGGCCGCGTCATTGAGCAGCAGGCGTGTCTCGAAGTTATCCGTGCCGTCGAGCACCAATGGGAATCCGGAAACGAGGTCGCGTACATTTTCAGGCGTCACATCCGCGACGATGCCCTCGACGCGAGCTTCCGAATTGATGGCGTGCAATCGGCGCTCCGCGGCCACCGCTTTCGGCAGCGCATCGCGCGCGTCGGACTCCTCGAACAGGGTCTGCCGCTGCAGATTCGAAGCCTCAACGAAGTCGCGATCGATGATGCGCAGCCGGCCCACTCCGGCTCGGACCAGCAGGCTTGCGGCCACGGTCCCGAGAGCGCCGCAGCCCACAATCGCGGCGCTGCCGGCCAGCAGCTTTTCCTGCCCGGCCTCGCCGATTCCGGCGAACAAGATCTGGCGCGAGTATCTCTCGTGCTGGTCGCGGTTCATCGTACCTTTCACCACAATCGCTTCATGATATCGCCTTTTCGCGTCCGGCAGGCAACGAGGCTGTGCTAACCTTTCTTCTCATCACTTCGACGAATGAGACTTCGGTGGAAATTAGCGATTCCGCGGGCACTCCTTGCGGCGCGGGCTGCGGCTCGGGTTGCAGGGCTCCTCGCCGCTATTCTCTCCGCCGGGTGCGTTCTTCTCGCCCAGGAAAATCTGTACGAAGGCCGTCCAGTTGCGGTCATCCACGTTGTGGATGACTCCGGTAGAACCGTCACAACACCGCTTCCGTCCCTCCCGCTCGAGCCTGGTAAACCATTCGACTTTGCGGTCGAACGCGAGAGCCTCCGCAAGCTCTACGCCACCGGCGACTATTCCGACATTCGCGTCACAGCCACCCATGAAGGGGACGGCCTGCACATAGATTTCGTTGTCCGGCGCAATTACTACAACAATGTCGTGCGCATCGAAGGGCTCAAGGAGCCTCCCACCGCGCCCGCCGCGCTCGCTGCCATGCGCTTGAATCTTGGCGAGCCATTCCGTGAAAGCTCGCTGCGCGATGCCGTCAGCCGGTTGCAAGATGCGCTGCGTGCCGAGGGGCTGTATCGAGCCAAGGTGAGCTGGGACCTCGTTCCTCATAGCGACACGCGACAGATGGACATCACCATCAACGTTGAACCCGGCCCCCGGGCGCGCGTGGGTGGATTCGCCTTCCAGAATCAAACTCCCTTCCCTGAAAGCGAATTGTTGCGGCGATCAAAGATAAAGCAGAAGGCTGAAATCACCTCTGCGCGCCTGACCCGCGGGTCCCAACGCCTGAAGAAATATCTGGTCAACCAGGGCTATCTGGGAGCGGGGGTGCTGATCACCACCGGAGATTACGATGCGGCCTCAAATAATGTCCCGCTGCATTACGAAATCACCGCGGGCCCGCGCGTCCGCCTGGAAGTGAACGGCGCAAAATTGAGTAAAGGCAAAGAGCGAAAGCTACTCCCCATTTACGCGGAAGGAGCCGTAGACGAGGACCTTTTGCAGGAGGGGCGCCGCAACCTGCGCGACTACTTCCAGCGCGACGGGTATTTCGACGCGGACGTTCAGGTAACTTCGCACCAGGACGCCCAAAATTCCGAGCGCGTCATCACCTATGATATCAATCGCGGCAACCGTTTCCACCTGGCCGGTGTCTCCTTCGACGGCAACAAGTATTTCCGCCGCGATCTTCTCTTTAGCCGGCTGCAGCTTCAGCCCGCTTCGTTTGCCGCCAGCGGCCGTTTCAGCCAACGCATGGTGCGCGACGACGCCGATTCCATCCGCGCCCTGTATGTTTCCAACGGATTTCTCGAGGCGCAAGTGACTTCGGGTACCAACAACAATTACCAGGGGAAGAAAGGCAATCTGTTTGTCGCCTTTCACATCGTCGAAGGCGAACAGACTCGCGTCACCGAACTTTCCCTGGAAGGGAATCGCGCCATCAGCACCGATGCGCTCCTTGCCGTGGTCGGTTCCACGCCGGGCCAGCCTTACTCCGAAGCTGGAGTCGCCAGCGACAGGAATAACATTTTGGCGATATACTACAACGAAGGTTTTCCGCAAGCCCATTTTCAGGAAACGGTCGTGCCTGGGCCGGCTCCCACACAGGTTCGCCTCACCTATCACATCACCGAAGGGCGGCGCATCGAAGTTGCCAAAGTTCTTCTCACCGGCTACCAGTTCACTCGCCCCGGGATCATCTCGCGCCAGGTGCAGATCGAGCCCGGCGGGCCGCTCCGCGAAGGCGACGTGGTGGATACGCAGCGGCGGCTCTACAACCTCGGCGTGTTTAACCGCGTGGCCATCGCGCCACAAAATCCAAATGGAACCGACCCGCTGAAGACCGTGGTGGTGGACACCGAAGAAGGCAAGCGCTACACCATCGGCTACGGTGGCGGATTTGAAATTCAGCGCATCGCCGGAGGAAGCAACAATCCCAGCGGCACTACGCTCGGTTCAAGTCCCCGCGGGATATTTGAAATCTCACGCTCCAACATGTTCGGCCGGGCACAGACTCTTTCTTTCAAGGCCCGCGCCAGCACGCTGCAATACCGCACCGTTCTCAGTTACATCGCTGACAATTTCATGGCCAACAAAAAGCTCAGCCTGCAGCTCACTGGCTTCGCGGACAAGACCCAGGACATCAACACGTTCACATCCACTCGGTATGAGGGCGCGATTCAATTGATCCAAAACCTCCGGCCGGGCACCTCTCTGCTGTACCGGTATTTCTACCGCCGCGTGGAAGCCTCCGACATTCGAATCACCCCGGACCAGATTCCATTGTTCAATCAGCCGACCCTCGTTTCCGGTTTCGGACTCACCTATGCGCGCGATCGCCGCGACAATCCCGGCGATCCCAAGCGCGGCACATTCAACACTGCCGACGCCAGCATCGCGCTGCGCTCGGTCGGATCGAGTGCGAACTTCTACCGCTTCTTCGCCCAGAATTCCACGTACCACGCGTTCGGACGCGCGTTTGTTTTCGCCCGCTCCACGCGGTTCGGTGTTCAAGAAACTTTCGGCAGCACCACCGAAGCCGACGTGCCGCTCCCGGAACGATTCTTCGCCGGTGGGGGAACTTCGATCCGAGGATTTGGGCTGAATCAGGCCGGGCCGCGCGATCCCGTTACTGGATTTCCCGTCGGCGGTTTGGCTCTACTGGCTTTCAACCAGGAATTGCGCTTCCCCATGAAATTGCCGTTCGTCGGCAACCGGCTGGGCGGGACCGTCTTCTACGACGCGGGCAATGTCTATCCCGACATTCGACACATCTCATTCGCCTGGAAGCCGCCTGCCAACAACAATCTCGAATACTTTTCTCACACGGTTGGATTTGGCGTCCGCTATCCGACGCCTGTCGGCCCGGTGCGCGTGGACTTCGGCTACCAGATCAATCCTGCGAATTATCAGGCCACCGTCCCGCCGTCCACTGTGCCGCAGACTTTCCGACTTCCCCATTTTCAATTTTTCTTCAATATAGGACCGATATTCTGATGCTGCGCGCGAAAATCATCTCCGGCTTGCTGGCGTTGCTGCTCAGCCTTGTGGCCGCTCCCGCGCGTGCGCAGGAACAATCGGCGCCTATCACGCACTTGCCGCCACAATCGGAAGGCAGCGCGGCTCACACGCTCGATGGAGTGGCAGCGCGCATTGAAGACGACGTCATCACTGAAAGCGAATTGCGAGAACTTGGTGCCTTCCAGCAGCTGGTCGACGGTAAAGCGAAATCACGCAGTGAACTGATTCGCATGTTGGCGGACCAGTGGATCGTTTCCGGCGAAGCCCGGACAGCCCAATACCAGCATCCATCACAGGCCGACGTGGACCGTGCCTATTCGCTATTCATCTCGCAGTTCAAATCTCCGGAGGAATTCCGCGCGCGTTGCGCCGCGGCCAGCTTGAGCGAACCGGCCATCCGGCGGCTCCTGACGCAGCAGATGTATCTGGCGCACTTCATTGATTTCCGTTTTCGTCCCGCGGCACAAATCAGCGATCAGGACGTGGAGACGTACTATCGCACCGAATTTTCGCCGCAGCTCAGATCCCGTGGCCAGGAAGTTCCCGCTCTCGCCGACGTCGAGGACACCATCCGCGAAGTGCTGATCCAGCGAGCCATCACCGAACGCGCCACCAAGTGGCTCGACGAAACTCGTGACCGCCTGCGCATTGATGTCGTCACGGAGGGAGGCCAGCCATGATTCGCCGCTTGTGGCGCTGGCTGAGGCGCGCGTTCATTGTGCTATTTGCCGTTGCCGGGCTTGTCTTGTTGGCCTTCGAAACCGGGCTGGTCGAGCACTGGGTCCGCCACACATTCATCAATCAGCTTGCTCAGCGGACCGGCGCGCGGGTCGAGCTGGGCGGCTTTCACCTGCACGCCTGGCGTCTGCGCGTGGAGATGGATAACCTCACCATGCACGGGCTGGAGCCGGCGGATTCTTCACCTCTCCTACACGTGGCGCATGTTGAGCTCCAGCTCCGCATCCTTTCCTTCTTCGCCAAGCAGTTTGCGCTTGAGGAGTTGCTGCTCGATCGTCCGCAAGTAGCCGTGCGTTTCGACAAAAACGGCCACAGCAATCTCCCTTCGCCGCCGGCCCAGCCCGGCCGCCCCTGGCGCGAAACGCTGTTCAATCTGCGCATCGGCAAGCTCGAGCTCCGCGGCGGCAGCGCGCTGGTGAACGACCGCCGCGTCCCGCTCGAGCTGAAGGGGCAGAATTTGGTCTTTCTTCTGCACCTCGATGCCCCCAGCGCTGGAGCCGAGGCGTATGTAGGCAAATTCCAGTGGCAACAAATGGAATTCATCGAGCGCCGTGACCTGCCATTCCGTTTTGATATATTCGCAAAGTTCACACTTCACCGAGATTCTTTCGAGCTGGACGAGCTGGTTTTGAAGCTACCGCATTCGGATTTGAACCTGCGCGCGGAACTGCCATCCTTTTCCCGGGCAGATTGGAATCTGCGCTATCGTGGCCGCCTGTCGCTGGCCGATGTGCGCGCCATTCTCCGCCAGCCTACCACTCCCGACGGCATCGCCGAATTCTCCGGACAGGCGCGCTACGCCTCCGGTGAGTGGGCTGCCTCCGGCCATTACTCCGGCCGCGAAATCGGTATGTCGTTTCAGTGGTTTCACACACATGGCCTTGAAACGTGGGGCAACTATGAAATCGCGCGCCGTCGCCTGACGGTGGAGGACCTGGGAATCCACGCGTTCATCGGAACCATCACCGGCCGCCTGGAACTGGATTTCAAGACACTCGCGTTCCGCACAGAAACGCGGCTCCGCGGCGTGAGCCTGGCTTCTGCGCTCGATGCCGTGGATAACCTCGACTTCCCGGTGGACACCTTTCATTGGGACGCGCGCATGGAAGTGGACTCGGTAAATACTTGGGTTGCCAATTTCAAGCATTTCCGCACCCGGGGTGAAACCCGCTGGTCGCCCCCCGATTTTCCTCGGCCCGGCGTGCTGCCGGTCACGGCACAACTTGAATTCGATTATTCGGATGATTTGAAGACGATCACTATTGCGCAGGGCCAGATTTCCACCCCCATGACCCAAATCCACACCAGTGGTTTCCTGGGCGCGAAGGATTCCACACTCGCGCTGAATGTTCGCACCAGCAAGCTCGAGGACTGGGATGACTTCATCAATAATCTGCGCGGAAAGGAAAACGAAGCGCGCCGCGTATCCGGCCTCGTTGAATGGAACGGGCGGATCCTCGGCCCACTCGGCGGCCCCACATTTACAGGCCATTTGCACGCCACGGAGGCTCGTTACGACACGCTCTCTTGGGACGATCTCGAAGGCGACATGGAGTATTCGCCCGATGATTTGCGCCTGGTCAAATGGGTCGTGCGCCGCGGGAGGACTTCCGCCAATCTCAATCTTTCCTTGCAGCTCGATGGCGCTTGGGGTTTTCTCCTCTCCAGTCCGTGGACCCTTCAAGCCGATTTGACTCACGCTCCCACTTCCGATATCCAGGACATCTTTAGCACCAACTACCCCACCAGCGGATTCCTCAGCGGCACTTTCCGCGGCAGCGGGACCCGCAATGCTCCCGTCATTGATGCCGATTTTGTTTACGACGACGCCGAAGCCAAAGGAATTCGATTTGACCGCTTGAGCGGCCTGCTGCATCTCTCGCATGACGACTATCGTCTGACTCGCGCAGAACTCCGGAAGGGCAGCGGCCGTGTCGCAGGCGATATCGCCTATCGCCCGATCGAACAGGAAAGTGAATTCCACGTCACCGGCTCGGGCATTGCGCTGGAGAAGATTTCAGCAATCCAGGCTCCCTTGCTCCCGGTGGGAGGCGTGCTGGATTTTGATTTACAGGGCAGTGGGCCGCTCTTTGCTCCGAAGTCTCAGGGCAGTGTGCGCCTCACTAATCTTCGCATCGGCTCGGATTTGGCCGGAAATTTCCGCGGCCAGCTTACCTCCGATGGCCAAAGCGGCCACGTTACCTTCGAATCGGAGATGACGCGTGGCAGACTCAATGGCGAACTGACGCTTGGGCTGCGTGGCGACAATCCTATCTCCGGCAGCCTTACGGTAAACCAATTCGACATGGATGCGCTGATCGTCGCCGGGCTGCATCTGAAGCAGCTTACCGGGCACAGCAGCGTGGACGGAACATTTACAATTGCAGGAGCCTTGCGTCAGCCGGACTCCATCGAAGTAAAAGCCGACATCGAGAGAATTTCGTTCAACTACGAATTTGTCGAGCTGCAGAATATGGATCCCATTCGCCTCGTCTACCGCCGCAACGAGGTGCGCATCGAGCAGGCCCGCCTGAAAGGACCGAACACGGATTTCAAGATCAACGGCTTCGCCCGTTTCGATCGCGACCGCGCCCTGCATTTCAATCTCGAAGGCGGCGTCAACCTCCGCTTCGTCAATCAATTCGTTCCCGATCTGCAGGCCCAGGGACCGGCCAACGTCAACATCCTGATTGAGGGCACCCAGGCGCGCCCGCGCGTCACCGGCCGCGTAAGCGTCCAGGATGCCTCGGCAACCTATTCTGATTTTCCGGTGGGGCTCAGTCACGTGACCGGTGAGCTAGTTTTCGATCGCAGCCGACTGCTCTTCGATCACATCAGCGCCCAAGCCGGGGGCGGGCAGTTGACGCTGAACGGCAGCGTCACCTACGGCGAGGGCCCCTTGCGCTATGAAATAAACGCGGCCACAACTGTGGTGCGCATCCGTTATCCCGCGGGGATGAGCTGGCTCGCCGGCGGCACTTTGCAGCTCGCAGGAACCAGCAGCGCCGCGATTCTAAGCGGCCGCGTGGAAGTAAAACGTCTCCTACTGGCCGAAGATGTGGACGTGGCTTCTCTGTTTGCCGCGGCTGCCCAGACCAATGTCTCTCCCACATCCACATCGCCCTTCCTTCGCAACCTCACTTTTGATGTTGCCGGACACACCAGCGCGGGGGCGCGCATCGAATGGGCCAGCGCTCACGTGGAAATTGACGGCGACGTTCGCCTGCGCGGCACTTGGGACCGTCCCATTCTTCTCGGCCATATTCATCTGCTCGGCGGCGAGATGGCCTTCCGTGGCAATAATTTCAAGCTCACTCGCGGCGACATCAACTTCGCCAATCCTTTTCAGTTGGACCCCGAACTCAATATTGAAGCCACCTCGACCATCAGCCAGTATCTGGTGACCATCAATTTCTCCGGCAAAGCCAGCAAGCTCGCTCTCAGCTATCGCTCCGATCCCCCGCTCCCCGATTCCGACATCGTCGCTCTCCTCGCGCTGGGCAACACCGGCGAGGAAAGTGCTTTACGCTCCCAATCCACCAGCTCGCAAAACTACGGCGCCACCGCTCTGCTCTCCGAAGCCATTTCCAGCGGACTCGGCGGGCGTATCGAGCGCCTCTTCGGCATCAGCCATTTTCGCGTGGACCCATTCCTTGCCGGCACAGCCACGGAATCGAACGCCGCGGCGCGCGTGACCATCGAGCAGCAGATTACTCGCGGCCTGACCGTCACCTACTCCACCAACGCCGCCACTTCCAACCAGTATCAGCTCATCCAGGTGGAATACGCCGTGAAGCGCGACCTCTCCATCATCTTCCTGCGCGATATCAACGGCACCTACGGCTTCGACATCAAGTTTGTGAAGCATTTCCAGTGACACGTCCGCGGCAATCGCCGCGATCATGCCAGCAAAATACCTTTCCTATTGCTGTTGGGGAGCAGGCGCAGGCTTGGGCGCGGGTGCCGGTGGTGGAGTTGCCGCTGGTGCAGTTGCAGGAGCCGGTTTTGGAGTTGCCGTTGCAGTGGGAGACGGTGCAGGCGCGGGAGTTGCCGGAGTGCCCGGTGCCGCCGCGACGGGCGGGTTCGCCGGTTTCACTTGAGGCTGATTGGGATCCGGAGGGAGCATCCGCTGGAGTTCCGTGTATTCGTCCGCCATGCTTCGCAGGACTTTCATGGCCGCTTGCCGTCCCACGTCCTGGCTCGATGAAAATGATTCCTGCTGCGCCTCGGGTAGCTCCTTTAGCACCTTTTGGCCCACTGGCGATTCGTAGAACTTAATCATTCCGTCGATGTCTTCTGTCGAGAAATGGCGCGCGTAGACGGCCACAGTCTTGTCGTTTACGAGGCTTGACGGCGCGGACTCGTTATACTTCTGTGAAAACTCTTCCATGAATTTCTGCAAACGAGGTCCGACGATCACACGCTTCATGGACGCCTCGAGCTGCGCATTGAACTCTCTTGAGATTGCATCGCCCATCTTTGAAGTCCCGGTTATTTCCATCAGGTGCCGGATGGCCTCTTCCTTGGCGGGGTCAACTTTCTCAGCCACTGGAGCTGCCGGCACCGCGGCCGCAGCAGTTTGCGCGTCCGCTTGCGCCTCCGCGGGCCTTGCCGCCACTCCCGGTTGGTGCTGCGCAGGCGGCTTTTGCTGTGCGTCGCCGGTCTGCGTTTGCGCCATAGCCGGTAACGTGGAAAGAAGTGCCAAGAATACCAGTGCATTTTGCAATCTCATGAATATCTCCCCATACGTGGTGCGGGGCCGGTATCTACCCGCGAATTTAGGACTTAGGCATCGTAACCGACGGCACTGCACGATGCAATTTGACGCGCGGGGTGCGTTTCCAGCGGCGAATATCTTGCCGGACAATCCGGCACGCGCGACCCGCGGGATTGCCGTGGCCCGTCTTCCACGCGGTGTGATAATTTGGTGTGACAATATTCACGTCTAGCCCATAGTAAAGGACCGCACTTCATGAATGATCTCCTGAAATGGCGCGGCGAATTTCCCATCCTCGACCGCTCCACCTATTTGATCAGTAATTCACTCGGCGCCATGCCTCGCGCCGTGTCCGCGCGTTTGCAGAATTATGCCGATACCTGGGCCACTCGCGGTGTCCGCGCCTGGGAAGAAGACTGGTGGGATAAGGCTGTTACCGTCGGTGACAAGATCGGCGTACTTATCGGCGCAGCCCCGGGTGAAATTTCACTGCACCAGAACGTGACCATCACCCAGGCGGTCATCAGTTCCTGCTTCGATTTTTCCGGCCCGCGCAACAAAGTGGTGCTGGTGGATCTCGAATTCCCCTCCATTGTTTATTTCTACATGGAGCAGCAGCGCCGCGGCGCACGCGTGGAAATCCTGCCCAGCCCTGATGGAATTCACGCGCCAATGGAAAAGCTGCTCGCGGCCATCGATGAAACCACCCTGCTCGTGCCCATTTCCAAGGTCCTCTTCCGCAGCGCC
>Ga0210408_10001176_pt1 | contig 28299 bp, 21 predicted proteins | sample IncBWH4MmetaG_FD_155471 | JGI IMG/M metagenome (GOLD analysis project Ga0210408, IMG submission 155471) | Forest soil microbial communities from Barre Woods Harvard Forest LTER site, Petersham, Massachusetts, United States - Inc-BW-H-4-M | ecosystem: Environmental > Terrestrial > Soil >...
TGTCTGCCCGTCGTGCCGCGAAGCCATGCAGCAGTACGAAGCGGTGGTTAGTGAAGCGATCCCTGCGTTGGGACCAGATCCGGAAAATCTCGAACCCGATCCTTCGTGGTCCCAGGAACATGCAGAGGCGGAACTCTTCCAGAGACTGGCCCTGGAGGAGGGGCTGAAGGTTCGAGCGCGGGCTGATGGGAACCGCGCGTCGAAGAGTATTCACGCAGTTCCCCTGCCAGTCAACCACGCAACTTGGCGCAATGTTTGGACCCTGTATGCGGCGGCGATGGTACTCTTCATCGCTCTCGGCATCTGTGTTTACCAGCTCGGCATGCGACGCAGTCGCACAATTGCGACGCCCGCAACCGTACCAACCCAGCAGAACCAGGACGCCTTGGAACAGCAGCTGAGTGATACGGCGAATGACCGCGAAGTCTTGCGCGCCCGGGATCAGCAGCGCGATAAACTTGTGGCCGACCTCAGGCGTCAACTGGGTCAGCAGTCAGCAGAAATCAGTCAAATGAGACTGGCCGAAGAGAATCTCACGAGCGATTTGCGCGACCGGGAGGCGGGCAAGGAGAATCTCTCTCAAGAGAGAGCTGATCTGGCTCAAAGGCTTGATGCTGCTCAGGGTCAGGTTCAGAGTTTGCAGACCAAGCTGGAATCGCTCGAACAGCAGTCTTCGCAAGACAAAGGACAGCAGAGGGCATTAGAAGCCAAGGTCAATGAACTAACTCGTTTGCTGCGCGACCGTGAGGAAGCGATTGATCAGAAGGACGAACTGCTTGCCCATGATCGCGACATCCGGGAACTGATGGGGGCGCGGGACCTTTACATCACAGAGGTATACGACGTCGCCCGCAATGGACAGACAAAGAAGCCCTATGGCCGCCTGTTCTATACGAAGGGCAAGTCACTGGTGTTCTACGCATACGATCTGGATCAACAGGCGGAAGTGAAGAGCGCCAGCACGTTTCAGGTCTGGGGCCAGCGCGGGGAGCACCGCGAACAAGCGCTCAATCTGGGAATCTTTTACGAAGACAACGTCGCCAAGAAGCGGTGGGTTTTGAGGCTCGATGATCCCAAGGTGCTGGCGCAAATCGATGCGGTCTTCGTGACAATCGAACCGAAGGGTGGGAGCCCAAAGCCCAGCCGCAGCCCACTCCTGTTCGCCTATCTGCGCATCGATCCAAACCATCCCTGAGGTACCAAAAGCGCGGTTAACAGATACTCGGGAACTCACCCAAAGAAATATTTGGTACAAAAACGAGGGACGTCCGTACATGCGATGAAGCAGTATGAAGACCATCCATGACAGGAGCGGCCCCGTGAGATTGAGCTTCCCCCTCCACGTTTTCCTTCTGGTCTCCGCCTTAATCGGTGCAGCACTTGCGCAATCACCAAACGGCACGATCAGTGGTCTCGTGCTGGACCCTGCCCACAGCGTCATCGTCGGTGCGGACCTCTTGATCGTAAACGATGGTACCGGAGTGAAATACTCTACCAAGACCAACGAGCAAGGCATTTACGTAGTGCCGAACCTGCCTCCTGGACCCTATCGAATTCAAGTCTCGAAAGTGGGATTCAAGGCAATCATCAAACCTGACATTGTTCTTAACGTCCAGGACGCATTGTCGATTAACTTCACCCTGCCGATTGGGGCCCTTTTGGAGACGTTGACCGTGGAAGGCGGTGCGCCGCTTGTGAACACCGAGTCCGCGGCGGTGAGCACCGTTGTGGATCGACAGTTTGTTGAGAATATTCCCCTGAATGGCAGGAGCTTCCAATCGCTCATTACCATGGCCCCGGGCGTGACAACGGTGCCTTCTCCGGCCACGGGCCGTAGTGGTCAATTCACCGTCAACGGCCAGCGCACCGAAGCCAACTACTTCACGGTGGATGGTGTCAGTGTCAACACCGGAGCCCCTGCCCTCGGCAGTATCAATAGTTCCGGTGTCGGCGGTTCCACGCCCGGCGAAACCGCTCTGGGCACGACTCAAAGCCTCGTCTCTGTCGACGCCTTACAAGAATTTCGTATTAACACCTCAACTTACTCCGCCGAGTACGGAAGAACGCCCGGCGGCCAAATATCATTCCTTACTCGATCGGGTACAAATCACTGGCATGGATCGGCTTTCGATTATTTCCGGAATGAAGTCTTGGATGCGAACAACTGGTTCAACAACGCTGCCGCCCTTCCCAGGACAGCAGAGCGGCAGAATGATTTCGGAGGCAGCCTGGGCGGTCCAATTGCAATTCCAGGACTCTACAACGGCAGGGACAAGACGTTTTTCTTCTTCTCTTATGAGGGCATGCGGCTGAACGTACCGCAGCCCGCTCAAACGACGATGGTGCCCGACACCTCCCTTCGGCAGAGTGCCGCAGCACCGATTCAGCCTCTCTTGAATGCGTTTCCTGTCCAGAATGGAGCGGAACAGGGAAACAGCTTGGCGCTGTTCACTGCTGCTTACTCGGCGCCCGCTAACCTCGATGCGAGTAGTATTCGGATCGATCACACTCTTGGAGCTAAATTGAGGCTGTTCGGGCGTTTTGCTGATTCGCCCTCTCGCAGTATCACACGCAGCGCCCAGAACCTTGCCGGACTCATCTCGAACGGCTTCGATGTGAAAACGCTGACATTCGGGGCGACGGGCCTTTTTTCCGCCCGGGTTGCGAATGACTTCAGGTTCAACTACACCTGGAACTACGGCAGCACCATCGACTCTCTCGATGGCTTCGGGGGGGCGCAGGCCCTGGGCGCAAATCAACTCTTCTCAGCAGCCCCACCCTCAGCGTTCGCTGCAGTTGCCCACTTGTTGTTTGGAAGCCAACCGGCAGTCCAGGCGGCATCTTATCGAAGCCGGCAGCGGCAGTTGAATTTTGTGGAGTCCCTCACTGTTGCCTCGGGTCCTCACGTGCTGAAATGCGGAGTCGACTTCCGAAGGCTTTCCACCTACGCATATCAGAACCAGCTCAACAATAGCTATTTCTTCTTCAGCCCAACCGAAGTGATGCAGAACTCGGCTGGTTTCGGAGATGTCAGTACTTCGTTCGGACCGACTCCCCCCGAACCTCTCTTCTCCAACTTCTCCGCCTATTTTCAGGATGAATGGAGATCCACAGATCGACTGCATCTTTCGTTCGGTCTGCGATGGGAACTGAATCCCCCGCCTGGGAATGGCAACGGGAAATTGCCGTACACACTTGATCAGATCACGAATTTAGCTACAGCACAGTTAGCTCCGCAGGGGACGCCGCTCTGGAAGACCGACTATCACGCATTTGCGCCGCGAGTGGGGGCAGCCTACCAGATCCGCCAAAGGCCAGGACATGAGACCGTATTGCGGGGCGGGATTGGGCTGTTCCATGACGTCGGCAACACACAGGGTGCGGTTGGGTTAGGCGCCATCGGTTTTGGAACCTCGGCGTTTTTCTCGGGCGTCGGTTTTCCGTTCACTCCCGCGCAGAATACCCTCCCTGCTCCGGATACGACCTCTCCATACACGAATTATGTGTTTGCGTTCGATCCACACTTGACACTGCCATATACGCTGCAGTGGAACGTGACCACGGAGCAATCGCTCGGCGAGAGCCAGGCTCTGAAAGTTAGCTACGTGGGCGCTAGAGGACGTGAATTGTTGCGCGCTCGTTATTTGGTCCCGAGCACCAACCCAAACTTTTCCCTGGGATACGGGCTCTATCTCGTAACCAATGGGGCGACTTCCGACTATCATGCGTTGCAAGTTCAGTTCCAGAGGCGTCTCTCGCATGGCTTGCAGGCTCTGGCTTCCTACACATGGTCGCATTCCATTGACGACAACTCATCCAACTTTGTCAGTTCCGCGCCTCCGATCCGCGGCAATTCGGACTTTGACGTCCGGCACAACTTTACGGGAGCGTTAACGTTCGATGTCCCCGGTAGCTATGACAATTCTGTCGCCAGGGCCTTGTTGAAGCACTGGTCCTTGGACACGAGGATCACAGCAAGGTCGGCCCTGCCTGCCGATATCTTCAGCGGCGTCACGGTTCTTCCGGACGACACACAGGTAAATGCTCGGCCGGATGTCGTTCCAGGCGCTCCTGTTTATTTGTATGGCGCACAATGCGATGCCATTTACGGAGCGAGATGTCCTGGCGGCCGCAAGGTCAATTTTAATGCGTTCACCTCCCCGGCCGGACCGTACGGGGATGAGCCTCGCAATTTTGTGCGTGGTTTTGACCTCTGGCAGGCGGACTTGGCAATTCGGCGTGAGTTCCCATTGCCTGAACAGCTGAAGCTGCAGTTTCGCGCGGAAGCCTTCAACGGGTTAAATCGCGCGAATTTCGGGAATATTCAAAACTCCTTGCTGGTAGGATCGGCGTTGTTCGGCCAGGCTACCAACACCCTAAACACTCAGCTCGGCGGCCTCAACCCCCTCTATCAGCTAGGTGGGCCTCGTTCGCTTCAGTTGGCCTTGAAAATCCTTTTCTAGACACCCGGCCGATTGGCACCTCCTTCGCCGCTGAAACGTTCAGATTCAACAAGTGCGAGGTTCACAGGGAATGGCGAGATATCCCATAGCGAGAGCCTTGGCTGCTTCTACTGTGGCGCTTCTGACGAGTATTCAGGTGGTCGCTGGGCAACTACGTCCGATCACCGTGCAGGACTGCGTTCGAACCCGCAGGGTGATGGACCAGGAAGTCCAAATCTCGCCAGACGGGTCTCAGGTTGCATATGTCGTGAAGGCGCCCGACATCGTTTCCAATCGGAATGACTATCGTCTCTATGTCCGCGATTTGGCGCAACTCCGTGAACGCGAGAACGGGCGTCTCCTGCTTCATGCGGACTCGATCTCTGAAATTCGGTGGCTGGGCCCGCAGAAAATCATCGTCCGAGTAGAGAAAAAGGCCGACAATAGCGACGATTCGAAAGGTCAACTCACTGTTGTTGATACGACAACGGGGCAACTGAAGGCATTGAAGGTCCCCTACCAGATACAGCTTTACAGCTCCAGTGCGGACGGCGACACAATTGTATTCTCGGCGAGGGCACAAACGGATATATCAGCAGAAAGTGAACAGAGTGTACAAAACGACGAGGCGCGCGGATTTCGAGTGCTTTTTGGAAGCGGTGTGGGTGATTCGTACGAACACTTGCCCGAGTTCGACGTGTACCTGGGTAACAGAACGAAGGAAGGCGAGCCTGATATAAGAAAACTCTGCTTCCGCGAGCCTGCTGAGTCCTCGATGTGCTCTCCCCTACGAAACATAATCAGGCTCAATTTGTCTCCGGACGGTAAGCGTCTGCTGGTGACGTACAGTTCCAGAGTCGCACCCCCGGGTTGGACAAATCAGACCTTCATCAAGCACGCAAAGGGTGTTGGCACGCTATTGGATACTTATGTTTTAAGTCTGTATGACATTGAAACCGGTCAGCTGCATCTAGCATTCAACTATCCCGGCGCACTCCTTCATGCCAGTTGGTCGGACAACAGCGAGCACTATTCCGTGGTTGGGCCTTCGCCTTTTGGAACAAAGGACGCGAGTGCAGAGGCCGAGGCGGCTATGGCTTCTGGACAGGCACTCTACTATATGAATCGCTTCCAGCACGTCTTCATTGTAGAGGTACGCACAGGTGTGGCTACGAACGTCCGACATCGAGAGGGAGGCGAGCCTGGCAATTTCAAGTTCTGGAATGATCCCCCTCTCTTCCGCACTCGCGGCGATGACCTGCTCGTTCGCATAAGCGACCATGCCCTGGCCTGGATGACGGTTCAGAACGGAAAGTGGGAACAGCGCGGCCTTGTTGATCTCCGTGCGGCTAGTGGTTCGATCTCATCTTTGACTGGCAATGATCGAGTGTTGGTTGGCGTGACGCAAACCACGATCACTCCACCCGATCTCTTCATTTTCGACTTGAGGAGAAATGAAATCGCCTTGCTGACAGATTTGAATCCGGAGTACAGCGACATCCGCCTCGGGCAGACGGAACGAATCGAGTGGACAAATCGATTCGGCTCCAGGTGCGCCGGTCTAATGATTAAGCCTGTCGGCTTTGAAGCCGGGAAACGGTATCCGATGATTTTTCTTGCTGCCAATACGACTGATGATTTCATCAGCGATGCACCATACCTGACTACCGCGTACGCGCCACAATCTTTGGCCAGTGCTGGTTTCATCGTGTTGATCGCACACTATCCCGCCGACGATAAGACGCCCAAAGGTGAATTCCCCGGCGAAATGAGCGCAGCTTACAACTGGATGAGCATGGTGGAAGCGGGGGTCAATCTGCTCGTCGACCGTAAGCTAGTGGACCCGAACAGGGTAGGGATCGGCGGCTTCAGCCGGACCAGTTGGCTGACAGATTTTGTTGTCACCCATTCAACCTACAAATTCATCGCGGCATCGTCTGCGGACAGTGGAATCTATAACTACGGAATGTATTTCAGGTACAACAGCCTCGAAGATATGAAAGGCGATGAGACGCAGCTGGGTGGACCACCCTATGGTGAAACGCTAGCAAATTGGCTCAGGTATGCTCCACCGTTCAACGCCAAGCAAGTTGGCTCGGCCGTCTTGATGGAGTACACGGGTGTGGCTGAACACGGCTTCGAATTTTTCACAGCTCTTAGCCGCTTGGGGAAACCCGTCGAATTCTACCGTTATCCGAAGGGGAAGCATCCGCTTGATACCCCTTTTGAGCGCCTCGCCTCGCTGCAGCGAAATATAGACTGGTTTCGCTTTTGGCTTCAGGGGTACGAGCGTCCCGAGCCTGAGGATTCGGAACAGTACGCTCGCTGGCGCGAGATGCGAGCGAGGCGTGATGCTGCGGCGAACAACTAGCAACTGAGAATGGAAGCTCCCAGGGACAGCCAACGGCCGAGAGGGGGTTGGTCAACTCTTGCGGTTGGAAATGACCTCAGCAGGAGGGCCCAAGTGCTTGGGCCCTCCCTGAATTGCTGGTTACTCATCGGCTTCGTACGCAGCGGGCGACGGCTGATGCGGTTTCGCAGCGTCCGGATTGCCCACAGGCTTCGACGTAGTGCCTTGGACGGCTTCAACAGCCGGCGCCAACAGAACTACTTCTGGCTTTGCGTATTTCATGGTCTCACCTCCTTCCTGTTTATGATGTTCCTCAGATGAAAGAATCTCTGTCGGCAAGTGCATGCTCGCCGGGACGAGGACCGTTCTGTGCTTGAACGACGGTCCGTGGCTTCCTTCAGTTAACGGTTTATTCGTCGGCTTCGTATGCAGCGGGCGACGGCTGATGCGGTTTCGCGGCGTCCGGATTGCCTACGGGCTTGGACATGGTTCCCTGGATGGCCTCGACGGCTTTTGTCAAGAGACCTACTTCCGGCTTAGCGTATTTCATGGTTTCCACCTCCTTTCTTTGTAGACTTCTTGTTCAGAAAGTTGCCGAGCTTGCTCGTGATCCCTGCGTCAAGAATTGCGGTGCCGGATTACTCCTCGTTCCGTCCGATTGGCCGGTCGTCCAATCGTTGACGGCACTGAGCCAAGCTTCGACAGCCAGTGTTCTCATTACTTGAACCATCGATATTTCTTGTCCCTGCCTCGATTTCTCCAGCATGTTCAGAAAACATTTCGCATCCACAATCCCTAGCACACTGCTCGATAGCTGTTGCCTAGCTTCTAGCAAGCGGGTCCATTCAGCTGAAATGGCCATCATTGGCGTTCGGGCGGGAAACGCTTTTCTTCTTCGGTTGATGACCTCGTCCGGTACGATTCCGGCTAGTGCCCGTCTCATCAATGAGCGACGATGCCCCGGGCGCACGAGCTGTTCTCTCGGAATCGCGTAGATGAATTCCAGCAGGTCGATGTCAAGATAGGGGTATCGCTTTTCGTAAAGCGGTTCATAGGAGAGATCGGAAAATGCGAATTGCCTGCGGAGCCCATCCAACGCGCCCAGATTTTCCTGAAAACTCGGCGGACGGCCAAACAGTCTCAATCTGTCTTCGTAGCCCGCCAGCGCGGATCGATTCCTGGCGACGAACTCCGGATTGAGCCAGGGTGCTGGACGTCTGTATTTCGGCACACCAACGAGAGCCGGAGGGAGAAATCCTCCTACTGCTTCGACCAACAACAAAAGCCAAGGTTTTCTCTTGTTCAGGGCCCATGCCTTCAGTTGATGTGCGAGCCCTTTGAATCGTGCTCCTGCTATAAGGTCCCTAAGTTCCGGCATTGGTGTGGGTACGCCACCTAGAACTTCGTCGCCGCCAATGCCGGAGAGCACAACGCGATTCCCCATGGACCGCATGCAGGCCGCAAATTGTCGGCTAGCTTGCGTGGGGCGGACCGCGGAGCCGGGCGTCGGTGTAAACCGTTCTGCGTCAAACTGGAATGAGAATGTTTCCTGGGAACTGACGTCAATATGGCAACCGGTGCGGGCGCGTTTTGTTTCCACGCGGGTGAAGTAAGGGCGCTCGTTCCAGTTGGGCTCGGAATCATCGTAGTAGGAGACCGTGTCGAGCCTAGGTGTTTCGACCGTTTCCCCAGCAATGATCTTGTCCGCCATGCAAACGATGGAAGAGGAATCCATTCCACCGCTCAGCTCGGCTAGGATCGGAAACTTGGAACGGAGCCGCCGGCGGACGGACTGCTCGAAGACGGCCCGAAAATGTTCCTCATATTCGGCGTCAGTTCGGTAGCGAATTTCGCTTGCAGGATCGAACTCCCAATATTTGACGGTCTTATGTACTCCCTTTGCCAAAAGAGAGTACGAAGAAGGTGGAACCGAATGAATTCCAACATAGGGCGTCAGGTGGGCGGCAGGATAGAACGCGAGGCAACCGGCGAGGTACTCTTCATTAAGTTCGAAACCACGGTCCTCAAACAGGACCAGGGGCTCAAGAATGGCACTCCAGACGATCTGGACGCCGTCGACGGAGTAATACAGAGGACGTGTTCCGATGGGGTCCTTGGCGAGAATCAGCACCTGCCGGGTCGGGTCCCAAATGGAAATGGCCCAGTCTCCGGTCAGGTGAGAGAAGCATTCATTCTTCCACCGATCATAAGCAGCTGCGACAATCGACACATCAGTTGAGTCAAAGGAGAGTTCGCCTTCCAGTTGACGGATGAGTTCGGCGCGATTGTCGAGGCGACCATCCCAGGTGGTGACTGCACCTGACAGCGACAGATGAGGCTGCTTGGCCCGCTCAGACTCCTCGGTGGTGTGAAACCCGCGATAAAGAATATTGACGCCGCCTTGGAGATAGGAGCCGCCGCCGTCCGGCCCAAAAGGAGCAAGCAACGTTTCAACCTTTTCCAAATACTCAAGAGCGTCCCCGTCGCCGTCGAACTTCCATCTCCCAAATTGGACGCTCATGATTTATTCCCTCGGTTCTGTCGATAGCGCATCCCTAGCAGCGGTCGAGGATTGCATAGAGTTCAGGCATGTACGATTTGTCGTTCACGACGCACCCGTCCACTTCAACCCAGGCATGGGCCTTGAAGGGCATCTGCTGCGCACCGATGACCAACTGTGCAGGTGCGCCATGTGCCTTGAGAAGGCACGCCGTGGCTGCAGACCGCTGCAGACAGAGCGCTTCTTTCCAATACCAGATGCAGGCCATATCCACAGCCGTGCATATCCGTTCTACGGCATTGGGGTCGGCCGGGTGCTTTCCGACTGGGTATGTACGAACCTTGGCATAAAGCGCCGCGAAATCATTACGCGCCAAGCAAAAGTCGAACTGAATGAGCTTCAGGTACGCTTTGCAGACAAGAAGAGACATAGCGGATCTCCACTTCACACAGGCAACTGCAACTGGTCACAGAGAAAAGCCATTCGGTCAGTTAGGCTTTCAATTCGCACACTGAACGGGAGTACGGGGGAATGACCGCGAGCTCGGTTGTAGTTCAGCAGTATGGGGCGTTCGGAAACGTTTGCCGCCTGCAGACGCGCGGTCATCTTGCGAGCGTGAAGCGCGTTGCACGTTTGGTCTGCATCTCCCGAGACAAACATGGTCGCGGGATAGGCTGTGCTCTCACGAACCTTCTGATATGGGGAGTAGCTCAGAAGTGCAGCGAAGTCGTCGGGAGCATCAACAGTTCCAAATTCTTCCGTCCATAAACGCGCGTTGTCAAACAGGTGATACCGAAGCATGTCGAGCATGGGGACCATACAAATCACCGCGCGGAAAAGATCCGGCCGCTGTGTCATCGCCGCGCCCATGAGCAGCCCCGAGTTAGACCCACCGAAGATCGCGAGCTTCTGCGGTTCGGTCCGGCCCGTTGCAATCAACCATTCGGCCGCGGCTAGAAAGTCATCAAACGCGACCTGCCGATTCTGCCGCTTAGCAGCTCTGTGCCACTCGACGCCGAACTCCGAACCACCACGAATGTTGGGGAGCGCAAACAGACAGCCCCGCTCGATCAGAAAAGCAACGAACACGCTGAATTGCGGCGTCATGGACATTCCGTAACCACCGTAGGAGGTCATGACTGTGGGATGTGAACCGCTCTCGAAGACCTCCCGATGGCCGACGAGAAACATCGGGATGCGTGTACCATCATTGGCTGTGAACCAGACACGGAAGTGGTCCACACGTTTACCCTCGAACGGAGTTCTCCGCTCCGCCCACACGCTAACCTCACCACTCGTTGGCGAGTAGCGGCAAATCTGAATGGGTTTCGTGAACGACTCGTGTTCGAAGAACAGCTCACCCCTATCGTCCGACCCGGCGACTAGACGAACGGTACCCCACTCGTCAACTGGCACTTCGCCAAGCTGCTTGCCAGAAAGATCGAAGACGAGTACCTCGGTCTTGAGCTTTCGAATGAAGGAAACGAATATCTTTCCGCCAGCGACAATCCAGTCCTGGATTGGTGCATCACCGGCTGGAATCACATCTATGAATTCTGCGTCGAAACCCTTTCGGGGGCGAACCTCGACAATCCGGAAGTTGGATGCGTCGCGGTCAGTGATCGCCAAGATTCGGCCATCCTTCAGCAGAACCGGGCCAAACTTGTATTCTGCGCCCGTGATCAATGCCTGAGGCACTTCGCCGCTGCCGAACGGCCAGAAATAGAAGTCTGTATACGACTTGTCCAGGAAATGGAGTACCAGAAAGCCAAGTTGCTGCTCGCCCGAAACGATGTGCAGTCGTGTCTTCTCGTCCTCCCCGGCGGCAAAGCGGGCCTGGTCATCCTTGAAGCTCGTACCGAGCACATGCTGGTAGGCGGTTTGAAACTGCGGCCTTCTCGGGTCTACAGGTTCATGGACGTAGTAGAAGCTTCGGCAATCCGGTGCAAACGCAAAACCTCGCAGGTAACCGCGGGACAGTACATCCGGCAGGACCTTCCGAGTCTCGATATCCAGCAGCTCAAATGACCCGGTTCGTTCTCCGCCTTCCTTGACCTCGTATAGCAGCAAGCGCCCGTCCGGCGAGACCCGAATCGGTCTTACGGCCATGTATTTTCCGTTGCCCCGTTCGGACGGATCGATGAGCATCTGATCTTCACCATCGGCGCCTTCACGAACGAAAATGCAGGGTTGCTCCTGGGTTGGAAGACGTTTACGGAAGAAATATCTTCTTCCAGCCTTCTGAATGGAGTCATAGGTCTCCACCTCTAGAAGTTCACGAACGCGTTCTCGAATTCGCCCGCGGCCCGGGATGGCGTCTAGGTAGGAACGCGCATACGTGGTTTGTGCCGCCAGCCATGCCCGCGTCTCTGGAGACTCCTGATCCTCAAGCCAACGGTAAGGATCCGTTACGGGGACGCCATGAAGAACCTCGGTCACGGGCTCCGCCAGCGACGGCGGAGGAGACTCCATCAGCATACGCATCGTGGACTCCGGGACATCAATAGGCTCCCTTCGCGAGTCAGCCTTCGGGTCAAACTGCGTAGGAATCCAGCGGTTTTCTGCTCCTGTACTGCGTCCGGGTTGGCCCATAGACCGGTCCCTGCCGCATACGCGAAAACTGCAAGAATGGGCGCAAGCCGAAGACCTTCAGCGATTTGATCCGCGGAAAGAACTTCCCGCCAGGGTCGGGTGTAGGACGCAGTCAACGGATCCTCAACGCAGGCGTCTGCTCCGACCATGCGGCGAGCGTGTTCAAGCAAGTATTGGAAGCTGAAGAACGGAGGGCCCACATATCCTTCGGCCCAGTCCAGAAACACGCACCCTTCGGCAGACACGATGATGTTTCCGGGATTGAGATCGAGATGACCCAAACCATCGGGAATTTCCAGGTCAAAAAATGACGAAAGGGCATCCAGAATCTGCTCTCCGACCGATGAAAGCTCTTTTCCCGTCAGGACCTGCGGTGAGACCTTCGCCTGCTGGGCCATAAGCTGACCGATCGCATCGAGGAAGGGATCAAGGAGGTTCGAGAGCGCCCCTATTCGAAGATCTCTTGCACCGCATTGCCGGAGCCGGGGGCCGTGTCCGATCGACTCGATTTGCATCTCGGCCAGAGCCGATGCCGCCTGCCTCCAGTGCCGTAATGCGGGCGTTTCTGCGAGATTTACGCCCTCCACTTCCTGGGCGAGCCAGCCGTTCCACGCCGAGCGCGAATTCAGGATCAGCGGAACGTACTTCGGGAAAAGTTCTGCCAGCGTGAGCGTAAGAGGAAACTCTCTGAGATTGGGCTCGCCCACCGCTTTAAACCAAATGGCAGGACCGTTGGTCTCAAGTCGGATGAGGCTGAAGCGTGGACTTGCATTCCGTTGACAAAACCTACCATTGAGATGAAGCCCCAGAGGCGTAACCACTTCCTCCACCCACTGTTGCAGCTGTGTGAACCACCCGATTCTGGCGAATGGTCCGGGTGCCTCTTTGCCGACGTGGGCAAGGCATAGCACCACCGACTGGAAGACCGCCGCGTAGTCAGCCACCTTAGCGAAATCGCCTGGCAACAGCGACGACACCAACACCCACTTGGTTCGAAGGTCATGTGTTTTATCGCAGCACTCCATGACCTGACAGCGAACTCCGCTCGTACAGTCTGCCGAGGATAAAAGGTCTGAGGTGAATAGACAGATCGTTTCGCAACCCCACTCATTCTTCATGGCTCGGGTGAGGCTTTCGGCGAGACGCTGACCCCGCGCGATCTCCACCCAGGGGAGAAGAAGGCCCCCGTCACTTGCCACCGCCAGGAGTTCCTTCCCGTGCCCGCCGAGCACGACACACCGGTAGATTTCGCGATCGGGTTGTTGTGAGGATTCCACGACGTCACTCCGGCCAGAACCGTCTCCGATTCCGCCTATGCCCGCTTTCCCACCAAGCCGTGTTTCTCCATGGCGACGATGAACTCCCGCACATCGGTCTCAACAAGCTGGCGGCTTACATCGAACTCAACGCTGATGGCTTGTGTAATGTCTGCCTCGTTAGCTCCGCTCTTCAGAAGTTCAAGGATCCTCGATCCGACGAGGTTGAGATTGAACATTTGACCTCGCTGGATATCGAGGACTACTCCGCCATCCTGACTATGCGTGCTGCGCACACCATCGGAGACTTTGTGCATTGGCTAGCCTCTACTTGCCTCGGTGTTAAGGTCGCACCGGAACTGATCGATGGAATCTGTCACCTTCTCGGATGAAACGCCAGTAAAAGCGACAACCGTTCGATAAAGGAACAGACATACGGAGACTTCATTGCTGATTAACGACTTACTGGATAGTTGTTCACGAACGGGAAATGCAGTGTGTCCAGCTTCCGTCCCCAATTTGCATCCGAGACGTGCTCAAGACCGTTTCTAAGAGGGAATTTCACGTTGCGAACTGCCCTTTTGATCGGGAAAGCCGGGCCTCATTGTGCAAGACGTGGGACAGGAGCACTCTTGGAATGTGCACTGCGAGTAGCAATCAACGCATCGCACTTTCCGTCCTTCACGATTCGTCCATCGGAGAGGACCAGAACCCTAGCAAAGTCCTCCACGGTCGAAAGACGATGGGAGATGACGATCAGGGTGGCGGAAGGAAGACAACCACGGACATTTTGAAGGATAAGTGTTTCCGAGGAAGAATCGAGACAGGAAGTGGCCTCATCCAGAATAAGAATTTGCGGGCGTTGTAACAGTGCCCTGGCGATTGCGAGGCGTTGGCGCTGGCCGCCGGAGAGTTGACAACCTCCCGGGCCGATCCTCTGGGCGAACCCGTCAGGAAGGGTTGTGACAAAGGCCGCGAGCCCGGTGTTCTTGATTGCTTCGTGCAATTCATTCTCTGAGGCCGTAGGTCTAACAAAACGAAGATTGGAGACCAGCGTGCCGTCAAACAGCACCGGTTCTCGAGGTAGATAGCAAATTTCGCGGCGTAGACTCTCCAAACCGATGTCCCTGAGATCTTGGCCTCCAACGCGGATGGAGCCTGAGTCCACGTCATAGATACGTGCTACGAGTTTTGCCAGCGTGCTTTTTCCAGCGCCATTCTCCCCAACAATGGCGATCTGTTCTCCGGGAATGATTCGAAGAGACGGAATAGAGAGCATGCCTTTCTGCCTCTGGTACCCAAACTCCACCCCGTCAAAGTCGATCTCAGCGGGAGCGTTCCGGGCGAGCGGCACGGAGAGAGGCAACTCCGCCACGGTGGGACGGAGTGCTAAAGCGGCCTGCACCTGGCGGATGCTGGCAAAGATCCGCTGCGCTCTGCTGTACAGCTCGGCGGCACCGCTGAGAGGTTCGAAGAGTTGCGTCACGAGGGTGTAGAAGGCAACCAGACTGCCTATGCTGAGCGACCCGGCCAAAACATTTCGAGCCCCATATCCAATCACAGCAGACAGTGCAATAACGATCGCCAGGGAGGTGCCCAGTGTGAACCAAATACTGGTTACGAAAAGCCGCTGTTGGGAGCGAACGGCACGTGCCAGCAGGCGGAATGCTCGCCGCTCCTGGCGTTTCTCCTGTCCGAGAAGCTGTATAGGGGTGATGGCGCAGACGTGTTCCTGCAGGAAGTTGTTCCATGCAAGCTGATCGTGCTGCTCGGAATCGGCTGCGAAGGTGAGTTTTCTTCGGAAATAATGCCGGCTGAGGAGAAACACAGGGATGAGGGGAACAACGCTTAGCGTTAGTGCCGGGCTCAGCATGAACATCGTGGTCAGAGTCAAGCAGGCCGTCAGAACCATGCGCAAAGTGGCGGGCAGCAGATCTGACCCGAAGTAGGAAATTTCTTCGGTAGGCTCTTTGAGCGGGTAGAGCACTGTGCCCACCGGAATGCGTTCGTAGTAATCGGCCGACAACGTATCGAGGTGTCGCAGCAGGTTCACCCGCAGTGTGAGACTCAGCTTCTGCGCCGAGGTCAGCATTAGGTAACTGCCCACACTGGTGAACGCCGTTCTGCCTTCGTAGCTGAGAAAAATCAAGCCGACAGCACACAGAGCCAGTCCCATATCCCGTCGAGGCAGCACTTGATCGAGGAGCCACTTCAGTACAAGCGGGGTGAGCAGGGACAGGCAGCTCGCCGCGGCAAAGCACACAAAGCTCGCCAGATGCCAACGAACGAGGGGTCGGATCTGTTTCGATAGCCAGCTGAGTTCGCTGGGCACCCAGGACGAACAAATGCCTCCGGTCATGAGAGCGCGGACACGGGTCCGACTGGGGCGAACATAGGCGAACCCAATTGCCCTTGTCCAGAAAATGTTTCGGTCGTTCACTTTCCGATCAATTACGGGCGTTTTCCGCTAAACGGAGGACGCTTCTAACATCCGCTTCAGTTGGAGCTCGTTCGAAAAACCGACAACACTAGGCGAGCCTTCTCGCGATTGTCACAATCTCCCCGACAATCTCGGCATCCTGACGATACCGGAATCGTTCTTGGTGGTCGTGGCCTCGAGAATATGGATAAACGATGAGAGTCCGGTTCTCAACGCGGCAGCATCCGCACAGGTATGTTCCGTCCCGGGTCAAGAGCATATACAGCGGCTGCTCCCATAGCGGCTTCGAACGGAAGTGCAAGGGCGTTTTCTTTCGCCGATTCACGATGACAAGCAGCCCGTTCTTGAGATAGGGATGAATCGCCAGTCGCTCTCCACCGATCCAGAAAAAGTCCTGTAAAGAGGGCGCTGTCAGTCCCGACAGCGCATCGACGGATCTTCGCAGGAAGAATGGAACTTCTTCGACCTCACCGAGCAGGGCCCCGAGGAATCCTCGACGACTTGGTTTTTCGTCTTCATTCTCGATCTGGTCAAAACCCGCTGCTGCCGGCCTGGGAATGAGATGATCGGGAATCGGCTCCCGCCCTGTTTCCTCGAAGACAATGCCGGCTGATCTTAGAAAGGTGTGGAACTGTACGGCATATAGCACGCAAAGCGTGATCACCTTGTGGAAGTGACGAGGTGGGGAGTCTGCCGATTCGTAGTTGGCCAGAGAGCTAGGAGAAACGAAGTACTGTTCATGGCCCAGCAGTTCCGCGATCTTGCGACTCAGTGATGACGCCTGACGAAACGATAAACCCATTTTCGTTCTACCGGTTCGAAGCAGCTCTTTCAAACTCAACTCTGTTGCTGACGAGGTCGGCCTCCAGTTCTTCGCCCATTCCCTCGGAATCTCAGGCTGAACTACCCTAACCAAAGGGCGGATCTCGAGGTCCGCAACTCCTAGAATTCTCGCCTCCGCGGGAAGTTGCAGTTCAATCTCGGGGCAGGGAAGGAGCGTGTTAACCGGCATGACGCGATTTCCTTCCAGGATCTGCAAGCGGGAGCAACACAATCGGCCGCCGTGTTCAAGAAGGAACCAGTGTTTGGAGGCCTCGCCGTTTGTGACTCGAAGAAAACCGTCGGGAATTTGCGGGTTTACACGTACAAGACTCCCAGCAAGAAGATCCGGAAAGGCAAGGGCATCTCGGAGCCCGATCTTTATGTATAGGTACCGTTTTCTCGTCACCCCCGAAAGCACATGAACTCGCTGAGGATGGGTGGGCTCGAGCAGTTCCACCAGCGGAGCGATCGGAGAGTACCCCGTATTGCCTGCTTTGTTCCGGAACCAGGGAATCCGTGACTCAGGGTCCTCCAGGGAAGAATCCAACCGGATTGTTTGGTTCGAAGGCAGCAGGACCTGCAAGCGCAGGATATGTTCGAGGTCAAACCCGAAAACGCGAAGCCAGTCCGAGAGTCGGTAGCCGGAGATGCGACTCAAGGCGGAGAATTGATAGAGGCTTGGGCTGAATGTTCCCAAGCGGAGGTCGTAATAGAGATTGTGCGGGACGAAATACGGGGAAGAACGGCCGAACAGCGCTTCCGACCTCTGCGATACCTGATAAAGAGTGAGGCCTTTGCTGGCTAGAATGGATTGGAATCGGTCCTCCAAATCACCGTTCGTTCGCGATTCCGGTTCAGCCACACGCGCAAGCCCTTTAGCACGCCTCTCCAAAGGCAGTCCTGAGCCGCACCCCTCGGAGCCCAACACCCACCTGCCCAGGGGGCTGCAAGCTGCACTTTCACGCGAGTCTGAGACCCTGAATTGAGAGACCCTCTTTTTTTAGTCGTAGGGTTTACTTATTGTCAGAAATAATTCGCCAGTGCCCGGTTTCGCGACCACCAACACTGAAACCACTCCACGATGAAGAACAAATCTGATCGGGAACATCTGACGGCAGTGCTCAGAGGATGCGGTCGGGATTCCGACCAGTTCGCAAAGAGTCGCCTCGATTGAGGATGTGGATAACATGCGTGTATCCCGGGTGTTTGGACTTACAGAATGAGCGGATCATCTTTGTGGGGAAGGGGCTAATTTGCGCTAATATAGCGTACCTCCGAGGTTAGCCAGGATGTCGGCCTCGATCCCCAGCCCGGAACCGGGTAAGGTGCTCAAAGCCGAGCGCAGGCGTCTGCGCCTGTCCACCCGCGATGTCGAGCGTCTCAGTCACGAAGTAGCCAGGAAACACAAGAATCGGGAATATGACCTATCCCACAATTGGCTCACAGACATAGAAAATGGGAAGAAGTTCACCCCAAGTGTCTACAAGCTCTACAGTCTGAGTCTTATCTACCGGCGAGACTGGAAAGATATCCTGGCATTCTTCGGAATCCGCGTCGGAGATGTCGGCAAGGAACAAGGCGCTCTGGTCCTACCGCACACCCATTTAGTAGTGCCATCTCTCGAACAGGGGGACCAAACCATCATGGCTCCACTCGAACTTCGGGGTGCGGTTCACTTCGAAAAAACTGGACTGGTTTCGCGTATGTTTGAGACCTGGGTTGAGATTCCCATTGGTATGCTTCCGCAGATTGACCTGCGGCACTCCGTCTATGGATACATTGGCAGTGAGGACTACACGCTCTACCCGCATGTCCGTCCAGGGGCACTGGTTCAGATTGATTCACGTCAGAGAAAGATCGAACCGGGAATTTGGCAGAGCGAGAGCGAGCGGCCAATTTATTTTTTCGAACTGCGTGACATTTATGTCTGCAGCTGGTGCGAATTGAATGGCAATCAGCTGATTCTGATTCCTTCTCAGCAATCGGGAGAAAAGACAAAACGCGTTCGTTATCCAGACGATGCGGAGATCGTTGGCCAAGTCATTGGCCTCGCCCAGAGCATCGCGAAAAGTCGATGCAGTTCGCCCAGAGAAGGCCCACCCAAGCGCCCCGTTGGTTAACGAGTCATGCTATTTTCTGCCCGCGCTGGCAAAGAGTCCGGTGTCCCGGTCCGGCGGAAGGGGTCTGGAAAAGCTCAACGCCGATCGACGGAGGCTGACTGATCCAGGCTCAGTACTTGGACGGTTTATCGAGCGGGTATGGCTCGCCATACTTGTTGAGGTGGTCGTGGGGAGCATCGGAGGCGTGCAGGGTCATCGGGGCTAGGGTATTGTCGCCAGGGGTGATCTCGACTTCACGCGCCAGGGAAGACAATTCGGCCTCCGAGGCAAGCTCGTACCACACGGCCACCTTGTATTGTCCCGGCGGGACGTGGGGGATGCGGAAACCGCCGTCGCGGGCAGTGACTGCGAAGTACGGGGTAGTCAGCGTAATCACGACCGCACTCATGTCGGGGTGGATGTTGCAGAAAATGTAGGAAACCCCGGGCTGGGTAAAGCGCACTTTCCGAACCGCGCCGCTCTCGTAGAGACCCAGGTCGAAGGGCTTGCCATGGTAGATGGAAAAGACGTCATGGAAAAATGGATCCTGGTTTGGAAACTCGATGGCCGTGCCTACGGTGACGGCGAACATGTGCGGCGTGAATTGCTTGTCTTTTTGCAGTAGGCGCGCCGTCGGTCCGGGAGAAACAGCGTCCTTCGTGCGGATAGCGGCGAGCCAAACCACAGCGTCGGCGTTGCCAGATTCGCTCCTAGAGTGACGGAGGACATTCACGTTGCCCTGAACGGTCGCATCCTGCGCAGTTGAGAAGCTGCTTAGGGCAAGGATCACCGCGGGCAGGGCTCGAATCGTCAAAAGCGCACTCCGGCCGCGAGGTTGAGATGGTCACCGGAGGCACTCTCGCCAATCGCCGGGGCGGTGAACAAGTGGCGATACTCAACCGCGAATAGAAGAAACGAGTTTGGCTCATAGATGAGATTTACAAACTCGGTGCGGTTTTTCTGGAGAGGGGGGAATCCGAGGTCCATGTAGGGAGTGGGGAAGAAGCGGAGGTTCTCGGCAAAGTTTTCATCCTGGCCGAACGCGCCGTTGATCTCGACGCGCGTGATGGGCTTCAGCTTGAGCTGTACCCATCCGCCCGCGGAACGAAGAGGATGGACTGCGGTGTGCGGCTCGGAGGGTTCGGGATAGACTACGCTCGTCCAGATACCGCCGCCCAGTCCACCCACGGCTTGCCCTTCATACGCTTCCCCGGACAGTTCCAAATGTTTCCCGAACGGAACCATAAAATCGCTGTTTACGGTCCAGCTATCGATCTGATTGAAGTTCTGGTAGCGCTGGCGCGCGCGATAGCCCGCAAGTCCGATAACGAATGGATAGTGAGCTGCGGAGGAATGGTCGATGGCGATGCGGCCGGCCAGGGCAGGTATTCGGGTCGCCTCGCCCGCAGTGGGTACGACGCCTTGAAAGGGCGGCGTTTCTTCCGTGAGTGGATCCAGTAGGCCACCCTGCAGAACAAGGAGAGAATGGGGTCGGAGAGTCAGGCGGCGCTCAACCTCAATCTGAGGAGTCCAAACCCAGAGATTGCCGGACCATGCCATGGCGGGTTCCAGCATGGTCGCGTAGGAGGTCGGAGACAAAGGCGAAAAGAAGGGTGAGTCCTGGCCTATGTGGAGAGACGTTTTTTGCCAGTCGAGAGTGACTTGCGCGGTGCGCAGTCGAAGCAAGCCAGAAGTGACGCCGTAGGCAGTCGTAGGACTTCCTCCGGCGAAGTCAATCTCGGCGCCGGCGGAAGTGTGCGCGCCGAAAAGTTTCGGCCCGGTCGCGTCAATGCCGAGCACTGTTTGGCGAAGCGTCGCACCCACGCTGCCATTCGGAAATCCGGGAGAGCTGGGGAATGCGAGGCTGGGCAAATCCTGCATGTCGAGAGAGCCGCTGTTTCGATACGCATTGAATAAAACCAGGCCGGATAGCTTTACCGGATATTTGCTGGCACTCTCGACCTTGTCCTGGTGAAGCTCGGCGACCTTCGCTGCCAGGAAGCCGACATCCTGGTCGGCAACGGCAGCCGACGGCTCGGTTGTAGGGGGTGCCTCATTTCCAGAAGGATGGTTGGCCTGCACTTGATTACGCAGCTCTTCGAGGCCACGGCGCAGCTCATCAATCTGCCGCCGGGAGGCCGCAAGTTCCGATCGCGTCTCCTCGAGTTCGCGTCCTAGGCGAGCAAGTTCTTCCGCGCTGTTGGAGGTGTCTTGCGCGAAACAGCCAATCGAGGCTAGCCACACGACGACGAGGACGGAACGAAGAGAAATGCACATCTGCTCCCTGTGATTGTGGCGATCGCAGGTAATCCGCGCAAGGTTACCAATGTGCTTGAAGGAGTGCGAATGTGGGGTAACAGAGTGCCTCGCCAACGGAGATGCCGTTTCTTAAGCGCTTTGCAAGAGTTCCAGCGACTTTTCAGGCAATTCGGACCAAGCTTTCTCTGGTCAATGGTCGCAGTCGTCTTTCTTCTGACATCGGCGGTTCCGGCGCTTGTCGGGGGGGACGAATGCGGATCCAACCTCCAATGCCCCCGACTGACCGGGGTCGCCAGATGATATCGGCGGCCTCTTTCTTGGGACCCGTCGGGTTGGCCCCCTTCTCGCGCACCGTGGGTCTGGAAGGCACCGAAACTCAGTGCATGGGGTGCAGCGGTGCAGCTCCCTGGTTGGTTACCTCCGTTCCAGGACCTGTGTAACCTCATTCCAGACTCCCTTATTCAGCGAGAATCAAGCAGAAGAGATGTCCCCTCTTCGTCCTCATGGTGCTCCGCCTCCGCCGAGGCTGGCGATTACTCCCAGCACAATCTTCAGCACGTCGTAGCCGCTCATGCCCGATTTTGTACCCACATTCGACGTGCCGCCACGGTGTTGCCCGAAGCACTAGCCCCAACTCTCTCCCGCCGAGGAAGTATTCAGATCGGAACCCAGAACCCCGCAATACGCGTGAGCGTGAAAACTCCGCCTGACGCGGCATTCGAGGTATATCCCCTGTAATTTGCCTTGACACAAGCCGTTTTGGGGATAGACTTATCGCCGCTCGGGGCGGACCTGTCGCTTTTCCTTCTCCGCGGTTCGACTGAACCGGCCAATCGGCCCTCATCAGAATGTTGGTCTGCATTACCACGCTGGCCGTATTCGTTAGACCTGGGTATTTTTCCACGCTCAGGCTCGTCCGATCGGGTCCAATTTCTGTTCTAGGAGGCATTGTATGAACTACCGAAGCACGGTTCGTTGCGTTGGGGCTGGCCTGTTGCTCGGTACATTCTTGACCGTAGGCGCTGTGGCGCAGAGCGACGACTGTCGGCGGTGCGTCACCGGCGGGGGCACGCCGGGCACATTCCCCATCTTCAAACCAGGTAGCACCGCAACCAGAGGTGTGGTCGGCAATTCCAGTGTCACGCAGGATGCCGATGGCAATGTTTTTCTCGGACCGTCCGGCACAGGCACTATCTCCGGACGGGGCGGCGTCTTCAAAGGAGACCTCGGCGGGTTGGTCGGCTGGGAAACGCACATCGATCCCAGCGCCACGTTGGCTGGCGTTGTCGGCCAAGTCGACAACACGAATGCGGCCGGGGTTGTCGGGATCGCGCGAGCCAGCTCTGGTGTCACGGAAGGCGTGCGCGGCAACTCACGCTCGCCTGAAGGAATTGGCCTGCGTGGAATTGGCGGTGTACTCGCGGCCGACGGCCAGCCCGTGACCCAAGGAAGCGCGACCGGGGTTCTGGGTGTCAGCAACACGACTGTCGGTATCGGAGTGATTGGACGCAGCACTGACAATATCGGCGTCCTCGGCGAGGTTACGTCGCAAACTCGACTTGGCCTTGGAGCAAGCGTTGGCGTGCTGGGGCAAACGTCGACCACAACTGGCCTGACGGAGGGAGTTTCGGGACTTGTATACAGCCCCAGTGGAACCGCCGGGGTGTTTCGCAACCGGGGCGGGGGCGACATCCTGGTCGGCGAAGGACCGAACGAGGTCCACATGTTTCGCTTCGACGGCCAAGGCAATCTATTTCTCGTGGGCACTCTGCAGATGAATAGCCCGAATGCGGATTTGGCCGAACGAATCGAAACCAGAGAATCGCTCGGCTCTGGAGATGTGATCGAGATCGATCCCACGGCGACGGGACGCTTCCGTAAGTCAACAACACGCTTGAGTACCCGGGTGGCTGGCATCATTTCCAGTGCACCCGCGATTACCTTAGCCAATCATGGCGACATCAATACCGGCGCGGCAAGCGATACACGTCCGGTGCTGGCGCTCGCGGGAACAGTTCCGGTAAAAGTAACGAATGAAGCCGGGCCAATCCAAACCGGAGATCTGTTGACGACTAGCTCGACTCCGGGATTCGCTATGCGCTGCGCCGATCGAGTCGCGTGTATCGGAGCGATCCTGGGAAAGGCGCTCGAGCCGCTTTCGACTCAAACTGGGGTCGTTCGGGCGTTAGTGACGTTGCAATAACGCCGGATGCCGCCGCTGACCCACTAAGAAAGTACTCTGGGTCCCCTGAACACCGACGCTCCGAATATTCAATGGATTGTTAAGTTTGCTCGCGAAGAGTCAGAACACCTTATCGCACAAGGCGCCAACATCATCAGGCGATGCCCGCCTTGAAACCGGATTGGCATTGTGCCCTGGCTTTTCGCCGGAGGGCTGTTAAGGCAGCACCCGCAGGCTGTCCCCGACTGGCAAACGGTGTGCGGTCCGCTGGGCCCGAGCCTGGCCAATCTGGCCAATCCTGACCGAGGCTTTGAAGATTGCTCCAACTGAAATGATGCCGCCCAGCTTGTGCGCTGCTACGGCTGCCAAGCCCATGGATGCGACGCATCCGCACGAACCGCAGTCCGGATTTCCTCCGAATTGACAGGGCACGATCTTGGTTTTCAAGTCTGCCGACAGTGTTTGGGTGGTGAGCGCAAAGACACAGTCCTTGGGACTATGTGGAGGCGTGGAGAACTGCCGAATCATCCCCTCCGGCATGTCCAGCTTGGGGAACTCCTTCCGCAACGCGAGCATGTCGGCAATGGCCTGCAGACGTTCATGGGGTTGCAACATTTCTGGCAACCGATCTCCCACCTGTGGAGTGAACAAGCTGAACCAGACCTTGCGGATCTCGGCTCTAGGGGTCCAGTACTCCAGAAATTCCTTCAAATACCCGGGCCGCTTCATCATCTGCCCGGTGACGGTGCAGTGGATCGTAATCTTCTGGCCCGCTATGTTCTCTACAATTCGCTCGTAGGTTGCCGGCGCGCGGCGGACATCGTGCTCTGGTTGCAATCCGTCGATCGATACGACGACCTTGAGCTGAGCAAGCGTCGCCCAAGCCGGCGCGAGGGGACGGAATGCACTTGTGACCACCTGGACGTGAATTCCTCGATCAAGCAATAGCGGAATCATCAACTCGAGCTCGCGGTACCGGACCAGCGGGTCGCCTCCCACAATCGAGAGATGCAAAGGCTTGAGGCGATCCACGACTTCGAGAACGCCGTTTATCAGTTCTTGCCCTTTGCGATCGCGAAGACCGCGCAAAGTCATCCCGTCACCTAGATGCGCGTCAGCATAGGCATAGCATCCGGGACAACGCAGCGGGCACTCGCGCGTGATCTCGATGGAGAGCGCGGGCCGCTCACCCTTGAGAATCTTGCGCCAAGCAAGAATAATTGCAGAAGTCCTCACAACGGGCCTCTTTCTGCTTATGAAGAATCTCCCCGCGGCGGGAAAATACCTCCAGAAAATGGGAACGGATGGATCCAGCGTCAATCGGTTTTCGGGAAAGTATTTCGACCTTGCGCCGGAGCTTTCATCGAGAAAGCACCGCCCATCGTTTCCTTACGATTGGATATACAGCTTGCGTCGACCTTCGAGAGCCGGGGGGGATGGATCTGCCGCGTGTCCCATTCGGGCAATCCGATCACAAGGACGATTCGGCTCGTAGGTCGACGTGAAGGCGATCCAGCGTATTTGGAGGAGAGAAGAAATGCAGGACGAGTCGCAGGTTAGGTGCTGACAGGAGCCAGCAGGGCACACAGGTAGGTGAGAGATGACGTTGACTGCTTGCGGATTCACTGCGGGAGGATCGGGTACGGTGTCGACTGAGGCGATCACCATCAATGCGCCCAGAACCCAGATTGTGCACTTCGATTTCATGTCCCGCCTGTGCACCCAATGTCAATCATAACGGATTTCCAAGGTTGTTGTGACAAGGCAAAGGGGCTGGCGCTGAAAGCACTCGAAATCGACCATCGCTCAGTGGAAGGGCATGCCGCGCTGGCCTTTGCCAACCCAGGCTTGACGGTGCGCGGCTGTCAAGCGGCAGGGTAATCCAAGTTCGTTTCCACAACATCTCAAGCACCACGTGCGTTATTGGGAGGACGACAGGGCCAACGAAAAGCCCCATGACGCCGAACGCTTCCACACCGCCCAGCAGAGCGAAGAAGACGAGCAACGTGTGCAGCTTTCCCCGTTCGCTTATCAGGTAGGGCCTGACCAAGCTGTCTACTTGCGCGACGCCCCCCTGCTCCCCAGCCCAACAAGATTCGCCCTTTCCACCAATGTCCGCCGATGACCAGGATAATCACAGCGGGCCCCCACACCGCCGCCGAACCAATGATCGGGATCAGGGAAAGCAGCGCCGTGACCACTCCCCATAGAACCGGGGAAGGCAGACCGAGAACCCAGAAAGCCAGACTCGCGAGGGACCCTTCCGCTACCCACACCGCAAGACAATCGTACATATTGGCAACAATCGATTTGCTGATTCCCTTGTGGGAACGTACCGCGTCGTACTGTGAGATTCGTCCCAGGCATTTGCCTCTCCGGCCCTTCCTGCCTGACACTTAGCTCGTAAATTTGGGTAAATCTTTCATGTCGTTTTCTGTCTTTCTGACAATCACGTCACTTGAGCGGCGCACTGTGAGCATCGGCGTCTTTTGTAACCAACACCATGCGGAAGCGCGCCTTGCCTTCCATCATGCGGGCATAAGCATCGGCGGCTTGTTCTAGAGGAACTGTCTCGATCATCGGGCGGATGTTCTCCAGGACGCTGAAGGCAAGGGTGTCCTCCCCGTCAATCGGCGTGCCGGTCAGGCTCCCGTGGATCGAGCGCCCTCCAAAGACGAGCGGGAACGCATTCAATTGGATCTGGTCCTGCGGTACACCGACCACGATGAGCTTGCCATGGGCTGCAAGCCCAGGTAGAAGTGTTCCCATGGCATTACCACTGGTTCCTGTTGCGAGAATCGCTCTCGCTCCACCCATGCGCTGCAGGACGGCAGCGGCGTCCTCGGCGGCAGTGTCGATGAAGACGTGAGCACCCAAGTCTTTCGCAAGCTTCTCCTTCTCGCGGCCCCGCCCAATTGCCACGGTACGGAATCCCAGGTGCCGCGCAAACTGAACACCCAGATGCCCAAGGCCACCGATGCCCTGGACCGCGACGAGATCTCCGCCGCGCAAGCCGGCATTGCGAAGAGCGTTGTAGGTCGTAATGCCCGCGCAGAGCAAAGGAGCGGCTTCTGCGGATGTGAGCTCATCCGGAACAGAACTGATGCCGCGCGCTTCGGCGATCATCACTTCCGCGTATCCTCCATCCATGGTCACTCCTGATGTCACGGGGTTCTGACAATTCACCATGTCTCCGCGGCGGCAGGGTTCGCACACTCCGTCTTCTCCGGCAATAAGGCCGACACCAACCCTTTGACCGATTGTCCATCTGGACACTCCGCTACCGAGAGCCTCAATGCGGCCAACCACTTCGTGCCCAGGAACACGCGGCAGAGTCAAACCGGGATAGGCTCCCATCACAGTGGCCGCATCGGTGTGACAGATTCCGCATGCTTCGACCCGGATGCGAACCTGACCTGCTCCAGGCTCAGGAATCGTTCGTTCGACAACGCGAAGGCTGCCCGGCGCCGAGACTTCGACCGCCTTATATGTTTTTGCCATTTGAATATCCTTGTGCGCCGGTTAAAACCGGCGAGGTGAAGGCGTCTCCCGCAAGCTCTTCTTTGCTCTCAAAGTGCCGGTAAATTCCGCCTTTTTCGAGACCGGTGGCTCGCATGAGATCGGAAAGTACAGCGCCGTCGTATCCTTTTTGATGGAAGATGGGCGCTGCCTTATGAATGATGTCTTGCCGTGTTTGCTCGCCTTTGCGCACGTTCTACTCCTAGCCATATCAACTCCGGGATAATACGGATGCCGACGGCACGATACAAGTGGTTGGATGAGACCGACGGTCCCAGGTCGCACTTGATATGCAGCCAGTGAGCGGCAGCGGAGATTTCATTCTTCCTCTTGATCTGTCGCATGAGGTCGACCTGTGGGGGCGTGTTCTCCGCACGTTCGGTCGCATACGTTTCCCGTCGTGCTGCGACTCTATCGCTGGCACTGTTTGATGACACGCTCTAACGGGTGTCGAGCCACTTCCGAATATTCGAGACGGTATCTTCGTAAAACGTCTTGTAAAGACCCTGCGAGACGTAGCAGATATGCGGCGTTGCCAGTACATTGTCCAGCGTTCGGAAGGGGTGAGACGGAGGCAGCGGCTCAGTGTCGAATACGTCGATCGCCGCGCCGCCGATTTGCTTGTTCTTCAACACGCTGATCAACGCTTGCTCCTCGACGATCGGCCCCCGCGACGCATTGATCAACCAGGCCGTTGGCTTCATTCTCTTCAACTCTGTGGCCCCTACCAGGCCGCGCGTACGGCTGCTCAGCACCAAATGGATCGTCAGGATGTCGGCCCGCTCGAACAGCTGGTCCCTAGAGACCAGGATTGCGCCCGCGCCTTTGGCGGACTCCGGCGTCATGTTCTGGCTCCAGGCAACAAGACTCATTCCAAAAGCGCTTCCGATCCGCGCGACCTGTGATCCAACGTTCCCAAGTCCCAGAACGCCGAGGGTCTTTCCACGGAGATCCGCGCCCACTGTTTGCTGCCAGCCGCCGGAGCGGACGGAGTTGCTCTCCGTCACGATGTGTCGTGCGGAGGCCAAGATCAGCGCCCAGGTAAGTTCGATCGTTGGGTCCGACCTATACCCAGTGTGAACCACTGCGATCCCATGATCGTCTGCGGCGGCTACATCGATAGACGCGTTTACGGATCCAGTCGAGGCAATGAGCTTGAGTTTGGGCAGGCGCTCGATGACTTTTCGGGACAGCGGAGTCCGCTCGCGCATGACACAAACGACATCAAAAGGCAGCAGCCGCTCAATCACGGCGTCCGGGTCGGCGAGGTGGTCCTGAAACAGGGTGATGTCGGCTCGATCACGGAGCACCGACCAATCGGCGCACTCAAGGGCCGCATTTTGGTAATCGTCCAGAACAGCGATCTGGTATTTTTTCATTGGCATCCATCCCGCGGTCATTGATTCAGCCAGCGACCAGGGCTCGGTCTGTCAAATCGTTAGTTTCCTGGTCAGGGTTTGACATTCGCCTTCGCGCCCCGTTCGAGCGCCAAGAGGAAGTCGGTGGATGGGAATCTTTTCTTCATGGAGACTATGAAACTATCCGGATCTTTGGCCTTTTTGAGTTCCTCTTCAAACGCTAGCAAATAGTTTTCCGTAAAATCTACGGCAGTACTCGCGTCAAGGGGAGCGCCGACCTTGCTGTGTCCAGGGACCACAACCGAAGGGTTTAATTTTCTGATTTTCTGTAATGAGTTCAACCATTCTTTTCGGGCCTTACTGTCCGTTTCAGCGGTGTAAAGGTGCATGTTATGGAACACAACATCTCCGGCAATGAGAATTCTCTGTCCAGGAATCCAAAGCATCGTGTTTTCGTCGGTGTCGCCTTGGATGTTCTTG
>Ga0210408_10001177_pt1 | contig 28286 bp, 28 predicted proteins | sample IncBWH4MmetaG_FD_155471 | JGI IMG/M metagenome (GOLD analysis project Ga0210408, IMG submission 155471) | Forest soil microbial communities from Barre Woods Harvard Forest LTER site, Petersham, Massachusetts, United States - Inc-BW-H-4-M | ecosystem: Environmental > Terrestrial > Soil >...
TGTGGTCCTTGGAGTTCACGGCGTTCTGGATGATGTTCTTGGAGGGGAACATCGCGGCGCCGCCGACCATCACGGTCTTTTCCTGGGCGCTGACCGGCGCTGCGATGGTCGCAGTGAGGGCCAATGCGCCGAAGGCAACGGCGGAAAGAAGGGCAATACGCTTGGACATGGAAGTCTCCCGATGATGAGGTTGACCGGCGGGGTGCCGGCGATGAGGCGGTCAACAACGGCGCCGTTTTCGTGTTTGCTGCGCCGCCGTTGACCGGAATTACGGGAGGATTTGAGGGTGGTTTCGAACAATAAATTTTTGCGGATTTGAAACTTTTCGAAGCAATGGCCGTGTGCGCACAAGTCCTCGCCGTCGTCCCGGACACGTGAGCGCAAGCGAATGCGATCCGGGACCCATGGCCACAGGCGCGTGTTTTGCGATGGCTGGGCAACAGCGCGGTAAAAGCAACGACCAGCTGTGGCTATGGGCCCCCGCCTTCGCGGGGGCGACGACTATCAATCCCGGCTGTGTGGCGTCTGGATGAAGCCGCGATTCCAGGTCGGGCTGATCAGGATCTCGTTCATGCACACCCGCGGCGGCATGCTGGCGACGAACGCGATGGTGCGGCCGAGATCTTCGGATTGCAGCATCCGGGCCTGCTCTTCCTCGCTCGGCACCACCGGGCGCAATTTCAGGATCGGCGTTGCGACCTCGCCGGGCGACAGGCAGCAGGCGCGCAAGCCATTGACGCATTCATCCATGTTGAAGGAATGGGTCAGTGCCAACACCGCATGTTTGGTCGTGGTGTAGGCCGGACCCGGCATTTTCGACACGTGACGGCCGGCCCATGAGGCGACGTTGATGATAGAGCCGTCCTTTTGCTTGCGCATCGCCGGCAGCACCGCGCGCATGCAATAGAGCACGCCGTTGAGATTAATATCGACCAGCCTGTCCCAGCCTTCCAGTTCCATGTCGGCCCAGCTTCGCTTCGGCACATTGACGCCGGCGCTGTTGACCAAAAGATCGATGCGGCCGTGTTTGGCGAGGATCTGCTCGGCCACCTTGGTGACGTCGGCGGCGATCGAAACATCGAGCGGGGTCGCCTCGGCCTTGCCGCCGTTTTTGGTGATCTTCGCCACCACCTGGTCGAGCGCATCCTTGCGGCGCCCCGAAACCACGACCGTCCAGCCATCCGCGGCGAGTGCTTCCGCGCCCGCCTCGCCGATGCCGCTGCCGCCGCCCGTCACCCAGGCCACGCGTTTCCCGCCATTTGTCATGCCAACTGTCTCCGTTGCTTTTTGAGGGCCGTTTTTGCTAATCCAGCCGCCTGATCTTGTCGGCCTCTGCCCTTCCGGGAATGTTGCATGAACTCATCCGCCAATGCCAATCTGTTTTCTCGCCTGTTTGACGGGCTCGACGACCAAAACCGTCTTGCGATCGAAACCCACGACGGGGGGCGCATCTCCTATGGCGATCTAATCGCGCGCGCCGGCCAGATCGCGAATGTATTGGTGAACCGCGGCGTCAAGCCCGGCGACCGCGTCGCGGCCCAGACCGAAAAATCGGTCTCGGGCCTCGTGCTCTATCTCGCAACGGTGCGCGCCGGCGCGGTCTATTTGCCGCTCAACACGGCCTACACGCTGAACGAGCTGGAATATTTCATCACCGACGCCGAGCCGTCGCTGGTGGTGTGCGACCCCGCCAAGGCAGAAGGGATAAGCGCGATCGCGGCCAAGGTCGGCGCCAAGGTCGAGACCTTGGGACCCGATGGCAAGGGCTCGCTGACGGAGGCCGCCGACAAGGCAAGCACCGAATTCAAGACGGTTACACGCGGCCACGATGACCTCGCCGCCATCCTCTACACCTCGGGCACTACCGGCCGCTCCAAGGGCGCGATGCTGAGCCACGACAATCTGGCCTCGAATTCGCTGACGCTCGCCGACTATTGGGGCTTTACCGACAAGGACGTGCTGATCCACGCGCTGCCGATCTATCACACCCACGGCCTGTTCGTGGCGAGCAACGTCACGCTGTTCGCGCGCGCTTCCATGATCTTCCTCCAAAAGTTCGATCCGGAGGTGATCATCAGGCTGATGGCGCGCGCAACCGTCATGATGGGCGTGCCGACCTTCTATACGCGCCTGCTGCAAAGCCCGGCGCTCACCAAAGAGGCCACAAGGCACATGCGGCTGTTCGTCTCGGGCTCGGCGCCGCTGCTCGCCGATACCCATCGCGAATGGGCGGCGCGCACCGGCCACGCCGTGCTGGAGCGCTACGGCATGACCGAGACCAACATGAACACCTCGAACCCCTATGATGGCGAGCGCGTCGCGGGCGCCGTGGGCCAGGCGCTGCCCGGCGTTTCGGTGCGCGTCACCGATCCCGAGACCGGCAAGGAGCTCGCGCGCGACAGCGTCGGAATGATCGAGGTCAAGGGACCGAACGTGTTCAAGGGCTATTGGCGGATGCCGGAGAAGACAAAATCGGAATTCCGCGGCGACGGCTTCTTCATCACCGGCGATCTCGGCAAGATCGACGACAAGGGCTATGTGCACATCCTCGGCCGCGGCAAGGATCTCGTGATCTCGGGCGGCTTCAATGTTTACCCGAAGGAAATCGAGAGCGAGATCGACGCCATGCCGGGCGTGATCGAATCCGCCGTGATCGGCGTGCCGCACGCCGATTTCGGCGAGGGCGTCACCGCGGTCGTGGTCTGCAACAAGGGCGCCGGGGTCAGCGAAGCGTCGGTCTTGAAGGCGCTCGACGGACGGCTCGCCAAATTCAAGATGCCGAAGCGGGTGTTCGTGGTCGATGAACTGCCGCGCAACGCCATGGGCAAGGTGCAGAAGAATATCTTGCGCGATACCTATTCGGACATTTACACCAAGACGAAGTAAGAGCGCGCGCCAACGCAGAGGCAGGGCTATGGATCGAGGGCAAGCCGCGAAGATTCAAAGGCACCTGCTGGACGCGGCCGGCGCCATCGACCAGGCCGGTACAATCATATACGGTCTTGATGCGACCGACCGAGCAACACTGACGGCTCCTCTTGGAGAAATCTGGTCCGCTTTGCATTTCGAATGATTGCGCGCGCTTTACACGATGCATCCAGAATTAGCGCCGCCCGGGGACCCGCCTCGCATCAGCAGCAAGCTCCGGTGGGACCAGGTTTCTCTCCCGGAGTCTGTATCGGAAGCCGACATCGACGCGATCATTCTTTCGGCTCTAACCACTCGGTTGCAAAAGACCGCGAAAGTCATCGGCAAGGCAGTGGAACGATGCCGGGAGCTTGGCTTGCCGATCAGCGATGAGATGCTTGGCGCACGCCTCCAGGTGCTAGTTAAGTCTGATCGCATGGAAAGCGCAGGCGATACGCGCAAATGGCGTCACAGCGAGGTGCGACTAAAAGGCTGAAGCGCTGCCGCGAGAAGCGCGCCGTTGTAGCCGCCGCATCCGCTCCGCTGGCTCAGCGTGGCCGGCGAATGAGAAGGCCGCCATTGCCATGCCGAGCAGCGTGAGGAACGCGCGCCGTTTCATGCAGATCCCGCCGGGGTCGCTACTGTCCGTTCCACAGACTTATCACAAACCTGCTGCCGACGATAAACAGGTAAAGCCCGAACGCCACTTCCAGCGTGCGCTTCGACATCGCATGCGCGGCTTCCACCCCGAGCGGCGCGGCCAGAAGGCTAGACGGCATCACCAACACGGCACCAATCAGCGAGACATAGCCGAGCGCAAGCGGCAATTGCAGCGCCGCGACCGCGGGAAAGCGCGCCGCCACAGGCCAGCCGGCATAGATGTAGCCGAGCGCGCCGGGAATCGAGATCAGCACCGCGAGTGCCGAGGAGGTCGCGACCGCCTGATGGATCGGGCGGCCATAGAACGTCATCAACAGGTTGGAGAACAATCCGCCGCCGACGCCCATCAAGGTGGCGAGAATTCCGACAACGAAACCGAACAGCCGCATCAACGGTCCCTTCGGCATGTCATCGCCGAATTTCCAGTTCTCCCGGGCCAGCAACAGCCGCGTCGCGGCCGACCACGCCACCATGACGAAGACGTATTTGAACAGCCGCTCCGGCGCGTAGCGCGCGGTGATGCTGCCGGCGATCACGCCGATCTCGATCGGAAGCCACCACATCCTGAGGATATTCATATCGACCGCGCCCCGCAGATAATGCGCGCGAAACGAGCTGATCGAGGTCGGAATGATGACGGCGAGCGAGGTGCCGACGCAGAGCGGCATCCGCACCTCCAGCGGCACGCCGGCGAGCCGGAAGCATTCGTAAAATACCGGCACCAGCACCGCACCGCCGCCGATACCGAACACGCCGGCCAGGAAGCCGGCCAATGCGCCGACCGCGATCAGCAGCAGTGCCAGCTCGATCAGCTCCGAGAGATCGAGTCCGGCGATCATGATTGGCGCATCCGCTTTCGGGAATAGGCTTGGTCAACATGGCCGGCAAAGTGCAGCGCGGCCATCGCCGCCAGCGCAGGCGCGCATGCGATCAACGCAAGTCGAAACAGCACTAGCCACCCATCATCGCCCTGCACCATCAAGGCAAGGCCGTTCAAAAGCAATCCCGTGACCGATAGGGCGAGCAGGCAAACCAAATCGCCGCCGCCTGCGCCATCGCGTGGCTGGGGGAGCGTGGAAAGCGGCATGTCGAACTCCTGGAGCTGTTGATTCCGGCAGGATAGACTGTTGTGCATTTCGGTAGTATCGGATCAATATGGTAAAGACCTTTACGAAAATCGGAAGGAAGTGGATTTGGACCAACTCTCGGCAATGGCGACGTTCGTGCGGGTCGTGGAGGCCGGCAGCCTGTCCGCTGCGGCACGATCGCTTCCGAGTTCGCTGACGTCGGTGAGCCGGCAGATTGCCGCGCTGGAAGAATTGTTTGGCACCCAGCTGCTCGCACGAACGACGCGGCGTCTGGCGCTCACCGATGACGGGCGCGTGCTTTACGATCGCGCCAAATCGATCCTGGGCGAGCTCAAGGAGGTCGAACTGGCGTTATCGTCCGGCCGCCAGCAACCGTCCGGGCGCCTTCGCATCAGTGCGCCAACCCTGATCGGCCGCTTGCTGGTTGCGCCGCTGCTCGCCGAATTCCTGCGCCGCCATCCCTCCGTGTCCGTCGATCTGTTGCTGCTCGACCGCGCCGTCGACATGATCGAGGAGGACGTCCATCTTTCGCTTCGCGTCGGACATTTGCCGGATTCGCAACTGGTCGCGCGCAAGCTCGCGGATGTGCAGATGATCGTCTGCGCGGCGCCGGCCTATTTGAAACGCTTCGGTGTTCCGCAGTCGCCCGCCGACCTCAGCCATCACGCCTGCCTGATGTTCTCGGATACGCCGGGTGTCGGCGAGTGGCGCTTCAAGCAGAACGCGAAAACGGAATGCAAAATCCGGATAGCAGGTCGGCTCTGGATCAATAGCCTCGACGCGCTCGTATCGGCGGCAAAGGATGGTGCCGGTGTCGTCAGGGTGCCGTCGTGGCAGATCAGGGCGGAGCTTGCGGCCGGCCGCCTGCGCCGCATTCTGCGCGATCACGAGCCGGCACCGGCGCCGGTGCATCTGTTGCTGCCCTCTTCCCGGCTTGCATCGCCAAAAGTGCGGGTTTTTGCCGACTATCTCGTCGGGCAATTGCGCCATGCCAATGCACTCGGCCCGCAGCCGGAAAAGTCGGATGGGGGCAATAATCGAATTTAAATTCGATCTTTCGGCCTCGTAGCGGTCGCGTGGTATACACAGGCCTGCTTTGTGCCGCTCTAGCAATGAATGCGTGTTTCAAATTCGGGCATTTCATCGTTGCGCTGGCTGTTTCGACTACGTAAATAGAGCTCAATCTGTCGCGATCGCCGAACCGCCCCTGCGGGTCCGCAAAAACCGTCAAAGCTGCCAATGACCGCCAGGATCGAACGACCGCTCTCGCCGCATCTGCAAACCTATCGCTGGACCCTGACGATGGCACTTTCCATTGTCCACCGGGTCACGGGAATGGCGCTTTATTTCGGCACCCTCCTGCTGGCGTGGTGGTTGATCGCGGCCGCCTCCGGACCCGGCGCCTATGCCAATGTGCAGGCCTTTACCTCGAGCTTCATCGGCCGGCTGATCGTGTTCGGCTACACGTGGGCGCTGTTGCATCATCTGCTCAGCGGTCTCCGGCATTTCGTCTGGGACTTGGGCTATGGCTTCAAGGCAAGCGAACGCGAGGCGCTGACCTGGGGCGCCCTGATTGGCGGCGTTTCGCTGACGGTTTTGGTGTGGATCGCCGCTTATGTGATCGGAGGCGGACGATGAGCGCGCCAAATTCTCCCGCCACCAGCTCGATGCGCACGCCGCTCTCGCGGGTGCGCGCGCTCGGCGCCTCGCATTCCGGCACTTCGGATTTCTGGCGCCAGCGCCTCACGGCGGTGGCGATGACGCTGCTGATCCTGCCGGTGATCGCAATCGTGCTGATGATGCTCGGCCGCAACCAGGCGGGCGCGGCGCAAATCCTGGGATCATTGCCGATCGCGATCATCATGTTGCTCTTCATCATCGCCAGCGCCTGGCACATGAAGATCGGCATGCAGGTGGTGATCGAGGATTACGTTCACAACGAGAAGCTGAAGCTCGCCAGCATCATGGCCAACAATTTCTTCTCGTTCGCGGTGGCGCTGGCTTCGATCTACGCCATCCTCAAATTGTCATCGGGAGTATAACCCATGGCCGCGGACGGTAACGGCAAGGCCGCAAATGGCAGCGGTGGCCCGGCCACCAATGGAAAGGCCTATCCAATCGAGGACCACACCTACGACGTCGTCGTGGTCGGCGCCGGCGGCGCGGGCCTGCGCGCGGTGGTCGGCTGCAGCGAGGCGGGCTTGCGCACCGCCTGCATCACGAAGGTGTTTCCCACCCGCTCGCATACGGTCGCGGCCCAAGGCGGCATTTCGGCGGCGCTCGGCAATATGCATCCGGACGACTGGCGCTGGCACATGTACGACACCGTCAAGGGGTCGGACTGGCTCGGCGATCAGGATTCGATCGAGTACATGGTGCGTCAGGCGCCGGAGGCGGTCTACGAACTTGAGCATTGGGGCGTGCCGTTCTCGCGCACCGAGGACGGCAAGATCTATCAGCGACCGTTCGGGGGCATGACGCTGGACTACGGCAAGGGCCAGGCGCAGCGCACCTGCGCCGCCGCCGACCGCACCGGCCATGCCATGCTGCACACCATGTATGGTCAGGCGCTGCGGCACTCGGCGGAATTCTATATCGAGTTCTTCGCCATCGACTTGATCATGGACGACCAGGGCACCTGCCGTGGCGTGATTGCGTTGAAGCTCGACGACGGCACGCTGCACCGCTTCCGCGCCCAGACCACGATCCTCGCAACCGGGGGCTACGGACGCATCTATCTTTCCTGCACCGGCGCCCATACTCAAACCGGCGATGGCAGCGCGATGGCGCTGCGGGCCGGCCTGCCGTTGCAGGATATGGAATTCGTACAATTCCATCCGACCGGCATCTATGGCGCCGGATGCCTGGTGACCGAAGGCGCGCGCGGCGAGGGCGGCTATCTCGTCAATTCCGAGGGCGAGCGCTTCATGGAGCGCTATGCGCCGTCGGCCAAGGATCTCGCCTCACGCGACGTGGTGTCACGCGCAATGACCATCGAAATCCGCGAAGGCCGCGGCGTCGGCAAGAAGAAAGACCACATTTACCTGCACCTCGATCATCTCGATCCGAAGATATTGCATGAGCGGCTGCCGGGCATTTCGGAATCGGCGCGGATTTTTGCCAATGTCGATGTGACGCGCGAACCGATTCCGATCGTGCCGACCGCGCACTACAATATGGGCGGGATCCCCACCAACTTTCACGGCGAAGCCCTTAGCAAGAAGAACGGCGACGACAATTCCGTCGTACCGGGCCTGATGGCGGTAGGCGAAGCGGCTTGCGTGTCCGTGCATGGCGCTAACCGGCTCGGCTCCAATTCGCTGATCGATCTCGTGGTGTTCGGCCGCGCCGCGGCGCTGCGCTGCGCGGAAAGGCTCGCCGCGAATGGCAAGCAGCCGGATCTGCCGGCAGACTCGGCCGACAAGGCGCTCGGCCGGCTCGACCGGTATCGCCATGCCTCCGGCGGCACGCCGACCGCGAAGCTGCGCGACAGCATGCAGCATGTGATGCAGAACAATTGCGCGGTGTTCCGTACCGGCGAGGTGCTGAACGAAGGGCACAATTTGATCCACAAGGTTCATAGCGGCATCAGCGATGTTTCGGTGACCGACCGCTCGCTGATCTGGAATTCCGATCTGGTCGAGACGCTGGAGTTCGACAATCTGATCGTGCAGGCAGTGGTGACGATGGATTCGGCGGTGAACCGCACCGAGAGCCGCGGCGCGCATGCGCGCGAGGACTTTCCGGACCGCGACGACAAGAACTGGATGAAGCATACGCTGGCGTGGATCGATGATAGCGGCAAGACCTCGATCGACTATCGCCCGGTGCACGACTACACCATGACCAATGACGTGCAGTACATCCCGCCGAAGGCGCGGGTGTATTGAGCGCGAGGGTGAAGGTCTGACAGAATGGTTGAATTCGTACTGCCGAAAAATTCGAGAATCAGCGGCGGCAAGGTCTGGCCGAAACCGCCGGGCGCGACCGAGATGCGCGAGTTCAAGGTCTATCGCTGGAATCCGGACGACGGTAAAAACCCGAGCGTCGATACCTATTATATCGACACCCACGATTGCGGGCCGATGGTCCTCGACGGCCTGATCTGGATCAAGAACCACATCGACCCGACGCTGACGTTCCGCCGCTCCTGCCGCGAAGGCGTCTGCGGCTCCTGCGCGATGAACATCGACGGCCAGAACACGCTCGCCTGCACCAAATCGATGCACGACGTGAAGGACGGCGTGGTGAAGATCAACCCGCTGCCGCATCAGCCGGTGGTGAAGGACCTGGTGCCCGACCTGACCAATTTCTATGCGCAATATGCCTCGATCGAGCCGTGGCTGAAAACGACATCGCCGACGCCGCAGAAGGAATGGAGGCAGAGCCACGAGGACCGCGAAAAACTCGACGGCCTCTACGAATGCATCCTCTGCGCCTGCTGCTCGACCTCATGCCCGAGCTATTGGTGGAACAGCGAACGTTTCCTGGGTCCGGCGGCGCTGTTGCAGGCGACGCGCTGGGTCAAGGATTCGCGCGATGAGGCCACCGGCGAACGGCTCGACAATCTCGAAGACCCGTTCCGGCTCTATCGCTGCCACACCATCATGAACTGCGCCACGGCCTGCCCGAAGGGTCTCAACCCGTCGGAAGCGATCGCCGAGCTCAAGCTGAAACTGGTCGAGCGGCAGATCTAAGCACTCTCCGATAGCACGATCTTGCCCGCGGATGCGCCGCGCGCCAGCCGCTCCAGCGCACTGCTGGCGGCAAGCAGCGGAAACGTCGCATCGATGATCGGATCGATGCGCCCATTGTCGATCAGCTCGAATATTTTCGGCAGATCTTCGCGGAACGGCCGGGGATCCCTGCGATAGAGCGTCGTGATCCCGTAAAACGCGCCGCGCCGTCCGCGCAGGCGTGCCCCCAGCAACACATTCGCGAGGGTAGCGAGCGTCGAGAGTTTGCTGTTGACCCCCATGAAGCCGAAGCCGATCAAAGTGCCTCCGGCACGCAGGGATTTGATGCATGGCGCACATCGCCGTGCGTATGCTGCGTCCAGGCCAGCAGGCCATCGTGGCGCGTCACATCGGAAATGTCGGCGTCGGGCTCTATGCGCATAAGCGCTATCTGGAGGCGGCCGCGCCGCTGACGACGCCGGAGGCGTTGATCAGCGAGCACACGCTGATCGGCTTCGACCGGGAGACGCCGGTTCTTCCCGGTCTTTCGAACAGCTTCGCGCTGTCGCGCGATCTCTTTGCGCTGAGAACCGACAACGATCTGGCCCAGCTCGCGGCGATCCGCTCCGGCTATGGCATCGGTTTCATCCAACACGGCATCGCACGCCTTACCCACGGGCTGATACCGGTCTTTCCCAGAGAGGTCGGTTTTACGCTGGAGGTGTGGCTGGCGCTGCACGAGGATTTGCGCGCGAGCCGGCGGCTGCGGCTGATGATGGATCATTTGGCGGCGGGCCTTGCCGGATATGCGGCGGCGTCAAAGCCGCAACATGTGTCGAGCTAGCGCGGCCGGCGCCATGCGGGAAAGCGGCGAAAGCCGTTGGGCTGGATGGCCGCGTTGTAGGCCGGCCCTTCGCGGGGTACTGTTCGGGCAAGAACAAGCCCAAAGAGATCGCATGGCCACCGCGTCCCCCATCATCCTGCATCATTTCGAAAAGTCGCCGTTCTCGGAAAAGGTCCGTGTCGTCTTCGGCCTGAAGAACGTCGAATGGACGTCTGTCATTATCTCCCGAATCATGCCGCGCCCCGATTTGATGCCGCTGACCGGTGGCTATCGGCGTACGCCGGTGATGCAGATCGGCGCCGATATCTATTGCGATACGCAGTGCATCATTCGCGAGCTGGAGCGGCGTTTTCCAGAACCGACGCTGTTCCCGAACGGATATGAAGGACTGGCATCGGCCACCGCGATGTGGACCGATCGGTCATTCTTTCAGAACACCGTGAATCTCGTGTTCGGCTCGCTCGCCGATCAGGTCCCGCAGGATTTCATCGCTGACCGCGAAAAGCTGCGCGGCGCCAAGTTCGATGTCCCGGCCATGACCGCGGCCATCCCGCAAATGCGCGACCAGGTTCGCGCGCATCTGCAATGGATCGAGGCCCAGCTTGCCGATGGCCGCCCATGGATGGCCGGCGACAAGGCCAGTCTTTGCGACGTCAACGCCTACATGAACATCTGGTACGTGCGCGCGCATCTTTCGAATGCCGACGAGATGCTGGCAGAGTTCGGCAAAATGCGCGCGTGGGAAGCGCGACTGCGCGCGGTCGGCCACGGTCGCTCCAGCAAGACGTCGACCTCGGCCGCGCTTGATATCGCCGCCGGCGCCACGCCGCAGACCGCTAAGCTGTCCGATCCCAATGACCCCAACGGCCGCAAGCCCGGCGACATGGTCGAGGTCATGCCCGACGACTATGGCAAGATCAGAGTCAGCGGCGAAATCGTCGCGCTGTCGTCACAGCATATCGCCATTCGCAGGCATGATCCGCGCGCCGGCGAAGTGGTGGTGCACTTTCCGCGCGCCGGGTTCCTCGTGCTTCCGGTCTAAGCCGCCTGCCGCGCATTCGCCTTCTGCTTGCGGAACGCGCCGGGCGCCATGCCGACGATGCGAGAGAAGGCCTTGCTCAGCGCGGCGTCGCTTTCATAGCCCACTTCGTTCGCGATCGAGGCCAGCGAACGCTCGGTGCTTCGAAGCAGCACGCCGGCGCGGAACATGCGCCAGCGCGTCAGATATTCGAGCGGCGCTTCGCCCAGTTTTGTCTTGAAGCGCGCCGCAAAGGCCGAGCGCGACATGTTGGCGATGGTAGCCAATTTCTCGACCGTCCACGGCTCGGCAGGCTTGCCGTGCAGCGCGCGCATCGCAGCCCCAATGCGCGGATCGGACAATGCCGCAAGCCAGCCGACATCGCCTTCGCTTGCCTGATTGAGATGGCTGCGGATCGCCTGCACGAACAGGATATCGGCAAGACCTGATATGACGACCCCGGTGCCGACGCCGGGACGTTCGGTTTCCTTGGCCAGCAGTTCGAGCGTCGCCTTCAAAATGTCAGTCCGGTATTGATCGACCCGCGTGTGCAGCACGCGCGGCAACAACGCCGTCAGCGGCCGCGCGCCGAGTTCGTCGTACACGAACCAGCCGGTCACGACGGTTGCGGCGGTGCCACCGCCGCCGATGCTGACCGCCCCGTCGACCAGCCTTGGCACGACATCGAAGCAATTCAGCGGTTTTGAACGCGGATCATCGCCGAGGATATAGGTCGAGCCATCGAGGATCACGTAGCAATCGCCGGCCTCGAGCCGGATCGATTGTGCCGGCGCCTCGGTGGTGAGCCAGCACGCGCCAGAAATCACGAGACCGAACCGCGCCGCCTTTCCCTCGCGAAACCGGACCGCCCAGGGGGCCGAGGCATCGAGGCGGGCATAGAGCGATTCGCGCACCCGCATGGCTGAAAAGGCGTCGTCGAGGGGGTCCATGGCTCTTCCCGTCATTGCCTCGGATTTGGACGTTCAGACAACAATCTAGGCCAAACGATCATTCATCGTCCAGGATATCTTCCTATGTTGGATAGCATAGTCGGTCCGCCGGCCTCGAAACCGCCGGAGAACACAGAAGAGAACCCGAAGAGAGCCCGTCATGTCCCACGCCGAAGATCTCGCCCGCCGCTACGTCCATATCTGGAATGAAGCCGACCCGGCCGCCCGCCGCGCCCAGGTCAAAGCGCTCTGGATCGAGGACGGCACCCATTATGTGCGGGCCCGCGAAGTGCACGGCCATGCCGATCTGGAAGCGCGGGTCGCGACCTCGCACCAGACTAATGTCGCCGAGCGCAATTACTGGTTCGAGGTCGATGGCGGCGTCGAGCCATTGCGCGACATGGTCAAATTCAACTGGCGCATGGTACCGAAGGGCGGCGGCGCCATCGCCGCGACCGGATTGATCGTCGCGCTGTTGGCCGATGATGGGCGCATTCGAATTGACTATCAGTTTATCGATCCGGATTGACGCCGTCCCCGCCGAAGCATTTCCGCCTTCCCCTTTGTCCCGTGCGTAAGTTTGAAGTAGGGTTTGCTCCCTCGCCGGAGCGACCGTGCACACCGAGCAACGCAAATCGCTGAGACTGCTGCAATGGATGATGGCCGCCTCGCTGGCGCTGCCGATTGCATTGTTCGGGTTTGCTTCGACGATCTCCTACATCTCGACAAGCGACACCGCCGACCGGCAGATCGAGCGCACGCTCGATGTCGCGCATGAGCACGCGCTGAAAGTGTTCGAGACCGTCGACCGCAGCCTGTCGGAGATCAACGAGATCGTCCGCGGTGTTTCGGACGACGGCATCCGCTTCAGCGAGCAAGCGTTGCATTTGCGGTTGAAGCAGCTCGCCGATTCGCTGCCGCAGATGAAGTCGGTATGGATCTTCGACGCGCAGGGCCGCGCGCTGGTCAACAGCCTCGCCTATCCCGCCCCCGCCGTCGATTTTTCGGACCGCGATTATTTCAGGGCCCACATTGAAAAGGACATCGGGACCTTCATCGGCGACACGCTGGCGCCGCGCGTGCCCTATCAGGGCGCACCGTTCTTCAGCGTCAGCCGGCGGCGGCATTCTGGCGACGGCAGCTTTACCGGGGTGATCCAGGCCTCGGTGCTCCCCGAATATTTCGAGAATTTCTACGCCAGGATCAGCCACGATCCCGGCAGTTTCTTCGCGCTCGGGCTTACCGACGGCACGGTGCTGGCCCGCTTTCCGGTGGCCGATCGCGACCTCCATCTCGATCGCAACGGCCCGGTCGGGCAAAAGATCGCCTTAAATCCCAAGGCCGGCCTCATCACCGTGACCTCGCCGGCCGACGCCATCGAGCGCCGCGTCGGCTATCAGCGGCTGGCGGAATATCCAGTCTACGTCAGCGCGGGCCTGGAGACTTCAGCGATCCGCGCACGCTGGCTCACCACCATGGGCCAGCATCTGATTTTCGGCGTGCCGGCGACCGCGCTGTTGTTTCTGCTGCTGGCAACCGCGCTGCGGCGAACGCGACGTCTGCATGTCGAGGCGGCGCGGCGGATGGAGGCCGAAGAAGCGCTCAAGCACGGCCAGCGGCTCGAGGCGCTGGGACAGCTCACCGGCGGCGTCGCGCATGATTTCAACAATCTATTAACCGTGATCCGCTCCTCGGTCGACCTGTTGCAGCGGCCCAATCTTTCCGCGGACCGGCGGCAGCGCTACATCGATGCCATCGCCAACACGGTCGACCGCGCCGCCAAGCTGACCGCGCAGCTGCTGGCCTTCGCGCGGCGGCAGACCCTGAAGCCCGAACTGTTCGACGTCGGCAAATGCATCGAAAGCCTGCGCGATATGATCGGAACGCTGACCGGCTCGCCGATCGACGTCGTGACGCGGGTGCCTGATGAGACCTGCTTCATCTACACCGACGCCGGCCAGTTCGAGACCGCGCTGATCAACCTGGCCGTCAATGCCCGGGACGCCATGAACGGCGAAGGCCGGCTCACCATCGCGGTCGCTACCGTGGCGGCCATTCCAGGTCCTGCTTCGCACCCGAGAAGTCCGCACGGCTTCATCGCGGTGTCGGTTCAGGACACCGGCGTCGGCATTCCGCAAGAGCAGTTCGGCCGCATCTTCGAGCCGTTCTTCACCACCAAGGAGGTCGGGCAAGGCACCGGGCTCGGGCTGTCGCAGGTGTTCGGATTCGCAAAGCAGTCCGGCGGCGAAGTGATCGTCGCGAGCGAAGTCGGCAAGGGAAGCACCTTCACGCTTTATCTGCCGCGCGTCCCCGGCATCGATCATCCGCAACGGCTCCGTTCGGAGCAATCGCCGCCGCTCGGCGGCGACGGCATGTCGGTGCTGGTGGTCGAGGACAATGCCGAGGTCGGCAAGTTTGCCACCGACGCGCTGACCGAGCTCGGCTATGCCACGACGCTGGTCGACAATGCGATGGACGCGCTCGCCGAGCTGACCCGCCACGGCGCCCGGTTCGACGTGGTGTTCTCGGACGTGATGATGCCGGAGATGACCGGCCTCGATCTCGCGCAGGAAATCCGCCGCCGCCAATTCGATGTGCCGATCGTGCTGACCAGCGGATATAGCCACATGCTGGCGCAGAGCGGCGCCTACGGTTTCGAACATCTGCAAAAGCCCTATTCCGCCGATCAACTCTCGCGCGTCCTGCAAAAGATCGGCCGCGGCAGGAAGCTGAGCGACAGCGCCGCGGAGTGAGCCGCACGTCATCGTTGGAGCGATCGGCAAAACCGGCTATGCATGCGCCGCTTCCGCAGCTTTTCGAGGATGCCCGCTTGGTTCCCGACAATGATCCTTCGCCCGCGCCGTTTGGCGCGCTCGCGCCGAATGCGGCGCAGGCCGCCATCATCTCGCTGGCGCGACGCACTCGCCTCAAGCGCGGCGCGTTCCGCCCGATGCTGTCGCGGCTGGTCAATTTGTTGCGCTCTGGCCCGGTCGACGTGGAGTACCAGGGCGCCGCGTTCCGATTCTATCATCAGGCCAGCGCCACCGAGCGCGGCGCGCTGTTCAATCCCGACTACAATCTCGAAGAGCTGGAATTTTTGCGCAAGCATACGCCCCCGGGCGGCGTGTTCGTCGACGTCGGCGCCAATGTCGGCACCTATGCGATGGTGCTGGCGCGTCATGTCGGCGCCGATGGCAAGGTCATTGCGATCGAGCCGCATCCCGTCACCTTCGCCCGGCTTTCCTTCAACCAGGCCGCGTCAGGATTCAAACAGGTCAATCTGGTCGCCGCGGCTGCCGGTCCCGCCGACGGCGAATTGATGATCGAGACCGATGGCGACAATCTCGGCGCCAGCCACATCGTCACCGGCACTGCTGCGAAAGATGCCATCAGGGTGCCGTCATGGCGGCTGGAGCGTATTTTGGACGAAGCCCGCGTATCGAAGGTCGATGCGCTGAAGATCGATATCGAAGGGTTCGAGGATCGGGTGCTGACCGGTTTTTTCAAGCAGGCGCGAGACGCGCTCTGGCCCCGCGCGGTGGTGATCGAGCATTTGTCGCGCGATGAATGGCAGGACGACTGCATTGCCGACATGCTGGCACGCGGTTATGCCGAGATAGGCAGGACCCGCAGCAACACGCTGTTGCTGCGCGGCTGAACTTTCAAGTGTGGAGGTTTCGATGATCGACCATATCGGTTTCCCGGTCTCCGACTATGCGCGCTCGAAGGCGTTCTATCTGAAAGCACTGGCGCCGCTCGACTACAGTCTGGTGATGGAGGTGCAGCAACAGGCCGGCGACGATCCGGCCGCCGGCTTTGGCGCCAACGGCAAGCCGGATTTCTGGATCGGCGGCGAAGGCGGCTTGGACAAGCCGCTGCACGTGGCGATCCTCGCCAAGGATCGCTCCACCGTCGACGCGTTCTACAAGGCAGCGATCGCGGCCGGCGGACGCGACAATGGCGCGCCCGGAATCCGCGCGCATTATCACGCCAACTATTACGGCGCGTTCGTCCTCGACCCCGACGGCCACAATATCGAAGCCGTGTGCCACGAGCCTGAGTGATCCGGTTGGATATTTTGTAGTCCAAGGACCATCGCACAGGGAACCTCGCCCCCGCGGCGCCGTTATCCAGCCCCGCCAGCCACGCCCGTGGCGCCGATCACTTTCCCGACCCAATGCGCCACAAGGGACCCCATGAAGTCCGATTTGAAACTCTCGTCTGAATGCGCAATGAACCGGGCAACATGCAACCCCTTGCATGTACGAAATAAAAGGCGTTTTGCGTTTGTAACCCGCCACAATCCGGCCTAATGGCTGGCTGTTGATCGTGCCGCCGATAGGCTCGGCACAACGACTCTCTATCATCTTGCCAAGGTTTTTCCGGGGACCGAGATCATCATGACAAAACTTCGCCTCGTGCTGCTCGCCACGACAGCCCTTACAGCGTTGCACTTCGCTCACTCGCCATCGCATGCGCAAACGGCGCCGCTGGCAGTGGCGCAAGCAGCGCCCAAGGAAGAGCTAGGTCCCGACGGCAAACCCAAGCAACCGCCGAAAGCTCAGCCGCCCGCGGCCCCTCCGAAGGCCGCGCCACCGCCGCCGCCCGCGGCTGCGCCACCGAAACCACCCGCGCCGCCCCCACCTCCGCCAAAGCCGCCCGCGCCGCCGTCCCCGCCTGCGGCAGCGCCGCCGAAGCCTGCGGCACCTCCGCCTCCGCCGCCTCCTCCGCCCCCGAAGCCCGCCCCGCCGGCAGCAACGAAGCCGCCTGAACCGCCAAAACCCCCGGCTCCGCCGAGCCCGCCGCCTGCTGGGCAGATGAAGGAGCAATTGCAGAAGGAGCAACTCCGGGAGCGGGAAAAGACGGCGCCAACGCCCACTCCGACAGCGCCGCCTGCCGGGCAGCCCAAGGAGCAGCTACGTGAGCGGGAAAAGGCCGCGCCGACGCCTGTCCCGACAGCTGTGCCGACACCCACACCGACCACGCCGCCCGCGGGGCAAAAGACAGGGCCGACGCCCGCGCCGACCGCCGTCCCGACGCCGACACCCACAACGCCGCCCGCAGCTGGCGGCGGTACACCGCCGACTGGACGGCCGGGCCAGCCACCAACCGGCACGCCCGCGCCGAGTGCGACGCCGGCGCCGGCCGCGCCCGGCGGGCAACAGGGTGCCGCGCCATCGGGAGCAGCACCGCTGGTGCGCCACGCACCACCGACGGTGACCACGCCGCTGCCACCCCCGCCGCCGCCCGCGGCAGCCTTGACACCGGTGCCGCAGGGTGCCCCGCCGCAGGGGCCGCGCCGGCTCGACGATTTCCGCGCCGCACGGCAGGAAAGCGATCAAGGCGGCCGCAAGGTCTTCACCGAACCTGGTCGGGTGATCGTGGTCGACCCCTCCGGCCAGTCGTTCATTCGCCACAACGAAGAAGATCGCTTCCGCTTCGGCGCGCGTGACATCCAGACCCAGGTAGTCGGCGGCGAAACCCGCACCGTCGTGATCCGTCCCGATGGTTCGCAGGTCATCACCGTGGTCGGCCGCGACGGCCAGTTGTTGCGCCGGATCAGGCGGGATCGCGAGGGCCGCGAGATCATCATCATCGACAACAGCTATCGGGATCCGCGCGCGGTCGGCGGCTTCTATGTCGACCTGCCGCCGCCGATCATCCGCATTCCTTTCGACCGCTACATCGTCGAAGCCGACGTTGCGCCGCCGGATGTGATCTACGAGACCATGGAGGCCCCACCGGTGGACCGGATCGAGCGGCGCTACTCGCTCGACGAGATCCGCTACAGCCCGTCGGTACGGCAGTTGATGCCGAGCATCGATCTCAACACCATCAACTTCGAAACCGGATCGTGGGAAATCCCGCCCGATCAGGCGGCGAAGCTGCAGGTGATCGCCGACGGTCTGAACCGCGCGATCCAGCGCAACCCACGCGAGGTGTTCTTGATCGAGGGCCATACCGACGCGGTTGGCAACGACGTCGACAATCTGTCGCTATCGGATCGCCGCGCCGAATCCGCCGCTGAATTGCTGACCCAGCAATTCCAGGTGCCTGCGGAAAACCTGACGTCGCAGGGCTACGGCTCGCAATATCCGAAGGAGCAGACGGCGGGACCGAGCCGCATCAACCGCCGCGTCACCATCCGCCGCATCACCCCGCTGCTCAACGGCGGCACCGCGTCGCTGCCGCCGCCACCTCCGGGCACACTGCCGCCGCGGTAGGGGTGGTCACACAATGAAAATGGCCGGGAGCGATCCCGGCCATTTTTAGGTCGTCATTGCGAGGAGCGTAGCGACGACGCAATCCAGCCCTCGTTTGCGACCTGGATTGCTTCGCGGAGCCTGTCATCGGGCGCGCATTCGCGCGACCCGTTGGCTCGCAATGACGAATGATAGTCTTGCGAAACCACCTACAGCCCCAGCTTCTTCTTGCGCTGGCCGAGGGTACGCAGGCGGAGCGCGTTGAGTTTTATGAAACCCGCGGCGTCGCGGTGATCGTAGGCCACCGCGCCCTCCTCGAAGGTGACGAGGTCCTGATCGTAGAGCGAATATCTGCTCTCACGGCCGATCAGGATGACGTTGCCCTTGTAAAGTTTCAGCCGCACCCGACCCGTGACATATTGCTGGCTATGATCGATCGCCGCCTGCAGCATCTCGCGCTCCGGCGAGAACCAGAAGCCGTTATAGATAAGCTCGGCATATTTCGGCATCAGCTCATCCTTCAGATGCGCCGCGCCGCGATCGAGCGTGATCTGTTCGATGCCGCGGTGGGCGGCGAGCAGGATGGTGCCGCCGGGCGTCTCATACATGCCGCGCGACTTCATGCCGACGAAGCGGTTTTCCACGAGGTCGAGCCGGCCGATGCCGTTGACCCGGCCGAGCGCGTTGAGTTCTGCCAGCAAGGTCGCCGGCGACATCTTCTTGCCGTCGATTGCGACCGCATCGCCCTTTTCGAAATCGACCGTGATGATCGTCGCCTTGTCCGGCGCCTTCTCGGGATCGTCGGTGCGCGAATAGACGTAATCCGGCACTTCCAGCGCCGGATCCTCCAGCACCTTGCCTTCGCTCGAGGCATGCAACAGGTTGGCATCGACCGAGAACGGCGCCTCGTTGCGCTTGTCCTTGGCGATCGGTATCTGATGCGCCTCGGCAAACGCGATCAATTGCTCGCGCGAGCGAAAATCCCATTCGCGCCACGGCGCGATGATGGTGATGTCGGGCTTTAACGCATAATAGCCGAGCTCGAAACGGATCTGGTCGTTGCCCTTGCCGGTGGCGCCATGCGACACCGAATCGGCGCCGACTTTCTCGGCGATCTCGATCTGCTTCTTCGCGATCAGCGGCCGCGCGATCGAGGTGCCCAACAGATACTGCCCCTCATAGACCGCGTTGGCGCGGAACATCGGAAACACGTAGTCGCGGACGAATTCCTCGCGCAGATCCTCGATGAAGATGTTTTCAGGCTTGATGCCGAGCAACAGCGCCTTTGCCCGCGCCGGCTCCAGCTCCTCGCCCTGGCCGAGATCGGCGGTGAAAGTCACGACCTCGCAATGATAGGTGGTCTGCAACCACTTCAGAATGATCGAGGTGTCGAGACCGCCCGAATAGGCGAGCACGACCTTCTTCACGTCCTTGCTCATGAAAATCCTGCTTGATCTGAAATCGATGATTGGCGGCGGTTCTATAGGTAGAACCGGCCCCGGCGCAAGCGCCTCAGGTGGCCGGGCTCTGCCCGACGTCGCGGCCGCGCCGGCGCTGCATCAGGCGAAAGCCCGGCCAGGCAAGCCGCGTCAGCGCGGCGTCGATGGCCTCGTCCGACAGAACGGTCCGCTGCCAGCGGTAGATCACGCCATGGGCGAGCCAGATCAGCAAGAACGTCACTAATCCTGCGGTCGCAACGTCGGTAAAGAAATGTCCGCCGAACGCCATCCGCAAGCCGCTCGTAATCAAGCCGAACAGAGTGGCCGCGGCATAGGCGAGCGGGCGCCATGGCGGCGGGGTCAGCGCTGCCGGCGCAAAGGTCCAGAAGGCGGTCGCGCCTTCGCCGGAGAAGAACGAGCAGTTGCGGTCACAGCCGCCGCGCGGGTCCCACCACGGCATGAACGGCAGGTCGCCGCCAAATTGCGTCACCAGCACCGGGCGCGGCCGGCCCCAATAGCTCTTGAAGGTGAGATTGGTGAGCACGCCTGCCGACAAGATCAGCGTCACAAGCAGGAAGATGATGGCGCGCCCCGACATCATGAGCGGCCGGTCCGGCCGCAACAACTTGATCACGAGGCCTGCGATCGCGGGCACCGCCAGGCCCCAGGCGATCCACATCGCGCCGTCGCGCGCGAGCGCAGCGTAAGCGTTGAACTTCAGCGGAAACGATCGCGTTGGCGCGTCGTAAAACAGCGCCGCCAGCTTGAGGTCGAGCTCGGGAAAGATCCCGAACACTAGTCCCACAACGAGCGCCAGCGAAAGCGCGATGAAAAGTCCGGTCCGGTTCATGGCGCTTGCGGTTTAGCCGAGGCGGTCCGCGATGAAAAGGGCGGACGTCATCCTGAGGTGCGAGCACTTGCGAGCCTCGAAGGATGGCTGAATGACCTGGCCATCCTTCGAGACGCGGCCAAACGGCCGCTCCTCAGGATGACGGTGGTGAATGCGGCGGCAGCGGTGTTTGCGAGGGCAGCGGCGGCGGTGGCGTGAGCCGGCGCGGCGGTTCGCGCCAGGCGCCGGCGTTGCGGCCCGCGATCATCCAGTAGACCAGGCCCGCGACGATCCCGGCGCCGGTCATGATTTCCAGATGACGCCGGACGATGCCCTCGAAGCGCAGCGTGTCGGGATCGAACGGGACCAGCCCCAGATAGCAGGCGAGCCCGACCAGGCCACCGCCGACCGCGTAGGTCAGCACGCCCCGGATCGAGAACGCCTCCGTGATCGCGGCGACGATCATGGCCGGCAATAGCGCAAAGCCGGAGATGAAGATGAAGCCGAAGCCGAGCACGATATTCAACGCGCCCTGGTCGATCGGACCTGCGCCGAGCTCGCTGAATTCGGGAAACAGCACCGCGCCGACCACGATCATCCCCGCCACCAGGCAGGCGGCGAGAAACGCGAAGAAGATGACAAAGAGGCGGCCGATCAGCGCCATGACAACCCTCCGTCATTGCGAGGAGCGTCAGCAACGAAGCAATTCAGGATAGCGCCCCTCACTCTGGATTGCTTCGCGAAGCCTGTCATCGGGCGCGCATTCGCGCGACCCGTTGGCTCGCAATGACGAACCGAGCGATGGGTCGCTTCATGCCCTAATCCGTCATCGCCATGGCGCGCAGCGCCTGCCGCTCGCGCGCCGACAATTTTTCGGTCTCCGATTTCAACTGCCCGCAGGCGGCCAGGATGTCGCGGCCGCGCGGCGTGCGCACCGGCGAGGAGTAGCCGGCGTTGAAGATATATTCGGAGAACTTTTCGATGTCGTCCCAATCCGAGCATTCGTAACGCGTGCCGGGCCACGGATTGAACGGAATGAGATTGATTTTTGCAGGGATGCCCTTGAGCAGCTTTACCAACAGCTTCGCATCGTCGAGCGAATCATTGACGCCCTTCAGCATCACATATTCGAACGTGATGCGCCGCGCATTGGACGAGCCGGGATAGTCGCGGCAGGCCTGGAGCAATTCGGCAATCGGATATTTGCGGTTCAGCGGCACCAGTTCGTTGCGCAATTCGTCGCGCACGGCGTGCAGCGAGATCGCCAGCATCACGCCGATCTCTTCGCCGGTGCGGATGATGTTCGGCACCACGCCCGAAGTCGACAGCGTGATGCGGCGGCGCGATATGCCGATGCCCTCATTGTCGGCGACGATCAATAGCGCATCGCGCACCGCGTCGAAGTTATAAAGAGGCTCGCCCATCCCCATCATCACGACGTTGGTGACAAGCCGGTTGCCGGTCGGCGTCTCGCGGTCGGCCCAGTCGTTGAGGCGATCGCGCGCCACCATCACCTGGCCGACAATTTCGCCGGCGGTCAGGTTGCGCACCAGCCGCTGGGTGCCGGTGTGGCAGAACGAGCAATTCAGCGTGCAACCGACCTGCGAGGAGACGCACAGCGTGCCGCGGTCGGTTTCCGGGATGTAGACGCACTCGACCTCGTGCGCCTTCTCGACACTGTCGCCGCTCGGCAGCCGCAGCAGCCATTTGCGGGTGCCGTCGTTGGAGACCTGCTCGGCGACCACTTCGGGCCGGTCGACGGTGAAGTGGTCGGCGAGCTGCGCGCGAGTGTCCTTTGAGATGGAGGTCATCTCGTCAAAATTTCGGGCGCCGCGGAAATAGATCCAGTGCCAGAGCTGCTGGGTGCGCATCTTGCGCTGCGACGGCTGGACACCGATCTCCGCGAGCTGCTCGGCGATCTCGGCGCGCGACAGCCCGATCAGCGAGGGTTTTGCCGGCGGCACATAGGTTTCGAGCGCGACCTTTTCCAAGGCCGCGGGCGCATTGGATGTTTCAGCAGTCGTCGGCATCACTCGGCATCTCAAAGAATTCCGTCATGCCAGCCTTGTGCCGGGCATGCACGGCCAATGGGCGTGCCCTTTATATAGCAACCAGCAATCGAATTGCGACCGTTAGCGCCGGCAATCCTGCGCGATCCTGTCGAGCGCCTGCGACAGCCCCTTCAGCGAAAATGTATCGGTGGTTTCAGTACCCTTGGCTGAAACGCCCTTGACGGTGGCATCGGCGGATTTGCGCATCGCCTCAACCATGCGTTCCTCCTCGGCGGCGTTCTTGATCCAGAGCCCGTCGCCCTGTGTGTACATCGAATAGGCCGCGCCGCCGACTTCGAGTGTCGATTCCGATCCCGGCTTCAGCGTGTAGCCGATCATCACGGAAACTTCGTTGGCGACTTTTTCCGCCGGGCGCGTCGAGACGAAGGCGTAGGCCGGGTCGCGCGGGCGGTTCGGCGGATTGGTTTTTGACGACGCCGGCTTTGCCAGCGCAAAGCACACCTTCTTGCCGTTCGGCGTTGCCGCGTAAGCGCCCCAGGTTCCGAACTGCCCGATCAACGTCGGCTCCGCGCCACCCGTCGCCGCGGCCGGCAGCTTGGCGGCTTCCGGCTTGGCCGTGCTCTTGGCGGCTTTCGGCGACGCGCTCTGCCCTTGCGCGAGGCTTGCTGCCCCGCACATCAGCCCACCAGCCGCCAGAATTGTCAGCACCCGCCGAAACATATCGCGATTGGTTCCCCCATCATTGTGACTGGAAGATGGCTCGACCTCGCGTAGTCACAGGACGATGGATAGCGGGGAAGCGTTTTCTTGAGAAGGTAGTTACGGAAGACTGAAGCTCAGCCCTTCGAGCGTGCCGCGCGCTGCGCTTGCCACTGCGCCTCGGTCCATTGCAGCAGGTCCTCGGCGCCGGAACTGCGCAAATGCGAGCCACCGTCCACGACGACCATCTCGCCATTGATGTAGGCGCCGCCATCCGAGATCAGGAAGCTTGCAAGATCGGCAAGCTCGCGATGCTGGCCAGTGCGCCCCAACGGATTGCGCGCCGCCCAGCCTTCGTCGCGGCCCTCGGGGCGAAGCTGGTGAGAGGCGCCCGCGGTCGGAAACGCGCCCGGCGCGATCGCGACCGTGCGGATGCCCTTCGGTCCCCACTCCACGGCAAGGCTTTTGGTCATCGCCAAAATGGCGGACTTGGCCATCGCCGAGGGCACGGTGAAGGCGCGTCCGGTGATGGTCGAGGTCGAGAGGATCGAGAGCACGACGCCCTTGTGTTCGGCTTCGATCCAGCGCTTGCCGGCGGCGAGCGTGCAGTACATCGCGCCATGCAGCGTCGGCGCCAGAATGGCGTCGGCCGCGCGAAACGACAGATGTTCGGTCTGCGCGATGAAGGTCGCGGCCGCATTGTTGACGAGCACATCGATCGGCGCCTCGCGCCAGACTGCGTCCATCATGGCGTCGACCGCCGCGCCGTCACGGATGTCGCATGTGATAGGGGTGACCTTGCCGCCGGGATCGCTGTGCATTTTTGCCGCGGTCTCCTCCAGCAATTCGAGCCGGCGGCCGCAAATGATGAGCTCGGCGCCAAGCTCCAGGAAGCGGCGCCCCATCGCCGCACCCAGCCCCGAGCCGCCGCCCGTGACCAGGATGCGCTTTCCCCGGAGCAGTCCTTTTTCAAACATCGCCTGCCTCCTCCGCGTTCCCCCGCCGGCCGTCTATTGTAGCCCGGCTTCAAATCCGGCATGAAGCTTCCAGCTTTATCTTTGCGACCGAAAGCCAGGTGTGTCCATGAAAGCCATTCTCTGCTCGCAATATTGCCAACCCGACGACCTCGTGCTCACCGAAATTCCCGATCCGGTGGCCGGGCCGAATGAGGCGGTGATCGCGATCAAGGCCGCGGCGCTGAATTTCTTCGATCTCTTGATGATCCAGGGCAAGTACCAGATCAAGCCGCCGTTCCCGTTTTCGCCGGCGGCGGAAGTCGCGGGCGTGATCGACGGCGTCGGCCCAGGCGTCACCGATCTTAAAGTTGGCGATCGCGTGGTGGCCTCCTGCGGCCACAACGGCGCGCGCGAGAAGATCGCGCTGCCGGCAAGTTCGATCGTGAAGATTCCCGACAATCTGGATTTCGATCGCGCGGCCGGCATCATCATCATCTACGGCACCGCGCTGCATGCGCTGGAGGATCGCGCCAGCCTCAAACCAGGAGAGACGCTGGCGGTGCTGGGCGCTGCCGGCGGCACTGGCTTGGCGGCCTGCGAACTCGGCAGGCTGATGGGGCTGAAAGTGATCGCCTGCGCCTCGTCCGAGGAGAAACTCGAATTCGCCAAAGCCCATGGCGCCGAGCTCACGCTCAACTACGCCAAGGAGGATCTGAAGGAGGGATTGCGGCGGCTGACCGGCGGCAAGGGCGCCGATATCATCTTCGATCCGGTCGGCGGCAGCTATGCGGAACAAGCCTTGCGCTCGATCGCGTGGGAGGGCCGCTTCCTGGTGATCGGATTCGCCGCCGGCGACATTCCGAAAATGCCGCTCAACCTGGCGCTGTTGAAGGGCTGCGATATCCGCGGCGTGTTCTGGGGCAACTGGGCGCGACTCAATCCACAAAAGAACCGCGCCAACCTCGAGAAGCTCGTGAAGTGGACTGCGGAAGGCAAGATCTCATCGCATGTCGATCGCACCTTCCCATTGGCGCAGACCGCCGACGCCTTGAAAGTGCTCGCCGGCCGCAAGGCGATGGGCAAGGTGATCCTGCATCCGTAAACGCTTTAGCAAGACTTGTGGCGGCCATGGCTGTGGCGGCAGTTGTCCCAGAATGAAACGTCATCGTTTTGTCACTCGCACGCCGCACGCGGGAACCTCGTCCTTTGTTGTTGATCCATAAGGGGTTCCCGTGTGTGCAACCTAAGCGCGATCTCATCTTAACCATAAAAAAGCCAGCGCGTTACGCGCCCATGCCTCAATCATACCCGAATCTCTCCCAATTCGTGCCCGCGGTGGTCCACTTTTAGGCTGATTCAACCTGCGAGTTACGGTCGCCTAACGGGGCGTTATGAACAACAAGAATAACAAGAAAATGATTTCTTGGCTGCCCCGACGGCGCGTCGCAGTTGCGGGGAGTTCACTATGGCGGAGTCATCAAACTATCAATCATACGACGACGACCCTGACATCGAGACGTATGACGATGAAACAGAACATTATCCGGTAGGGTCCTACAAATTCGGACGATCATCGCGGGATCATTCGATCCCTCTGTTTCTCTCCGATCCCGAGGGCGAGCCGGATCCGGAAGAATTCGCGCTTGCTCGCCCGTCCCGAAGACTGTCGATTTCGTCGAAAATCCTCGCAAGCGTTCTGGTAGCGGCGGCGGTCGCGATCCTGTTCGCGCTGTTCTCCTCCGATGACATGCGCAACATCGCCGTCGACGCCAAGGCTTCGTTCGCCGCCGTTCTTCCGGGGCCGTCGGTCGCGGCCGAGCCGCCTTCGGCGCAGCTCACGGCAAAGGACGTCCAGTTGAAGGATCCGGCCCGGCTGTCGTCGCCGGCGAACACGGCGGCTGGCGCTCCGCAGCCCAACGTTCAAGTGCCTGCCGTTCGTAGCAACACGGTGGTTGCGATGGCGCCGTCGCGCGATGACATCAACACGGCCTATCAGGGCGCGCTGCAAGGCCGCGCGCCGGTCGCCACGCCGCCGGCCGCGATCGCCACTCCCGCGCCGACCGTCAGAAGGCTCGATTCGGACGAACTCGCTACCCTGATGACGAGGGCCAAGGGCCTGCTTGCGGCTGGTGACATTCCACCGGCGCGGCTGCTGCTCGAACGCGCGGCGGATGCGCAAGAGCCCACCGCGGCCTTGTTGCTGGCGCAGACCTACGATCCCGCGGTGCTGGGAACGCAGGATGCCCGCAACATCATTCCGGATATTGCGCTGGCGCGCACCTGGTACCAGCGGGCTGTCCAGCTCGGCTCGGCCGAAGCGCAACGCCGGCTCAGTCAAATGCAATAGTTCTTTTCTAAGTGGGGACCAGCGAAAATGCGACGTGTAGTTGGGTTGGCACTTGTTGCCATGATGATGGCTTGTGGCTTCGCGGCGCGGGCTGAAGAAGGCGAATACGATCCGGCAAAAGTCAGCGAAAGCCTCAAGGCGATCTTCCAGTTCGGATCGGCGGACACAAAGAAGGCCTTGAACGCCAACACGGTGACGCTGATCTCCGGCACGATCGGCGGCACCTATGTTCAGTTCGGTGCAGACCTCGCTTCCGTGCTCGACGATGGAAACAAGTTGCGCGTACTTCCAATCGTCGGGCGCGGATCTGTGCAGAGCGTCGCCGACATCCTGTTCCTGCAAGGCGTCGATCTCGGGATCGTGCGTTCCGATACGCTCGACTATCTCGAGAAGAAGGGCTTTGCCAAGGACATCAAGAAGCAGTTCACCTATGTGACCAAGCTCTACAACGAGGAGATGCATGTCATCGCCTCGAAGTCGGTCCGCACGCTGAAGGAACTCGACGGCAAGACCATCAGCGTCGACCTTCCGAATGGCGGCACCTTCGTCACGGCGCTGACCGTGTTCGAGCGGCTCGGGATGAAGCCCAACGTCGTCTATATCGAGCAGCGAATTGCGATGGAGAAGTTGAAGAAGGGCGAAATCGATGCCGTGATCGTTGTCGGCGGCAAGCCGTACAAATCGGTCTCCGGCTTCAACGACAATCGCTTCCATTTGGTGACGGTCGACTACGACAAGCCACTGCAGAGCGATTATCTGCCGGCGACGCTGAGCGCGAAGGATTACCCGAACCTGGTCGGCGACGGCGAGAAGGTGGACACCATCGCGGTGCCCGCGGTGCTGGCGGCCTATAACTGGGCGGCCAACACCGACCGCTATCGCAAACTCGCGAATTTCGTCGACGCCTTCTTCACCAAATTCCCGACCTTCCAGAATCCGCCGTTCCATCCGAAGTGGAAGGAGGTTTCGCTGTCGGCGCCGCTTGCGGGCTGGAGCCGCCTGCCCGCCGCGCAGCAGTGGCTCGACAAGAACAATTTGCAGCCGATGGCGCGCGAGAGGTTCGATACGTTCCTCCAGCAGAATCCGGCGACCGCGGCAAAGGTCACCTCGGACGCCGACAAGGAAGCGCTGTTCAAGCAGTTCCAGGCCTGGGAGGCGGAGCGAAATGCGCGGGCGCAGGCGGCCCAGGCGCAGGCTGCTCAGCAGGCCCAGCAACCTCGCGCCGAGAAGAGAGAGCGCCAGCAGCAGTAAGGTTGCGACCGGGTCATCCCCGCATCGGCACGAATATCTCCTGATCGGCACCGACGCCTTTGAGCGAAAAGGTGCCGACGGATTTGGCGGCGATACCGCCTGCTTCGACAAAATCGGACGACAGCAAGAGCTGCCGTCCGAGCTCCCTGCACATCGATTCGATCCGCGCGGTCAGATTGACGGCGGGTCCGATCACGGTGAAATCGAGCCGGGTGTCGCTGCCGATATTGCCGTACATCACATCGCCAAGATGCAAGGCCAGACCGTATTCGATCCGCGGCAAGCCCGCCTTGCCTCGCCGTTCGTTCTCCTCCGTCAGCGCAGCTTGCGCGCGCTCGGCGGCGATCAGCGCCGCCCGGCAGGTTTTGGCGGCGTCGTTAGCGATGTCCTGGCCAATCGGGAAAATC
>Ga0210408_10001178_pt1 | contig 28267 bp, 23 predicted proteins | sample IncBWH4MmetaG_FD_155471 | JGI IMG/M metagenome (GOLD analysis project Ga0210408, IMG submission 155471) | Forest soil microbial communities from Barre Woods Harvard Forest LTER site, Petersham, Massachusetts, United States - Inc-BW-H-4-M | ecosystem: Environmental > Terrestrial > Soil >...
AATGTCTCCCACCACGGAATACTTCCGCAGCGTCTCGAGCGCCGCGAGCAATTCCTCGCCGGCCGGCTCGACGCGCGCGAACAGATTCTGCCGCTCGATACAATCGAGCACCGCATTTCCAGCAGCCGCCGCCACCGGATGCGCGCTGTACGTGAACCCGTGCAAGAACGATCCCGTGCCGCGCGCAATCACGTCCGTCACCGAGCCCGACACGATCACGGCGCCCAGCGGCGCGTAGCCGCTCGCGATTCCCTTGCCCGCGAGAATCATATCCGGCGCGACGCCCCAATGCTCCACCGCGAACGGCTTGCCGGTGCGGCCCATTCCGCACATCACTTCGTCGGCGATCAGCAGAATACCGTGACGCTTGCACACATCCGCAATGCGCTGCACATAACCTTCGGGCGGAGCAACAGCGCCGAGCGTCGCGCCCACCACCGGCTCGAATATGAACCCGGCGATTTCCTTCGCGCCTTCCTTCTCAATCAGCCGGTCGAGCTCGTCGGCGCAATCCACATTGCACGACGGATATTCGAGGCCCAGCGGGCAGCGGTAACAGTAGCAAGGAACAATGTGGCCCCATTCCTGAAGCAGCGGCGCAAACGGCTCGCGGCGGCGCACATTGCCGCTGACGGAAAGCGCGCCGAGTGTCGTGCCGTGATAACTCTGCCGGCGCGAAATCACCTTCCAGCGATTCTTCTCGCCGCGCTCCAGCCAATATTGCCGCGCCAGCTTCAGCGCCGTTTCCGTTGCTTCCGATCCGCCCGAAGTGAAATACACGCGCCCGCGATTGCGCATCGCTCGCGGCGCGAGAGCCAGCAACCGCTGCGCCAGCTTCTCGCTCACAGCGGTGTGAAATTGGGAGGAATGCACGTAAGCAAGCTGCGAAGCCTGCTCGGCCATGGCGCGCGCGACTTCTTCTACACCATGTCCGATGGTGACGACCGCCGCGCCGCCGGCCGCATCGAGATATCGCCGGCCATCGGAAGTGAAAATGAAGCAGCCCTCGCCGCGAACGGCTTCGGGATAAGATTTCAGGAAGCTGCGCGGAAAAACGGCTTCGTCCCTCATAGATTTGCGGACATCACTCCCCAGGGAGTTTTGAGTCCACGCTCGTGCCGGCTCGCCGGACTCGTGGCGGATGGAATCGCGATTCTATCAAATTTCTTGCAGTTCTAATGTCACCTCAGCGCCATTTGAGATGTTTCGTATTGATCGAGGGCGGTGGAAATTTGAGGTTCATGCTTTCGAGTGTTTCAACCAGGATGTGCGAAATGGCCAGGTTGCGAAACCATTTTTTGTCCGCGGGAATAATGAACCACGGCGCGCAGGACGTGCTGCACTTTACCAGCGCCGCTTCAAAAGCTTGCGTGTAATTGTCCCAATATTTCCGCTCGTTGAAATCCGCTTCGGAAAGTTTCCACTGCTTGCTGGGATCATCAAGGCGCTCGAGAAATCTTTTTTTCTGTTCGTCTTTGCTGATGTGCAGAAAAAATTTCACGATGCGGACATTGTTCTCGGCCAGCGTAGCTTCGAAATTATTGATCTGCGCGTAGCGCTGGGACCACACCTCCTTGGGCACGAGGTTGTGGACGCGCGCCACGAGCACGTCCTCGTAATGCGAGCGGTTGAAGATTCCGAAATCGCCGGCGCGCGGCACCGCGGCATGGATGCGCCACAGAAAATCGTGAGCCTTCTCCTCCGTGGACGGCTCCTTGAAATTGGTCACCCGGCAGCCCTGCGGGTTCACTCCGCCCATGACATGCCGGATGGTGCCGTCCTTCCCCGCCGCGTCGCGTCCCTGGAGGATGATCAGCAGCGCGCGCTTGTGCTCGGCGTACAGGCGGTACTGCAGCCCGTCGAGTTTCCCGAGAGCCTTGTCGAGGCTGGCGCGCGTCTTCGAACCCTTCTCCCAGCCCAGGGTCTCGCCGGCATCGATCTTCTCGAGCTTCACGTCCGTGCCCGGCCGAACCATGAAGCTCTTGCTGAAATTTTTGGCCATGGTTTTGCCCCGCCAGAGTGTAGCACTGAGAGGTGGCAGTGGTCGTGGTAGCGCCGGCTTCCAGCCGGCTCTTTTCTCCTTTCGATGTCATCCCGAACCCGGCCTGACTCCGGACGGGGGTGAGGGACCTGCTTTTTCTTCCGCCCGTCATCCTGAGCCTGAGCGAAGGATCCCTCTTTTCCCATTTTGGAATCCGGCCTACTAGTTGCAACTTAGGTACTCCCCGGGGGGTGTCTTTTTGTTGCGATTAGAAAGTACCACCGTCGTTTGTTTTGTACGGGTTACGGCGATTTCGGTTTCCACACTGTTGCGATTAGAATTGCAGTGGCTAGGGGCGAGTGTTGGTTTACTAGTAACATTTGATGAAGGAAACAAAGGGGATAGCGCGAGGGCCCTCGGAGGGCTCAGGGCAGGGTGGAGGGATGGGCCCCTCGGCACGTCCGCCACGTTGGACTTGCTCGGGATGCCAATCCTCGCCGGATTGTCAGGGCGAGGGGTTAGGAGCGTAGGGCAAGGGCGAATGTCAACCCCGTAAGGCGTGGGTTGCGCAGGTGAATAGGCGCAAGCGGTAGAGGATCCACCAGCCCGTTTTTGGCGGGGATGAATCCCCGCCCTTCCGTATCCGCCTCGCGCAGGGTGGGTGCCGCTCTCCATCCGGGAATTCTCCACAGGTAACATGGCACATACGTGCGGGGAAATCTACTGGCCGTTGGTACAGGTTTTGGCGCGCGAAGGGGAACTGGACTTCGCGAGCGGGTCAGAAAAGGGAAAATGGGAAATCAGAAGGAGACTGAGGAAAGTTTGTTATAGCGGGCGGGACTGATGCCCCTTTATCGAGGGTATACGCTCAAATCATTGCCTTGAAGCACGGCGATCGTTCCGTTGGAGGATTGACTGAACATCATTAGTGGCCACATCCCGCGGATTTCCGAATGTCTGTAGGGAATCGAACATTTAACCGTCCTCGAAGGTAAGTCGTACAAATCTATTCGCAACGGTTCTGGAGCAAGGTCAAGGTCAAGCGGATTCGCGCGATGGTGATAGATCAGGGCGGCAAGAGTGTTTGCACTCACGGAAGCCCTTACCACTTCTTCGTTCATGGGCACGTCCCAAAACAATTCGCCATCAGAGGAGAAAACCTTCAATTCCTTGCAGCCAAATCCCACCGAATATTGAGCCGTCGAATACCCCCCAGATGGACAGGAGGTATCCTTGGCAGCGAAATGGAATGAGCGCAATCCCGATTGTGCAGCCGCCTCGGGGTGTGGGGGAACGGAAAGGGGTTCCAGGGTGTCCGCGTCGATGATTTCACGGACGCCTCCTGGATTGTAGTCGATGAAGATTTGTCGCCCTGACCTGGAGACCGAAATAACAGCGGTCTCGTGGCTGACGGGGTCTGAGTGCGGCAGCAATTTGAATCCTATTTGCTCGAACTCCGTTGAGTAAAGTCGCAAAGCGTCGCCAGTTCTGACTAGGAACCTGCCATCGTGTGTAGGATAAATTCGTGATGCGCCGGAACTGGTGGTTGGCAGCTGGAGGGTCCGCAACTTTATTCCTGCACCTACGTCGAAGATGACTGCTTGAAACAAAAACTTGCCTTCGCCACCACTGCTATCTCTTGGTTGCAGTGCGGGGAGATCATGACTTTCGAGGACTTGAAAAACAGCGAGAATGTCGGGGTTCAGGAAGAGAGCACCTTGGTCCGCGGTCCAACTAGGCGGCATTTGGTTTCTCGCGTGTCTTGCCAAACCGAAGGGGCGAAACTGGTATTCCGCGACGAGATTCACAGACCACGCGGGTTGGGCGCAGGGCTTGGGCGCGCCACTCATAAAGAACATTGCCGCAGTGATTGAGGCTACGAAGAAGTTCCTCATCCTGGCCTGGTGGACAATCTCGAAGGTCCGTCGTCCCCCAGGTGGAAGACTTCGACCTCTTCATGATCGCGCCTGCGGAGACAATAACATTGTACATTCGAGCCGGTGTAAACATCGAAGAGCGGAGAAGGGGCAGGGGCAAACCGCAGGTCCCTTCTGACTGAGCTAGGCAGGTCCGATACTAAGAATCCCGAGACCGGAGACTGAATAGGCGCGTCGCCGCTAAGGCGAGCCTCGGCGTATGAAGGCGGCGGCGAGCCGCTGCATTCCATATGAGCTAACGCGGTTGCGTCCAGGGACGGAGGCGGGGGCACCAGCGAGGGACGTTTCGGCAATACTCCTCGTAGTCGGGGCCGAATTTGCGGCGCAGCGTGGGCTCTTCGTAGAAGCGGACGAAGAGGTGCAGCCAGTGCGGCGGCGGCGACGGCGGCGATCACTCGCGGGTTGGCGTGGCCGAAGATGATCCACAGGCCGATCCAGCCGGCGGCGAAACCGACGTACATGGGATTGCGCACGTAGCGGTAGAAGCCGACCACCACCAGGCGGCTGGGCGGGACCATGGGCGCGGGCGTGCCTCGTCCGGTGTAGCCGAAATCCCAGATGCAGCGGATGGCTACGGCGAAACCTAGGGCGGAGGGGATGGCGGCGAGCCATCGCCAGCGCGCGGTCGCGCGGGCGGCCACGTCGAAGCCGAGCCAGCCGGGGAGCAGCCAGAGCCACAGTGCGAGAAAGGCGGCGCCGACGAGGAGCGAGCCGAGAGTTGAGAACCAGCGGTTGGCGGCATCAGGCGGGGTGGTGGAATGGTCGTCGGGCATGGGAGCGCCTTCGGTAGCGGACACAGTAGCGCAAAGGAGGGGGTGGGGCGAGGGCCAAGAGAAAGGAGCCGGCGGGAAGCCGGCGCTACGGGCGAGCAAAAGCAAAGTCAAAGGCACACAGATTGACATCTGTGCTACCGGGGCGAAGAGGCGGGCGGGTCTGAGACCCGCCCCTACAGATATCTTACGGGATCGGCAGGACAGACAAACCGTGTGTAACAGAATTTTCATATTGGATTCAAGGTTCGGACGTATGATATGCGATTGCATCTGGGTGCAATCTACATGGCTACCGTACTGCCCAACATTCCCGCGATTGAAGATAGCGCTGCGGCCCGAGACACGCAGGTGATACGGGAATTTCCCGGGGCGCTGGTGGTGGTCGAGGGGATTGACGGGTCGGGGAAAAGCACGCAGCTGTACCTGCTGAAGAGGTGGCTGGAAATCAGCGGCTACCGCATTCATTTCACGGAGTGGAATTCGTCGCCGCTGGTGAGATCGGCGACGCGGCGCGGAAAACAGCGGCGGCTGCTGACGCCCACGACGTTTTCGCTGCTGCACGCCGCGGATTTTGCCGACCGCTGCGAGCGGCAGATACTGCCGCTGCTGCACGGCGGCTACCTGGTGCTGGCCGACCGGTACATCTACACCGCGTTTGCGCGCGACGCGGCGCGCGGCTGCTCGCCGCGATGGCTGCGGAATCTGTACAGCTTTGCGCCCATTCCGGACATCACCTTTTATTTTCGCGCGCCGCTGGACGTAGCGGTGAACCGTATCGTCGCCGGGCGACCGAAGCTGAAATACTACGAGGCGGGGATGGATTTGAGCCTGTCGCTGGACCGCGCGGAAAGCTTCCGCATTTTCCAGGAGCGCATCCTGGGCAATTACGACCAGATGATCCAGTCGGACCGTTTCGTGCTGATGGATGGAACCGTGCCGGTGAACAAGCTGCAAAAGATGATGCGCCAGATCTTGGGCGAAAAAGTGGACCTGAAAAAGTTTGCGCCGAAAAAGAAATGACGCGACCTGCAAAAACTGACGCGACCGCAGCGCCGAACGGGCGCCCGTCGAAAAGGGCCAAGAAGAACGGCCGTCCGGAGGCGCTTTCGCGTTTCTACGGCACGCCGCTGCCGGGCGTGAAGCTGGAAGAGCTGAGCGGGACGCTGTTTGTGCTGGAGGGCTCGGACGGATCGGGGCGCTCGACGCAGATTTCGCTGCTGACGGAATGGCTGGAGGGCGAAGGATTCGCGGTACAGACGATGGGGCTGCGCCGGTCGTTTTTGGTGGGAGAAGATATTGACACGCTGATGGCAGAAAATTCGGTGACGCGCACGACGCTGACGCTGATGTACAGCACGGATTTTTTCGACCAATTGGAGCGGCGGCTGCTGCCGGCGCTGCGGTCGGGGCTGATCGTGCTGGCGGACCGGTATATTTTTACGCTGATCGCGCGGTCGGCGGTGCGCGGAATCAGCCGCGATTATCTGCACGGGATTTACGAGATGGCGCTGCGGCCGGATTTGACGTTCTGGCTGAACGTGAAGCCGGAAATTGCGTTCGACCGGGAGTTTAAGAAGGCGCAGACGATCAGCTTCTGGGAATCGGGGCGGGACATGTCACTGTCGAATGACCTGTTCCAGTCGTTCGTGAAATACCAGTCGATGATGAAAAAGGAGTTCGAGTACCTGTCGAAGCGGCACGGATTTATTGAAGTGGACGGGGAAGCCAGCGTATCGGAAGTAAACGGATTTCTGCGCAAGCGCATCGCATCGCAGCTGAAAATTCGCAGCACGCATTACAAACCCTCGCACGCACTATCGCACCTCTGGCGCTGATCGTGGCCGCTCCGGTTCAATTGGCTGCCATCGACGCGGGGTCGAACGCCATTCGTCTGGCCATTGCGCGAGCCACGTCGCGCGATCAAATTCAAATTTTGGACAGCGAACGGGCCGCGGTGCGCCTGGGCCACAACGCATTTACGCGCCGGCTGCTGGATGAGAAGACCATGGCGCGCGCGGCGCGAGCCTTTCGCGAGTTTCGCGACCGCATGGACCGGCGGCGGGTGAGCGCGTATCGCGCGGTGGCCACGGCGGCGGCGCGGGAAGCGCGGAATTACCGGCGGTTGATGGAGCGCATCCAGCGGAAATCAGGGATCGAGCTGGAGGTGATCAGCAGCGAGGAGGAAGCGCGGCTGGTGTGCGCGGCGGTGCATTGGGCGTTGGGCGACCGATTGCAGCCGCGATTGATTTTCGATCTGGGCGGCGGGAGCCTGGAGCTGAATTTTTTTCAGCGCGGAACGCTGGAGCACCGCATCGCGCTGCCGCTGGGGACCATCCGATTGATGGAGACTTATTCGATCTCCGGAGCGATTGACGAAGACAACGTCAACCGGCTGCGCATGCATGTGCTGGCGCTGCTGCGCACGGTGCTGCCGAGTCCGCCGAGACTTTCGCGGTCGGTGGCGGTGGCGTGCGGAGGAAACGCGGAAGCGCTGGTGCGCATCGCGTCGGGGCCGATGGTCGAGCGTGTGCCGGCGCTCAACATGCGGCTGTTGCGGGATCAGACCTGGCGGCTGCTGAGCCTGGATATTCCCGGGCGCATGCGCGTGTTTCGCGTGAGAAAGGACCGCGCGGAGGTGATGGGCATTGCGGCCATCATCATCACCACGCTGGCAAAATGGCTGGACCTGCGAACGCTGCTGGTGCCGGGAGTGGGAGTGCGCGAAGGGATTCTGCTGGATTTGGTGGCGGAGCAATATTCCGCAGGGCCGTCGTCGGATGAAGAGCGAGGGCGGGCAGCGGAATTGCTGTCGGGCGTGCGCTGGTTCGCGCGGCGGATGGATTACGATCCGCAACATGCCGAGCAGGTGGCGCGGCTGGCGCTGTCGCTGTTCGATCAATTGCGGCCGCTGCATGAGATGGGGCCGGACGAGCGGCTGGCGCTGGAAATCGGAGCGCTGCTGCACGACATCGGGCATTTTGTGCATCGCAAATCGCATCACCGCCATGGGGAATACCTGGTGCGCAACAGCGATATTCCGGGACTGCGCGGCTGGCGTCGAGACATGGCCGCGGCGCTGGTGCGCTATCACAACTGCAAATCGGATCCGCAACTGGAGCACGCATCGTATTCGAGCCTGGACGGGGAGCGGCGCAGACAGGCGCGCATTTTGGCGGCGCTGCTGCGCATCGCGGAAAAGCTGGAATCGGAGCACGCGCAGCGCGTGACCGGCGTGGACGTGCAAATCGCCGGCAGAAAAGCGGTGTTTTCGGTGCTGGCGTCGGAGGGCATCCGGCTGGACATTGCAGGGCTGGAGCGCAAGGCGGATTTGTTCGAGAAGGAATTCCATTTGAAGACGGAATTCCGCCGCGCGCAGAGGAAAGACCAGAGGAAAGAAAAGGTCGCGTAAACCATGATTCTTTACATCGTTCGCCACGGAATCGCCATGGATCCCACGGATCCAAAATCACCGCCTGAACCGGAGCGGCCGCTGACGGCCAAGGGAGTGCAAAAGACGCGCGCGGCGGCGCTGGGCATGCAGGCGCTGGGAGCGAAGCCGGACATTCTGATTACCAGCCCGTATGTGCGGGCGGCGCAGACGGCGGAAGTATTTGCCGAGGCGCTGGGATTTCCGCCGGAAAAAATCCGCGCCAGCGACGCCCTGAAGCCGGGAGGAAATCCCGAAGAGTTCATCAAGGAAATTTCAAAGCTGCGGGTGAAGGAAGTGATGTGCTTCGGCCATGCGCCGCACCTGGACCAGTTGATTTACCTGCTGGCCGGAGGGAAAGGCGTATTCACGGCGCTCAAGAAGGCGGGTGTGGCTTGCTTCGAGCATGCATCGTCGCATGGACGATGGGAGCTGCGGTGGCTGGCGACGCCGAAGATGCTTCGCCAGTTTGTGTCCTAGAAGAGAGCCCGCGAGTCGGGCGCAGGAGGCCTGCGTCAACTGGCGGAGTAGGCGTCCTGGAAATCGATAAGAGAGATGGTTTGAAGAGAATTTCCTCCTTGAAGTCCCGCGCGCCAGCCAAGCCAAAGAAACTCCTTTTCGTGTAACTTTTCGCGGAACTGATCCAGGCGCTGCTTGCGCTCCCCTTCGATTCTCTCGAACCACGCTGCGACCGCTGCCGGGTCGAGGTTCGCGCACTGACGGCGGACGGTGACGCGCAGGACATCGAGGTCGTGCACGTCGCCGAGGAGATCCTGCATGAGCTTCAAATCCGCAGACCATGCTTGATAACGCTGGGGCAGGAAATTTTCGACGATGTAGCGGAATTTCTTGATGGCGATGCGCAGGCGGTGCCAAGCGATGCGGCTGCGCCCTCGGCTGGCGCGGTGGTGAAGTTCGAGAGCCTGGTTGAGGCTCGAGAGCGCGAGGCGCTGGAAGACAACGCTTTCGAGCGGGAAGAAGTCGGCCTTCTCGGGAAGCTTCCTGGCCATTTTGCGCCAGGCCTTGCGATCAAAGCGGTCGAGCACGCGGGCGGCATCGGCGCGCTGCTGCCGTTCCTTGCGGCTCAAGATTTTCAGCAGGTGCTTGCGGATGGGTTCGCTCGGGACACTGAGCTTTTTGACCCATTCGCGGGCGACTTGGGTGTCGCGCAGTTCGCCGAGCCGGTGGAAGAGAGCGCGGCTGGATTTCTTGAGTTTGCGCCACCCGGGAGCGGGATTCACTTCGCTCAAGGCCTCCGCCATGGTGCGACAGCGGCGGAGCGCCACACGTAAATCATGGACGGCGCTGGGGTTCCAGTCGTGATGGGCACGATCGGCCTCGGCCAGCGACTTCTCCATCCAAAAATCGAGACCAATACGTTTTAGCGAAATACCAGTAGAAATCACATTTGCATGCGGCATGGAATATCCAACCTGTCAGGGAACAGGGAGGGAGCCGAGAGAATACACCTGTGCGGGCGATTTTTCCACTCGGGCGGCTGTGGAAATCGGGCAGTTTGCGAGCAGGCCGTTGGCCGCGCGAAACTGGTAGTGGCATTTCTGCCCGACTATTCAGTGCCCAGACTGCGGCACTGTTGGGGGTGCTTCGAATTGTCCAGTCAGCGCGTTAATCTGGGCTTGCCCGCAAGCTGTCCCTCTTCGTTGACGGGGTAGGTTACAGAGAGGGGAAAAGTGATACACCCCCTCGGCGCCTCGAGTCGTGCCAAATCTAGGAGAGTTTTGAAATCGCGCGTAAAATTCCGCGCGAGTTAACGCCGATCGAAACTACTTCGCTGCAGTATTTCCACGCGTCCGTCGGTTTCTACAAATAACGCCGTGCAGAAACCGGCTATCGCTATCTGCTCTATCGACAGGGACTTACGTGACGGCACCGCAGAAAATTCTGGAGCTAACCCCTGGAAAATTTGAGATCAGCTAGCAAGATTCGGTGCGAAATATCGAATTCCGTGAAATTTGGTGAAATAAGAAACGCGGATCGTGAATTTGGCTGAGTTAGTTCGATAGCTGGTGATAACGCCTGTTATCAACAGTTGCGCTCGGGACAAGTCAGCACCAGCGCGCAGCCAGAAGCAAAATAGGGACAGTTACGTCGGCTCCGAGAAACCTTCAGTCGTCCTCAATACGAAATATCCCAGGTCATGTGGCCTTGCCAAAAGACGACCCGCAGATTGGCCCGAATCGGAAACGGCTTGCCATCAGAATTGATGGCAGGTGCAAATCGCCAATCGCTTTTCAGAGCTTCTGCTGTTTTATCCGTCGCGAATGACGGAGCCGGACTCAGTACCGCGATTTGCTCGACCCTGCCCTGTTCCGTAATTGTGACTCGCATTCGGAATTCTTGATATGTATCCGGCGCCGCGTAATTCCTGGGTTTCTCGCAAAGCTGGCACTGCGGATAGCGAAAGACACCAAGGCTTGAACTTCCGCGCCTAGGAACGGCCGAAAAGACTCCAGTTTCCGGGTCCGGGAATAATAGCGGAGCGTCGCCCGTGACGTTTGGCGAAACTGGTGTGTCGCAGCTCGGGACGAGGTTCTGCGCAGAGTCCGTGATCATTTCATTGACGAGATTATAGTGGTCGCCGTCCCATCTGACGGTCATCATGACGACCACTTCGGCTCCTGTTTCGTTTCCGAGCGATTTCACAACGAGACGGTCAAAAGAGTCGATCTCCAGGAGCCCATGTTTCTTTACTTGACTGACCAGTTTCTCGCGATCGATAAACTGCGGGGTCGGAGCTTCCCGCTGAAGTGTGGCGCGTAGGGCGTCCCCAGCAGCCTCGCAGAGTGCCATGTCCAACAAACAGCCTTCGACCGGCGCGAGAAGGACGTGCTGTTTGTGGGTTATGGCAATGTATTGGCTGGTGTCAGAGGCCAGCTTTGACAAGTTCTGGTCCTGTTGCGAGGCAGAATGCGGTGACGCAGTTGCGGACACGCCTGCCGCGGCAATCAAAATCAGATGGAGCGCCCGGAAGCCAATTCGGCTATTCAGCATTTCAGTAACTTGCTGAATGTACTCCACCAGCAACGAAATGCAAGACTACTGTGCGTCACCAAGGCGGGAGAGCTACGCCGCAGCGTGACTGTTGAAAAATCGGCTTATCACAAGTAATCGACCCGGTCAGGAGCGGATCAATTCCCGGTTAGTCGGATAACCGGACAGGTCGGGTTAGTGCGGCAATCAGGCCTTACCCTCTGGCGAACAGTGTGCTAAGCATTCGTGGTGCAGCGGAGGTATGCGGTGCAACCACAAGTTATGCACCGCATTCACTAACTCGCGGTATGCTCAATCGCTCGCAGGAGGGCTCATGCTTCGCTCGCTTTCTGCTCTACTCGCCGGTCTTGTCATTTTTCTGTTTTCACCTCTTTTCGCTTCTGCGCAGAAATCCTTCGCAGTCGGTACAGCTACCGCGGTTCCGGGCGCGAAAGCGACGGGCTACCTGGAAGTCACCGCCGGCGTTGACGCCGCCACTAACATTCCCGTGGTCGTGATCAACGGAGCCAAGCCCGGGCCCGTGCTCGCTCTGGTGACCGGCGCGCATGGGACGGAATACGTTTCCATCATCGCCGTCGAGAAGCTGATCGGCGAGCTCGATCCCGGCAAAATTTCTGGCACGGTCATCCTGATCCCCCTGGTCAACATCGCCTCATTCGAGCAAAAGGTCCCGCACGTCAATCCCATCGACAATAAAAGCATGAACCGCTTCTACCCTGGGCGGGCCGATGGCACGCAGACGGAGCGCGCCTCCTTCCTTATCACCAGCCAAGTCGTGGATCGCTGCGACTACCTGATCGACTATCACGGTGGGGACCTGGACGAGAGTCTCCGCCCCTACGCCTACTGGGGTCCGACTGGCAAGGACGCGCAGGACCGCATCTCCAAGGAAATGGTCCTGGCATTCGGTCTGGATCACATCATTATCTGGCGCGAGCGCCCCACCGATCCTGCCGCCACCCGCTATCTCGACAATACCGCCTCCACGCGCGGCAAACCCTCCATCGTGGTCGAAGCTGGGTACGCGGGAAGCGTGGAGGCCGATGACGTCGCGCTGCTGGTCAACGGTACCTTGAGCACCATGCGGGCGCTGAAAATGTTGCCAGGCGAACCTCACCCGATTGAGAATCCGGTGTGGATCGAGAAACTTGTGGATGTCACGAGCGATGTGGAAGGGATCTTCTATCCCTTGGTCAAGCGCGGCAGCTACGTCGAAGCCGGAATGAAGCTAGGGTACGTGACCGATTTCTTCGGCAAGACCATTTCTGAGCCGCGCGCACCAAACGCCGGTGTCATCCTCCATCTCGACGCCGTGCCCTCACTCAAGAAAGGCGACAATATCGCGAACATCGGCGTGCTGGCCGCTAAGGCCCCGTAACCAGCTCGTCCATGATCAGCGCTGACGGTACGTCGCCTAACTCCCAGCGATTATCGGGACTTGCGCGGTAGACTGCCGAGCAAATCATTTGACATGCAATTGGGCCAATTCCCAAAAGTGTCCTGAACAGCACAGACAGCCACGGCGAGCTTGGCTAGGATGACGTGGGAGATTCCTAACGATTTGTCTTGTAGCGGAATGAAAAACAACCTTATTGAAGACCTCCGGAAACACACGCCGCAGCAGCTTGCTGAGTTGCACCTTCTCCTCCATGCAGGTGTGCTGGACCGACCGGACTCGCGCCGCCCCGGTTTCTTTGAAATCGATGGAGTGGCCAAGGTCTACTACATAGTGCGGTATCCCTTCGGCCACAAAGTACTGCTGGTGGCCGCCTGGGATCGCCAACGCGAACTTAAGGCGGGACTCGTAACGTGTACCTGCCCGGCCGGATAAGAGATTAGGGCGTATGACAAAGATGTCCGCGCGCAAGCACCATGCAGCCGCTCCCGAAGCCGCCGTTGGCAAGCTGACCGTGGTCACCGAGGTTCGGCGCAAAGAGGTTCTGCTAAAAGCGGGAGCGTTGCAGAACGCGATTTTCAACAGCGCCAATTTCTCCAGCATCGCCACCGATGAGAGGGGCGTCATCCAGATTTTCAATGTCGGCGCCGAGCGCATGCTGGGCTACGCGGCCGCCGAGGTGATGAACAAGATCACCCCCGCGGACATTTCCGATCCACAGGAACTGATCGCGCGCGCCGAAGCATTGAGCAGCGAGCTGGCGACAACGATTACCCCGGGCTTTGAGGCATTGGTTTTCAAGGCCTCACGCGGGATCGAGGACATCTACGAGCTGACCTACATCCGCAAGGATGGCAGCCGCTTTCCCGCCATCGTGTCGGTCACCGCGCTGCGCGACAAGCGCGGCGGGATCATCGGCTATCTGTTGATTGGCACCGATAATACGGCGCGCAAGCAAGTCGAAGCAGAGCAAAAGAAGCTGGACCAACGTCTCCGCGACCAGCAGTTCTACACGCGCTCTCTGATCGAATCCAACATCGACGCGCTGATGACCACTGATCCGGCCGGCATCATCACCGACGTCAACAAGCAGATGGAGGCGCTCACCGGTTGCACGCGCGACGAGCTGATCGGCGCGCCGTTCAAAAACTACTTCACCGATCCTGAGCGGGCAGAGGCGGCCATCAAATTGGTTCTACGCGACAAAAATGTCACCAACTATGAGCTGACCGCGCGCGCCCGGGACGGCAAGAAAACGGTGGTGTCCTACAATGCGACCACCTTCTACGACCGGGACAGGACTTTGCAGGGAGTGTTCGCCGCGGCGCGCGACGTCACGGAGCGCAAACGGCTGGACCAGGCGCTGCAGGATAAGAACGTCGAGCTGGAGAGGGCCAAGGTGGCGGCGGAGAAAGCCAACCTGGCGAAATCGGATTTTCTTTCCAGCATGAGCCATGAGCTGCGCACTCCACTCAGTGCCATCCTCGGTTTCGCACAGCTGATGGAGTCCGACTCTCCGCCGCCGAGGCCAACCCAGAAGGTGCACATTGACCAGATTCTTCATGCCGGGTGGTATCTACTGAAGCTGATCAACGAGATCCTGGACCTCGCGCAGATCGAGTCCGGAAAGTTGTCGCTGTCGCCGGAACCGATATCGTTGGCCGAAGTGATGGTCGAATGCCAGACCATGATCGACCCGCAGAGACAAAAGCGGGGCATCAAAATGACCTTTCCGCAGTTCGACACCCCTTGCTTTGTCAGTGCTGATCGAACCCGATTGAAGCAGGTTCTCATCAACCTTCTTTCCAACGCCATCAAATACAACCAACCGGAGGGAACGGTTGTCGTGGACTGCACCACCAGCTCCCCGGAACGCACTCGCATTAGCGTCAGAGACACTGGCGCGGGGTTGACTGCGGAAAAGTTGACGCAGCTTTTTCAGCCGTTCAACCGTCTGGGACAAGAGAGCAGCGCCGAAGAAGGCACCGGCATCGGCCTGGTAATGAGCAAGCGAGTTGTGGAACTCATGGGAGGTGTGATCGGCGTGGAAAGCACTGTCGGAGTGGGGAGTGTGTTTTGGTTCGAACTGAACACAGCTGCTATACCACGACTTGCAGTTAACAGTGCCAAACCTAAGGCAGCCGCCGATGTGCAAGTCCGGCACGGCGCGCCGCTGCGCACCCTGCTCTATGTAGAAGATAACCCGGCTAACCTGAAGCTGGTCGAACAACTCATCGCGCGCCGGCCTGATTTGCGCCTGCTGAGCGCGACGAATGGGAATCTTGGCATCGAGCTTGCGCGCCGTAACCAGCCGGAGGTGATCCTGATGGACATCAATCTGCCCGGGATGAACGGTCTGGAAGCCTTGAAAATCCTGAACGAAGACCCAGCAACGGCGCACATCCCCGTTATTGCTATCAGTGCAAATGCAATGCCACGCGACGTCGAGAAGGGCCTGCAGGCAGGATTCTTCTGGTACCTCACAAAACCGATCAAGGTCAAAGAGTTTACGGATGCGCTGAACGTTGGCTTGGAATTTGCCGAAAAGTCGCTCCGTCCGAGCATATGAATCAGGGCGAACGTCAAGGTCAGTTCATGCGATGTACTTCACGTCAGAATCCTGGTCGCGGATGATCTGAACTCTTATCGAGACCAGATCGTCCGTACGAGAGTTGAACAGACAACTGCTGAGAAGTCGCGCGGGTTCAATGGGTCGGTGAAGTTATTTCCACTCGATGGCGATGGCCTCGTAGGGAAAATCGCTCAGGTTTTCCGGCAAACGCTCAGACGCCGGGAACGAGAGGACTCGCCCGGCTCTGGCTTCGACGGGTTCTGTTCTTCCGTCTGGATAGTGGAAGACAAGATGAGCGACGGTGAGGTTTATCTGGATTTGAGAAGGATATTCCCGCATCACCGATTTTTCGTGGGGCTCATACCGGATGCGCAGCACTCGCACCTTCTCGTTCTCAAACTCCACCCTGTAATGTTCCGGGGCGACGCTGACGGGGTCTTGAGCTAACGGCTGGATTTTGGAAGTTGCGGACATAATGCCATCTCTCTAAAAGGGTTCAGCAACTACTGTCTCGGGAAGACTGCACGGCAACCCAATACTAGGATCTGTACGAGCCTGTCCTTGGCCAGGCAGTCACAGTAAATGGTGTTTCGGGGAGCCCGAGCGTTTCATTTAATTTTCACTCCCCTCCAGACGAGTCTTTAACCGGGTACATTGGGGTGTTAAGCCAACCCCCGATTATCCGGAACAGCCGACTTTTTGGCTTACCACGGCTTCACCAATGCGGTTGCCGCGCTCATCGGGAGTTGGGGCGAATTATTGTTCGAGGTATACTTCCAGCATCAGCTAACCCCAAAATCGAAACATAGGTGGACAACGAATGATGGCGCAGCCCCAAACCGCTCCAGCACATAGCGGCATACTCCAACTTTTGACGGGCGCCTATGTCGCGGGCGCTGTCTCCTGCCTCGCCCAACTGGGGATCCCGGACCTCGTCGAAGCTGCTCCCAAATCGGCTGCGGAGCTGGCGCTTGAGATTGGAGCTGACCCACAAGCGCTGTACCGTCTGATGCGTGCCACCGCCAGCGTGGGAGTGCTATTGGAGGGGCATGATGGCAAGTTTTCGCAAACTCCAATGTCGGCGATTCTGCGCAGCGATGCGACTCCCAGCCTGCGGGCCTTTGCGATCCTGGGAGGCAGAGAGTGGCACGGACGCGGGTGGTCGCACCTGGAATATTGCGTCCGAACCGGCAAGCAGGCGCTTGACCAGATTTATGGCGCGCCCATCTTCGAATATCTGAAGCAGAATCCAGTGGAAGCGCAGATCTTCAATGACGCCATGACCGCGCTATCTACGATCGATAGCCCGGCCGTAGCCGAGGCCTACAATTTTGACGGCATTCGTTCCATCGTGGATGTAGGCGGCGGGCACGGACTTCTGCTGGCAACCATCCTGAAAAGGAATACGCATTTGAAAGGCACGTTGTACGAGGTACCGCACGTTATTTCAGGAGCCGTGAATGGACCGCTCAAGCCGGTAATGGAACGCTGCACCCTGGCGTCCGGCGATATGTTTTCCACGGTTCCGGCGGGTGCCGATGCTTACATCATGAAACACATCATTCACGACTGGCCGGACGATCTGTGCCTCAAGATACTGAGAGCCTGCCGGAAAAGCGTGAACTCGGGCGGCAGACTCCTAGTGGTTGACAATGTAATTCAGCCGGGTAACGACTTCTCCCCGGGCAAGTTCCTCGATTTGCAAATGCTCCTTTTCCCCGGCGGATGCGAGCGCACCGAAAAGCAATTTCGTCAATTGTTTGCCGCTGCGGGTTGGCAATTAGGCCGGATCATCCCAACTACTGCGGCCGTTTCGATCGTCGAGGGAGTTCCAGCGTAGCGGCCAGCGACCCCTCGCACCTTTCCGCTTGTACGATTCGCCGGATTGCCGGACATGTCGAGTTACTGCGTTAGTCGGGAACCAGGCAGCCTAACATTCGTCGAGTGTGCGCGAATGGTTGAGACCGGGTATGTTTGAGCATGCGAAGTTCAGTGCGCTTTGCCGGGCTCCGCATTGACCCGTGTCTGGTCGGTGATCCAGTTGACTTCCCAGGTCTTTCCGCCGTCGTCGGAGAAGGACTGCTCGAAGTGGGGCGAATTCGAGGTCATGTTCGTCCACACAAATCGAATCAGCACGGTTTTTCCGTTGATCGTATCCTGCGCATAAAACTCACCGCGTCCTTTCTTGAATTTGCCGATCTGGGGCGGGTCCATGATGCCATTCCTGCTGTTGGCCCAATGGAGCCGCCACTCGTGGGATTGCGGATTGTAGGTGCGCAGGGTCAGACCTTCGATGTGGCCGGTTGGGCCGTCGGCCTCGAACTCGTCCACTTGGGCGCGGCCATCCCACAGCTTGATGCAGGTACCGGTGGCTTCAAATTCGGCCCACTCTGTGGAGCCGGTCAGGGGATTCACGAGCCGTTTCAAGTGAAATTTCCATGAACCAATGAGGGGGTCAAAATCGTGCTGGCCATCGCGCTCCGGCGCAACGGTTTGCATGCCAGATTTCGGTGCACCTGAATTCTGCCGTGCGAGTCCGTGAAGGGGCTGTAACAAAACAACCAAGCTGCCAACCAGGAGAAAACTCCGAATGTGTTTGAGCGCGTTCATCACTGCCTCCTTCCGTTCGTCTGTCCATCCTGCTTAGGCGGCTGCCTCATGAACGAAACCTTGCCTCCAGGGCAAGCAATCAGCAGGATTGCGATGCCCATCGCGCTTCACGAAGTTTCATGGATTTTGACGCCGGCTTACGAGAGAAGTGAGCCGGACGGATTGCGCCTGCTCGGAGACGGGCCCACCACACAAGATCAGCAAAGATTGACGCGGCAGTGTAACGGGCGTAGGTTTGGTTCGAATTCAGCTGTTTACCCCCTTGGACATGAACTTGCACAAGTAAACGTCAGAGGTATGCTCATGCGAACAGGACAGCTCCGATTCCCATTTCTGCCATTTAGTTTGGCGCTCTGCGCGGGAATTGCCTCGGTGGGAATTTCCTCCGGCAGCCTGCGCGCCACAACATCTACGGAACCCCGGCCGGATACCGCCAGTTTTCAGGAACAAGCAATCGGCGAGATGACGCCGGGAAGCGAATTCAAAGGAGCAGTGGCGGGTAAAGAGCATCTGGCCTGGGTCGAACACATGGGAGGCAAACGCACGGTCCGGCTGGACGGCAAGCAGCAAGGCGGCGCATACGACGACGTCCGGTACCCGAACTTCAATGCAGAAGCCTCTCATCTAGTGTTCTTCGGTAAGCGCAACGGGAAGTGGGTTTTCGTGCTGGATGGGCAGGAGCAGCCTGCTGAGTACAGCAAAATCGCCACGGTGGATTTCCAGCGGGACGGCGGTTCTTACGCCTTCTGCGCGTGCAACGATAAGAAATGCAGCCTGGTAGTAGACGGAAAGGAGGCGGGGGGCGCATATACGGATATCTCCAGCCCGGAATACAGCCGGGACGGAAAACATCTCGGATATTTCGGCAAGAAAGGGAAGAAATGGGTGTCCATCGTGGATGGCAAGGAGGAGGGCCCAGAACTTGACGAACTGTGGCATCCAGAATCGGGATTCAGCGGTGAGGGCAACCATTTCTATACTGCCGCGAGAATCAAGAACACCTGGCTGTACGTGATTGACGGGCAGCAGGGACAGGACTTCATGGTGCTTAGCCCAATCAACTTCTCCAAGGACGGAAAGCACTATGCCTATGGCGGCACTACGGTCAAAGGCGGAATCAAGAAGCAAAAAACATTGGGCACCATTGTGCTGGATGGAAAGCCGGTCGGGACATACGAGGGGAGAGGAATGACCGGCGCATGGATAGCCTTGGCCGGGAACACTGAAACCATTGTGGAGGGTGTCCGGGACCTTGTCCCTGACTTCCATGGCGTGTCCACGCCGGAGCTGGATTCACTGGGCAGGCTGGTTTATGCGGCGCGGCGGGACAAGGGCGACGTGGCCGTGTTCGTGGGCGCGAATGCCGGGCCTGGGTTCGAAGAAATCTTGAGCCCCATCGCATTTTCCGAGGATTCGCAGCACTTTGCCTACGTGGCAAAGGATGGCGACAATTTTGTGGAAGTTCGTGACAACGTCCCGGGCCGATCCTTCACTTCCTCACGCCACCATGCTTCCGATGTCCCGTGGATTTTTTTGAGCAGCGATACAAAGCATCTGGCCTACCAGACAGTAAGCGGCGGGAAACAGTACACGACAGGGGGAACGAGGCGGGCGCTTCGAAGCGTGGTGATCGACAACCGGGACGGCCCGGAGTACAACGCGCTGAACATCAGTCCGTTTGGATTTACCAAAGATGGGGATCATTATTTCTACCGCGTCCAGGGAGCCAAGGGAGATCAGGATTTGGTCAACGCGGATGGGCATGAAAGCCGGCTCTACGATTTGATCACTGGAGCCCGAATCGATGTGGAAGCCAAGACATTCAGCTTTGTGGCCCGCGACGGCTCGCGGTTTATGAGCGTAACTTTCGACTTCCACTGAGCAACCGGGGCGGTTCATTCCTAGCATGTAGTTTTCACGCGGCTTTCATCTGGCGATAACAAGCCCAGAGTATCCAACCGTAGCGCGAGTTTGACTCCGCATGTCTCCGGCCAAATACCGACGAGTATCGGTGTGTGCGCACCGGACGAGGCGGCGTCAAACCCAGCAATCACATTGAGGAGAACCTATGATCCGGAAGCATCTTCGATGGCTGACGGCGGGGGTCCTGGCCTGCAACCTGACCCTGATGACGCCGTTCAGCGCATTTGCGGGAAAGAATGGCAAGGATGGCGACGATTTCAAAAGCGACACACCGATCAAGCATCTGGTGGTGATCTTCCAGGAAAACGTTTCGTTCGACCATTACTTCGGCACCTATCCGCACGCCGAACCGAACCTCGATAAATCTGTCTATTTCCATGCCAAGTCCGGAACCCCGACGGTGAACGGGTTGAATATCGGGCTGTTGACCCACAATCCGAACTCCGTGCAGCCATTCCGGCTGGACCGCAGCCAGAACCACACCTGCGACATGAATCACGACTACACGCCAGAACAGCAAGCCGTGGATGCAGGCCTGATGGACAAGTTCGTTGAATTTGCCGGTACGGCATGCACCGATGCGAATGAAGTCAGCTTGGGCAAAGGCATCGTCATGGGCTACTACGACGGCAATGTCGTGACCGCGCTGTGGAACTACGCGCAGTTTTTCGCCATGAACGACAACTCCTATGGAACCGTGTTCGGACCGTCCACTCCCGGCGCGCTGAACCTGATTTCCGGGCAGACTTGGGGGGTTGATCCCGCGGCGCAAATCAACACCGGCGGGGATGTGGTGGCCGACAGCGTGATTGGCGATCCGGATCCGTTCTACGATGACTGCAGCGGTTCGGAACAGGTCGGCATGCTGAGCACCAACAAGAACGTGGGTGATTTGCTGACTGCCAAGGGCATCACCTGGGGATGGTTCCAGGGAGGATTTAAACCCACTGGCACGGATCCCATCACGGGCAAAGTGCTGTGCAAAGCAACCACCACGCGCCTCGATGGGACCGTCGTCGCTGCGTACAGCCCGCACCACGAACCGTTCCAGTATTACAAGTCCACCTCGAATCAAAAGCACCTGCCGCCAACGTCGGTGTCCATGATCGGATTCACCGACCAGGCCAATCACCAGTATGACTTGAGCGACTTCTGGAATGCGGCGTTCAGCGGGAATCTTCCGGCGGTCAGCTTCTTGAAGGCCAACCGCGCGCAGGACGGCCACGCCAACAATTCGACGCCGCTCGATGAGCAGGTGTTCCTCGTGGATACGATCAACAAGCTGCAGTCGCTCTCGGAGTGGAAAGAAACCGTCGTGGTAATCGCCTGGGACGATTCGGACGGATGGTACGACCACCAGATGGGCCCCATCGTCAACCAGTCGGCCACGACAGCGGATGCCCTTTCCGGTCCCGGAATGTGCGGGACGGGGACGAATGCGCTGGGCGGTTTCCAGGCGCGTTGCGGCTACGGTCCAAGGCTGCCATTGCAAGTCGTGTCGCCCTGGGCCAAGAAGAATTTCGTGGACGGCACGCTGACGGACCAGAGCTCGATTCTGCGGTTCATCGAAGACAATTGGGATCTGGGCCGCATCGGTGACGGTTCATTTGACACCATCGCCGGACCGATCAACAACATGTTCGATTTCAACCACCGGCGGCATGACAAGGTGTTTCTGGACACGCTGACCGGACAAGTGGTCGCCACCGAATCGGAGTAAGAGAGAAAGAGCTCCGCAACTCACACCACCACGTAACGCCCCCTGGCTCGTCCCGGCCCCCGTCGGGACGAGCCAGCCCCGTTTTTGGGCTCACCTGCGGCTCAATACGCAGTACCCTAGTCAGCTGCAGCCTTCGTAGAAAGCACACAGGCAAGAGTGCCTGTGCCACCCAAACACATTTCATGGAGCAAGTGTGACAAAGAAACCGCGGAGCGTGGATCTGACGCAAGTCACCGAGTGGGACGACGGCAAGATGCGCCGCAAGGATGACTACCTGGCGGCCGAGGAGCCGCTGGAGATTCGCGTGGGCGAACACCCGTTGAGCGTGACCATGCGCACGCCCGGACATGACTTGGAGCTGGCGGCGGGATTTTTGTTCACCGAGGGGCTGGTCCAGCGGGCCGAGCAGATCCTGCGCCTCGCGAGCCTGACACCGGTGAACACTCCAGACCGCGGAAATGTGGTGGAGGCGGAATTGTCGCCGGAAGCGGCGCCGGATTTTGAAAAGATGCGGCGGCACTTTTTTGCCGCATCGAGTTGCGGGATCTGCGGCAAGGCTTCGATTGACGCGGTGCGTTCGCGGCTGCTGCGCCCGCCGAACGCGGACTTCCGCCTGTCCGCGGAGCTGCTGGTGCGATTGCCGGACGCGCTGCGGTCGTCGCAGGACGTGTTTGAGCGCACCGGCGGGCTGCATGCGGCGGCGCTGTTCGATGCCGGCGGCAAACTGCTGGCGCTGCGAGAAGACATCGGGCGGCACAACGCGGTGGACAAAGTGATTGGCTGGGCGCTGCGCGAAGGGCGGCTGCCGCTCAGCGATTGCGTGCTGCTGGTCAGCGGGCGCGGAGGATTCGAAATCGTGCAGAAGGCCATCGTGGCGGGCGTGCCGGTGGTGGCGTCGGTGTCGGCACCGTCGAGCCTGGCGGTGCAATTGGCGCGCGAGCTGCGGCTGACGCTAGTGGGATTTTTGCGTGGGCGGCGGTTCGTGATTTACGCCGGGGATGAGCGGGTGGTGGAAAGCAAGCCGGCGCGGAAGTAGAGTGAAAAGGACGGAGAGTTAGAACCCGCAGGCCTTAAAGATCGAAGCGTGCGGGATCTGCCAGCTCAAAATTCCAACAAGAAAAGTCTACAGGTGATCCGCCGAGAACGTCCGGCGAAAGCGAATCATGCTTTGCGCACGTAGAGGACGTACACAGGTTCCCAGAAATTGGCATCGAGCGCGCGGTTGAGGTCGGGTTCACCGGCGAGCTGGGATTGGCCATCTTTGATGGCCTGAATGCCCACGGCGCGAGCGATGGAACGACCAAGGGTGCGTGCCTCTGAAATGGGCGGGAGCAGGCTGGCGTTCTTGTCGTGCTGCGTGGGGAGATGGCGGATCAATTCCTGGGCCGCGGTTTTGATCATGGAGTCGGTGACGCGGTGGGCGCGGGAAGCGACGATGCCCAGAGCCAGGCCGGGAAAAATGTAGGAATTGTTGGTCTGCGCGACGCGGATTTCTTTTCCACCAAAATTGACGGGCGGGTAGGGACTGCCGGCGCCGATCAAGGCGCGGCCATCGGTCCAATTCATGATGTCCTGCGGAGCGGCCTCGCTGCGTGAGGTGGGATTGGAGAGGGGAAAGATGATGGGCCGGGAGTTGTGGCGGGCCATTTCGCGGACGACCTCTTCGGTGAAAGCACCGACCTGGCCGGAAACTCCGATGAGCACGGATGGCTTGGCGTTGCGGACTAGGTCGAGCAGGCTGATTTCTCCGCTCCCTTGGCGCCACGAGCGCACTTCCTCTTCTTTGCGCGCATAGGGCGCCTGCTCCGGGCGGACATCTTTTCCAAGTTCAGTAATCAGGCCGTAGCGATCGACGGCGAAGAACTGCCGGCGCGCAGCTTCCGCGGAAATCCCTTTGTCCTGGATGAACTGCGCCAAGAGCGTGGTGATGCCCAGGCCGGCGCTGCCGAATCCGAAGACGGCGATCTTCTGCTGCTCGAGCGGCACACCGGTGACATTGATAGCAGAGATGAGCGTGGCCGCGGCGATGGCGGCGGTCCCTTGAATATCGTCGTTGAAGGTGCAGAGCTCATCGCGGTAGCGCGCCAGCAGCCGCGCGGCGTTGGCGCCGGCAAAATCCTCCCATTGCAGAAGGACGTGTGGCCAGCGCTGCTTGACGGCCTGGACGAAGGCGTCAACGAAGGCGTCGTAATCAGTGCCGCGAACGCGCGGGCGGCTCCAACCGATATAGATGGGATTCCGGAGGAGGTCGGCATTGTCCGTGCCGACATCGAGCAGGATGGGAAGGCAGTGCTCCGGCTGGATGCCGCCGAGTGCCGTATAGAGCGCCATTTTGCCGATGGGAATTCCCATGCCGCCCGCGCCCTGGTCGCCGAGGCCGAGGATGCGCTCGCCGTCACTGACCACGATGCACCGCACGTTGTCGTAGCGGGGATGGCCGAGAATTTTCGTGATGCGGTCTTTGTTCGGGTAGCTCAAGAACAAGCCGCGCGGCCTTCTCCAGATTTCACTGAAACGCTGGCAGCCCTCGCCGACCGTGGGAGTGTAAACCAGCGGGAGCATCTGTTCGATGTTGCGGACGATGAGAGCGTAGAAGAGGGTCTCGTTGATGTCCTGAAGGTCGCGCAGAAAGCTGTATTTGGTGAAGGGGTTGGGTTCCTGCTCGAGCGCGCTCATGCGCCGCGCCACCTGTTCATCGAGGTTGCCCACGTGCGGCGGGAGCAAACCGTGGAGCGAAAAAACATCGCGCTCGTGATCGGTAAATGCCGTGCCTTTGTTCAGGCGCGGAGAATTGATGAGGCCAAATCCTGAGAGAGAAACCTGCAGGGGTTGCGGTTTTGCTTTGGGATGAGTTTGTTCGTCCATGTTCACATTTCCTAAACCGATGCCGACGGGAAAAACATAGCACGGTGAGGGCCGAGTCGTGACCGAGTTTAATGAAGATGAATGCGGAGCACGTTTGGTGCATTCCCCATTTGGAACGGGGGAGCGGTCTTGGCGCGGGACAGCCAGATTTACCGCTTAAGTTTCGTCGTGTGGCGGAGCGTCGGGTGCATCGGGAGTAGGCAGGGTGAAGCTGCTTCCATTGGCATTGCCATTGGAATGCGCGTTGCCGTTGCCATTGCTGTGGCCGTTGCCATTGCCATTCTTGTGCGGCGGCTTGGCGGCTAGCGGCTGGAAGGCGAGCTCGAAATCGCGAGTGGCCACTTGCGGCGAGGCGGAGATGATTCTGGGCGGGATATTTTGAACCAGGCGCTCGGCAGTCTGCGTGAGATGCTTGAACGGGTAGGCCTTTGGCGCGCTGCGTTCCAGGACGTCGAGGACACGGGACTGGAGAACAGAGAAAACTTCCTGCGCGTCGGGTGAGCCGTCCACCGTATCGAAGCTGAATTCGCTGCTGAGGCGGTCGAATTCGTCGAGCAGGGCGTGCTGGTAGCTGCAGAAGCTTTCATACATGTCGTGGGCCGGATTCAGGTCCATGCCGGATTCCCAGTAATCGAAGCCGCGGGAGAAAACAACCCGGGGAATGAGCTGGTCGAGACCCAGGCGCAGATAGAAAACAGCGTCGGGTTTAAGCGCCACGCTGTAGATGCTGCGAATCCACGCGGGATCGACGCCGCGCACAATAGCGCGGGCCATCAGCGAATAAATGTAGCGGTCGGTGAGGACCACAAAGCCGGCGCGCAGAGCGGGAGCGATTTCGTTTTCCAGGCGGTCGATGAAATCGGTGGCGTAAAAAAGAGACTGCGTGACGCGCCCTAGGTTGTTCCCTTCCTTGGCGCGGCGGATGCCTTCACCGGCAAGCGGTGAGCGAGTCATGCCGGTATCGAGTACGGCGTGTCCCTGCTCTTCCAGCCAGGATTTCAGCAGGCTGATTTGCGTGGAGCGGCCGGCGCCATCTGTGCCTTCGATGACGATGAGCCGGCCGGCCAGACCGGAGAGGTTCATTCCCGGCAAAAGTTTTCCGTACGTTTCTCTCATGGACGAATCCTCAGTTGTTTCGCCTTATCCAAGTGTGATTTCGCGATTCTGCGAACCTGCGATTGCTGCTCTTCGACGGGCAGCGTGGCGTCAATGACGGTGAGTCCGAATTCGGGGACCATGCGCTCGTATTCGTCGAGAATGCGGCGCTGAAACATGCGGAAGCTTTCCACCGGGTCGTCGCTCAAGCCCAGGTCCATCCCGGCCTCGTAGAATTTCAGGGAATCACGCGACGAGGTGATGCGCTCGATGGCCGTGTCGAGCGGCACGCGAAAATAAAATGCGACCGCAGGCTTGACGGCAAAGTGGTACAGCTCGCGAACCCACTTGCGGTCCATGCCGCGGGCCACGTCGCGCGCGAAGGCGGTGTAGGCGTAGCGGTCGCACAGGACCACGGCGCCGGCTTTGAGCAGCGGGAGAATGCTGCGCTCGGTGCGGTCGGCAAAATCGGTGGCGTGAATTAGCGAGAATGTCGCGGGTGTGAGCATCTTTTTCTTTTTCCCCAGCTTGGTGGTGTCTTTCACCAGGGGCGAGGAGTTCCACTCACTGAAAACCACGCCGTAGCCTTTCGATTCCAGCCACTTGTGAAGCAGGCTGAGTTGCGTGGATTTGCCGGAGCCGTCTATGCCCTCGACGATGAACAGGCGGCCGGGATAATTGCTGCCGGATGAATGCGCGCGCGCAGGCCCCGCGGGCTGAACCGGGTACAGCACTTCGAATGGACCGATGCGGACGTGAGAACTGATATCCATGCCAGTAGGTCGTGCCGGCCGGTTTTGAGAGCTGCGACGGCGGCGCGGGCTCCTTCGGTTTTTAGTGTGATCGGCCAGCCTCTGAGCGGCGGCGAACCGCAACTAAAATCCGATAGTTACGGGGAAATTGCAGCAGGGATTCAGGAGGGGTGTGGCGAAGTAGTGCCGGGATAGTCCTAGTACCACACAGCAAAGGGTGCCAATAACCCGAGCGAAAAAAGTGAGGCGGGACTCGTAATGAGTCCCGCCCCCGGGGAACGAATGACGCGTGGTGAGCTAGTTCACTTGCAATAAACGGCTGGTACGGTGATGTCCGTCGTTGCCGGGAAGTCGTACCATCCGTTTTGCGCGGATGATGGCACCTCGTCGGCGAACCAGGGGAGCAGCACCAGATCTTGCAAGTGATAGGGGAAGCCATTCAGCGGGACAACCACAGTTGGGAAATCGTCGAAGGTCGGGCCATTCCCTTCGGGATCCCCGACTTCCAGAAGGTTATTCCCCGAGCAAACCGTTCGTGGATCGCCGGGAGGCGGATACATCCACGTGGGAACAACGTTGTTTACGAATGGATCGTTGAAGAATTCTCCCGTTTCGTGGTTGATGGTGCTGATGTCGGCGACGATGGGATCAACCAGAGCCGGGTCGAGCCAACTGGTGAAGATGTAGGCTTGGAATCGCTCGTGTCCGTCATCGTCGGTGACGGTGATGGCGTTGTGAAAACCGAGCGCCTCGTTGGTAACCCCGTCTGTGATGAAGACCGGGACTTCGTCGGGCTCGATGCCGCTGACCTGGATGATGGTGCGAAGTTCAGCATCCACGAAATCGAAGAGCGCGTCGCCAAAGAAGGCATTGGGACCCACTTGGACGAGACCGAAGGCGCCGACGGTTTGCGGGGTGACCAGGATGTCAACGGCATGCATGAGCCTGGGGGGCGCGAATTTTACGCTCCATTTTCTTTGCGGGTCCATCTTGTTGAAGAAGGTCGCGCGTTGCTCCATCTCGTTGAATTGGCCGATGCCGTTGGCGAAGCTGGCGTCCTGGTAGATCGGCGAAGCCAGAATGTTGTTGACCGCAGGCGTGGGATCGAAGTCCACGTTGACGTCACCATTGGGGCCGAAGCCAACGAAATGAAAGCGCAAAGGCACGACGACGGAGCGGACTTCCGTCTTTCGGCCCGACTTTGGCGGATGACCTATCATCGTGAAAGGGAAAGTGACGCCTCCCACTGTAAACGAGGAGGAAAAATGGACCAGCGAGCCGAAATGGCCTTCATCTTCTTCCTTGTTCGTCTTCCCCTTGGAAATGCCGGCGCCCTTTCTATGTCCCATGGCTTTGAAGTGATTGTTGAGCGCTCCGCGATCCATCTGCACGATCGCTCCGCGAGAATTGGATTGCGCAAACGTGCAGGACGTAATGGCAAAAACCGCAACCAAACCGAAAAAGCAGACACAAATCAGCCGCGTCAAATTCAACCTCATTGAATCCTCCTAGAAGGAAAGCTGGAACCGCCCCTTTTCCAGAATAGAGTTGGCAAGAGGTTATTGCTCTCGAATGTAAATGTCAATCAGAAGTCGTCTGAACAGAACTGAATTCTCGGCTGCAGGAACGTACAGTACGTCCGGTACCGGCAGAACCGGTGCTACGCTGATTGATTTTACTTTGTGGCGGACCGGGCGTTTGTGGGGGCCGTCGAGTTGCGGGATTCGCGGATCATTTCGCGGAAGGCGGCGAAGAGGGATTCGTCCCACCACTCCAGTTTGGCTTCATCCGCCATGATCTGGAGAGCTTCCTCGGAAGGAACGGCGGTGCGATAAGGGCGATCGGTGGTCAGCGCATCGTAGACATCCGCAAGCTGAAGGATGCGTGCAGTCAGGGGAATTTGCTCGCCGCGCAGGCCGTCGGGGTAGCCGGAACCGTTGCGCTTCTCGTGATGGTGGCGAATGATGGGCAGCACCAGGCGGAAGGATTTGAGCCGGGAACAGATGCGTTCGCCGACTTCGGAGTGGCGGCGCATGACGTTCATTTCGTCTTCGGTGAGCGGGCCGGGTTTCAGCAGGATGGAATCCGGAACCACCACTTTGCCGATATCGTGGACGATGCCGGCCCAGCGCAGGGCTTTGATTTCTTCCTCGGGAATGCCCAGCCGCGCGCCCAGACGTGTGGACATTTCCGCCAGGCGCTCG
>Ga0210408_10001179_pt1 | contig 28239 bp, 21 predicted proteins | sample IncBWH4MmetaG_FD_155471 | JGI IMG/M metagenome (GOLD analysis project Ga0210408, IMG submission 155471) | Forest soil microbial communities from Barre Woods Harvard Forest LTER site, Petersham, Massachusetts, United States - Inc-BW-H-4-M | ecosystem: Environmental > Terrestrial > Soil >...
CTGCACGGTGCTGTCAGCCGAACTGGCAGCGAACTGGCTGGTGCGCTATGCCGACGGCCAACTCGCGCAACAGCCTTCCGAGCGCGAGATGCGCGAGAACATCGCGATGATGCTGCACTTCAAGCGAGTGGAACGGCCGGCGGCCGGCGTCTATGGCGGGCTCTGCGTCGCGCCCTATCACTACCGGCATTTCGACGAGCTGTTGGCGGACATCGGAACGAAGCACCGCCGCCGGAACCCGCTTGCGGAACGCTTCACGCCGCCGGACGCCGACGCCTATGCCCGCTTTCTCGCCTCGGCACCTGACTATCAGCTAGCGAGCTGATCCTCGCTCGCGCTACGATCGCCCGCGCTACGCCAACGATCGTCCTGGCGGAATGGGTGGGAGAAACGTCGTGAGAGCCTTGAAACCGGACCTTCGCGCGCTGGCGCTCGCCATCGCCGCCACCCTATTGCTCGCCTCTGCGGCCGGCGCAACCGAGATCCGGGTGATGATTTCAGGCGGACTGACGCCAGCCTTCAACGCGCTGATTCCGGAATATGAACGACAGACCGGCAACAAACTGCTGGTCGCCTACGGACCCTCGATGGGGACGACCGTGAATGCGATCCCCGTCCGGCTCGAGCGCGGCGAGCCCGCGGACGTCCTGATCATGGTCGGCTATGCGCTCGGCGATCTCATCAAGAACGGCAAGGTCGTGGCCGACAGCCGCGTCGATCTGGTCAAGTCACCGATCGGCGTCGCGGTGAAGGCCGGCGCGACCAGGCCCGACATCTCCTCGGCGGATGCGCTCAAGCGCGCGCTGCTGGCCGCCAAAACCATCGCCTATTCCGACAGTGCCAGCGGCGTCTACATCGCGACCGAGATGTTCAAGAAGCTCGGCATCGAGGAGGAGATGAAGGCCAAGGCGCGGATGATTCCGGCGACCCCGGTCGGCGAAATCGTCGCCAAGGGCGAAGCCGAAATCGGCTTCCAGCAGATCAGCGAGCTGAAACCCGTCGCCGGCATCGACATTGTCGGTCCGGTGCCCGACGACCTGCAGAAGATCACGGTTTACTCGGCCGGCATCGCGATTGTCTCCAAAGAACCGGTGGCCGGCAAGACGCTGATCAAGTTCCTCGGGTCAGCCGCCGCACACGATACGATCGTCAACAGCGGACTGGACCCGATCCCCGCAACCGTGACCCACTAGCAATGAGTCGCGTCAGCGATACGGGTCCTGGCGGATCGACGGCGCGGTCTGCCGGACGATCCGCAGCGTGATCGGCGAGCCGTCGGACTCGAACTGCAATTCGTAGGCCTTGCCGCTCCTGTCGCGCGCGGAGCAGGAGATGCTGGAGACTTGTCTGGCCGCGAAATTGCCGACCTGCCGGCAGACGCCGGCCGACAGTTCGACCATTGGCACCGGCAGACCGTCGGCTTTAGGCCGGTCCTTGGAGGACAGCAGCATGCGGTCGACGCGCAGCTCGTAGAGGTTCTCCCGCGTGCGATGGCCGTTCGCGCCCGAGAACGAGACGACGTGGGTGTTGTCCATCGGGTCCTGGAGCGCCACGGTGAAGAGCGCGCGGCCTTTCTCGCTGTGGAAATAGCCGACGGCGCGGCAGGCGAAATCCTGCCCCGCGATCTTGAGCGTGCTGCAATTGCCCGACATCAAGGCATAGAGATCGATGTCCGGTTTGACTTGTTCGATCTCGGTCGTTGCCGGTGTTGCACCGATCACCTGGGCCAAAGCCGGTGTCGCGACGAAAACACAGGCAACGGCAAGAGCGAGCCGGCGGCGGCGTTTGGTCATGCCTGATCTTAGCGATCTCAAAATAGAATAGGTCCCCAGCATCGAAGCTCGACGCCCGCCCGCGCACTCATGGTGGAGATTCGGGCGAAACGACGGCATGGCGCCTTATTCTGTCCGGATTGGCGCATCCTTCAAGCCATTATTGTCGTAGGCCTTGCGCAGGGTTCCGTCGGCCAGCGCCCCCGTCATGAATTTGCTCACGAAAGCCAGGGCTTGCGGGTGATTGAGCGGAACCGCGACCGCGGTGACGGTCTTTTTGAAGGTTTCGTCGAGCACCCGCGTGCCGGGGATCTTTTTGGCCAGCGCGTTGAGCTGGTCGCGCGACAGCGCGAACGCATCGACCTCGCCGGCCTTCAACAGACTGAAGATCTGGTCATAGGTCTGGTAGCCGGTGACCTTCGCGCTTTTCAGATGCGCGACGGCGCCGCGCATCGTGGTCGTGTTGTTGACCGCGGCGACCTTGACGCCCGGCTGGTCGAGCGTCGCGAAATTTGTGATCGGCGAGCCAGCCTTGACGATGTAGGTGGCGTCCGCGACCTCGTAGGTAGGGCCGAAGGACATTTTGGTTTCGCGCTCGGGATCTTTCGGCAGGAAGGTGACGTCCCAGGTCCCCTTGGCCGCGGCGTCGGTGATCTCTCCGGAGTTCTGGTGCACGACATATTCAACGCCCACGCCGAGCCGCAACGCCATCGCCTTGCCGAGCTCGACGGGGACACCCGCATAGCCGCCATTTTCTGACTTCGTCGACCAGTACGCGCCGCCGGCCGCGCTGATCGCGATTGCGACCCGCAGCCTGCCGGTCGGCGCGATCTCGTCCTCTAGACTACCCGCCCTCGCCGTTCCCATGATCGCGACCGCAGCGGCGAGCGCAGAAGCCGCGATCGGCGGCAAAAACTGCTTCAGCATCGAAATTCTCCCGTCGGCCCTGTCGCCGGACCTTACGGACTATTCTTGACCGATCGAGAGCGGCGTTCAAACGCAAATCGCGCGATGCTGCTCCGACAAAATGGCCGCGACGCCAGTTGCGCCGCGGCCAGTTCGCCTTGGGGACGCGGTGTCAGTAGCAGCGGCGGACATACACGCCGTTCACCAGTACGCTCTTGCAGACCTTCACCGGCGGCGGCACCACCGGGCGGCGGACGACAGCCGCGCCATTGGGTCCGGCGCAGCCCGCGCGGTAGACGCCGCGGGCGCACACCACCGCACCGGCCTCGGTCGTGGTGAGGGCCATCGTTCCGACAAAAGCCGCCATGACCGACGCGGCCAACAGAAATGCACGCATTGCTTTGCTCCTATGCTTCGTCCTGCCGGGATTGGCAGGCAAAGTTTCGCTGAAAATGCCTTCAACTATTCCGATCTGTAACTTTCATATCGCAACTACAGAGTGCATCGTGCGGGACGAAGGCCTCCCTGCGACGGATCGCAAACCTCGCGAGACGTCCTATCGCGCGGCGAACGGGGCCAAAACGTCCTTGCAGGCCGGCGACAGCGAAGCCGCGTTGGCGCCCAGGCATCGCGCGATACGACCGCCGCCGGGCTCGACACCCGCACATAGCGAACGCACATCGCCGCCGCAGGCCGAACGGAGCACAAACAGCTCTTCGCGCGGGCGCATCGGACGCAGCACCAGCGCAGGCGCCGCGCCGGGCGCGGCCGCCGTCGCCGCGCCACCGGCACCGACCGCACCGACCGCCTTGCCACAGGCGGCCGAGACCTTCGCCTTGTTCTTCTCCAGGCATTGCAGCGCCGCGGCGCCACCGGTCGGCACGCCGGCGCACACCTTCGGATAGTCGGAGCGGCACGCGCTGCGGATCGCCGACACCTGCGCATCGCTGGGCTTGCCGGCCGGCGCCGCAGCTGTCTCGGCCGCGGGCTTGTCGGCAGCGGCCGCCGGCGCCGCGTCCGGCTTCGCCTCCGCGGCCGGCTCGACCGCGTGGACCGCGCTCTGACAGGCCGACGACAGGCTCGACATGTTCTTTTGCAGACACTGCAGCGAGGCGGCGCCGCCCGGCGGCACGCTGGCGCAATGGGCTTGATAGTCGGCGCGGCAGGCCGATCTGATGGCATCGCGCTGCGCGTCCGTCGGCTGCTGCGATAAAGCAGGCGAAGCAGCCATCAATACGATCGTCGTCGTCAACAATTTCAGGCTCGAGGTTGTATATCGCATTTTGAAAATCCCAGTTTCGCTATCGTTGGCACAGATGAAAGCTGATCCGTTCGCGGTGATTGACGAACGGCATATGATCGATCGGGCAAAGCGCTGGTATCCCCATTTTATGGTATGGTCGTCTCGGTTGCCACCGAGGATACGTACGACCTCGCCGGTATCCGGTTCGAACCTGCGCAGCCGTCGCGACGCGCTTTCCGCGCAGGTCCGAACGTCAGGAAACTCCGGCAAGTTCCGGTTTTGAGTAGCGGTTTTGGATTTGAGGTTTGCATCAGGAAGCGCGGAAATCCCGCGGATCATCTCAAATTCGCCGCGTCGGATTGTCGCTTGCAATGACGATTGAAATGGGGCCCGCCATGAAGCTCACCTGCTCTTCCAACCAACGCGATGGCGGACGGACGCTTCGCATCATCAGCGCCACCGCTGCGCTCGCGGCCATCGTTCTGCTCGCCGGCTGCGAGCAGAACAGCTACATTGCGCCGCCGCCGCCGAAGGTCGATGTCGCCATTCCCGTGCAGCGCGCGGTCACGCGCTATCTGGAAGCAACCGGCAACACCGCGCCGATCAAGTCGGTCGATCTGGTTGCACGCGTGCAGGGGTTTCTGGAATCGATCGACTACAAGGACGGCGACTTCGTCAAGGAAGGCGCGACGCTGTTCACGATCGAGCCGGAAACCTACAAGCTGAAGCTCGAACAGGCGAAGGCGGCGGAGGTCGGCGCGCAGGCCACGGTCAAGCAGGCCGAGGCCGATTTCAAGCGCCAGAGCGACCTGGTCGCCCGCCAGGCGGTCTCGCAAGCGACCCTCGACACCTCGACCTCCACCCGCGACAACGCGCAGGCCGGCCTTCAGCAGGCCCAGGTCAACACCAGGATCGCCGAGATCAACTACGGCTATACCAAGGTGGCTGCGCCGTTCGACGGCGTGGTCAGCGCGCATCTGGTCTCGGTCGGCGAACTCGTCGGCGCGGCATCGCCGACCCAGCTTGCCACCATTGTCGCGCTCGATCCGATCTATGTGAACTTCAACGTCAACGAACAGGATGTGTTGAGGGTTCGCGCGGAAGCCAGGCGCCGCGGATTGACGTCGGCCGATCTGAAGCAGTTTCCGATCGAGATCGGCCTGCAGACCGAAGACGGCTATCCGCATGTTGGCAACCTTGACTACGCTTCGCCGACACTCAATCAGTCGACTGGAACGCTCGCCGTGCGCGGCATCGTCTCCAACCCGAACCGGGTGCTGCTGCCCGGATTTTTCGTGCGCGTTCGCGTCCCCGTCGATCAGCAGAAGGATGCTCTTCTCATTCCCGACACTGCGATCGGCAGCGACCAGAGCGGCCGCTACGTGCTCGTCGTGAACGGCGACAATGTCGTCGAGCAGCGCAAGGTGCAGACCGGCGCGCTCGATGCCGGATTGCGCGTGATCGAGAATGGATTGAAGGCGGACGACCGCGTCGTCATCGCCGGGCTTTTGCGTGTGATCCCCGGACAGAAGGTCGATCCGCAGTTGCAGAAGCTCGCGCCGTCCTCCGAGGCCGCGAAGTAGGAGAGCGTCATGATCTCCAAATTCTTCATCGAGCGCCCGGTCCTCTCCAACGTCATCGCCATCCTGATGATGCTGATCGGCGGCGTCGCGCTGTTCGAGCTCGCCGTGGCGCAATATCCCGACGTGGTGCCCCCGACCGTGCAGGTCACCACGCGCTATCCCGGCGCCAGCGCCAAAACCGTGATCGACACGGTCGCGCTGCCGATCGAGCAGCAGGTCAACGGCGTCGAGGACATGCTGTACATGCAGTCCTACAGCGGCTCCGATGGCAGCTACTCGCTCACCGTGACGTTCAAGATCGGCACCGACCTCAACTTCGCGCAGGTGCTGGTGCAGAACCGCGTCTCCTCCGCATTGGCGCAGCTGCCGCAGACCGTGCAGAACCAGGGCGTCACCGTTCAGAAGAAATCGACGTCGATCCTGCTGTTCGTCACGCTGATCTCGCCCGACGCCAGATATGACAGCCTGTTCCTGAGCAACTACGCGACCATCAATCTCAAGGACGAACTGGCGCGCCTGCCGGGCGTCGGCAATGTCACGGTGTTCGGCGCCGGCCAGTATTCGATGCGGATCTGGCTCGACCCGAACAAGCTGCAGGTGCGCAACCTGGTGCCGCAGGACGTCATCCAGTCGATCCAGCAGCAGAGCCAGCAGGTCTCCGCCGGCCAGGTCGGCAGCCCGCCGACGCCGCCGGGACAGGCCTTTCAATATACGCTCAATGTCAACGGCCGGCTCGATGACACCACGCAGTTCGAGGACATCATCGTCAAGACCGGCAACAATGGCGACGTCACGCGGGTGCGCGACGTCGGCTCCGTCGAGCTCGGCGCCCAGACCTACAGCCAGACCTTCTCGCTCAACAATCAGCCCGCGGCCGGCATCGGCGTGTTCCAGTCGCCCGGCGCCAACGCGCTCCAGGTCGAGCAGGCCGTCGAGAAGAAGATGACCGAGCTCGCAAAGGCGTTCCCGCAAGGCATCAAATACGACACGCCGTTCGACACCACGAAATTCGTCAACGCTTCCATCCATGAGGTCTACAAGACCCTGTTTGAAGCGGGCCTGCTGGTGCTCGTGGTGATCCTGGTGTTTTTGCAGGACTGGCGCGCGATGCTGGTGCCGACCACGACCGTGCCGGTCACCATCATCGGCGCGTTCGCGGCGATGGCGGCGCTCGGCTTCACCATCAACCTGTCGACCCTGTTCGCGATCGTGCTCTCGATCGGCATCGTGGTCGATGACGCCATCGTTGTGGTCGAGGGCGCCGCCCACAACATCGAGCAGGGCATGAACGGCCACGACGCCGCGATCAGGGCGATGGACCAGCTGTTCGGCCCGATCATCGGCATCACGCTGGTATTGATCTCGGTGTTTCTGCCGGCGGCGTTCCTGCCCGGGCTGACGGGGCGCATGTATGCGCAATTCGCGCTCGTCATCGCCGCGACCGCGCTGCTCAGCGCGATCAACGCCGCGACGCTGAAGCCGACGCAATGTGCGCTCTGGCTGCGCCCGCCGGTGCCTCTGGAGCAACGCAACTGGTTCTATCGCGGCTTCAACGCGGTCTATGGCCGGCTCGAGCGCGGCTACGGCCGGCTGATCGGCCACCTGGTCGCGCATAGCGGCATCTCCGTCATCGTAGCGCTGATCCTGATCGCGATCGGCTTCTACGGCCTGTCCCGCGTGCCCACCGGTTTTCTGCCGATCGAGGATCAGGGCTACCTGATCGCCGCGGTGCAGTTGCCGGACGGCGCCTCGCTCGACCGTACCCAGCAGGTGCTCGACAAGGTCAGTCAGTTGGCGCGCCAGACGCCGGGCGTCGAGCAGGTCGTCACCATCGGCGGCATCTCGGCGCTGGACAACAGCGCGAGCCTCGCCAATGCCGGTGTCGGCTACATCATCCTGAAGGACTGGGACTCGCGCGGCAAGGGCGAGGACCTGCGCTCGCTGGTCTACGGGATGAACGACAGGATGGCGGCGATCGAGGAGGCACGGATCGTGGTGCTGCCGCCGCCGCCGATCCAGGGCATCGGCAACGCGGCCGGCTTTTCGATGCAGGTCGAATTGCGCGGCGGCAACACCGATTTCGCGCGGCTGCAGGCCGTCACTGCCGCGATCGTCGCCAATGCGCAGTCGCAAAGCGCGCTGCAGCGCGTGCAGTCGCCGTTCCGCGCCACTGTGCCGCAATTCGACGTCGAGATCGACCGCATCAAGACCCAGACGCTGCACGTGACGACGGACGCGGTGTTCTCGGCGCTGTCGACCTATCTCGGCTCGTCCTATGTCAACCAGTTCAACAAGTTCGGCCGTGTCTTCCAGGTCTACACCCAGGCCGATTCGCAGTTCCGCCTGACGGAGCGCGACATCGCCAACATGCAGGTGCGCAACCAGAACGGCGACATGATCCCGATCGGCACGGTGGCGAAGATCACGCCGTCGGTCGGCCCGTCGCTGATCAGCCTGTACAATCTCTATCCATCGTCGACCATCATCGGCCTGCCGGCGCAGGGCTTCTCGTCCGGCCAGTCGCTGAAGCTGATGGAGGAGATCGCCGACAAGACGCTGCCGCCCGGCGCCGGCTATGACTGGACGGCGATGTCGTACCAGGAAAAAATCGTCAGCAACCAGATCTACTACGTCTTTGGCCTCGCCATGCTGCTGGTCTATCTGGTGCTCGCCGGCCAGTATGAGAGCTGGTTCGCGCCGGTCTCGGTGCTTCTCGCCGTGCCGCTGTCGCTGCTCGGGCCGATGGCGGTGCTGACGGGCCTGCGGATCGAGAACAATCTCTACACCCAGATCGGCATCATCCTCCTGATCGCGCTGTCGGCCAAGAACGCGATCCTGATCGTCGAGGTCGCGCTCGAACTGCACGTCCGCGACGGCAAGCCGCTCTTGGAATCCGCGGTCGAGGCGGCCCGCGCCCGCTTCCGCCCGATCCTGATGACGTCGTTCGCCTTCATCCTCGGCGTGCTGCCGCTGGTGCTGGCGACGGGCGCCGGCGCCAATGCGCGCAAATCGATCGGGATCACCGTGTTCTCTGGCATGCTCGCATCGACCTGCCTCGCCGTGCTGTTCGTGCCGGCGTTCTTCGTCGTGGTGCAGCGGTTCGAGAACTGGCGCGCGGCAAAGAAGAAAAAACCGGTCGGGGAGGCGGTTGCGCATGTGGGGTCGTGAGGCCGGCCACGTCGATTGCAAGAAGCGGAAGCGACGGCGCAAGTCCGGAATTCCGTCATTGCGAGCGAAGCGAAGCAATCCAGGAATCGTGCCGCGGGGAGGTATGGATTGCTTCGCTTCGCTCGCAATGACGAGGTGATAGAGCATTGCTTCGCATTCTCGCGGCGCGAGCTCACGGACCTGACACCAGCGTCGGGGTGTCAGGACCACACGATTTCGCCGTCCGCGCCCACGTCATTCGTCCGCGCCAAAAGCGCGCTGACGCGATCGCGTCCATCGCATCCCGCTTCGCGTGTCGTGACGATAGCGCTACGCCCCTCTTGCCGAGGCGGGACGGGACGCATCATGCTTCTGATTCCACGAAAAGTCAAACAGTTTCGTAAAATCAGAACACGCCTTCTGCGGCAGAATGGCACGACGGGCAGTTCGCGCATGGCATATATGCGAACCTTGCCCGTCGTGCAGATTAGAAAGCGTCTTTCGTGACATCGTCATTCCGGAATGGTCCGAAGGACCAGACCACAGATGCGCAATTGCGCATCGGGGAATCTCGGGATTCCGGGTTCGATGCTTCGCATCGCCCCGGAATGACGGCTTCGACTAATTCGCCTGCGCCGCCGGGACCCGGATCTCGCGCGGCAGGATGATCGCGGCGGCGACCGACAGCAGGCAGATCGCTGCGAACGCATGCAGCATGGTCGTAAATCCGCCCTGCTGGTACAGCCAGGCCACGAGGGCCACGGACGCCCCCGCCGCGGTAAAGCCGATGAAATAGCGCACCGCGTAGGCGCGCGAGCGCCACTCCTCGGTGGTGTATTTGCCGACCATGGCGTCGTTGACGGTGACCTGGCCGAACGCGCCCATCACGATGCCGATCGAGACCACGATCAGCGGCAGGTTCGACAAACCAGCGGCGAGATAGAGGAACGGCGCCAGCATGAAGGACAGCGGCAGCGCCACCGTCTTCAGCGAATGGCGGTCGAGCAGCTTGCCGATGGTGTATTGCGTCATCGCGCCGAACACATAAACGCAGGCCGCGATCACGCCGAGCAGCGCCGGGCTGTTGGTGAGATCGGCGAGCCGCTCCGCGAACAACTTCGGCAGCGCGACCGTGACGGCGTTGAACGTGGTCGAGATCGCGATCACGACGATCAGCAGCGCCAAGATCACCCGCCACATGTCCTCCTTCGCAACCCGCGCCTGCGCCGCCGCCTGCCTGCTGTCCTTGCGGTCCTCATGGATCACGGTTGCGGCGAAGATAATCCCGATCAGCACCGTGATCACGCCGGGAATGATGAACGCAAAGCGCCAGCCGAGATACTGCCCGATCACGCCGGTGACCAGCGCCGAGGAGGCGACGCCGAGATTGCCAAAAACGCCGTTGAGCCCCATCTCGCGCCCGAGCCGCTCGGCATAGGACACGATCATCGCAGTGCCCACAGGATGATAGATAGAGGCGAACAGGCCGATCGCGAGCAGCGCCGCGCCGAGCTGCAGCGAGCTCTCGACGAAACCAACCGCGATCATCGCAGCGCCAATGCCGAGGAAGAAGATCACCATCATGTGGCGTCGGCTCCAGCGGTCGCCGAGCCAGCCGGTCAAAAGCGAGCCCGCGCCAAAGGCGATGAAGCCGGGCGTCGCATAGGGCAGCAGCTCCGAATAGGCCATGCCGAGCACCGGCCCCATGATGATCACGGCAGCCGCGAAGATCAGCATCGCATAATGATCGATGAAGTGGGCGGCATTGACGAAGCCGATCACCCGGCTCGGACTGTTCATGGGTCGTTTTCCTTTGCACGGTGAGTTAGGGTGAAATCGTTGCAGCGCTGGAGGTGCGCTCCCTCTCCCCGCTTGCGGGGTCGCGCGAGCAAGGGCTCGCGCGGTGAGGGCTGGGGTGAGGGGGAGTCTCCGGGTACCGAACTCGCAAAGAGTCCCCCTTACCCGCCGCGCAAGAGCGCGGCGACCTCTCCCCGCAAGCGGGGAGAGGTCGACCGCGTGCACGGAGAAACCGATCCAGATAAAACTTCCTCCCGCTTCAGCTTTCTCCGTTAGGTTATATGTCCTGAGCCTGACGGGGTGCGGCCAATGACTGTCGCAGAAAAGCCAATCGCCGAAGTGAAGGGCCGCCATCGCGCGACCGGCGACGGCGTGCACATGGTCGCCCAGAGCTATCGCAAGGGCGTGCGGCTCGATCCGCACATGCACCGCGAGTCGCAACTGGTCTATGCCGCGAAAGGAACGATGCAGGTCACGACCCCCAGGGGACGCTGGCTGGTGCCGCCGGACCGCGCGGTGTGGGTGCCGGGTGGGCTCGCGCATTCCATCGACGTGCTCGCCGATATCGAGATGCGGACGCTGTATTTCGAGCTGTCATGGCTCGCCCGCGAAATGCGCAGCATGAGCCTCAGTTGCGAATTCGTGGTGCGGGTCTCGCCTCTCTTACACCAGGCGATCCTGGCGCTGTTCGATGCCCGCAACACCGCCGAGCGCACCAGGCTGCTGGTCAGGCTCGCCGTGCTCGAACTGCACCGGGCGGAGGATTCGGCGACCTTCATGCCGCTGCCGCAGGAGCCGCGCTGCCGGCGCGCCGCCGAGATCGTGCTGTCCGAACCGGCGCAGGACCATGAGATCGAAAGCCTCGCGCGCAAGGTTGGCACCTCGGCGCGCACGCTGTCGCGGCTGTTTACCGCACAGACCGAGCTCAGCTTCAAGAGCTGGTGCCAGCGGGCGCGGATTGCGTCCGCGATCGAACGCCTCTCCACCGACGGCAATGTCCAGGTCAAGCAGCTCGCCGCCGAGCTCGGCTATGCCAGCGTTCCGGCCTTTTCCCACGCCTTCCGGCGGATCACCGGCAAGACGCCGACGGAATTCGCGAAGGCGACGTGACGCCATCATGAGATAGAGTTCGATCGGAGCCGCAGCGGAGATGCGCCGCCTCTCCCCGCAAGCGGGGAGCGGTGAACCGCCCGGCGCCCATGATTATCTCCCCACGATGCATGCCATGTGCGCCCGGGCGCTTGATTGTGACCGGTTCTGCCATAAATCAGATATAGGGTATCCCCGTTCCGTTCTGGGGATTCGACTTAAAACATGGCCAACGCCTTCTTTTCCGACCTGCTTGCGACCATTTCCGAACGCGGCCGCACCCTGCTCCGCCGCGGTGGACCGCCCGATGCCAAGCCGGACGCCTCCGGCCTGCTCGAGCTCTGCGAGGCGCTCGTCTCCGGCCGGGGCGAAGCCTCCGGCACCGCGATGGCGCGCGAGGTGCTGGACCGCTATCACGACCTTGATGCCGCCGAGCGGCATATTTTTTTCGAGGCGCTGGTCCGCGATTTCGGCCCGGACCGCGAGCGGGTCGCCAAGGCCATCGAGGCCTGGCATGCCAACCCGGGCGACGGCAACGGCGGTGAGCTGCATTTCGCCTCCGAGCCACGGCGGCAGGAACTGATCCGCCGCCTGAACCGTGCCCCCGGCGGCACCGGCGATCTGGTGGCCATGCGCGCCGATCTCCTGTCATTGCTGAACGGCCACAAGGGCCTCGCCGCGCTCGACCGCGACGTGGTGCATCTCCTGGCCTCGTGGTTCAACAGAGGGTTTCTCGTGCTGCGCAGGATCGACTGGTCGACACCGGCGAACATTTTGGAGCAGATCATCCGTTACGAGGCGGTGCACGAGATCCACGACTGGGACGATCTGCGCCGCAGGCTCGATCCCGTCGACCGGCGCTGCTACGCCTTCTTCCATCCGGCGATGGCCGACGCGCCGCTGATCTTCGTCGAGGTGGCGCTGACCGAGCAGGTCCCGTCCGCGATCGCACCCCTGCTTGCCGTCGATCGCCAGCCGGTGGCGATCGAGCGCGCCCGCACCGCGGTGTTCTATTCGATCTCCAATACGCAGCGCGGCCTGGGCGGCATCTCGTTCGGCAATTTCCTGATCAAGCAGGTGGTCGAGGAATTGCGCCGCGAGCTGCCGAGATTGGACACCTTCGTGACGCTGTCGCCGGTGCCCGGCTTCCGGCAATGGCTCAATCAGGCAAGCGACGTGCCCTTGTCGGACGAGGATCGCGAGACGCTGAAACAGCTCGACGAGGCGAACTGGCATGGCAACGCCGATATCGAGGCCGAGCTGCGTGTCGTGCTCGAGCCGCTGGCGGCGTATTATTTCCTGAAGGCCCGCAATTCCAAGGGACGCGTGATCGACCAGGTGGCGCGTTTCCATCTCGGCAATGGCGCGCGGCTGGAGCGGATCAACTGGCTCGGCGACCTCTCGCCGAAGGGCTTGCGCGAGTCCGCTGGCATCATGGTCAACTATCTCTATCGCCTCGACGACATCGAGAAGAACCACGAGGCCTTTGCCAATGACGGCGAGGTGGTCGCCTCGAGCGCGGTGAGGAAGCTCCTGAAGAACGAAGGCCGCAGGCTTCTCGACATGCGGCTGACGTGACGCGCGGCCGAACGGGCCGTTCACCTCTCCCCGCTTGCGGGGAGAGGTCGCATCGCATGGTCGGATGCGATGCGGGTGTGGGGGACTCTCAACACGCTCAGTCCTTTGAGACTCCCCTCACCCCAACCCCCACAGCGCGAGCCCTTGCTCGCGCGACCCCGCAAGCGGGGAGAGGGAGCGCACCGCCGATGCGGCAACGATCGCACCTGAATTTAGAGCGGCTTCAGGCCTTGCATCAGCCCGGGTTCGTGTACGCCGTCTTGACCGTGGTGTAGAACTCGCGGGCATAGGCGCCCTGCTCGCGCGCGCCATAGCTCGAGCCTTTGCGGCCGCCGAACGGCACGTGATAGTCGACGCCGGCGGTCGGCAGGTTGACCATCACCATGCCGGCCTCGCTGTTGCGCTTGAAATGCGAGGCATATTTCAGGCTTGACGTGCAGACGCCGGCCGCAAGCCCGAACTCGGTGTCGTTGGCGATCGCCAACGCCTCGTCATAGTCCTTCGCCTCGATGACGCCGGCGACGGGGCCGAAGATTTCCTCGCGCGCAATCCGCATCGAATTGGTGACCTCGGTGAACAGCGCCGGCTGAAGGTAGAAGCCGGGCGCTTCGCGGTTCAGGAGCTCGCCGCCCCAATGGAGCGTGGCGCCTTCGTCCTGGCCGATCTTGAGATAGCGCAGGTCCTGGTCGAGCTGGCTCTGGTCGACCACGGGGCCGAGATGCACGCCGCTCTTCAGCGCGTCGTCGACGACGAGGCCCTTCATCCGCTCGGTCAGCGCCTCGACGAAGCGGTCGTGAATGCCTGAGGTGACGATCAGCCGCGACGATGCCGTGCAGCGCTGGCCGGTCGAGAAATAGGAGCCATTGACGGCGACCTCGACCGCGACCTTCAGATCGGCGTCATCGAGCACGACCAGCGGGTTCTTGCCGCCCATCTCGAGCTGGAATTTTTTCATCGGCGTCGACATCACGCAGGCCTGCGCGATCTTGCGGCCGGTCGTGACCGAGCCCGTGAATGAGATCGCCGAGACATCCGGGTGTTCCAGCAGCGTCTGGCCGACCGCCGAGCCAGGACCGACGACGAGGTTAAACACGCCCGCCGGCAGCCCCGAGCGCGTGATGATCTCGGAGAGCGCATGCGCCGAGCCGGGCACCAGCTCGGCCGGCTTGAACACCACCGTGTTGCCGTAGCAGAGCGCGGGCGCGATCTTCCAGGCCGGGATCGCAATCGGGAAATTCCATGGCGTGATCATGCCGACGACGCCAACGGCCTCGCGCGTGATCTCGACGTCAATGCCGGGACGCACCGACGCCCCCTTCTCGCCAGTCAGGCGCAGCGCCTCGCCGGCAAAGAACGCAAAAATCTGGCCGGCGCGTGCCACCTCGCCGATGCCCTCGGGCAGCGTCTTGCCTTCCTCGCGCGCGAGCAGCTTGCCGAGCTCTTCCTTGCGCGACAGGATCTCGGTCGCGACCTTGTTCAGCGCGTCATAGCGCTCCTGCGGCGTCGAGCGCGACCAGGCAGGAAACGCGGCCTTGGCCGCGGCGATTGCCTTTTCGGTCTGCGCGCGGTCGGCCCTGGCATATTCGCCGACGACGTCGTTGGTGTTGGAGGGGTTGATGTTCCTGGTGACGCCTGCCCCGTCCACCCATTCGCCGCCGATGAAATTCTTCAGAATTGCCGTCATTTTGGTCTCCCGGACACTACCGCACAAGGCATGGACGCTTATCGTCGAAAGTCCAGCCCGGAATCAAGAACTGCATCGCGATGGCGTCGTCCCGCGCCCCCAGCCCATGCTGATTGTAGAGGGCGTGCGCCGCCTCGATGGCCTGCCGGTCGATCTCGATGCCGAGGCCCGGCCGGTCGGGGACCGCGATCCTGCCGCCCTCGATCGCAAGCGGCTCCTTGGTCAACGCCTGCCCGTCCTGCCAGATCCAATGGGTGTCGATCGCGGTGACCTTGCCCGGCGCCGCCGCGCCGACATGGGTGAACATCGCGAGCGAAATGTCGAAATGATTGTTGGAATGCGAGCCCCAGACGAGGCCATTGTCGCGGCAGGTCTGCGCCACGCGCACCGAGCCTTGCAGGGTCCAGAAATGCGGGTCGGCCAGGGGAATGTCGACCGCGCCAAGCCGCAGCGCGTGGGAGAGCTGCCGCCAGTCGGTCGCGATCATGTTGGTTGCGGTCGGCAAGCCGGTGGCGCGGCGAAATTCCGCCATGATCTCGCGGCCCGAGAAGCCGGCCTCGGCGCCGCAGGGGTCCTCCGCATAGGCCAGAATGCCGTGCAAGTTCTTGCAGAGCCGGATTGCCTCATCGAGCGACCAGGCGCCGTTGGGGTCGAGGGTGACGCGCGCGTCGGGAAAGCGTTTTGCGATCGCGGTGACCGCCTCGATCTCCTGCTCGCCGGCGAGCACCCCGCCCTTGAGCTTGAAATCGGCGAAACCGTAGTGGTCGTGCGTCGCCTCGGCGAGCCGCACGACCGCTTCCGGGGTCATCGCCTCCTGATGCCGCAGCCGAAACCAGTCGATCTTTTCGTCCTCGCCCGCAGCATAGGGCAGGCTCGTCTTGCGGCGGTCGCCGACGAAGAAGAGATAGCCGAGCGTCTCGACGCTCTCGCGCTGCTGGCCCTCGCCGAGCAGCGCCGCGACCGGCAAGCCGAGATGCTGGCCGAGCAGATCGAGCAGCGCCGCTTCAACCGCGGTCACGGCATGGATCATGACGCGAAGGTCAAAGGTCTGCTTGCCGCGCCCGCCGGAATCACGATCAGCGAACGTCGCACGCATCGACGCGAGGATATTGTTGCAGGCACCGACGGTCTGGCCCACGACGAGATCGCAGGCATCTTCGAGCGTCTGGCGGATTTTTTCCCCGCCCGGCACCTCGCCGACGCCGGTATGACCGGAATTGTCGGTGAGGATGACGAGATTGCGGGTGAAGAACGGAGCATGCGCGCCGCTCAGGTTCAAGAGCATGCTGTCGCGGCCGGCGACCGGGATCACGTCCATCGCGGTGACGACCGGCGCGCCGGAAACTCCGGCGCTGAGAGCTTGCTTCATCACTCGCTCCTCCCTCGCGACAACGCGCGTGTCATTCCGCGGCCTGCCGTGCCATCGGCGCCGGCAGTTGTGCGACCAGCGCCGCGAGTTCGGCGATTTCGGCGTCCGTGAGGTCGGTCAAGGGCGGGCGGACCGGACCGGAAGCGCGGCCGATCACCTTCATGCCGGCCTTGATGATCGAGACCGCATAGCCCTTCTTGCGGTTGCGGATCGCGATCAGCGGCAGGATGAAATCCTTCAAGCCGGCATGGATGGTCTGGTGGTCGCGCGCGCGGACGGCGGCGTAGAACCGGGTCGCAAAGTCCGGCACGAAGTTGAACACCGCCGAGGAATAGGTCGTCACGCCCATATCGAGATAGGGCAGCGCAAACGTCTCCGCCGTCGGCAGCCCGCCGATATAGGTCAGGCGGTCGCCGAGCTTGGTGTAGACGCGGGTCATCAGCTCGATGTCGCCGATGCCGTCCTTGTAGCCGACCAGGTTTTCGCAGCGCTCGCAAAGCCGCGCCAGCGTGTCGGGCTGCAGGATGGCATTGTCGCGGTTGTAGACGATGACGCCGATCTTCACCGAGGCGCAGACCGCCTCGACATGGGCGGCAAGTCCGTCCTGCTCGGAATGGGTCAGATAGGGCGGCAGCAGCAACAGGCCGTCCGCGCCCGCCTTCTCGGCACCCGTAGCGATCTCGCGCGCAATCGCCGTGCCGTAGCCGGTGCCTGCAAGAACGGGCACGCGCCCCTTGGTCTCGTCGACCGCAATGCCGACCACGTGCGGCACCTCAATCGGCGTCAGCGAGAAGAACTCGCCGGTGCCACCGGCGGCGAACAGGCCTGCGACGTCATGGCCGCACAGCCAGTCCATGTTGGACCGATAGGTCGCCTCGTCGAACGAATAATCCGCCTTGAAAGGCGTCACCGGAAAGGACAGCAGGCCGCCGCCAATTGTCTTGGCCATCTCCTGCGGGGTCATCTTGCTCATTGCACCGCTCCCTTGATCGAGGACATTTTGAAACCGCCTTTACGCCGCGGCTTGTAGAAAACTCGGTCGATGCACGCCAAGCCAATCACGGCATCGCGCGATGCGCGATCCGCATCAATCATCACGTTTCTCTGATACCGCCAGCCCGTCTGCGATCTCGATGAGCGGCGGCAGCAGCGGATTCTCATCGTCGTGCCGCCAGACCAGGAACAGCTCGACCGAGGTGTGCGCCGGCAATTTGAGCGGCCTGAGCTTGACATTCGCGATCTCGAAACTCGCGGCGGCCGCCGGCACGATCGCAGCGCCGAGCCCCGCCCGCACCATCGCGAGAATGGAATGGATCTGGCTCAGGTGCTGGACGTAGCGCGGCAGGATCTGCGCACGCGCGAACTGCGCGACCAGCAGATCGTGGAAATAGCGCGATTCATAGGGCGAATACATGACGAAGGGCTCGCCATCGAAATCCTGGATCGAGACCACTTCGACCGACGCGAGCGGATGCTTGTCCGGGATCGCCGCGAGCAGCGGCTCGGCGACGACGCGCTTGGTCAGAAACTCCGGTCGGGCGATCGGCGGCCGCAGCAGGCCAGCGTCGATCTGCCCTGATGCCAGCGCTTCCAGCTGGTCACCCGAAACCATTTCCTTCAGCGAGAAATCGACCTCGGGAAGTCGCGCCCGGCAGGCCGCGATCAATTCCGGCAGGAAGCCGTAGGCCGCCGCTGCGGTGAAGCCGATTTTCAGCGACCCGGTCTTGCCCAGCGCGATGCGGCGGGCCACCTGCGCGGCGCTCTCGGCGAGTTTCAGGATCCGCCGGGCCTCGGGCAGAAAACTGCGCCCGGCCGGGGTCAGCCGCACCGAGCGGCTGGTTCGCTCCAGCAACGGCGCGTCGATTATGTGCTCGAGCACCTGGATCTGCCGGGAGAGCGGCGGCTGGGTCATGTTCAGCCGCGCCGCCGCCCGGCCGAAATGCAACTCTTCAGCCACCGCCACGAAACAACGGAGCTGGCTCAGGTCAAACATCGATGCGCACTCGGAATAGACTGACCGTCTATCCAGCGATTTTAGCATCGATGCCTCCCGAGACAAGGACGGCGGGGCAATGCCGCCATTCGCACACACCCTATCCCCTCGTCCCTGAGAGGAGGCCGCGAAGCGGCCGTCGCAAAGGATGAGGCCACGATCCGGGCCTCACGGTTCTCCGAGCAATGCGAAGCATCGTCCGCGAGACGCCGCGCGAGAGCGCGGCTCCTCATCGTGAGGGTCTTAGGACCCAGCAAGCTAGGCCGCCTTGAGCTGGACCCGCTCGATCTTGCCGACGATCACCAGATAGGCAAATGCAGCCACCAGCGCGTTGGCGCCGACGAAGACCAGCGCACCGCTGAACGACCCGGTCGCGGCCAGAATGTAGCCGATGATGATCGGCGTGGTGATGCTGGAGAGGTTGCCAAAGGCGTTGAACAGGCCGCCGGACAGTCCGCCAGCCTCTTTCGGCGAGGTGTCGGAGACGACCGCCCAGCCGAGCGCGCCGATGCCCTTGCCGAAGAAGGCAAGCGCCATGAAGCCGACCACCAGTGCTTGGCCGTCCACATAATTGCAAGCGATGATCGCCATCGACAACAGCATGCCGCCGACGATCGGAACTTTTCGGGCCAGCGTCAGCGAATTGGTCCGGCGCAGGATCCAGTCGGAGACGATACCGCCGAGCACGCCGCCAAAGAAGCCGCACAGCGCGGGGAACGTCGACATGAAGCCGGCCTGCAGGATCGACAAGCCTCGCTCCTTGACCAGATAGATCGGGAACCAGGTCAAGAAGAAATAGGTCAACGTGTTGATGCAGAACTGCCCGATATAGACGCCGAGCATCATGCGGTTACGCAAGAGCTGTCCGATATGCGACCAGGTCGGTCCCTCGGTTGTCTTCTTGTCCTTCGCCGCATCCATGTCGACCAGCGCGCCGCCGTCCTTGATGTAGTCGAACTCGGCCTCGTTGATCGCGGGATGGTCCTTCGGACCGTAGACAGTCTTGATCCACAAAAGGCCCATGAGAATGCCGAGCGCACCCATCACGGTGAAGACGTGGCGCCAGCCGAACTCAGACGCGATCCAGCCCATCGGCGTCGCAAAGATCACGGTCGCGAAATACTGACCGGAATTGAAGAAGGCCGACGCGCTGCCGCGCTCATTGCCGGGAAACCAGGCGGCGACGATGCGCGCGTTGGCCGGAAAAGACGGCGCTTCGGCAAAGCCGACCAGGAAGCGCAGGCCGAACAGCACGATCACGGCCGTTCCCGCGCTGAAGACGCCGACCCAGCCCTGCAGCATCGTGAACACCGACCAGATCAGGATGCTGATCGCATAGACCCATTTTGATCCGAAGCGATCAAGGAGCCAACCGCCGGGCACCTGCGCGATCACATAAGACCAGCCGAAGGCCGAGAACACATAGCCCATGGCGATGGGATCGAGGTGAAGCTCCTTGGAGAGCGCGGAGCCGGCAATCGACAGCGTCGCGCGGTCGGCATAATTCACGGTCGTGACGAGAAACAGCATCGTCACGATCAACAGCCGGACGCGGGATCTCCGCACGTCCACGGCGGACGCAATCGCGCTCATGGCACCCCCTTGGATTTTTTCCTCGGGAGCTTGCTTAATAACGCGTGAATGCGCGGTCCAAGCCCAAGCCGGCATGGATCAATGCCGTTTTTGGATCGATCTGGCGCGGTCCGATGAGTTCCTCGAGCAGCTGCGAGCGGCCCGGAGCCATGGGCTGCTCAAACGGGGCGGCCGTTCGCGCCAAGCGAAGCTTTGGTCATGCTGAGCGGAGCATCAGGGGTCGGGGGCTAGCCGCGCCCCCTCAAACCTTGCTCTTGGCAGGCCCCTTGGGCGAGGTGCCGAAACGGCGGTCGGCCTCCTGGACGACCTCGCGCAGCGATTTGACACCCCACAGCACGCTGCGGTCGGTGCCTTCCTCGGGAGTTGCGGCGGAACGGCGCGAGAAGCTCAGGTGCGGAATATCTGAGGAGGAGAAATAGTCCAGCAGCTTCTGCTTCGGTGTCTTATCGTTCATCGATACCCATCCGGAAGGCGCCGAGATCCGTTAGCCATTTCACGGCCTCATCATACTCTTCGATCCGGGCTTCGCGAAGGAATAAATAGGGTCCCGGGTCGTCGCGTTCCAGTGGCTCGGCCTCTTCGCTGACGATCACGAGAATACCCTTCTCGGCAGCCGGCGCATTCCCGACCAGGCGTACGATCCAGTCGAGGTCCCTCCGCGGCGGATTTGCGACGTCTCCCGTGGAGGGCGACCCGTACCATATGCGCGAGAGAAGGTCGCGACCAAAACCCTGCTTGCGCAGACCGGCCAGCAAAGCCCAGGGCTGTGCGATCCCCGCGGGGCGCCCCAGGCTTCCGGCGAGGGCGAGTTCGCTCCAGTCGAGCGGCCCGATCTGCCGCGGATGCGCGCGCATGACCCGGCTTGGCATCCGGTCGGCGGCCGCAAGGACCAGATCGTCGTAGGCAGCGCGCGTAGCAGGTATCGTCGCGCCTTCGATGAACGGCACGATCCTGCTTTCCCAGCGGCGCCAGGCCTCGTCGACGAGAACATCCAGATCCAGTCGGACGGGCCGATCCGGGCGCAGCGCGAGCCATGTCCGCCAGGCTTGCATACCTTCGGTGGTACCGTCCGGCTGCGGTGGCGGCGGCGCAGGCGTGCTCGGACCGCCCTCCACCACGCGGTCGAACGCCGTGCGATTGCCTATCGCCAGTGGCGCGAGCGAGGCGAAGTCAAGAAAGCGCGCCATGGCCCGAAGGGTCGCCGGAAGCGTACCCCGCTGCGGTTGTCCGGCGTCATGGGCCACATCGAGGGCGAGATCGATGGCCCATCCAAGCACCGGCCCGCGCGCCGCAAACGCCTCCGACAGGTCCCGCAATACGACCAGGTCAGCGGACATTCTGCTTTCCATTGGCTGCGAGCCCGCGACAATATCCAGCCGCGCGATCACCCGTGTCACCTCGCCCTGCGACAGGCCGGGCGGCAGCAGACCGATCCCGGAGAGATCGCTGAATGTGAGCCCGAGCTGATTCATCGCGCCGACGACCTCGCGCCCGAATGCGACGAGGGGCGCGATTTCGGAACCCGATTCGGCCGCAGCGACTTCAGGAAGCGCGCCGGGGGCCCTCTCGGCTGCCACGGGTGGTGGCGGGAGTTCGTTGCCGTCGTAGTCGTAGCGGAAGACATGCATCTGCGAGCCGGCGGACGGCTTGCGGAGCAGGGCGATGGGCGTGGTGCCGGCCGCCAGCTGGGCAAGCGCCAACTCATCGGGGGCGCGCCCCTCCTTCTCCATCGCATCGTGCAGCGCCCGAAAGTCGCACAGCAGTTCGCTGAGGCGCCCAAGTGCGCCGGTGAGCTCGGCGACGTTAGCCTCCATCACCGTCTTCTCCAGCTCCGTGATCGCCGCTTCGTCAGCGAGATCGCTCGTATCCTTGCCGCGGCGCTTCAGCAGGTGCTTCGCCAGCGCAGCGGCCGAGAGGTCGATCTCGGTCTCGCCGCGCTCCCACTCCCGCGAGATCATGTAGAGCGTGTCCACCGCCGTCTGGCGCAGGCGCGGGTCGCGCGCCGTGCGTGCGGCGAGCTTCGTGGAACGCTGGACGACCTCGATGGCAAGCTGCACGCCGACGGCAAGTCGATAGCGCGGCTGCGAGGTCAAGGTACCGGACTGAACCTTGTAGAGGCCGTCCTCCGTCCAGCCATGCGCGAGCGCGCGCACCACGTCGATGGTATTGAGCCGCGAGCTGTGGATGATGACTCGCGCGAGCACACCACGGGCAGTCTCGTCGGTGATGAAGTCCGGACTGTTGGGAAGCGCGGTGGACGTCATGACCGAGCGCAGAAAAGCGTCGAGTTCGTCCGGCGCGTAGAGCACGAACAGACGGTCGCTGAAATAGGTGTGCTCCTCCGGAAAGGCCAATGTCTCGATCTTGCGCTGCACCTCTTCGAAATAGTCGGGCCCCGTGAGGAAGCAAAAGAAACCGAAATCCGTGGTCAGGTGCTTGAGGCGGCGGATCAGCTCGGTCACCGTCTTCCGGGTTCCATTGGGCTTGTCGGTCGGCTGCGGTGCCGCCGGTGCCTGGGCATCGGGCTGGGAAGGAGCGGCCGACTTCTCGGTCTGGTCGGATGTCTCGAGCTTGTCGAGCTCGTCGACGAGAAAGACGGGTGCCAGGCCCGCCTCGCGCACCCGCTCGATGACGAGTGGCAGGTCACGCTCCAGGGTCTCGATGGAGCGGTCGACGATGAACGTGTAGTCCTCGTTGCGCTCTTGCCGCGCGGAGCGCTTCACCGACGCCGTGACGGCGAGCGAACCGAGGAGACCGATGCCGGCTCCAGCCGCAGGCGATAATCCGGCTGCGCCGGCCGCGCCTAGCCCGTCTTCGCGGATTCGCGGGTTTTAGAGATACCCGCTTCTTATAAATCAATGGGTTAGGTCAAAAGGTCTTCACTACGGCGGCCAACCTGATTGAGGTCGGCCGTGGTGATTCTGGGCGGTGGCTGCGGTGGCAAGCGGAGCTTCAGCCGGTCGATCAGGAGTTGGAGTTCAGGCTCGGGATGGGTGTATCGGGTGAGCTTGATCTCACGCCCATCGGTGGTCGGCAGATGGACATCGATCATTTGTACGGCGGCGAACTTGTCGAGCGCGCTGCGCGCGGTCAGCCCGGGCGCGAGGGCATGAAGGCGACGCGTCAGCGTGACCTGCATGCAATAAGCCATGAACGCGATGAAGATGTGAGCTTCGATCCGCGTCTCGTCATGATGGAAGACCGGACGGATCGCCAGATCGCCCTTGAGATTGCGGAACGCCTCTTCGACGGTGACGAGTTGAACGTAGTATTGCCATAGCTGGGCGGGATCATTGTCGGTGAGATTGGTGCGCAGCAGATAACGGCCTTCGCGTCGTCGTGTCCTTTTCAATTTCTTGCGGTTGAGCGCGAAAGTGAAGTTCGGGCGCTCCTTGTCGATCTCAACATCGACCAGACGCCACGCGGCCGGCGCTTTGGATCGTGCGCCACCGAGCTTCATCAGCAGCTCTTCGCGCGAGAGCTCCATGACGGCGATTTGCCGAAGCCGTTTCCACAGCCATTTCATTTGCCGCCGCCGCATCGCGCGCTCTTTTGTGACGCGGTCGACACTCTGGGCGAAGACGTAGAGCTCACCGTCCTCGGCCAGCAGCTTGACCTGCACGCCTTCGCGCGCGTCCTGCCAGGGCTTGTCGACGAGATGCTTCTCCAGCCGATTCAACCGTCCCTTGGGCGTCCCGACCAGATACTGCACGGGTGGATCGCTGTTGCGCATCTCGGCCAGCACAGCTTCGGTCGGCACGCCACGATCCATCACCCAGACCCGCCGCGCCTTGCCGTATTGTTGCTCGATCTTGCTGAGGAACGTCCGCAGCGTCTTGCTGTCGGCGGTGTTGCCGGGCAGCACCTCGTAAGCCAATGGCAAACCCTCCGGCGTCACCACCAGCGCGATCACCACTTGCGGGCAGTCCGGCCGCTTGTCGCGGCTGTAACCGTGGCGGCGCTTGGTGCCTTCCGGCAGGTCCGAGGCGTTGACCTCGAAGTAGGTGCTGGTCAGATCGTACAACAGCACGTCGAAGTCGGCGTTGAACAGATCGCGCCAACGCCCGACCAGGTGGGTGAACAGTGCCTCCTTGTGCTCCAGCAGCAAGTCGTGACAGGCATAGAGCTTGTGCTCTTCCGCCAGACCGAAGTCTGCGCCCAACAGATCGGCCATCGCGGTGTTGCCGAACCACTGCCGGTGCAGCCGCCACTCACTGCCCGGTGCGATCAGCCGGTAGGTCGCGAGAACCTGCAAAACTTGATCCCAACGCGTCTTCTTGCGGCTCGGTGGCAGCCGCTCGGCCCAGAACCGATCGAGCCCAAGCTCCTGCCACAACTGTCCTGCCAGCCAGCAGGCGCCCCACTGCCGCGGGCGGTGAAGCCGCATCTCCGACAAGCGAAGCTGAACGACGGAGGCATCGCCCGCTACGGCCTCGCAGCGATCCTCCGGGAACAACGCCAGTGTCTGCGCACGGCCGGCGTCCTCGTCGAACACCTCGATCGCCTTGCGCCACGCCTCAGCCTGCGAGGAATTGATCTCGCCGAGATACAGCACATGCCGCTGCACAACACGGCCGTCATCAAGGCGCTTGTTCTCCACCACGTTCCAGTAGTGGTGTGTCTTGCCGTTCTTCTTTCGCTCGGTCCGTCGCAGAAACATGATGCGGCGAATCTATCCGCACCATGCCGCGCTTGGGAATCGGGTAGGTCTTCACTACAGCCGTTTTTGGCGGAAACTGAAGACCTCGCTCGTTGCAAATCAATTACTTAGCCGTCGAAAAAATCTCAAAATCCGCGTTTTCAAGCGCGAATCCGCGAAGTCGGGCTAAGGAGCATAATGAGCTACACTCAGGCTAGGCTTGGGGTTCGGCCCAGTCCGAGTCATTTTTTAGACATCGACCAGCGCGACAGGGAGATCCGTTCCCCGGAAACGGACATCTTTCGCCCGCTCAGGTTCGAAAGTGCCACTAACAATCGTCATACTCGTCGAGATAGCGCACGTGACCCGGGCGTCCCTCAGCGTGGCGCGTCATTCGCAGGGGCGGGCGCGAACAGTTTGCTCGACGCGGCTTCCTGAACGATCACCGCCGCATCTTCCGGCAGCATGAAGCCGCGCGTCACGAGGTCCAGCGCGGCGGTCCTGATCCGGTTCACGTAATCGTCGCGGGTGCGATAGCGCTCCTCGATCGAGAGGCGGGCGTCGGCCGTGCGTTCCCGTTCGGCTTTCGTCGCTGCGAACGGGGAGAAGGTCCCAACCAGCATGCAGGTGAATGATTGCGGCTGGTTCTGTCCGCCATTGGTGCCAGTCGGCACCGCGTGATCCGGCAGCCGCACGCCGCCGAGCGCGTTGCCGTCGGAATCGCGCTTCGGCACCTGGATCACGGCAGCCGGAAGCCGGGTCGGGGCACGCAGCGCAGATGGCTCGGCGCCCGCAGCCTCGAGCGGCATCAACTCGCTCGCGGGCGGCTCGGTGCTGCGGCTCACCCAGGCATCAAGCTGCAGCAGGAGTGCCCGCGACAGGGGAGCCCAATCGAGGCGGGCCGGCGGCTGTGTGCAGGAAGGTGCCTTGGGAACGACCACATGCGAGCCGCCGGCGATATCGTACATCCGCACATTGGCAGGCAGCGGCTGATCTGAGGCGCCGGATGCACCGGTGCGGCCGAGCGAGGCGCGCAGCGAGTAATAGTCCGTGGTGGAGCTCACGAGCATCATCTTCGGCGGCACCTCGCCGCGCGCCTCGACCTTGGCGGTGATCTCGCCGATCGTGAGCGGCCCGTCATTGACGCCGGGAAAATCCGGATTGTCGAATGTGGGAGCCCCGTCACCGCTCGATTTCGGCCCAAGGCCCGTCTGCAGGATCGGAAGAAGGCCCGCGGCCGAGACGAACACATGCATGCCGTCGAAGACGCGCCGTTTGCCCACCATGTTGAACCCGTTCAAGAGCAAAGTCTTCAGGAACCGTCCATCCTGGGACCTGCCGCTCGCGAGCACCCGGTTAATGGCCCCCTGGAGCGGGTTGGGCGTTCCGCCGGCATCAGTGGCTGCATGCGCGAGGAAGTCCGCGGTGTCGCGCACGATGGCGAAGCCCACTCCCTCGACGAAGCGAGTCTTGCCCTCGGCGTCGGCGAACGAGGGCAGGTCCGCGCCCTGGTCGAGCTCCCAATGAACCTCCGCAACCGCGAAACCGTGGTCCTGGAGAAAACCCGTGCCCTGCTCCAGCGTACCGGAGAGAAAGGGCATATTGCGCGGCGAGTTGTAGAGCGTCTCGGCGTTAGCGAGCCCGCGGTTGGGTACGTCCACCAGCAATGCGCCGTTGCCCCCGCGAGGAGCCGCCGGCATGATGAGAATGATCTTCGCCGCGTAGTCGACACGCCCGCGCTCATCGCGCGCCGCCTTGTCGATCCCCGGAATGGCCTCCTGCGGCGCCAGGTCGCCGTGGATCTTGCCCTGCCAGATCACATAGTCGCCAGTTCGAAACGTGCCGAATGGCTGCTTCGACGTGAATTCTATTTTAGTGACTTCCGCAGTCGCAGATCGCGTCACAGCGATGAGGCTGAGCAGGCAGAACAGAAACGACAGGATGGGCCTGTTCAGGTGCAACATTGGAATCCTCCCGGCTTGATCGCCATGACGTTTTTGGTGTCGCCATTGTCCGGATATCGTCACAGGGGGAGACACCATGGAAACGGACATGATGGACCGACAATTTATGACCGGTCCATCGCCTGTGGCGAAGACCTTCTCACTCCATCCAATAGTCGATGTCGGTCTGATTGGCATTGATGCCGGCGTTGGGCTCGGACGGGCCATGGCTACTAATGATGCCACGCATTCTGGCGAGGCTACCTGTGCCTCCAGTAATGACGCCCGATGTCATGTTTGTAAGCTTCCCGTCTCCGCTGCTTTGGGCGACCAGAGATGTCCTGACAAAAAACTTCTCCCCATTCTCTAGTATCCAGACGTTGTAGATGAGGGCCGGACCATTGTTGTCGATGTAGTCCGACATGCCGCGGGTCCACTGCTCTTTCAACTTCGACCCGTTGATGAGGGGGGCATCGTTCTCATAGGTCCGCCGAATTTCGAAGAGCCGAGCTTGATGTCCCGGAATATCGCCAACATCGATTATATGTTGTTGGGTGTATGTCGTTTGAGTTGCCGGGGTATCATAGCTGACATGGTGCTTTTGTTGGGCCATGGCCACCGGAGCGGTCAGAGCCATTCCGATAGTAATCGTTATTCCAAGCGCGATATTGCGAACCATGTGTGACCTCTAATGTTGGAGCCCCGCCAACCGTGAAGGGGTCGGCGGGCGTTGTTTGTTGAAGATGCCCCTGACCAACCGGTCAGGGCGGTCGACGCTCGGCAGCGACCGAGCCCCAACAAAAAATACAGTCTGATATCACCGCGTTTTCCGAGGTAGCCATAAATTAGACCGATCGTCTAGACTTCGCTTTTGGCTGCGAGCGATTTCGCTAATCACTTTTTTTTAACAACGCTTGATGTGGCCGTTGTCGGGACAGGTTTGCTGCTACGGCTTCGGGGCGCGCCGCGGTTGTAGCCGAGCCGCCTAAGCGAAAACCGCATGAGCCCGGTCGCCACCCCTATGTCGACCAGCCTCGCAGGGGCCGGACCATGCTTCGAAATTAGGAAGATTTCCGCCAGCGAGGCTGTAGCGCGAAATCGCAGGTTCACCGGTTGGATAGCAGCGGAGGCTTCTGCATCATAGCACCACGGCGAAGCAGTAGATCCTATGCAGGCGTGCGACGGACGGGAGGCTTGGTACCATCATGGTTGCTACCTTACCACCAACGCACAGGAGACACTGATGGAAGCCCAGACAGTAGACACCCTGCCGCCCGTCGCAGCTGATCATGACCCGGTCCGCTGTCTTCTGGCAATCGAATTGAGCAAGAAAAGTTGGATCGTGGCGATCACTACAGCACTGTCCGACAAGATCAGCCAGTACACATTGGATGGGTGTGACTGGACGGGGCTTTTGGAGCTGATGGAGCGGGTCCGCACGCGCGTTGCTCGAGAGGCGGGCCGACCAGTGGAAATGATCTCATGCTACGAGGCGGGCTATGACGGGTTCTGGCTCCACCGTTTGCTCGAACGCCAGGGCGTGCGCAGCCACGTGATTGATCCGGCGAGCGTGCAGGTGGATCGGCGCGCACGACGAGCCAAGACGGATCACATCGATGCCAAGCGGTTGCTGCGATCATTAATGGCATATCTGCGCGGTGAGCCGAAGGTGTGGAGTGTGTTGCGCGTGCCAAGTGTCGCCGAAGAGGATGACCGTCGGCTGCACCGTGAGCGTGATCGGCTGATCGCCGAACGTGGCCAGCACGTCAACCGCATCAAGGGACTGTGTGCGATCCACGGCATCTATGACTACGAGCCAATGCGGCGTGACCGGATGCTACGGCTGGAGCAGTTGCACACGGGTGACGGACGCGAGTTGCCGTCGCGGCTCAAAGCCGAGATC
>Ga0210408_10001181_pt1 | contig 28227 bp, 24 predicted proteins | sample IncBWH4MmetaG_FD_155471 | JGI IMG/M metagenome (GOLD analysis project Ga0210408, IMG submission 155471) | Forest soil microbial communities from Barre Woods Harvard Forest LTER site, Petersham, Massachusetts, United States - Inc-BW-H-4-M | ecosystem: Environmental > Terrestrial > Soil >...
TGGAGCTGTTCTACTGCCGCTTGCCGGAATTCCACCGGATAGTGGCCATTTTGTTGCTTTTTCACGACTACACCTTTCTGTAAGTGTAGCGGCTTTCCTGTGTCTCATTTTGGGGGGTCACTCCACGCCAATGTTTATGCGCCTTGTAGCGGCGTAGCGGCTGTAGCGGCATTTTTTTCAACCCCCATCCGCGAAAGGAACTCAAATGCCGAATGAGCCCACCGGGAACATCTTGCCTGTGAATGGAATCGAGTTGTATTACGAGACAGAAGGTACAGGAGATCCGCTCCTGCTTCTACATGGTGGCGGAGGCTGCCACGATGATTGGGTCTATGCCGGCCGCGATCAACTCTTGCGTGAATACACGCTCATCCAGCCGGACGCGCGCGGCCATGGTCGATCAACCAACCCTCAGAAGACGATTACACACCGGCAGTGTGCGCTGGACACCCTCGCGCTGCTCGATCATCTCCACATCCAGAAATGCCGGGCCATCGGATTGAGCTTTGGGGGAAACATCCTGCTTCACATGGCGACACTGCAACCGGAGCGAATTAAAGCGATGGTCCTGGTCAGCGCGACCATGTATTTTCCGGAGCAGGCCCGGGCGGTCATGCGACAAGTCCCCGTGGCTGATAACCAGCCTCCGAAAGAGTGGGAGACGATGCGCAAACGTCATAAGCTCGGTGACGAGCAGATCGTGGCTCTGTGGGAATGGACACGCTCCATGAAGGACAGCTATGACGACATGAATTTCACTCCGCCTTCTTTGTCCAGAATCACGGCGTCAACCTTGATCGTCTATGGGGACCGCGATTTCCTCTATCCAGTGGAGATGGCGGTAGAGATGTATCGAGCAATTCCCCAGTCTGCCCTCTGGATCGTGCCCAAGGGCGGACATGGGCCCGTCTTCCTGGATGCTGCTGCCCAGTTTGTTCAGACAACCCTGGCCTTCTTTCGCACCAGTGCTCTGACCGGGTGAAAATTGGTAACCATAGCACCGTCCACTCAGTCCACTAAGTCCACCTCGTCCACACTAACCTTCTTTTCATAAATCATGCGGTCATGGCACTAGTGTACGATTGACCCTACACCCGTATTTCCAATCCATAGATAAGCGAGCAGCGGTGAGCGATTATCTGATAGTAGGCAACGTTTCCGACGATCCTTTTGCCATCGATATCGGCCACATGTGCGGCCAGGTGGAAGAGATTTCCGATCTGATCTCCCTTAAGGTCTATGCCAATACCGAGTTCTGTCCTAGATTCATCAGAGACGAGAACGACATGGAACACATTGGCAGCTCAATTATGGGGAAGACCGTGATCATCTGCTCCACCGCCATGAACCATACCCGGGGATCCCTGGCGATGAGGAACCTCATTCTTGCCCGTGCAGCCAAGGACAACGGGGCCAACCGGGTGATCCTGGTGGAACCAGACCTCTTTTTCAGCGCCCAGGACCGAGGACCGCGTCGCAGCCCGGATGAACCGGACCGCGAGCTACTAGATCTAAAAAAATTCGACGGCCAGCCCTTCACCGCGCAACTCTATGCCGAACTCCTGAAAATTGCGGGAGTGGACGTGGTGGTTACTGTGCACAACCATTCCGCCAGGGTGCAAAAACTTTTTATGCGGCTGTTTGGCGGGGAGTTCCACAACCTGATCCCAAACGAGCTTTACGCTGATTACATCAAGTGCTCCGACATGGTGGCCATCGGTAAAGATGGAAGTAACCTGGTGCTCTGCTCACCTGACCAGGGAGCGGTCCCTTTCGTCGACGCCATATACAACTCGCTTGGAATGCCGCGAACTGCCCGCATCGTCATGGAAAAAGTCAGGACGAGTGAACGCCAGGTAACGCTTTCCATCAGCAAAGAATCTGAGCTCTCTCTGGAAGACATCCAAGGCAAGGATGTGATTGTGTTCGACGACATGGTCCGTACCGGCTCCACGATCGTGGAATGCTGCCGTCTGCTTCAGCAAGGGAGACCCAATCGCGTCTGCTTCGGTGTGACCCATTTTCTTTCAGGCGCGGAGATCAGAGAGAACCTGAACTCCCGATACATTGATGAGATCCTGACTCTGAACACCATTCCTGCCATCCTGAACCGCGATGCACAGGGCCGTTTGCGAAAAAAGATAGTGGTCCTCAAGATCGAAAAATGGATAGCTCGCTTCCTGCTTAAATACATGGGACTGGAAACGACCAAATTCGAAAAAGATTTCTATTCGGTAGACATGTCCTCCAAGAACCCCCGCTGGCGCCGGCCCTTGGAGCGCGCTGCCCGGTAACATCAGACAGGTTCGGTTATTTACCATCGACCGAAAATGCCAGCAGGACATTTCCAGGAGCGTGTCCCATATAGGCGTATCCTGAGCTGACGAACAGGACCCCTCCTACAACGACCGCGCCGGGCCCATCCATTGAGCCCCCGTTGGCCTTTACGCCGTTGACTGTCGGGTATTCACGCTCCGTGTCTGCATCCCAGACAATCTGGCCGTTGGCAATGGAGTACGCTCGTAAGTGGCCGTCGAGTCCGCCGGAAAAGACCACTCCAGGAATTGCGGTCACGGCTGCCGACTGCGCCGGGCTGCAGCCCGCTTTGCCGGCGCATCCTGGATGCGGGGTCTGCCAGGCAATCTCTCCTGTCTCCAGCTTGAGTGCGAACAGTCCGCCGCCGGCTTTGGGATCCAATTCCATCGGTACACCAAACATGGTCGGTTGTGCTCCCGGCGTTCCTTGAGCCGCAAGCTTGATTTCAACATCCGATACCGCTACATAAACGTTCTTCGCATCGGCAGCAGATCCCCATTGGACACCACCAAGACGCCCGCCTTTCCCCACACGTTGCCGCCAGAGGACCTTGCCCTGCTCTGGATCTACAGCGTAGACAATTCCTGATTTCTGTCCCGCAATCAAAGCGCGGTGGCCATTCGGGAGCTCTGCCAGAATCGGGGATGATCCAAAGTCGAAGTCAGGGCCGTTGGCCTCAGGGCAATTGCTCCGCATCGCCGCGGGAAAATCACAATCAACCGTAAATGCGTCACCGGCCGTCATCTGCTGCGACCACACCAGCTTGCCGGTTTCTGAGTCGAACGCGATGAACGAGTCAGAGGCATTGGCTGCCGGATCGGAATAGCTGTCGCCCGTGGTCACGTAGACTCTGTGCTTTTTAATATCCACAGTTGGCGAAGACCAGATCGCCGCGCCCGAAGGTCCCCAGAGTTGCGTTCCCTGCTTGTTCTTGCGGACCGGCTTTGGTTCTTCAGCGATGGTATAGCTCTTCCAGACGATCTTTCCTGTGGCCACATCTATCGCCGAAAGGCTGCCGCGAAACTTGCAGCATTCATACCGGGGATCAGCTCCTGTAGCTTCTTCAAAAGACGAGACCGGTACGTAGAGTCTGTTGCCGGCAAGAGTAGGAGCGCCGGTGATTAACGCTGCCGGATGCTCCTCCAGATGTGTCTTCCACAGCAGCTTTCCAGTAATAGCATCGACGGCATAAGCGTTCGCATGTTGGTCGCCGAAATAGATTGCCCAGCTCTGTCCCTGAGGGCCAACGCTGATGGCCGTGCGTACCGGAGAATCTGTGTCGAATGCCCAATACATACAGCCGGTATCTGCGCTCAATGAATAGACCTTGCGCCCAGCGCTCCCGACAAAAACCCGGCCACCGGCCACCGCAGGTTGCCCATACACCTGGCTCACACCGGGAAACCCAAATGCCCATTTCACTTTTAACTTCGGAACCTGGCTGGCGGAGAGTTGTGCCATCTCTGCCGATTGAAATCGGTGTTGAGAAGGTTCCCCGCCCCATCCGTTCCAATAAGGCCGGCTGAAGGGCTTCTCAAACGGCGCGCTGTCCGCTGGACACAGATTGTCAGATTGCTTTGTGGATGGAGCTATCGATGAGGCTTGGTCCGTAAGAAAGCGGACCAACGCATCGGTCTGCGCCGCGGAGAGCTTTGCGCCCTGGCTGATCATACTGCCCTTGGTCAGCGCAAAGCGGATATTCTCCGGCGACATCCGCCCCATGGCAATTCGATTCGGCGCGCGCGGGACCCCTGTCTCGTGGCAACTGGCGCAACTCTGCCGGTAAACTTCTTTTCCATCTTCGCGCGAGACTACAGTCGCACCCGCTGAAACGGATTCCTTTTCATAGATCTCTTTTATGTTGAAGTTGCCCATGCTGGTCGTCAAGATGGAAGTCAGGCCCGTTAAAACCTTCCCATCTTCGGATAGCGTGTATGTGGTCTTCGACGTTATGTTGAGACCCTGAACCTCAACGTCGGCCACTGTCAGCAATGAACTACCCTGCCATGAAGCGGAGATCTTGTGCAAGATGGCCTGGCCCAAGTGCGCCCGCGGAGAGTCCGCCGGAATCGTGACTTCCTTTCCATCAGCCACGAACTCCACCGTGTACTCCTGCTGCCCTTGTTGCCCATCCTGTGAGACGTTTTCCCTGATGGACAAACCATTCTGCTCGATGACAATGGTTTCACTGGTTGGAGGGGGGACCATCCCAAATTCACTCTTGGCAACATTCAACTTCCAGGTGCCGCTGAAATTCGGCTTCTCCTGGACCAGACTGATTGATCCCAGAGCGACGAACGTCAAGAATATCCGCAGCGCCTTACAGAACATGAATCCTCCCGGTGTTTGCAGTACAAGCTTAATCATCGCAGAAATTGGTTGCTGATGTTTTCGGCGACCGGCGGCTGCTTACCGGTGAACAGCGAAAAGCAAGCAACGAACTAAATTCTGCGCAGTAAAGGTCACAGCCAAACCTTTGAAACAGCCGGAAGAAATCCTGTTTTTTTTCTCGCAAATTCTCTGCACCTCTCCCGGGGCAAGATCTTGGCGGTTCCGATCCACCGATCATCGGATCTCCCGATTCCCGACCTCCTCTGCCTCCGTGTTTCAAAGGTCTTGGTTTATCAGCGTTCATCCGCGCAAATCAGCGGTAAGAAGTTGGTTTTCTTTTGGTTGCAGCTTTGCTGCGCTGCGCGCCGGGCCATTCATTTGGCGCCGCTGCTCTCAATTTTGATCGTGATGGACTTTCGCTCGGATTCTGCAATTTTGACATCCACCTCGGCAGAATTAGCCGGAGAGTTGGAGTTGGCGCGCTTCTTCACTCCAATCGTATACGCCCCCGGCGCGAGGCCATGGAAAGAGAACTTACCATTCTGGTCGGATGTGGCATAGCCGATTGCCGGGACGTTTTTCTCATTACCTGGGCCTTCACGAAGGAAGACTACAACTCCTCCGAGCGGAGAATGGTCAGCATTCTCAACCGAGCCATTGACGGCTGCAGCATTGGGGCTCACCACCAGTTCCAGTTTGCCGGATTCCACCCCGGATTCAAACGTAATCATCTGATCTGGACTCTGGCGCCCAGCGTAGATCACACGCTTCACATAATACGGTTCCGGCAAGCCACTGAGCGACACTTTATAGGTGGAGGGGGCAAGGCCATCCGCTTTTATGTTGCCTTCGTTATCGATTGCTGCTCCTGTGTAGTCGCTAAAGATATCGTCTTTTTGCTGTAGCACCAGGTTACATTGCCCAATCTTGGAGAAAGACCCACCCTCCACGGTAATTTTTCCGGTCAGCGATAGTCCTCTGCCAACCACCAGGCGCAAATTGCTTACGTCCTGTTGGCCTGCTTCAATCTTCTGCCGGGCCTGCAAGCCTTGCTTCATGTCATCCCCTTGGAAGGCTGTAGCACGCAGCGTGTAGGCGCCCGGCAGGACATGCTGAATGGAAAAATGCCCCTTTGCGTCGACCATATCGCCGAGGCCGGAAAACATGAATGGCGCCAAATTGCTGTCCGTGAGGCTGACCATTGCTCCGATGACCGGTGTGCCATCCTCATGAACTACTGTTCCACTGACAGTAATCATCTTTTCATGCATGAGCTGGATATTTGCGATTGAATCATTGCCGCTCTTCACGTCAATGGACACGGCTTGCTCGCGACGCGTTGTCCCTGGATAGTAGGTCGGGGCATATTTCTCCGAATCTTCCGCCTCCGTGCCTTCCGAAATATAATTTCCGACAAGACTCATATCACTCATTCTGTTACGACTATCTACGGCATCCACCAAGTATTGTCCCGGCGGCAGCCCCGCCAGGCGGTATTCTCCCAGGTCGTTGGTCGAGGTCGTCTGTACTGGCAGAAGAGTATTGCTGTGCAGCAATCGCGTACCTTCTGTTTCCCCAACCAGAAGAGGTTCAAGGGTATCGGGAGGGACCAGGGCCTGTACCAGAATTCCTACGGCAGGTTCGCCATCTTCATCCAGGATCTTCCCGCTGATCACACTCGCCCTGACCAGGCGGATCAGCATACTTTCGAGCTTTTGCCCTTTTTCTAAAGCCAGAACCATGCCTTGAGACCAGGAATCATCGGAACCATACATCTGGGGCACATAGCCGACCCGTTCCGCTCCCAAGCGATATCGGCCCGGAGCGACATCGCTAAAACAAAACCTGCCGTCCACCCCTGTTTTTAGTACAGATATCTTGGTGTCTTTACTCCCTGTCTCCGGCTTCAACACCGCATGGGCATTCTTGAGTGGCTCTCCGCCCTCCTGCTGGACTATCTGCCCAAATACCTGGCATTCTTTCTTGTCGGCCGGCTTCTCAGTCGTTACCGCAGGAGCTTGCGTAATTTGAAATACTGCAAGAAGGAGGTAAAGAACTGACGGCATAACTCTCCTGAGTTTTGTATACCTTAGCGGAGATTCACTTCAACAAGGGCCGCACATCTTTTTTGACGGTGACCATGGGATTTCGTCTCGGTTTATCCGTACAAGTCCCGGTAATGGCTTGGTCGAGGCTATGCAGGGTTAACGGCAGCGTGCTCCTGGCTGGCTCCGTCTTCTGTATATAGAGCCGGTGCTTGACCTTTGTTGGCCAGTTCGCCTCTTCGGAACCAGAAGTAAATGCCAAAGATAACCGAGATCAGGGCCAGGCCTGCGCCAAATTCCCCAATGATGTACTTGGTGCGTCCTGTGTCCATGGTGATGGGATCAAAGAAGCTCTGGATAAAGAGATTATGGCTGGCATGCAGCAGAACGCCCGTCCACAGGCTCCCGGACTTGAGACGCATCCAGGTGTAGATGAAACTGCTGCCGATCACCATCACAGTGAAGCAGGTCAGGCCGTACCAGATTGGTATTCCGGTCCCGCCGTTGTAATCGGCAAAGATCAGGATGGGATAGTGCCACAGGGACCAGACTACTCCGGTGATCAGCGCGGTTGTTGTGTAGCTACAGCTCTTGGCCAATTGCGGCACCAGAAATCCACGCCATCCAATCTCTTCGCCCAGCGCACTCGCACAACTGCGGACCATCCCCGTAGTGGCCAGAAAGAACAGATAGAGGGCGATGCCCGCCCATACAGGCAGCAGGCCGAGTCCAAAACGTGGGGCCATGGCTGCGCCAAATTGATGGTATTGAACGCCACCCAGGTGAACGGCCCAAACGGTAAAATAGGTGATCGTCGCATAGATCAACGGGATGAGGTAGCTCATCACCTGATAGCGCGCTTCGCCCCACTTCCAGCCCAGCGTCCCTAAACTCTGCCCGAAGAGTTTGCGCGTGAACATGGCGGACAATCCAGGACACCACATCAGGGCAAGAACATAGTTCCCACCTGCAGAACCAAGACGTCCTGACTTAATGATCAGGGCATAAAAAATAGAGCTGAGGGCAAAAGTAAGAAACAGGAATGTTGCAAGCTGCTTGCGGTTTTCATTCATGATCGATAATCCCAGGAAACGGCTTCACCCGAGATTACATTACCCTACTGTCTGCTTCTGGTAAACCGGAGAAATTTCTCTAAGACGAGCTACAGTTTCTGGCACGAGCTGGATGGCAAAATCAACGTCTTCCTGGGTGGTTTGCTTTCCCATGCTGATACGGATGCTGGCGCGGGCACGCTGGTGCGGCACCCCCATGGCGAGCAACACATGGGAAGGCTCGATGGCGCCGGAAGAGCAAGCTGCGCCGCTGGAAATCGCCAGTCCCTTCAGGTCGAGGGCAATCACCAGTGCTTCGCCCTCGATATGGTCAACATAGATGTTGGTGGTGTTGGGGACGCGGGGCGCGCCTTTTCCGTTCACCCCGACGCCATCCATTGCGTCGAGGAGTGCATTCTCAAGGTGATCACGCATGGCCGCCATCTCGGCTGGGCCATTATTTTCCAGCCACTTCCTGGCGATTTCGGCAGCCCTGCCCAGGCCGGCGATGCCCGGTAGATTTTCGGTGCCGGCACGGCGCTGGCGCTCATGATTGCCACCATAGAGCAGCGGCTGAATCAAAGTTCCTTTCTTGATGAAGAGTGCGCCGGTCCCCTGGGGAGCATGGATCTTGTGTCCGGAGATTGACAGAGCATCGCAGCCAATCTTCTGCACATCAACCGGCACTTTGCCCGCCGCCTGGATGGCATCGGTGTGGAAGAAGACATCGGTCTCCTTGGCGATTCTTCCAATCTCTTCCACCGGCTGCAGCACTCCAGTCTCGTTGTTGGCCATCATGATGCTGATCAGTTTTGTATCAGGACGTATCGCCTTGCGGATGTCTTCCGGATCAACTTCACACCTGCCATTCACGGGGACATAAGTGACTTCGCACCCTGTCTGCTCCAGCCGTTTGCAGGTATTCAGCACGGCGCTGTGCTCGATGGTGGAGGTAATCACGTGGTCGCCACGACTGATCAACCCAAAAATACCCAGGTTGTCGGATTCAGTGCCGCCGCTGGTAAATACGATTTCGGCAGGCCGGGCATTCAACAGCATCGCCACTGCGCTACGCGCCTTCTCAACGGTCGCCCGGGCGTGCTGTCCGTAGTGATGGATGGACGAAGCATTACCGAATCGCTCCAGATAAAAAGGCCTCATCGCCTCGAATACTTCGGGCAATACCGGCGTGGAGGCATTATTGTCCAGATAGACCCGGCGCATACTTTTATTGTACGCGCAATAGAAGCAGCAGTCGGCATTCAGCGATAAGCATTCAGCCCGCGGGCATTTTCGCTACGGGACGCAGCATCATGGGCATGGGCAGGTAGTCAACAGGTCTTTCCAATAAATCCGGGATCACATCAGAGAAACACTGATCGCAATATGCGGCATCTCGATAAACACTTAATTCCTCATCCAATGCGTATCGAGCATGTCCTGGGGCTGAATGCCGAGTGCTAACTGCTGATTGCTTTTTTATCTCTGCTCCATCGGCACGTACTTATTCGGGTATGCGGGCCCGATATAGTCAGCCCGAGGACGGATCAGGCGATTGTCGTCGAGTTGCTCGATAACGTGAGCTGCCCATCCGCTGATACGCGAGACAGCAAAGATGGGCGTAAACAGGTCCACATCAATGCCCAGCGTGGTGTAGGTGGAAGCCGAGTAGAAGTCTACGTTGGCGTTGAGGTGCTTCTCATTCTTGATGTACTGCTCGATCTTGGCGGACATCTCATACCACTTGGGGTTGGCTGAGCGTCCCAGGTCACGCGACATTTGTCTCAGGTGAGTGGCGCGTGGGTCTTCTGTGCGGTAGACGCGGTGTCCAAAGCCGGAGATCTTTTTCTTCTGGTCCAAAAACCTCTTCTTGATGTAGTCCACTGGGTCTGCGCCTGCTTTATCGATGTCAAACAGGATCCGCATGACCGCCTCGTTGGCCCCACCGTGGAGCGGTCCCTTCAAAGCCCCAATTGCGCCGGTAATGGCGGAGTGCATGTCGGCTTCGGTGGCCGCGATCACCCGTCCGGCAAAGGTGGAAGCATTCAGCTCGTGGTCCGCATGGAGGATCAGGGCCACATCCAGGGCTCTTTCCGCAGTGCTGGAGGGCTTTTCACCATTGAGCATCAGCAGGAAATTACCGGCGTGAGAAAGCGACAGATCAGGCTGTACAACGTTCTTGCCTTTGCGGATACGGTCGTAGCTGGCCACGATCATGGCCATCTGCGAAGTCAGCCGGATGGCCTTGCGAACGTTGCTGTCATGGTCGATCTTTTCCGCTTCTGGATCGTAGAACGAGAGAGCAGAAACCGCCGTGCGCAATACCTCCATGGGGGTTGCCGTCTTGGGGATCTGCCGCAGCATTTCGAATATGGCGGGATCCATCTTGCGCTCGGCCGCCAGCTTCTTGTTCAGATCAGCCAACTCCGCCCGCGAAGGCAGCTTGCCAAACCACAATAAATAGCAGGTTTCTTCAAATGTGGACTTCTCCGCAAGCTCGTGGATGTCGATACCGCGATAGGCGAGCACTCCGGCATCGCCATCGATATAGCAGACCCCGGAACTGGCAGCGACTACGCCTTCTAGACCCTTTGTTGGTGTCACCGTCGTGGACATGGCATTCCCTTGCGCTGATTAGGATTGATCTCTCTCACAGGGTGGAGAAAAATGCTGTGAGCTTAACCCTCTTTTATACTCCAAACCTCATATAGTTTCCAATCGCGTCCCAGGAGCAAGGGGTGATTAAAAGTGCGAGTCAAGCCTTGACCCGAACCTTCATGAAAATGCGAAATAGGGGGGGAATGAGTTCATCCCGACACTCTACCCGCGCGCCAGCGCGGGTAGAGTGTCGGGACCTTGTGTCTGACCAGGTGGAAATTGGTAACCATGGCACCGTCCACTCAGTCCACTAAGTCCACTTCGTCCACACTAACCTTCTTTCCGTAACCATGTGGTCATGGCATTAGCCAAGGACCGCAAAGGCTTGGAAACGCCTGAAGCGGTATTTGCCCAGGTCGTCTCGGGATAACCAACGGGCAATTAGCAATCGGCACACAGTGACTCGCACTTTTAATTACATTCCCGGTCACAGTTTTTTGCTTTCTTGCGCAGATTTCCTGCACCTCTTTTCGCGGCCCCTGCTGGTTGGCGAACAACCAAACTGAATCAATTTTTTTGCAATTTATTAGTAGCTATGTTATAGTCCTTTTGTGATTGACATTCGCTGCCACGGCTGCCCAGGCGGCCAGCACCCAGCGCTCTTTGACAACTGAATATTTCCATTCTCAAAAGCTCCTTCTCCCGGCCTGTCTAGGCTCGATAAATGAATGGATGACGGAGAAGTCTGCCGGGCCAAGGCCGCATAGAACTCCGCCCGCGGAGATTGTGCCGGGCTTCAGCGGGTTATCGGCGCCAGCAGTTTCGCGGATGGATGAGGTGCTATCCGCCGCCTTTAACCGTCTGTTTCGCAACAGAAACGGCGTTTAAAACCAACGCCGAAACAACTAACTTATGGTTTTCCAATCAGTTGCACGGAGTTACGGCGTTTGACCCCATTTTTCGTCTGTTTATTGAATGGTTAACCCGTGGGAGCAATCAAATGTAAGCGTGCCCAGGTAACCACAATACCGTTCACTTCAAGGAACAAGAAAGGGGCTGGCATTTGAAATCAATTCAACTCCGCGAAAGGAACAAATTCAGAAATTACCAATTCCGCCCCCTCTTTTGGATACGCCATGGATACTCTATGGCTACTGGCTGGCAATTACCCGGGTGTAATTAAAAGTACAAGTCAAGCCTTTTAGCCCAATGTCACTTACTTGGGGCAGAGATTGCTTGCAGAACGATGAACCAAAGCGCCGAAGGGCGCGACCAGAAGTTAGCCCAGGGGTGGAGCGCAGCGGAACCCTGGGAAACGTAAAAAATGAAGATGAGCCCCGGACGGGGTCCCCGACACGCGCCGTTTTTGCGCGTGTTGGGGTGGGGAGGGGCGACACTGGTTTTTGATGAGAGTCGTGACAATGAACGCAAGGTAAGTGACATTACCCTTAAATAGCCCCTGCATAGTTTTGCATTGAGGTACTCTGAAAATTCAAAATGACCCACTACCGAATCTTGAGAATATTTCTTCTATTTTCATTCGCCATGCTAAGCTGAAAATCTGTGGAAATCATGGAAGATTCTTGCCAAATGAGCTCTTAACTTCCAGGTTTTCCTTTTGCGCTTGGCGGGTTAACAGAGCTTGCTAGAGCGCAGAACCAGAAATCATCTGTCTGCACATGAGATAGTGCGCTATAAGCAAAGCAAGGAATGGTATGCTCAAATCCAAAATCGTGAGCCGTAAAAAAAGCCGAGGGAGTATTGTAACTCCCGCTAGCCCGGCGTTTGCGGAAGCTTTCTGAGGTTACCAGGAGTCCTGAGAATGTCCACTTCAGCCGGGAGCGGAGGGCAGGAGCTATTCCCCGAATTAGTTAGTAAGACCAATGAGCCGGCTACGGCTAGAATACAAGGGATGCTGCCTTCCCAGGAGATCAGGCAACTGATCTCCAACGGGCACCTACGCGCCTTCCCTGAAATAACTGAAAAGCAAATACAGCCCGCCAGCCTCGATCTCAGGCTGGGAGATGTCGCTCATCGAGTACGAGCTAGTTTTCTTCCACGTCATTCAAGGGTGGAACACCGCATACACGAATTGGAATTGAGGATGACGCGGATTGACCTCACTCGGGCCACGGTCTTTGAGAAGGGTTGTGTCTACATTGTCCCCTTGCTGGAGGAGCTTCATCTTCCAGAAGACATTTCCGCCCGCGCCAATCCTAAAAGCAGCATTGGCAGACTGGATATTTTCACACGCCTGATTACGGATTATGGGGTTGGGTTTGAGCAGGTAACTCCTGGGTACAAAGGCCAACTATACGCCGAGATTGCTTCGCGTACGTTCACAGTTGCCGTCCGAGCCGGAATGACGCTGAATCAACTGCGCTTTGTCCGCGGTAATCCGAAGCCATCCGATCGTGCAACCACCGCCCTCGAAAAAACTGCACGAGCGAGAGAGGAGGCGCTTGTCTACAGTGAGGAAGGGAGACCGGCAAAGGCGCGTATAGGCAAGAAGAGCATAATGCTCTCCGTAAATCTACGCGGAAGTGACCCTTCCGAAGTGGTCGCATACAAGGCCAGGAAGAATGCGCCGGTCATCGATCTGGCCAACATAAACCATTATGACCCGCAGGACTTCTGGGAAATAAAACACGACCCAGGCAAGCGGGGACTGATTCTAGACCCCGGAGATTTCTACATTCTCGCCTCAGAGGAAAAGGTTAGTGTCCCCCCAGATTGGGCTGCCGAAATGGTGCCTATGGACCAGGATATTGGCGAATTCCGGATCCACTATGCAGGTTTCTTCGATCCTGGATTTGGACATGGCGCCAGCGACATTAAAGGCACACGCGCAGTTCTTGAGGTTAGAGCGCACGAAGTCCCATTTCTGATCGAACACGGCCAGCCCATGGGTCGTTTGATGTATATGCCTCTGCTCTCCCAGCCGGATAAAATATACGGAACCGAAATTGGATCTTCCTATCAGCGGCAGGGATTGGCACTGAGCAAGCACTTCAAGCGATCCTAGAACTCTAGAGGATCAAGTGGGTTGATTCGCTCGAGATAGCGGGATCAAGTAGCCCGCCTTTCAGTCTATCGGTACTAGCACCGGCTGATGAGACTGCCGGCTGCTACTGACCAAACAGCTCGGAAGGATCAACTATCTCGCCCCTGAATATCACAATAGTCTTGCCCGATGCGTCGACTCCCTGCGCCTTCAGCGACCCTGCATCGGGAGGCTGGCCGTCATACACTTCGGCAACTTTGCCATCGCGCAGGAGCACGGCTCCCGATTCAATGATCCGGCCATCTCCGGCAAAGATCCTTGCTCTGGTGATCAGCAGCGTTCGCGGGCGTGTATCTGAAGCGAGACTTTGACTGTTGTCACCCGTTTCTCCGCTATGCCACTGCCAGGCGCCTAGCAATGCAAAAGGCAGCAGCACGGCAACAATCCACAACTTGGCCGGTGTGCGTATTTTCTCGTCTTTTTCCCAGCGGAAGAGCTTCATACCCAAGACCAACCCCACTGCGGTGGCGAGAAGCAATGCGCCCACCGCTTTCCAATTGGTGGAGATGCCTTGGCCACGCAATATCATTCCTTTGACTCCCTCCACCAGATAGGTGGCTGGGATAAACTTTGAAACGATCCGTATGAAATGAGGAAAGCTTTCAACAGGAATTGTCGCCCCGCTGAGAAACAACATAGGTAAGTAACAAAGCTGAACGAGGATCGTCCCCTCCTGCATGGAGTTGGCGACCGACGCAATTACTAGTCCCATAGATCGAAAAGCAACCAGTCCCAGGGAAATAAAAATCAGAAGTGAGCCCATGTCGCTCGGCAGTGGCATTTTGTACAACGTATGGGCGATGCTCACGACCAGGAGAATATAGGGCATGAAGATGATCCAGCCTGTCACCATGGAGGCCACCAGCAGGGGCGCAGGCGTGATTGGCGTGACTTTGTAGCGCCGTAAGATGTTCATCTCCCGTTCCTGGATGGCGCGTATGCCTGCCCCAAAAAAACCATTGCCCAGAATGCCCAGCGCTACCGACATGGTGAGGACTTGAGTGATGACCCGTGGATTTTTGCCGGCGCCAAAGACCATGACAAAGATGAAAAAAAACATCAGCGGGAACAGATAGTTGAAAAAGATCACGGCCCGCTGCCGTAACGCGAGCTTCAAATCGATGGCGATAAGCGAGAAGTAGCTTTTCATTTTGTTTTGTCGCGTTTCAAACGTGTCGATTTAAAAGGTGTCGATTTATCAGCGTTCATCAGTCAAAGCAGTGTCATCGGGTAGCATTTTGATTCGTTCTCTCAATCACCCGGTCTCTTGATTCCTAATCTCGCAACTTCTTTCCCGTAAGTTCCACAAAGACATCTTCCAATGTGGGCTTCTTCAGGTGGACATCCTCCAACTGCATTCCTTGCTGGTCCAGCCATTTCATGATCTCGAACAGAGTGTGGGCGGGCCGGTGTGAATGAACGGTGAGTGTCCTGCCATCTCCATTGAGACTGCTCTCAACCGCGTCCGGCCATTGCGGCACTTGGCTGGCAATCAACGGCTGGGCGCACATGATTTGAATGAGCGACTGCCCCCGGCTCTTCTGCTGAAGCTCCATCGGGGTGCCCATGGCTACAATCTTGCCTTCATCGATGATGGCTACGCGGTTACATAGGCGCTCCGCCTCTTCAATGTAGTGAGTGGTAAGCACCACAGTGCGCTGTTCCGCTCGAAGCTCTTCAATTAGAGAGTGCATCTCCAGACGAATTTGCGGATCAAGTCCGGTGGTGGGTTCATCCAGAAACAGGAGTTGCGGATCATTAATCAGGGCCAAACCTATGGCCAGCCGCTGTTTCTGCCCGCCGGAGAGCGTGCCGTAGAAAGCATTGCGCTTTTCCCAGAGTTGCAAGCGCTTAAGAATTTGCTCGGAGCTGAGGCTCCGCGTATAGAACGTGGCAAACAGCTCCAGAGCTTCCTGTACACGGATTTTTTCCGGAAGGTTGGTGGCCTGCAAACAGACCCCGATACGGTCCTTGAGCTGCTGTTTCTGCCGCTCAGGGTCAAACCCCAGGACGCGCGCCTCTCCGCCCGTACGAGGCCGCAGTCCTTCCAGGATCTCCACGGTTGTGGTCTTGCCTGCGCCGTTTGGTCCTAAGAGTCCGAAGACCTCGCCTGAAAGCACCTCAAAGTCGATGCCTTTCACTGCTTCCAACTCTGCGTAAGACTTGCGGAGCGCCTGAACTGAGATGATTGCTTCTGTGCTCATGAAGGTTCCTCTAACTTAAAGGGCAGGGCTTATTGGTGTCTAGTAATAAATGGCAGGAACTCAAACTCGTCGGTCAAATTGACATTTGCGGGTAGGCATGTCAGCGCTCCGCTGGTGTTGGTGTAATTTAAAATCTTAGCGGAATTAGCAAAAATTGCTAATACAATCTCTTGCAGTTTTTTGGCAAACAAGGAAAGTCTCATTGATATTCCTGCAGCATATTCTCGCGTTTCTGCTGATCGTCGTGTGGCCAGTCTGGGACCATATCGAGATGAAGCGTCTGAAGCAATCGACGGCTTCCTCCGCCAAGGTCGATAGCTACAGGCGAATTATTGTTGTCGAGTGGCTGGCCACAGCGGTTGCGGTGGCAGCGGTGGCGCCAACGAATCTGGCTATCATCCGAGGCGCGGCGCTGCCTGGGTTGACAACGGGACTGTCAAAAATCTCGCCTGCGTTTGCCGCCGGGCTGGTCATCGGGCTGGTCATTGGGATGCTCGCTTTGCTTCTCTTGCGGATGCGGCGCTCCCGATCACAACAACCCAGCCCACAATCATGGGGCCGGGATGCACTAAAGCGCATCGCATTTTTTCTCCCGGTAAGCTCACGCGAACGGCTTTGGTTCGCGCTTGCCTGCGTGACTGCCGGCATTTGCGAGGAGATACTCTACCGCGGCTTTCTCATTGGTTATCTCCACTCTCTGCCCTGGGGACTCACCTTGCAGGCCGCACTCATTCTGTCCTCGGTCGTCTTTGGAGTCCTTCATAACTCGCAAGGCATCCTCGGCGTGTTCAGCATCGGCGTTATCGGCTTTTTGTTCGGGCTGCTTTTCTTTTACACGGGAAACCTGATCGTGCCCATCGTGCTTCACACGCTGATCGATCTGCGAATATTGTTGATGAAGAACCTCCCTGAGCCGGAAATTTCTACGTAGGGCTTTGCTGTGCCCCGTAGGACTGCGGTTTTGCATTCCTGCCATCCCAGGTTTACCCTTTCCCCGCAGTTCTTAAATAACAATCCAATGGATGGGAACATGTTCAAGAAAACTCTTATTGCGTTCTTCCTGGTTTTGCTGATTCGCATTGTTCAAGCCCAGAACCCCGATCCGCAATTGCTGGCCGAGATCAACAAGATCAAAGCCATTGACAACCATTCCCATCCGCCCAAAGTGGTTGGCGCCGGTGAAAAGGACGACGATTTTGACGCTCTGCCTTGCGATCCTCTGGAACCCAGTATGCCCACAACCATCGGACGGCCTGAAAACCCCCAATTCCTCGCTGCCTGGAAGGCCCTTTACAACTATCCATACAACGACAGCAGCCCGGAGCACGTGCGCGAACTTCTCCAGACCAAGCAGAAGGTCATGCAGGAACAAGGTGATAATTTTCCGAACTGGGTGCTCGACCACCTGGGCATTGAGACCGAGCTAGCCAACCGCGTCGCCATGGGACGCGGCTTACAGCCACCCCACTTCCGCTGGGTGCCCTTTGATGATGCCCTGATGCTGCCTCTCAACAACACCAACGTGGCCAATGAGACTCCCGACCGGAAGTTCTTCTATTCCCGCGAGGAGATGTTGCTCAAGCGATACATGAAAGACCAGAACCTGAGTGCCGCTCCGGCCACCTTGCAGGAATACGTCGCTAAAGTGATTACTCCGACCCTGGAGGCCCAGAAACGACAGGGTGCCGTAGCCATCAAGTTTGAAGCAGCCTATCTGCGGACTCTGGATTTTGGTCCGATTCCGCTAGATCAAGCCCAAACAATGCAAGAAGCTGCGCAAATCTATTCACGTTATGTAAAAGGAGGCATTCCCTCCAAACCCGACTACATCAAACTTCAGGATTACCTTCTGCGCACCCTGGCTCGTGAAGCTGGGAGGCTGGGCCTGCCGGTACATTTCCATACCGGCGGAGGCTGCGGCAGCTACTTCATGCTGAACGGATCGAACCCAGCGCTGCTGGAATCCCTGCTCAATGACGCGTCGCTGCGCAAAACCAATTTTGTCCTGATCCACGGGGGCGCTGCCGCATTCACCAAATACACCAACTACCTCCTGATGAAACCTAACGTCTACGCGGATTTTTCCGAGCAAACCTGGCTCATCTCCACCCGCAAGCTCAGTGAGGTGCTGCGCGACTGGCTGGAATGGTATCCGGAGAAGGCCTTGTTCGGGACCGACCTCTATCCGAATACCCCGGAAATCAACTGGGAGGAGATTGGTTGGCAGACTACACAATCCGGACGAGAAGCCCTGGCCATCGCCTTAACCGGCATGATCCAAGATGGCGAGATAACCCGGCAACGTGCCCTGGAACTGGCCCACATGGTCCTCCATGACAACGCGGCCAAACTCTACGGCTGGCAAAGCAAATGATATTGCTGCTCCGATCCCTGGGTTCTCCGGATCAAGGCATTAGTTTCCCTTCGCGCCCCACGCGATCAGACTTCGACTCGTCTCAAAATAAGACAACGGTCCGGAATCCAGAGGTAACTAAAATACACTCACCTCTGTAACTTAGTTCTTGACTTGCATCCTGAGTGCTGCAAAACTCAACTGTCCAACTGGGTAAGTTGGGAGGTGTATTTATTTTGGCTGAAGTTCGGCTGCAGGAAGGCGAACCTTTGGAAAACGCCTTGCGCCGCTTCAAACGTAAAGTCCAGCAAGAGGACATTATTAAAGAAGTTAAGCGGCACTCTTTCTACTTGAAACCCGGCGAGAAACGCCGTGTGAAGGAAGCATTGGCGCGCAAACGCAATCGCAAGAAGGCGCGCAAGGAGCAGGATTAAAGCTTGCACCCGGGCCGCTCTATCCAGAGCGGCCCTCTTTTCTAGGAACGTGGCAATCGGAACTCATTCGGAATTCATAAAGAGATGTCTGGCAGTTGTAGCTAGCTGTAGATGTTGGGCCGAATCCGTTGTTGGGATCACTCTGAAATCCACTGGCTGGGGATTATGCGTCTTGTGTCCTTCGCCCGGATTCAGGGGAAGTTGAATAAGGGGGGACATTCTCAATGGAGTTCCAGGATAAGATCTTGAAGTGTATCGATTGTGGCGCGGATTTTGTGTTCACCGCCGGTGAACAACTCTTCTTCCACGATAAACAGTTTAAGAATGAACCTAAACGTTGTAAAAAGTGCAAAGAAAAACGTTCTCAAGCACTTGGTCTGCCGCAAGGTGGGGGGAACTATCAGCGGATAGAGACCAAGGCAATTTGCTCTGGGTGTCAGCGTGAAACCACGGTTCCGTTCAAGCCAACCCAGGGGCGCCCAGTGTTTTGTCGCGAATGCTTCCAGCAGCGTAAGGGGGCTGCCGCCACCGCATAGCGAACATTTCCCGTTGGATTTAACCCCTAGATCGCTCTCAGGGCTTAGTGTGTACCAGTCTCTCTGGAGTCTGGTATTGGTTCCCTGCCACGAATCTTTGCGTCTAAAACATTTCCAGAGTTGGGTGTACACCAGAGTTGTGTCAGGATGACGGGGCGACTCAACCTTGCTTTTTGGCTGCCGCCTGCAGCTTGGCGTTGCCTGGCTTGCTGATGCCATTCTTTAAGCCGCTGCGGCGGTTCTGTTTGTGGTCCTCGTGTTGAATCAGCAAGATCTCAATCTGGCGAAGCAGATCATCGGTGTTCATGGGCTTCACCAGCATGGACTGGGCGCCTTCGGTCTTCCAATCACTGCCGAGCAGTGGATACGCAGTCAGGATAGAAACCGCCGGATCATAGTCCGTTTTTTTCGCTGCGCGGATCACTTCATACCCCGCCCTGTCATGCTCCATCTTCATGTCTGTGATGACCATGTGATAGCTATTGGCCTTGAGTTTGGAAATGGCTTCCTTGGCGGAAGCAGCCGTTTCAACGTCAAAGCCGTGGATCTCAAGAATAGCTTTAAGTGTCAGAAGGATCGCTAATTCATCGTCTACGAGTAGAATACGGCGTTTCATGAAGTCTCCGGGGAACCAAGTGAACTTCTTATGGCGGTTTTATCAGATGCAGGTAGCAATTTCTGGGTTGTGAGCTGCGGCAAAAACCGCATATTGTCTGATTGTTATAATACTCGCTGTGCCCGGGTTTTTTTTGCAAAACTTTGGTTGCCGCGCCACCCAAGCCGACGGCGCCGCAATTGAGCAACAGCTTGCAATGAAAGGGCTGGATCGGGCGGTTTCTCTGCATGAAGCGGACATTGTTGTTCTAAATACCTGCACGGTCACTGCTTCTGCCGATCAAGACGCGCGCGCCGCCATCCGTCGCGTGCATCGCGAGAATCCCCAGGCAAAAATTCTGGTCACCGGATGCTATGCACAGCGAGCGCCCAAGGAGATCGCTGCCCTGGATGGCGTGACTTGGGTGGTCGGGAACTCCCATAAGCACCAGGTGGCTGATATTGCTGCATCATCCGGTCAGCAGGACTTTATTTCCCTGGAGAAGCTAGCTCTCTCTGCGCCTGCTTTTACTTTGATCGGTGACATTTTTGCCCATACCGAGCTGATTGCGGCGCCGGTTTTTGCCGGTGACGATATCTCGGCCAAAACGCGGCCGAACCTGAAAGTGCAGGACGGCTGCAACAACCGCTGTTCTTTCTGCATTATTCCCAGCGTCCGTGGCCAGAGTCGATCCATGAAGCTGGAACGCGTGCTCGACGAAACGAATGCTCTTGTAGCTGCGGGCTATCGCGAGATTGTTCTCAGTGGCATTAATTTGGGCCGATGGGGGCGTGATTTTTCTCCTCAGCAGCGATTTGAACATCTGTTAAAGAGTGTTCTGGAATATACCAGCGTGGAAAAAATCCGGATCAGCTCAGTCGAGCCTATGGATTGGAGTGATGAGTTGATCGAATTGCTCGCCAGCTCACCCCGCATTGCCAAACACGCACACGTTCCTCTGCAGTCCGGTAGTGATGCCGTTTTGCGCCGGATGCATCGCAAGTATCGTCCCTGGCACTACGCGGAAAAAATCAGGCGAATTCGCGAAGCTATTCCCGATGCGGCTATCGGAGCAGACGTAATGACCGGCTTTCCTGGAGAGACCGCCGAATTATTTGAGGAAAACCGCAGCTTCATCGAACATCTGCCCTTGACCTATCTGCATGTTTTTACCTACTCATCACGTCCGGGGACACCCTCAGCCGCCATGCCTGAGCAAGTCCCGATCGCGACCGCAAGAGAGAGAAACCGGATTCTGCGCGAACTGGGCGCCAAAAAGAACATGGAATTCCGCAAGCGTTTCCTGGGAAGAACTCTGGAAGCGATCACATTACAGACCGCCGATGAATCGTGGACCGAGGCGCTTAGCGATAATTACCTGAAGATCAAGCTCGCCGGACAACACGCGGCAAATTGCTGGATGAAGGTTGAGGTGACCGAAATTGGTCCTGAAGCCATGGCCGCCGTGGCGCAACCGGAAGTGGCGCTGCTCGCTGTTTGAACATTCCATCGCGTCCCCGATTCGGCAATCGCAGTCTCACTGTATTTACATGCTATAATTTTCAAGTCTTGCCGCGTACCGGCTTTTCTCCCTGCGCCACTCAATCAGGCTTCAGGGGACTTTCAGGAGGATCGCATCGACAAACGTTTTATTCGCATGAATGAACGCATTCGCGCGCGAGAGATTCGTGTGATTGATGCGGAGGGCAACCAGCTTGGACTTATGCCCCCACAGGACGCGCTCCGAAAGGCCCGCGAACAAAACCTCGATCTGGTAGAGATATCGCCCAATGCAGTGCCGCCGGTTTGTCGCATCATGGACTACGGCAAGTTTGCCTACGAGCAGGAGAAGAAAGAACGGGCGGCCAGAAAAAATCAGAAGCAGATCGTCCTGAAAGAAGTCAAATTCAGCGTCAACGTGGATGAGCACGACTATATAACCAAGCGCAACCACGTGCTTCGCTTCCTGGCGGAAGGCGACAAGGTGAAAGCCAGCCTGCGCTTTCGAGGGCGTGAAATGGCCCACCAGAACCTGGGAAGAAACGTGCTGGAACGTCTCATCAAAGATGTAGGTGAAAAAGGAATTGTGGAGTTTCGGCCGCGCATGGAAGGCAATACTATGCACGCGATTCTGGCGCCGCCCAAGCAGATACCGGGCAGCAAAAAACCGGAAAAGCCGCAGCGGCCCCAGCAACAACCGGAAAAACAACAGCAGCAGGCGCCACAACCGGCCAGCGGGACACCCACCGGAACTTAGAATTTCGTGTTGTGGACGGGTACTAACAGAGATTTATGCCAAAAATGAAGACCCATAAAGGCGCAGCCAAGCGATTTAAGAAGACCGCTTCCGGCAAGATCAAGCGGGGCAAGGCTTTTAAGCGCCATATTCTTACCTCCAAAGCCACCAAGCGCAAGCGTCATCTGGACACCGATACACTGGTGAGTGATGCGGATGCACCCAAGGTGCGGAGGATGATTCCCTACTAGATCGGGACAGAGTTTGGCCCGCCTGAAATATCAGCGCTGTGGCCGGACCTGAAACATAGGCGTGTGAAGTTGGGCCGTCAGCAAATATCTAAGCCCAACTTGGCAAGCCAGGCGCGTGAAGAGGCAAAAAGCTCTGCCTCCAGCCGCCCTAACCGCCGGGATTCCGGCATTGCAGTCAAAAAGGAGCAATCATGCCTCGCGTAAAACGTGGTACTAAACGCCGCCAGCGCCGCAAGAAAATACTAGAACGCGCTAGTGGATACTTCCTTACAAAATCAAAACTCTATCGTGCCGCTAAAGAATCGGTTGAGCGTGGACTGAAGTTCGCCTATGCCGGCCGCAAGCAGAAAAAGCGTCAATATCGCTCGATATGGATCGTGCGCATCGGTGCTGCTGCCAAGCAAAACGGCATCAGCTACAACCAGTTCATCAGCGGCCTGAAGAAGGCTGGCGTCGAGCTGGACCGCAAGGTACTGGCGGACATTGCTACCAATGATCCAGCCGGGTTCACGGCCTTGGCGGAGACCGCGAAACGGGCACGTTCAACGGCAGCGTAACACTTAGCATTCAGCACACAGTAATTCAGCATTGAGCCCTCTCAATGCATGAGGAGCACAGCGCGGCAAGCCGCAACCAAACCTTACCGCGGATTTACGCGGATGTTCGCGGATTTGTACGATTTACCCTGATATCGTCTTTGTCGAAAATGCCACGGTACCGACAATCAGTCCCGGCAGGGACGGACGAAAGTAGCCCAGCACGGCAGTGCTGGGTAGGAGTTAAAAAAGCGTGTAAGTCCCGGAGGGACGACAGAAAAATCTTCGCAGCAGAAGATGACTTTCACGGATTATTAGCACAGCGCGGCAGGCCGCAAATGGTTTGTATCAGGGCACGACTTTAGCAAAGCGGAGTCGTGCCGTCAGCGTCTTAAAAAAAATTTGGGCTCTCAGCCCCTGCAACCCTGACTCCGACGAAAATCGTCGCGGGAGGGGAAAAATTTAGGCCATAGTAGTACAGCCGCCCTCGGCTGTGCTGATTGATTTGTCACAAATAGCAACACCCGTACTGAGGGCCAGTGTAGGCATTTGAAACCCAGCGCAAGCGTGCAAGAAGTCAGGCCCACGTGTAAGCGCTGGTCAACATGAAAACAGCCCCGAGGGGCGGCACAGGGATATCGCCACAATGTACACCGTTCCGAAACTTGAAGACTTCTCACCCGCAGCCTTGGACAACGCTGTCCAGGAGTTGCTAACCGCTGTGCGGCAGGAGGCTGACGCCACTGGCAGTGAGAACGAGTGGAAGATATTCCGCGATCGTTGGATGGCCCGCAAGAATGGCATTCTCACCCAGGTCAACGATCTGTGGTTGAAAACTGCCCCCGGGCCGGCCAAACGGGAGGTGGGCGCACGCGTCAACCAACTAAAAACTCAGGTCGAAGGGGTTGTCGATGCGGCACAGCAACGCACCCATGGTGCAGCTTCCAAATCCCGCCTGGAGTTTGAGCGCGTCGACATCACCCTTCCCGGCATCACTCGTCGGTTAGGAGCAGAGCATCCGGTCATCAAGACGATGAACGAGATCGTCAGTGTCTTCCGGGCAATGGGATATTCGGTTGCCGAAGGGCCGGAAATCGAGACAGACTACCTCAACTTTGAGGCGCTAAACTTTCCGCCGAACCATCCAGCGCGGGACACCCAGGACACTCTATTCATTGCTGGCCAGGGGAAAAAACAGCAGCGTGACCGCCTGTTACTACGCACCCACACTTCTCCCGTACAGATCCGTGTCATGCAGAAGCAGCCGCCACCCATCCGAGTGGTTGTTCCGGGCAAGGTACACCGAGCCGATACCGCCGATGCAACCCACTCGCCTGTCTTCCACCAGATCGAAGGGCTGGCAGTGGACACGAACATTACTTTTTGTGATCTGAAAGGGACGCTCGACCACGCTATGAAGGCGCTGTTCGGCTCGAACGTGAAGACGCGGTTTTATCCTTCGTTCTTTCCTTTCACTGAGCCCAGCGCCGACGTGCAGGTGACCTGCTTCAAATGTGGCGGCAAAGGATGCCGCCTGTGCAAGATGAGCGGCTGGATCGAGCTGCTGGGATGCGGCATGGTCGACCCGAATGTGTTCAAGTTCGTCGAATCCAACGGCTACGACTCAGCCAAGATCAGCGGCTTTGCCTTTGGGATGGGCGTAGAGCGCATCACCATGCTGAAATACGGGATTGACGACATTCAGTTGTTCTATCAGGGCGATATGCGGTTCTTGGAACAGTTCGCGTGAAGCAGTAATCAGCATTCAGCAATCCGCATTCAGCCAAAGAAAGAGAGCTGCAAGCATGAAAGAAGATTTGCAAAGGCTGGCCTCGCTGATAAGAAAGTCGATGTAGAACGAAACCGTTTCGCAGGCTGAATGCTGATTGCTAACTGCTGAGTGCTTCTTATGAGAGTCTCCCCAGACTGGCTGCGTGAGTTCGTCAACCTAAAGGTTGACGACCAACAACTCGCCGACGATCTCACCCTTGCCGGGGTGGCGGTGGAGTCTGTCCAAGAGCGGGACGGCAAGACCATCTTTGAGATGGACATCACCACCAACCGTCCGGACGCCATGAACCATTACGGTGTGGCGCGCGAGTGCTCCGCCATCTACGACCTCCAGCTTAAGGCAATCACACCGAAACTGCCCCAGGTCGGGTCGGCGGCCACGCCATTTTCCATTGAGATTCTGGATGAGAAAGGCTGTGGCCGATACACGGCGCGCGTGGTTCGTAGTGTAAAAATTGCGCCTTCTCCGGCACAGCTTCTTGAACGGCTGAAGATTGAGGACCACAACGGTGTCAGCAATGCTGTGGATGCCAGCAACTACACCCTGATGGAGATGGGTCATCCTACCCACGCCTTTGACCTGGACAAACTCGAGGGCGGCAAGATCATCGTTCGTCGTGCTCGTCAGGGTGAGACCCTGAAGACTCTGGATGGAGTTGAGCGCAAGCTGCATCCCGAAGACCTGATCATCGCCGATGCAGTAAAACCGGTTGGGCTCGCGGGGATTATGGGTGGGCTGGACTCCGCCATTTCCGGCAGCACAAAAAACATTCTCATTGAGTCCGCCTGGTTTGATCCTGCCACGGTGCGCAAGTCCGCTCGACTCCACGGCATGCATACGGATGCCTCCCATATCTTCGAGCGTGGTGCTGATTGGAGCGCAACGCTCTTGGCTTGCAACCGTGTTGCCGAACTGGTCTTGAAAAGCGCTGGGGGTGAGCTTAAGGGCGAACCGGTAGACGCAGTTGCCAGCCGCATCATCCGCCACGATATATGGCTGCGACGGAGTGAGATTCTCCGCCTGTTAGGCCAAGAGATACCCGCCACTGTGGTAAAGCGCATCCTGACCCGGCTTGGATTCACAGCCAAAAAGCCCTCACACGAGCAGATGCTCCATCCGAATGCTTCGCCTGCGACGATTGAAGCATTCAAGGCCAAAATGACATCCTACTTCAAAGAAATGGGCATTAACCCGCCTGTCCTTGGCTGGATCAACACCATTTCCGAGGATGATATGGCGGTCGAGCTGCCTACATGGCGGCTCGATGTTGAGCGCGAAATTGATCTCATTGAAGAAATCGCGCGGATCTATGGCTATAACAAGTTCCCCAATACTCTTCCCTCTTTTTCCGGAGGAGTGATTGAGCTGCCCCATGCCTCGAAAGAGGCGAGGGTCCGTTCCGAGTTGCTGGCGCTGGGATACAACGAGGCCATCTCTACCACTTTCATCGCTCCGGCGGACGCCCAGGCATTTTCTAGCGTTGTAGCGGTCCCACTGGCTAACCCACTGAGCGAAGAGCAATCGATCATGCGCACCTCGTTGCTGTCGGGAATGCTGGGAATGCTCTCCTGGAACTTGAATCGCGGTGCCGCTGATGTCCGCCTGTTTGAAATGGGTCACGTTTTCTCCGCCTACGCGAAAGAACAAACGCAAGAAAACAAGATGATCTGCCTCGGTGTTACCGGAAATGCCGTCGACGCGAGCGTTCATAATCCCGCCCGTGCTTTCTCGTTCTACGATCTGAAAGGAGATGTCTCAGCCCTGCTTAGCGCCTTCGAAACCCACAACCTGTACTTCGACGCGCACACCGCTAGCTATTACCATCCAGGCCGCTCAGCCCGGACCGTTGCCAATGGCCAGACAGTGGCTCAATTCGGCCAGCTTCACCCTGATATTGCGGCTGCACGCAAACTGAAACAAGATGTCTACATAGCGGAAATCTACCTCGACACGCTCTTCCAGCTCTCATTACGCACGCCCAGGTATCAGCCGCTCTCCCGGTTCCCGGCCGTGGACCGCGACTTCTCGTTCCTGTTCGAGGATTCGATAAGCTTCGAACAAATCCATTCTGCTGTGAGTACGCTGAATATCGCCGAGTTGCAGAGCTTCAAACCCGCGGAGATCTTCCGGGGAGGCACTGTCCCTCTGGGAAAATATTCTGTCCTGCTGCGGGCCCAGTTCCAGTCGGCGGAACGTACACTGCGTGACGACGAGGTCGCGCACTGGTCCGCCCAGATCATCAAGGCCCTTGAGGCGCTCGGGGGAAGCCTGAGAACTTCTTGACAATGCTACCTGCATCGCATGGTCCCGGCTTCGTAAATGGTTTTGGGTTTTCTCTTGCGATCCCTGTAGCAACTCCGATCTCCCGATCACCGGACCTGTCCCGGCGAGCCGTGGATCTCCCGATCTATCCCATCTCCCGATTCCCGACTATTCCACAAATTTCTGCGCTATACTGCGGAATTGCCACTCCGAACTTTAAAAGGGACCGTCCATATTCATGTCAACCAAAGCAGTCCATGAGCTGGAGAATGAAACTGAAAAGCTCGTCGCCAGCGAAGACTTCCCCGCGCTAGAACAGAAAATTTACAAAGCTATCGAACTGCTGAAGTCCGCCCGCGAGGCCAAAGCGGCTGCTGAGCGTGACGCCAACCGGCTGCGCGAGCAGTTGGAACAGCGCGAAGAGGACCTTGATTTACTGCGCTCAGAAGTCGTGTCGCTGCGGAAAGAACGCGAGGAGGTCCGCAGTCGCGTAGAAAAAATGCTGAAACAGCTTGACCAGATGGTGGCGGAGGGCTGATGCCAATTCCCCACAACATGACTACCACTCAATTTGAATTGGATGGCTACCAGGTTGTCCAAAGCCTTGGCATCGTGCGCGGCATCATTGTCCGCTCGCGCTCCCTCATTGGGACAATCGGTGCGGGCCTGCAAACCTTGCTCGGCGGCAACATCACCCTCTTGACTCAGCTCTGCGAAAAAACACGAGAAGAGGCCTTCGACCTGATGCTCCAACATGCCAGCCAACTCGGCGCCAATGCAGTAGTAGGCATGCGCTATGACGCCACGGAGATCATGCAAGGCGTCACTGAGGTCCTGGCCTACGGAACAGCCGTAGTGGTCGAGCGTAAACCCGAAAAGCCTTAGCCATTCGCGCCTCTGTTTTTCTCCGCATATCTGCGATACGGGCTTTTGAATGTTGCCTCTCTCCGCGTCTTCGCGCCTCCGTGGTGAAAAATCTTGCTGTTGATTCCTGCGGAAACCGCCCAGAATTCTCTTGACGTTCAAGTAAACAACACGATAATCAGTTGAGTAGTAACTTTGTTCTTAAGGAGACAAGCTTGGCCACACAAGTACCAGCAGCAGCTCCGGTGCGGGTTGAGATTTACGATCAGGTTTATAACCTTCGTGGCACGGACGCCGACTACATCCTCAAACTGGCCGAATTTGTCGACACTAAGATGCGCACCGTTGCTGAGCAAACCTCCACGATTGATTCCCTGCGTCTGGCCGTGCTTGCGGCCTTGAACATTGCCGACGAATACCACATGCTCAAAAAGAAATATGAATCCCTGGCTTCGGAGTATCGCCAGCGTGCAGGACTGCTGGCCGGCGCCCTGGACGAAGTCTTGGAAGAAAATCGAAGAGCCGGCTGAAAAATTCTTGGGGGACCCTGCATTACTATGCGTGAAAGTCTTCCCCTGCTGCGAGATTTTCTTTGCTTTGCCTTTGTTGCGGTAGGGACGAGGATTTCTCACCGCCCCCCGCGCGGATCCGTACTGGCGCACTTTAGCGCATACGGCTCTTACCTTGAGTGCTTAGCGTCGAAGCGCACCTCCGGGTAAGGATGCAGAATCCGCGGTAGAGGCAAGTACAGGCTAATG
>Ga0210408_10001182_pt1 | contig 28218 bp, 20 predicted proteins | sample IncBWH4MmetaG_FD_155471 | JGI IMG/M metagenome (GOLD analysis project Ga0210408, IMG submission 155471) | Forest soil microbial communities from Barre Woods Harvard Forest LTER site, Petersham, Massachusetts, United States - Inc-BW-H-4-M | ecosystem: Environmental > Terrestrial > Soil >...
AGCCACAAACCGAACACGCTCATCCATAACCGAACACTCCTTCCAAGGCATCGCTTCCTCCCCCTAGGGGGAGGAAGTGTTACCTATGTGTCCGGTACAAACTGTCACCCATCTGTCAGGCCGCACAAACACACTTATATTTTTCGTTCGTAAATTGCCGAGAATTCTCGCCGGGAAGTTCCCACGTTGCGCGAACTCGCCTTCTTGCATTAGCGCGCTTACAGCAAGTCGAGATGCGACCTTTTGCGCATCCATTCTTGGTACGGCTTTACGCTCAGCAGCGCTGTTCTTCCGCGGAGTTCCCGGAGGAAGGCACGTTCTGCCTTAGCGTCGGCCGCGGAATGAAGTTCTGCTGCTGGCTCGCCTCGCTTCGCCAAACCAATACCCACGTCCGCGGCTTGAACGCGCAGACGGTCCTTTAAGAGGAAATCGCCGAAGGCCACCGCTTGTGCAATCTTGAATGCTGCCTTGCGATCATCATTCGAGCGCTTGATTCGCTCTTTGAGCGCAACGACCCCCTGCTCTACGCTTTCGCGCGTGAAGCGGGGCGCCTTCGCGCCGGATACAGACTCGCCGGCCGGCGTAGTGATCCATCCATCTTTTCGTTTCGTGCGCTGCGCATATCCCTGAGCTTCCAGGAACGGGATAACTTGCTGCGCTTCGCGGCGGCTGATGTTGAGCGAACGAGCGAGGTCATCGGCGGACCAGGTAAGGGCCCCTTTGGTGTCCTTGAGGAAGCTCAGCGCGGCTTCCGCAGGAATCGAGGCCTTATCGCCAGGTCGACTTTTGTTTTTCGGTTCGATGTCAGAGGAGCGGCGAGAACGGGCGCCCACGATCAACCTTCCTTGCGTCTATTTGAATGTGAAAAGTAGGAACGTCCGCCCCGGGATCACCGACAAATTTAATCTGGAAGGCAATCCTCCGTGGTTAACCCTTTCCTTCCCAAACTGCTTGCATAATTTTGCTCAGATGATTCTCCACGGCGAACGTTAGCGCGACCAATCCGGCGCACAAGTTCCTTCCCTCTGCCTCTGGAGTAATGGTTTCTCCGGAACAAGGATTGACTCGAAGGTTTCTCGCGCCAGACCGTAGTAGTTGATCTCCATTCATCCCCTACGCCTCCTAATGTGATGTAACCCCTTATCACAGCTATATCACAATCCGGCCGGACCGTCTGTTCACACAGCACTCTGGGGGGAGCTGTGAATCCCGTAACGTTATGCAGAAACTTGCCAACCTCCTTCGTGGATATTCCCCGCTACGCTCAGGCGTCCGCGCGTCGCTCTCCTTGCCCTACCCCGGCTCGCGGTACTATATCCGGTCAATGCGAACCTTCCTTAGTTTGACTGCCCTCGTTTTCGCGACCGGAGCGCTGACTGCGCTACAAAGTTCCGGCCCATTGGTGGACCAGGCCGCGTCCACACCGGGCTCGTTCGTGGACGTCACATCTTCACTCGGCGTCCATTTCCAATACCTCGCGTCTCATACCTCCAAGAAATACCTCCCGGAAACTATGGGAGCAGGCGTCGCCCTGTTTGATTACGACAACGATGGCAGGCTTGACCTTTTCTTCGTCAATGGCGCCCCCCTCACCGACCCCACTGCAAAGGGCACGGTCCCTGAAAAACCAGGACCGAACTATTGGAATCGCCTGTTTCACCAGAAAGCGGATGGCACCTTTGAAGATGTAACCGAAAAAGCCGGACTCCAGGGGGCAGGTTACGGCATGGGCGTGGCCGTCGGCGATTACGACAATGACGGCTTCGAAGACCTTTACGTGACCGCGTTAGGCGGCAACAAGCTCTATCACAACAATGGCAACGGCACTTTCACCGACGTCACCGAAAAAGCCGGAGTGGCCGGCAGCGGATGGTCCACCAGCGGGGCCTGGGTGGACCTCGATAATGATGGCCTGCTCGACCTGGTCGTCCTGCGGTACCTGCAATGGGATTTCGACGACATCTGGTGCGGCGAGCACAAGGAAGGCTTTCGTTCCTATTGCCATCCTGACATTTTCCAGCCGGTCTCCCCCCTCGTATTCCACAATGACGGCAACGGCCATTTCACCGAGGTCAGCCACAAAATTGGATTGTCAAAGCCCGGCAAGGGTCTGGGGATCGCTCTCGCGGATTACGATCACGACGGTAAGATCGACATCTTCGTAGCCAACGATTCCATGGTCGAATTTCTCTATCACAATAAAGGTGACGGCACCTTCGAGGAGGCAGGCTTGCTCTCGCAAGTTGCTGTCGATGGCGACGGCCGCACCTATGCCGGCATGGGCGTGGACTTCGCCGATTATAACAATGACGGCTGGTCCGATCTGCTGGTCACCGATCTCGCCAACCAGCGCTACGCGCTTTACAAGAACAACGGCGACGCAAGTTTTTCCTATTCCACCTTCACCACCGGCCTCGGACGCATCACCATGCTGCATTCCGGCTGGGGCGCGCGCTTTTTCGATTACGACAACGATGGCTGGAAGGATTTAGTCGTCGCGCAGGGCCACGACCTCGACACCGTGGAGATCAATTATCCCAACCTGCGCTACAAAGAGAATATGCTCCTCCTTCGTAACACTGGCTCCGGGTTCGTCGACGTCTCCACACAATCCGGCGCGGTCTTCCAGCAGCGCTGGCTTGGCCGCGGCCTCGCCGTCGGTGACATCGACAATGATGGCCGCATCGACGTCGTCGTCTCCACCAACGATGGCCCCGCCCACATCCTTCACAATGAAACTCCCACGCAAAATCACTGGTTGACTCTCAATCTCGTCGGCCACAAGTCCAATCGCGACGCCATCGGCGCCGAGGTGAAGCTCACTACCGCAAAAGGCTCGCAATTCGCCACCGTGACCACCACCGGCAGCTATCTCTCTTCCAGCGACAAGCGCGTCCACTTCGGCCTCGGCACGGAAACCTCCGCGCAAGCCCTCGAAATCCACTGGCCGAGCGGTACTCAACAAAAGCTCGGCAACATCCGCGCCGACCAAATCCTGCAAATCGACGAACCAGTCGCGGGGGCTTCCCCTAAATGAAACCCATGCTGGGCGTCGCGACAATCGGCGCTTCGTTTTGTGCTGCGCTTGCTCTCAGTCAGCAGAACCCGCCTCCCGTCAGTCCTCGTGGCATGGCCACCGGTGGCGCTCACGCGCCAGTTCGCGACGCGCTTCATCGTCCCATTACCGCGGGCGGGTTCGTTGACGACGCTCCCGTCATCTTCGAAGACATCACCAAGCAATCCGGCCTCACCAGCTTCCATCACCGCTCCGGCTCCCCGGAAAAATCCACCATCCTCGACGCCCCCGGCTCCGGCGTCGCTCTTCTCGATTACGACAACGATGGCTGGCTCGACATCTACCTAGTCAACGGCTCGACTGTCGCCTCCATGAAAGGCACCGAGCCCGCCCCGCGCGCCGCTCTCTTCCACAATAATCATGACGGCACCTTCACCGACGTCACCGCCAAAGCCGGCGTAGCCAACGAGCGCTGGGGCTTCGGCGTAGCCGTCGCCGACTATGACAACGACGGCTGGCCGGACATCTACGTCGCCAACTTCGGCAAAAATCGCCTTTACCACAATAATCACAACGGCACCTTCACCGACGTCGCCGAAAAAACCGGCGTAGCTCTCGGCGGCTGGTCCACCGGACCTACTTGGGGCGACTTCGACCGCGACGGCTTCCTAGATCTCTTCGTCCCCGGCTATGTGCATTTCGACATCGACCATCCCGTCCTCGCCGGCAACGGCGGCGTCCCTGCCGGCGCGTGTCAATATCGCGGCGTGGATGTTTTCTGTGGTCCTCTCGGCCTTCTTGGTGAACCCGATCACCTCTTCCACAACAATGGCGACGGCACCTTCTCCGACGTAAGCCTCCCCGCCGGCGTCTCCGACCCGCAACTTCGCTACGGTTTCGCGTCCGTTTTCGCCGACCTCGACGACGACGGCTGGCCCGATCTTGCCGTCGCCAACGATTCCAGCACCAACTATCTCTATCGCAATCGCCGCGACGGCACCTTCGAAGACGTCAGTTACGCCTCCGGTTTTGCCCTCAGCGAAGAAGGGCGCGCACAAGCCTCCATGGGCATCGCACTCGGCGACTACAACCGCGATGGCAAGCTGGATCTCTTCGTAACCACATTTTCCGACGACAACAAAACCCTCTACCGCAACGATGGCGACGTCGCGTTCGCTGACGTCTCCTTCCGCACCGGGCTCGGCCTGCCCACCATCCCTTTCCTCAGTTGGGGTACCGGTTTTCTCGATTTCGACAATGACGGACTCCTCGACCTCTTCATCGCCAACGGTCACGTCTACCCCATCGCCGACCAAACCGAATGGGGCACTACCTACGAGCAACGTCCTTTACTGTTCCGCAATATCGACGGCAAAAAATTTCAGGAGGTCCCCGCCGCCACCGGCAGCGGTCTAGCCTCCGTCGTCTGTGCCCGCGGCGCCGCCTTCGGCGACCTCTTCAACGACGGTCACATCGACGTAGTCCTGAACAACATCGATTCCCCTCCCACCCTTCTCCGCAACGTAACCAAGCCCTCCTATCACTGGCTCGGTCTGAAATTGATCGCACAACCCCCTCTACCTACGTCCCGCCTAAAGTCTCCCCGCGACGCCATCGGCGCCAAGGTCTTCCTCACCTCCGGAGGCATCCGCCAGCGAGCCGACGTCTTCTCCGGTGGCAGCTACGCCTCCAGCTCCGATCCCCGGGTCCACTTCGGTCTAGGCTCCGCCACAAAAATCGACAAACTCGAAATCCTCTGGCCCGACGGCGCCCAGCAACAAGTCCCCGCTCCGGCCATCGACCAAATCCTCACCATCACAGAAACGCCGCGCGCAAGCCCCATCATCTAGCTCCGCGCACCCAATCCCGAAATCTCTTTCTTCTTGGACCTAAACTCTGTCTTGCATCATCTCGTGCGTCTCCGATCCGCCTGCGCCTAATTCTGTAACAGCCAAATTCGCTTGCAATCCGTCAGGGAATAATCTGCCCTAACTCACTTCATTTCAAAGATCTACCAGGGAATCCGAAGATGACACCGGGGTGCATTGACACCCCCGTCTGCACGCCTAACATCGCGCCTACAAGGGGCGGGTGGATCTCGTCGTGTGCTCCTTGACGTCGTGTTCTGGGGGTGGTGAATGAAAGTTCTGCGGTCTCTTCCGTCTGTTCGTAGCGTCGGCATCTCCTTCTCAGCCGCTTGCCTGGCTGTTTGTCTTCTATTGCTCTCGATCTCCTTAACTCCGGGGCTCCGCGCACAAGGCCTCAGCGGAATCAGCGGTACGGTGACCGACTCGTCGGGCGGAACGGTCGCCGGCGCCAAGGTAACCGCCAAGAACGACGCCACCGGTATCGCTACACACACGGTTACTTCTTCCGCGGGCACTTACATCATCACCGACCTGATACCCGGTGTTTATATCGTCAGCGTCGAGGTCGCCGGCTTCTCGACCACCGTGCAAAAGGGCGTCAACGTTGACGTTAGCCGCATCTCCAACGCGGATATCTCGTTGAAAGCGGGTTCGGTCAGCGAAACCGTGGAAGTGCAAGCCCAAGAAATCTCCCTCGAAACCACGCAGCCCCAGCTCGGAACGATCGTGGAGAACAAACTCGTCCAGGAAATTCCAGTTCTGATTGGCGGCGGCCCGGGCAACATCGGCGCGCGCGATCGCCAGATCGACGACTATCTCTTCCTCGCACCGGGGGTCCAGGGCGGCGAATTCAGCCACCGCATCAATGGCGGCGTAGATTTCGAGAATGAAGTCATGTTCAACGGCGTGGTGGCCAATCAATCCGAAACGCAGGGTTTACAGTCCAACATCAACCCGCCTTTCGAGATGGTCAGTGAAGTCCAGGTGCTGACTTCCAACTTCTCGGCTCAATACGGACTCGCCCAGGGCGTTGCATCCTACCAATTTGCCTCCGGTACCAACCAGCTGCACGGCGATGTTTTCGAGATCGTCCGCAATACCATCCTCAATGCCGCTGGGGCCGCGCCGCCTCCCGGACCCGATCCCAATAAGAAGGGACCTACACCGGTCATCAACCAGAATAACTACGGCTTCTCCATCGGTGGTCCCGTATGGATCCCCAAGCTATACCACGGCAAGAATAAAACTTTCTTTCACGTCAGCGCCGATTGGTTTCGCCAGAACCAAACCGACTCCTCCGGCGCGTTTACTGTCCCCACGCCTGCTCAGGTAGGCGGCGATTTCAGCGGTTACGTCGACAGCACTGGCGCGCAAATTCCCATTTTCGTTCCACAGGGATTTGTCGCACCTTCCGGTTGCGCCGCTCCCGCTCCTGGCCAACGATGGCCCGGCAACAAGATTCCCACTTCCTGCTTCAGCAGTACCTCCGCCAGTTTGTTGCCTTTGATTCCGGCGCCGGACAACTCGGGATTAACCAACAACAAGTTTCCTTCCGTCGGAGTTCTCCCCATCCGCCAGACCAACTGGGGCTTTTCGATCGACCACAACCTCACCGAAAAGCAAAAACTTCACGGCAGTTTCTGGCGCGATAAGTACGACCTTACCTCCTGCTGCAACGGCGGCATTCACGTCAACAATGAACTGTCCGGCCTTGAGAAAGAGCCCCGCTTGGGCACCGGCGTTTTTCTCACTTATTCCAACGCTATTTCCAATAATTTGGTGGTCACTGCCGGGTTTGGCTGGATGGGCGAGATCAATAACGAGCTGAATTCGTTTCTCGGCGTAGGCTTCCCTGCCGTCGCCGGCTCTACCTCGCTTCCCGCCATCCACTTCAATTCACCGTTTGGTGGCCAGCCCACTCAGTGGGGCCTGAATAACAATGGTGAGACTTTCTCGAAGAACCGCAAACTCGGCCTCAGCTTCGATAACAACTGGCTGCTAAGCCACGGTCGCCATACCATCAATTTCGGTTGGGAAATCCGCCGCTCTTATCAGGACGACCAGGAATGTCAGCAATGCGGCGGCAGTTTCACCTTCAACAGCCGCACCACCTCGGACCCCGCCAATATTGGCACCACCGGAAGCGCCTTTGCCAGTTACCTCCTGGGCTATGCCGATGCTTCGCAGCGCCAATTCGCCGTTGAAAACCGTCTCCGCAACCTCTATTTCGCTCCTTATGTGCAGGACGATTTCAAGTTTTCTTCCCGACTCACCGTCAATCTCGGCCTTCGCTGGGACATCCTTCGTCCCTTCCTCGAGAATAACGACAACGTCCTTTTCTTTGATCCCACCGTGGCAAATCCTGGAGCCGTGACCCCCGGGGGCGCCAATCTCCTCGGCGCCGCAAATAAGCTCGGGAATTGCTCGGCTTGCGCCGGCTATCGCCGCGCCGACACCCATTGGCGCGACTTCAGCCCGCGCATCGGCTTTGCTTACAAGCTAAATCAGAAGACTGTCGTGTTGGGCGGCTATGCCATCAACTTCCTCGATGGCGGCGCCTACGAATATGGCGACAACAAGATTGCCGTTAACTACGGAAGCCTGCTGGGCGGCATTTTCAATGTAAACAGTTTCAATTCCAACACTCCAGGCTTCGGCCAGTGGGATGGCAAGAGCATCCCGGAACCTGCCGCTACGCAGTTCACCGACCGCGGCTTCCTGAATTCCACTGGAGCATTGCGGCAGTTCGGCCGCGATCCCGGTAAGATTCCCTACACTCAGGGTTGGAACGTGGGCTTTCAGCGGGAATTGCCGGCCAACATGTTCCTTTCCGTGGCCTATATCGGCAACCGCTCCTTGCATTTGCCCTCGCTCCTCAACCCCATCAATCAGACCAATCCCAAATTCCTCACGCAGTTCTGCGCTAGCGCGAATGCCAGCGATCCCAATTGCCTCGTGTCCCCCAACTCGCCTAATTTCGCGTGGACCTCGGGCCCCGCGCAAGCCGCGCTGCAATCCGCCGGCTTTTCGCAGGCCGCCACTACCTGCGGGGCTAGCACCAATAACCCCGGGGCCACCGGGACTTTCTTCACCCCCTATGTAAACTTCCTCTGCGACTATGGTGCAAGCGCTGGCCTGCCGCAAGCCTTGCTCCCCTTTCCACAGTACAAACCTAGCGAGTCGTGCGGGGGCATTTGCAATAACTTCGATACCAATGGCTCCGCCGCCTACAATGCGCTGCAGGTACAGACCCAAAAGCGCTTTTCCAACGGCTTAAGCTTTTTGGTTTCTTACACTCTGTCGAAGACCATGTCCAACACCGATACCGGCTTCTCCACATTTAACTTTGGCTCTCTCAACAAGTTCGATCAGAAACCCGAATGGTCCATCGCCAGCAACGATCAGACTCATCTCGTAGCGATCAGCGGCGTCTATGAGTTGCCGCTGGGCCCAGGCAAGAAGTACCTCAATAAGGGCGGACAGTTAGCCAAAAACATTCTGGGTGGCTGGCAGTTTACCGGCGTATTTCAATATGCGAGCGGCTTTCCGATACAGATTCTGGCCAACAGCAACGATCCTTTCCTGAATGGTTTCAATCGCGCCAACTTCAACCCCAGTGTCCCCTTGAACGTCAACTACAACAACTATTACAAAGGTCTGCCGGTCTTCAGCCAGGCCGCATTCTCGGACCCTGGCTTCGCCCAGGGTAATGCACCCCGGGAGATCAGCCAGTTGCGCAATCCGTTCAATGGCAACGAAAATCTCGGTTTGGCCAAGCACTTCTACTTCGGCGAGCGCATCAACGCCGAGCTGCGCGTGGAGTTCTTCAATGTTCTCAACCGCGAGCAAGTGTGTGGTGTAGGCCAGTCTGCGGGAACGGATAATAACTTCGATGACGGACCTAACAGATTTGGGATCGTTGCTCCGAATGGCAGCGGCGGCTCCAGCGCTTGCCAGGCCAATACTCCGCGCCAGGGCCAGGCTTTCTTCAAAGTCAGCTTCTAACCAACTCACGGCCTCGCGCCGCAAATTTGTTCGACACGTCGAGGGAGCCGGGGCGCAAGCCCCGGCTCTTGTTTCTTAGCGTGCTTCCATCATCCCAAGTGCTAAAATCGATGACCGTGCGATACTTACAGCCATGCTCCGTAAATTTCCACAAAATGCCCGCGGCTTTCAAATCACAGGCAACCAATTCTCTCTTGCCGGCCTCTATCCGTATGTAGATTCGTGCGTCTCCTGGCTTTCAGGCTTCCCCTTTACCCCGCCACGTTCCGTAGCATCGCGAAATCATCATCCAATAAACTCTTTAGAATGTGCAGATACAAGACAAATCGACATTAAGCCCTTTAGAATGTGCACTTACAAAAAACCCCAGGGGGGGAGGGGGGGTGCCGCAATTTTGTTGTTCGCCACCGCCCTACTCGCAAACTGCCGAGCACTAGCCCAAGTGCCGCCCATCAAAACTTTGCCCGCAGCTCCGCAAACTTCTGAGCGCCTCTTTGCCGACCCGGTGCTCGCCCGCGCCAAGTCTTTAGCGGACAGTGGCTTGGCCAGTAGCGCCGAACCTGAAGTCCGCCAGTACCTGGCCGCCAATCCCAATTCCGCCGACGCCCATTTTCTCCTCGGTTACATTCTCTTTCGCCAGCTCCAACAACTCTCAAGTTCGGATCAGTTCCCCAGCCCAGATCTGAAAAGTACTCCGGGCAGCTCTGCGGTTCGCACCGCCAAAGCCCAGGCCTCCCTCGCCGAATTCACGGAAGGCGCCAAGTATCGCGCGCCCGGCGCCGCCGATCTCAAAATCGTTGCCCTCGATTACATTCTCCTCGGCGACTACCCCGACGCCGACAAGTGGCTCACTAAAATGTTGGAGTGGGCCCCGACGGATTCCGAAGGCTGGTATTACCTCGGCCGCACCAAATACAACGAAAATCGCTTCGCGGAAGCCGTGAGCGCATTCCAGCAATCTCTGAATCTCGATCCGAAAAACGTGAGAGCCGAAGACAATCTTGGTTTGGCCTACGCCGGTTTAGGCCGCGCCGACGAGGCCATCTCCGCTTATCGCACAGCCCTGGAGTGGCAAAAGGACGCCCCCGCAAAAAATCCCGGGCCCTTCATTGACCTCGCCGACCTGCTCCTCGACCAGAACCGCTCCCCTGAAGCAATCCCCTACCTTCACCAAGCCATCGAAATCGCGCCCCAGGATTCCAAAGCGCACGAACTCCTCGGCAAAGCCTATGCCCGCTTGGATCGGCTTCCCGAAGCCCAGGCCGAACTCGAGAAGGCCGCCGAACTCGCTCCGCAAAATGCGAATCTCCCCTGTATGCTCGGCCCCATCTATCGAAAACAGGGCCTCGCCGAAAAAACCAAAGCCGCCCTTGACCGCTGCGCCGCCTTGAACGGCACCCATTCTTCCCCGGAGACGCCTCGCCCATGAAATGCGCCGCTAGCATCGTGCTTTTTCTTTTCCTGGGCTTCACGCCCGGGACGAATGCCCAAACGCAAAAATCCTCCAGCGCAGAAGACGCGCAAGTTCAGGAACTTTACGCGCAAGCCAAGGCCGCGCAAACCCAAGGCGATCTCGCCGTTGCCGCCGCAACATACGAAAAGCTTTTGCAGGTAGCGCCAAATCTCGCCGCGGCCTACAACAATTTAGGCGCTCTCTACGTGCAGCAGCGCGAATACAAAAAAGCCGCCGCGGTTCTCGAAAGGGGATTGAAGGTCGATCCTAAAATGACTTCGGCCAACGCCCTCCTGGGAATTTCGCTGTACGAAATGGGCGACTACGCGAACGCTCGCCGCCAACTGGAATCGGCCCTGCACGCAAATCCCAAGGACAACAACGCCGAACTGTTTCTCTCCAACGACCTGATCAAACTCGGCGACCTCGACGCCGCCGCTGTGCACCTGCGCCAGCTGTCGCAGGGCCGGCCGCAAGACCAGGAAATTTGGTATCTCCTCGGGAAAGTTCACATGAAGCTTTCCGAGCAAGCTCTTGCCAATCTAAGCGCCATTGATCCGGATTCCGTTTACGCTCACCAAATTTCCGGCGAAGTCATGGAAGGCATGAAAAATTTCGACGGCGCCATCCTTGAGTACAAAAAAGCGGTAGAGCTCGCGCCGCAACAGCCCGGTACGCACTATCTCCTTGGCAACGCTTATTGGTCCATCCAAATGTGGGAGCCGGCTGTGGCCCAGTTTCGCGCCGAACTTTCGAACGATCCCGCAAACTGCTCTGCGCAATGGAAGCTTGGCAACATCGCTTTGGAACAACGCCAGGATTCCGCGGAAGCTCTCGCTCAGATCGAAAAGGCGCTCGCTATTTGTCCGGGTCTCGCCGGGGCACGCCTCGATCGCGGCCGCGCTTTGATGCGTCTCGATCGCAATGAAGAAGCCATCCCCGATCTGCAAGCCGCCGAGAAATCCGACCCCGCCGAATCCAACATTCATTTCCTTCTCGCGCAAGCTCTGCGCGCCACTGGAAAAACCCGCGAAGCCCAAGCCGAGATGCAGATCTTCAGCAAACTCGAAGAAAACGCCCGCGCCAAAACCGCCGAGCGCGCCAAACAGCTCCTCCAGGAAAAAGAAAAAACTCCTTAGGCACATAGCCGCCGACCCGCCTGGCGTTCTTTCAATTCGCCGTGGAGGGACAAGCGCTCAAGCCACAACGATGAGAATCTTGCATCTCGCTGAGAGCAGTCAGCAGACATCAGCGCCGGCTATCGACGCGGGTTGCGCGTCAGTTTCCCAGGAGCCGACTTAAGGGACCGGAATGCGATAGAGATTTCGATGCATCGTAGTTTTCACGTACGCGAATGTGGAAGGGTCCGGCCCGGGCGAGATAAACCAACCATCGAGGAGACGCGTGCCAGGCATTACCTTGGCATCTTCTGGTCCGCGAATTCCTGAAGAGGGAAGTCTGGGGAGAGTCTCTCCCCCGGGTACGGGAATCGCGAGCGTCTTGGCGACGGGCCGCCCCGAATTCGGCGGCAGCCCGATATAGAAGAACTTACCGTCGGGAGCCCAATCGGCGGAACACCAACCGACGCAGATTGGACGTGGAGAACCGCCTCGGAAGGGAGTCGCCATGATGGCAGCAGACGAGTCCGTAATCAGCCAGCGCCGATCCGGCGAAATGCCGAGAAGGGAGAGGACCGGATCGGTGAGCAGCTTGGATCGCCCTGAACCATCCTTTTTGATCTGGCCTACATAGTTTGCTCTTCCATCCGAAAACTGAAACACGATCTGGCCGTCGGGATCAAAATGGGGCGCACTCTCCCCCGTAGAAGAAAGCTGTTTGGGAGGCGAACTCCCGTCCAAAGAAGCCAGCCAGAGTTGGGAAGCTTTTCCGGGCGTCTGGGTCGAAAAGACTACTTCCTTACCATCGTTCGAGACGTCGTATGCCAGCATGGCTATGCCCGGCAGAATCGCCTCGGTTTTTCCCGACTCGAGATCGCGTCGCCACAACTCGCTTGAAGACGCGGAGGAATCGCGCCGCATCAGGTAGAAGAGAAGCTTGCCATCCGATGAGAACTTCGCCGAGCGAGGGAGCACATAGCCTTCCGAGGACAAAGCACGATCGCCCTGCTTGTCGTGTATCCAGATGGCGCTCTCGTGTAACCCGATCGAGGTGATAAGGGAACGCCCGTCAGGGGCCATGGCCAGGCCTTCCTCTTCGGTAGGACCGAAGGTGATCTGCTCAAGTTGTCCTTCAGGAAAGCTCTCGCGCCATAAGTGATGAGCGCCGTCCACTTCAGCGCCAAAATACATCCACCTGCCATCCAGTGACCATGCCGCCGAGGTGCATGGCCCTTGCGGGCCCACCTGATGGCTCTCTGCACTGCCCTGGAGCGAAATCAAGCGGCACCTTTGCCAGGTTGGATCCATCTCGACGACCAGCGCCCAGTGGCGATCGGGCGAAGCATAGGAGTAATGCGCCATCATGCGTTCATGCAGCGGAAAATAGAGCTTGCGGTACTCCGAGCGATTTTCCGTCGCCGTGACCACCCCCATGTGAACGCCGCTTTCAACTTCGGAGAACAGGACGCGGTGTTGGTCTAGCCAACTAAGCCCTGCGGCATTAGACAGGAGAAGAGTCGACGCCCCGCCAAGCGCGGAAACCGTAAACGTTTTCCACTCGCCGGTTTTCGCATAAAACGCAGTGTAAGCGATGCGCGAACCATCTGGGGAAAATGCCAGCGCGTATTTGAGCGTGTGATCGTTTGTAAGCTGAACCGGTTCGCCTTGGGGCAGCCATTTAACCCAAATCTGATCTGGTGTGCGGAACCCGCTGTCGCTTCTGTAGAACGCGACCAGGCGACCGTCTGACGACAAAGCTGGAGCAACCGCGGAATCCGTGAAATTGGTGATTTGCTCGTAGTTGCGTTCCTGTCGCGGGGTTGGCGCTTTCCTCTGATCCGATTTTTGCCGCAGCTCCCAAATCGCGCCCGCCAGGAGCAAAAAAACCGCAGTCACAAGCACGAACCACCTAGCTGCGCGCACGGCCGGTGACTGTTTAGTTTCGGCTGCGGTTGCCGGATTATTCGCCGTAATCGTCGGCACAGCTGGATCGTGTGTTGTACGGGTGCCATCCCCGTCTGGGATTACTACCTGCTCCGAAATGGACTTTGGTTGGTTGCCAGGGGATAAGGAAACCGTAGCAATAAACCGGTAGCCCCGGCCTGCAACTGTCTCAATAAAACGAGGATGTTCGGGGTCGTCCCTTAGAGCTAGCCTGATCTTCCTTATCGCGTTGTTAATGCTCCGATCTGTTTCCACAAATACGTCGGGTCCCCACAGAGAGTCCGCGATCTCCTTTCTAGCTACCAGATCGCCCGGATTCCTGAGGAGCAGTACTAGAAGATCGAACGGCTGCTTCTCGAGGCGGATTCTCCGCCCTTGCCGTCTGACCTCAAATTTCCCGAGGTCAATCTCCACATCCTCAAACTGAATAGTTGGGGCTGCCAATGCGACCGCCGGGCTTGCAAGATGGCCGATATGGTAGCAGCCGTTTCCTAAGCAGTGCCAGTGTTTTCAAGCGCTTGGGCCGCGATACGCTCGTGACAGAAAAATTATCTTTCAACGATTGAGTCACAACCAAAGAATCGGAGATCGTGTCGCGATAGACAGCGAACGGTGTGAAGCTCGCTGGGATATCACAGGAGGTAAGCGACAATGAAATGGAGGCTCGGGTATCTGCCGTTTCTTCTTCTAGCCTTCAGTGTCCCGCTGAAGGCGCAAATCGAACCAATACCTACTCTGACAGTTCAACCAATTCCGTTGCGTGGCGGAGACATAATTCCACCTTACGGGCTTTTCAACCAGTTCTTTCCCGGTCCGCCCAACACGTCCTCGTTTGACCCAATGAATGCAGACCCCCAAGGTATCACCAATTTCCACGGTGTCACCGCTATGGGGTATACCAGCGGCTTCACGACCGACCAGAAGTTCGCCGTTGTCACGGACATCCGCGTGTATCAAGGGGACTACATCGGCGGGGAGATCGCGGACCCCAACTCCGCGGGAGCAACCAGATCAGCACGTTCGCGTGGCACGTTCGTCGAGATATGACTCGACCTCTGGACATATGACCCCAGTTCGGGGTCTCTCATTCAACAAGTTCATGACTTCAGTCCGTGGACGATGCCAAACGGCCTTTTCTGGATCGTCAAAGTTCCAGACAGCGCCGTACTGATCAGCCCCGACGGCAATACTCTGACCATTCATTTGGAGAATGTGCCCGTAGTCGATGCGATCCGTTTCCCTCCCCCTGTTCCCGACAACATTGCTCCGGACGAAATCGATATTTCGCCGTATCAGCTGACTCGCGCAAGGACTTCCTTTGACATCACCTATAGGAAGAAAAAAGGCACCGCACGCCGGATACATCCCGAAACGGACGACCCGCTCAGCCCGCTGAATTGGGCAGGCAAAATGTGGGACGCTATGAATTCCGGGACCTTTTCCGTGAGCTACGACGACGGCTCGTTCTCGGCCTCGGGCAGCTTCGCTTCCTCAGGCAATTTCGGCGAGATGGGCACTGAACGCAATGGATTTTTCGTTCATCACGAGGAACAAGACGACAACGACGACGTAGAAGCGGGAGAACAATCGTTATCGCTACCAAGTCAGCCAGCCAACATGAGCCAATCGGCAGCAACCGCCAATACAAACAAGCCGGTCACGTTTGCACTTCTCAAGGGACGAGTCCCGGTAAAGGTCAGTCACTAGGATATCTCGCCGGAGGCCTCTTGCTCCGCGGATAAAGCCTTTCACTTAATTGTCTTTATAGCACCCATCTGTCGTTTCGTGTCCAGCCATGCTCGCGACATCGGGACAATAGACAGACTCTTATCCGCTTGGCTTGTATTGAACGCGCGCACCGCAAGTGCTAGTCTTTCGTTAGCTCAGGGGTGTTACATATGCAGGGCATCGAAAGCTGCGCGCACACGCGCCGCTTCGGCGTTTTCGAAGTGGACTTGCGGGCCGCGGAGTTGCGCAAACGAGGGGTGCGCATCAAGCTGCAAGAGCAGCCCTTCCGAATTCTCTCCCTGCTGCTGGAACATCCCGGTGAAGTTGTCACCCGCGAAGAACTCCGCGAAAAACTCTGGCCCGCGCATACCTTTGTTGATTTCGATCGCAGCCTCAACAAGGCCATGACAAAACTCCGCTCCGCCCTTGCGGATTCGCCGGAGAGTCCGCGCTACGTCGAAACCATCCCCCGCCATGGCTACCGTTTTCTAGCTTCCGTGCAAATCGACCGGGACACAAATGCACAGAAGAATGGCTCTTCGCGCCACCAGGATTTCCGCGGCTCAGTAGCCGCGCACGCCCACAAGGCGAATGGAAACTCCGCGACGAACGCAAAGTTCGCGGACAGCGGAACTGCGCAGTTTGCCGGGTCAGCGTTCCCTCTCCAGTCCGGAAATTCCCGGAGCAGTTTCCGCGAAAGCCGCGCCTACTTCGTCTCTTGTGTTTTTGTTTTGCTGGTGTTGGTTGGGTTCGCTTATTTGCGGCTGCGCCCTCCGGTGGTGCTGGGTGGCTCGCCTTCGACAGTAAGTCCGCGGCGCTCCGTTGCCGTACTTGGATTCAAGAATCTTTCCGGCGATGCGCAGGAAGCCTGGCTTTCCACGGCCTTCTCCGATTGGCTGATGACGGAGTTGACCGCCGGGGAACAGTTGCGCGCCATTCCCGGAGAGAGTGTCGCGCGCATGAAAATGGAGTTAACCCTGCCGGATGTGGACAGCTTGAGCGCCGAAAGTTTGGCGCGCATTCGAAAAAATTTAGGGACGGATTTTGTGGTGGTGGGTGCGTATGCAGCGGTGGGAGGAAAATCGGAAGGCCAGATCCGCTTGGATTTGCGTTTGCAGGATACGCGTAGCGGAGAAACCACCGACGCACTCTCCGAGACCGGAACGGAATCGCACCTGCTCGCTATGGTTTCGCGAGCCGGCGAGCATTTGCGGCAAAAACTTGGCGTGCGCGCGGTCACCAGCGAAGAAGCCGCGGAAGTAGCCATCGCACTCCCTTCGAAAAGTGAAACCGCGAAATTATATTCGCAGGGAGTGATGAAGTTGCGCGTTTTCGATGCGCTGGCCGCCCGGGACCTGCTGCTAAAAGCCGTAGCCGCGGAACCGGATTACGCGCTCTCGCACTCGGAATTAGCGTCCGCGTGGGCGCAGCTTGGCTACGACGAGAACGCGAAAAAAGAAGCGAAGAAAGCGTTTGATCTTTCGTCGAATCTTTCTCGCGCCGAACGCCTCCTCGTGGAAGGACGCTATCGCGAAAAATCAGTCGAGTGGCGAAAAGCGATCGAGATTTACCGTGCACTCGTCGATTTTTTTCCTGACAACTTGGATTACGGATTGGCCCTCGCGAACGCGCAACTAGGCGCCAACCAGTGGAAGGAAACGCTGGACACGATTGCGACGTTGCGGACGCTCCCCCCACCCCTGCGGGACAACCCACAAATCGATCTTGTCGAAACCGAAGCGGCGCGCGCATTAGGCGATTACAAGCGAACCGAAGCGGCGCTGGCTCGGGCAGCCGAGAAAGCGAGGGCGGCGGGGACATCGCTGCTGCTGGCCAAGGCGCGCCGCGAGCAGGCTTGGCTTTATGAGAATTCTGGGCGGCAGGACCAGGTGGAGGGGGCCATCCGGGAGGCGAAGCAGCTTTACTTGGCGGGGAATGATCGCCGCGGCGTGGCACAGGCGGCGACTTTGGAAGGCATTGCACTGGAGAGACAGGGCGACTATTGGGGCGCGAAGAGGAAGTACGAGGAGTCTCTGGCCATCTACCGGCAGACGGGAAATCGGCTCAGCGTCAGCAGCGAGTACGACAATTTGGGGGACGTGGAACTGTATGTTGGAGACCTTGCCGGGGCGCGTCGAAATTATGCGGAGGCGCTGACCATTTACCGGGAGATGGGCGATCAGAATGGAGTGGCGCTGGTGCTACTTGGGCTTGGTGACGTTCTGCTGGCGCAAGGGAAGCACTCGGAAGCGAAGCGTCGTTATAGTGAAGCGCTGGAAATTTGCCGGCGACTGGGGAATCGCAGCAGGGAGGCATCGGCGCTTTACAGTTTGGCAAAGGTGCAGCGGATGGAGGGAGACACTGCGGAGGCGCGAAACAGTGCGGCCGACGCGATCGCGAAACTCAAAGAGGTGGGGGACAAAATTGAAGTGGCGCACGTGCGCTTAACTGTGGCGGAGATGGACCTTGATGCCGGAAAGAATGTCCTAGCGGCCTATGCGGCGAGAGAGGCGGGAACGACATTTGAGGAGGCAAAGGCGGGGCGCTACGCGGCCGAGGCCAAGTTAGTGCTCGCGCGGGCGCTTTTGGCGCAAGGACAATTGGGTGAGTCGCGAAAAATTGCCGCGCAAGTGATGGCCATTGCGAAAGCGAGCCACAACTCGCAATTGGAATTGGCAGGAACGATCACGCAGGCGGTGGCGCAATCGGCTTCCGGGACGGCCGAGGATGTCAACGAGGCGTGTGCGCGGCTGGCCCGGTTGGTTGGCGAGGCGAGCGCGGCGGGATTTTCGGAGTTGGCGTTGGAGACGAACCTGGCCCTGGGGAAGATCGAGCTGACGACGGGCAAAGTGTCGGCTGGGCGCGCGCGGTTGGAGGCGCTGCGAAAAGAGTCCGGAGACCACGGCGTTCGTGTCGTCTCGGAGAAAGCCAGCGCGGCGCTACGATCCGTCGGGCCAAGCCATTAAGTAAGGGTCTGAAATCCTGGGTATTGCGCGACGCTACGCTAGGGCGTTCAGCCCAAGCGCTCGCAACCTTAATATATTGTCTGCCTTCACGGCCGCGAGATTCGCCCGGCAACATTCCTTTGTAAGCGGCTTGTTTTCTATCGGATAGCGGGGAGCATGCGGGTGCCTTGACTGCCTGGGCGGGCCGTGGAACTTTCTTGCGTTCGATACGTCTCACCGTTGCTTGCGGAGGAAAGAAAAATTATGACATGGCGAAGCGCACCGTCTTGTGCAGTGGTCGTAGCGGTTACGGTTTTGGCGCTGCTGGCTTGTGGCGTCGCGGCGAACGGCCAGGGCGCCAACGCTGGGGGCAAGACTCGGCTGGCGGTGGTTGGGTTGGACCACGATCATGTTTGGAGCTTGCTCAAGGATATTGCTGAAGAGCCGGACGCGGAGCTGGTGGCCATCGCGGAGGCTGATCCAGCGCTGGTTAGCCGGGCACAAAAGCGCGTTCCTGGGAGCGTGAAATTCTATACGGATTATGTGGCAATGCTGGACGAGGCGAAACCGGACGCGGTGATCGCGACTACATCGAACGACCGGCATCTGGAGATCTTGCGGCAGTGCGCGAAGCGGCACATCCACTACTCGACGGAGAAGCCGATGGCCGTGAGCGCCAAAGATGCCAAGGAGATGGAGCGGCTGGCGCGGGAAGCCAATATTAAATTGATGGTGAATTACTGGAACGCTTGGGTGGCGCCGAGCCATGCCATATTTCATCGCGTGAAGGCGGGCGAAGTCGGACCGGTCGAGCGGATTGTTGTGCAGTATGGACATCAGGGACCAAAGGAGATCGGTGTTTCGCCGCAATTCGCGAATTGGCTTTACGACCCGGTAAAAAACGGCGGCGGAGCGATTATGGATTTTGGGTGCTACGGCGCGGAGCTTTCGGTGTGGCTGAAGGGGCGCCCGACGCGCGTGTATGCGACTACGCGGAAGATGAAGGTCGAGCAGAACAATAAGGTCGATGACGATGCGACCATTGTGCTCGACTATCCGGACGCGACGGCAGTCATCGAGGCTTCCTGGGATTGGCCGTACAACAAGGACTCAGTGGAAGTGTTTGGTCCGAAGGGCAGTTTGCTGGCGCGGCACAATACGTTGCAGCTCCGCGCGGCCGATGCGCATGGGCCGAACATCGCGCCGGACGGGGAGAGCGTGACGCTCGATGCGCTGCCTAAGGAGACGAGCAATCCGGTAGCGTACTTTGTGGATTGCATTCGCAACAACAAGGCGATTGAGGATCCGGTTTCGGCGCAACTGAATGTGCAGGTGATGGAGATTCTGGATGCGGCGCGGGAGTCGGCGCGTACGGGCAAACCGCAAGAGCTGCGTTGAGACGGAATCCTCCTGCGCTAAGAGTTCCGCGCAATTGGCTCAGCTTCGAGTACATCTTACACCGTGAAAGCGGCGGCAAGACCGCCGCACTCCACATGGACCCCTCCCCCCCTTTTTCATAAGTGTTCATTCTAAAGGGACTTAAAGTGGCGTGTTTTCATACACTTTTGCAAGTGTTCATTCTAAAGGTAGTTGCGCTGCGCCAAAACCTCGATGCGCGGAATGACAGGCAAAGGCAGGTCTCCCCAGGCTTAAGAGGCTCCATTTGCATGATGTGCTCGATAAAACGGCAAACAGTAACTTTGCTTGGACAGCACCGGCTGATTATGCCAGACAAGTTGATCCCCAGCCCTTAGGCCTCTTTCTGCAACAAACCGAAAGACCTTGACTTGTTTTGTATTTGGCTGGGTAGCCAGAAAATAGAGTAGGTGAACGTTTACATCCATGCATTCGACGCTTCCACCTAATCCCACCGGACTTAGGCACGTATCGGTTTGTGCATCCCCTCCAGACAATATCGGTGTCTCAATTTCAGGAAGCTGCTCTAGGGTGTTACGGATATGGCTCGTATTCCCGACAATGCTTACAAATCCCGGACCGGTTGCGGCAGAGCCATCAGAAGAGACAACAAGGTTCATCTGACAGCCCATAACGTGCTTCCCGATATCTGTGCTGCCGCCATTGGTAACTGTAAAAGATGAGAAAAAGGGATCGCCTCCGGGGGAAAAATAAGCAGCGGCAGTCAATTTAGCGAATACATCACTTCGTTGATCTTCGAGTGTTGACGCAGTGAACCAGTACATGATCCCCATTGCACCACAGAACAACAACGACCACGCGGCCGAGAATGTAATGGCTTTTGAACAGAGAGCCCATTTTTTCTCAGACAGATAAATCCCCATGTCCAAGGCGACCCACAGGGCGCACGCGAGGAGAGCAACGCTCCTTATCGCCATATACGAATGCCCAGTAATCGTGATTGCAGTGGCGATAACGATTGGAAATACGCCCTGACCAGATATTGCCTTAAGCGACGAACGGACTGAAGGGGCGCCAAAGATCGTGCTAAAGACGAAGCGCGCGGCCATCGCTTCTGTGGGCGATTTGTATCGCCTTTCAAACCGAGTAGACAGCTTGAGAAAGCGACCTGAATTGTAACGACGAGGGTATCTTTTATAGGGATTAAGTGATGCCAAATCAATCACAAATCGGCATTATATTGACAATTTCGTTTCACGTACACAATCCCGTATTAAGAAACCGGAACAGTCCTCAGCGTTCTACTCATTCCCAAAAGCAAAAACGCCAGCAGGGATGCTGGCGTTACGGGATGCGGACGCGGTATTACCCACTGCTTACGGTACGCGGGGCGCTACCTTTTGTCAAGGAAAAAGCGGAGGAGAGTTCTGAGGGAACGGCAAAGACAAAGTATGTTGGGCGGGCGCAGCATGCTGCGCCGCTACAAGGGAGTAATCGGCTGCGCCTCTCAGTTGCGACAAGTGCAAGAGCCCGCTTCAGAAAGCGGGCGCTACAAGAGTTACGCAGGTGCAGCCGGCTAAGCGCCATTCAGGAGAATGGAGTTCCGAGAAACGGCTCGCGGGGGAGGCGCAGCATGCTGCGCCTCCACAGGGGAATAGTGGTCCGCGGACTGGGCGAACCTTCGTCTGGGGTAAATGCAGGCAAGAAAGGCGAAGCTGGAATCGCCACATTCTCTAGATGTGTTACCGAAGTCTAGGAGTTTTGTGGCCGGGTGTGCGTTTGTTTCAAATCTGACCGATGGGCCCACTTGCCGGCAATCGAGCTTCGATATTTGGTGTATTGGTTCTTCGTCAGAATTCCGAGGCGGTGCACGGAACTGACAAACTGCTCCATCGGAATCTTTATATTCAGCCTGCCGAGCTTTGCAGCGAGACCTCGAACAGGCGAAAAGAACCGATGCACTCTCCGACGAACACCTGCCAGAGCTTCTGGGTCATGGACGCCCCAGAAATCCACGAGTCGCCTGGTCTTATAGTTGTAAGCGAATTTCTGACCGCAATCCAAGCAAGTTATGTAGCTTCCCCGGCCATAGACAGATGGGGATCCGGGCAGGTTGGATGGAATTGACTGGCGGGGTGTTATCGGAGGGCCCTTATGCCGATGGGGACAGACAAAAACAAGACGAAGCAGTGTCCCTAGAAAGAGTGGGATGCCGAAGACCATACTCCACCACACCTCCGCACGGAGGAGCGCGCGTTCCGCTTTGAGCGGACTTCTCGCTGGCGAGCGATACAGAACGATAGACCCCTTGATTCTGTATGCGCGGGCCGCTTTTTTCTGCGGTTGAGGTTGCACGAGAGGGCCTCGATAGGATGCTAGACGAGGCGAAGATTCGTGTCTGTCCCGTTGTGTACATGTGAAGGAAAAAGCAGGGGAGGGTCACACTTTCTGTTTCAGTGGAGATTATTCTTGTTTTCAGACATGTGCTGTAAGGGGCATACATTGCCAGGCTAGGCGTGCATAGTCGTGGCCGCCGGGGTCTGAGTCTAAGCACGTCCGGCGAGGACTACATCATGCACCGCGCACATCGATACCTCAGTTTCTTATCCCTGGCTGCTGCCCTTCTGGCCCCGGCGGCAAGTATGGCCAAGGACGGAAATCAAGACGACCGACGTGACGACAGCGAGCACGTCAGGTACTACGATCGAGACCACGATGACTACCATTACTGGGACGATCGCGAAGATCGTGCGTACCGGCGCTACCTGGCGGCAAACCACCGGACCTATCGCAAGTTCAGCAGCGCGGACACTAGAGTGCACAGGAATTACTGGAATTGGCGCCACAGCAATCCGGACCGCGATTGAGGCGCCCTTTCTGCGTCAGGATAAACTGAAGCGACTCCCCTACAACGGCAGGACCTCGATTCTATGAAACGGCCTTTTCAGGTTACTGTGCTGGGTTGGCTATTCATCCCGGTGGGGATCGTAAGCACGGTCTATCATCTTTGGAAAAGTGCGCTCGACCGGTGGACCGCTCCTATCTTGCTGGTGGGAATAATCGCTGTTGTGGCCGGTGGCTTCTTGCTGCGGGGTGCAAGATGGGCTCGCTGGCTGGTTCTGGCCTGGCTTGCCTTTCACGTTGTGGTGAGCGCATTAAGTTCATTGTCGGATGCTCTGCCCCACTTGGTGCTGCTTATGGTCGTAGGCTATTTTTTGCTAGGGCCGCCGACTGCAAAGTATTTTCAGAGTACGCAAACACGATAAGCACGAGTGGAGCAAGAGGGGGTCACTTGCGTTTTCCACTGTCCTGTTATTTGATTCCGGCATGGATTTCCGCAACAAGCTGACGTTGCGCTCAAAACAGCATCGCCAATGAGAAATGGATCTTCGGTGTCATTTTTGTGACAGCGATCATAGCTATCTGCTGGCTGCTTCTCTGATTTTTTGTATCCTTAGACACGACGGAATGTAATTAGGCATTCAAGCGCAGAGCTCGAAGTGGCCGGCGCAGGTTTGTCATATTGGTTGCGGGTCAATCTGAGAAAGTAAGCTTACCCGTTGATGGCCAAAGAAAACACTCGCGAGGCGCGGCGATACGAACGTATCGCCTTGCCGCAGGGTATGACCGTGACCTGGTACGGTGGCGGGCAGCAACAGGTTTCTCGGGTCAAAACGTTGGGCCTGGGAGGTGTGTTCGTGTGCGGGTCCATTACGCAGCGAGTAGGCACGGATCTGATGCTGGTATTTGAAGTACCCGGAGGCATGGTTATGGCGGAGGCGGTGGTGCGAAACGTCGTGCCTGGTGAGGGGATGGGGGTGGAATTTACGAAGATGAATGAGCAAAGCCGAGAGCTGCTGGAGAGATTGCTGACGCGGTTGTTGCGCTAGCGACATGACCGAAATACGCGCTAACGGGCACGGGCAGGTACACATCTAACGGCTATGTGGAAGATCTTTCGCCGTAAGCTTCGAGCGCCGCAGAAGGTCACAATGGGGCGATTCGAGATCGAGCGAAACGGTGAAGTGGCGTATCTCGATTACAGTTTGGCGGGGGATACGCTGGTGCTGAACCACACGGAAGTTCCCGAAAAATTGCGGCATATGGGGCTGGCGTCCGCGCTAGCGGAGACTGCCCTGCGTTGGGCACGAGAGCGCAACCTCAAGGTCGATATTGTTTGCCCGACGGCACAGGAATATATAGCGAAGCACCCGGAGTACTCGGATCTTGTTGTGCATTGAAACAGCGAAGGGAAGTAAACGGAACTGGCGCAGCATGCTGCGCCGCTACAAACGCCGGCTAGGCTAGCGCGAGATTCAGATTGTCGATGGCTTCGTCGATTTCGGCGGTGTTCTTGTAGCCGACTGTTACGGAGTCGACGCCGGCGTTCTTGAAGGCGAATCGCATCGCGGCTTTGCGGTCCTCGCGGTCGAACGTACCCTCTCCGACGAGTTTCATGCTGATTACGCCCATGCCTTCTTTGCGGACCTGCTGGACGTGGGTGACAACTTCCGGGACGTTGCCGAGTCCGCCGGTGTTGTAATCCTCGGCGTCCATTCTGACGCCCTTGTGATTCATGCGGATCATAGCGATATCGAGCCACTTGTTTCCGGCGACTTGGCGCAAGGCGGGGAGGCCGTGAACGGAGGCGCCGTGACTCACGATCGCTTTCTTGGACTGAGCCTCGAGAATTCCATCTTGCCATTTGGTCGTGTCCGTGGGCCATGTGGCGGTATGTTGAAAGTGCAGGAGCATGACGTCGAAGTATTCGGTATTCGCGAGTTTGCGCAGCTCGTCGAATTTTTCTTGCGGATTCACGCCTTGGTGGGTGGTCACCTTGGACATTAAGCGATAACTATCACGCGGAATTCCCTGCAGGGCTACTCCGAGCATTCTGTGCATGTCGCCGTAAGACTCGGCCGTTTCGAAGAAGCGAATGCCGCGGTCGTAGGCGTAGCGCACCAGCCTGGTGAAGCCGTCTTGCCCCAGATCGCGCTGAACTTGGCCGCTGAAGCTGCCGGTGCCAAAGGCGAGCCGCGTCACCTTCACTCCGGATTTTCCCAGCGTTACCCAGTCTGTGGCGGTCTGGCGGGCGGCGCGCAGTGGAAGGGTGCCGGTGACGGCAAGGGCGCCGGCGGCGAGTCCGGTTTTGAGGAATTCACGTCTGGTGTAGTGAGACACGGATGCACCTCGAATTGGACGGGCTGCGACAGGACAATCGTATTACGAAAACCTGAAGATCGGGTATACCGGACTAGCTCCCGGGCTGAGGTGAAGATTGTGGCTGGGCGCTGACGCGGCCGCCTTCGGAAACGGACACTAGTGGACTATCAGATTCGTATCGCGCGGGGCTGACAAGTGATACCATGCGAGGTTTTCGCGGGGTCGGGGAGGTGTGTGTGAAACAACTTCGCCAACTTTTTATTCCATTGCTTGCGCTGTCTTTTATCTTTGCGGCGGCGGGGGTTAACGCCCAAGTTGATCCTAAGACTTATGGTGGGATGAAGTGGCGGCTCATTGGACCGTTTCGCGGGGGACGGGTGATCACCGTTACCGGTGTGCCCTCGCAGCCGAACACATTTTATTTTGGGGCGGTGGGTGGGGGTGTGTGGAAGAGTTCGGATGCGGGGAACAGTTGGGATCCGCTTTTTGACAAACAGGGGGTTTCGTCGATTGGAGCGGTGGCGGTTTCCGAATCCGATCCTAACGTGATTTATGCGGGGAGCGGCGAGGCGTGCATTCGCGGGAACATTTCTTATGGCGATGGGGTGTACAAGTCGACGGATGCGGGGAAGACGTGGACGAATGTGGGATTGCGCGACACGCGGCATATCGGGGCGCTGATTGTGCATCCGACGAATCCGGATGTTGTTTATGTTGCGGCGCTCGGGCACGCTTATGGGCCGAATACGGAGCGAGGCGTTTTTCGTTCGCGGGATGGCGGGAAGACTTGGGAGAAGGTGCTTTATCTGGATGACCGGACAGGGGCGATCGAGATCGTGTTCGACCCGAAGAATCCGCACGTGCTTTTTGCGGCGATGTGGGAAGGGTGGCGGACGCCGTGGACGCTGAACAGCGGCGGGGCGAAGGACGGGCTGTACCGCTCGTCAGATGAAGGAACGACGTGGAAGCGCATCGAGGGCAACGGAATGCCGGAAGGGCCGCTGGGGCGGATCGGCGTGGGTGTTTCCGGGGCGGACTCGAATGTGGTGTATGCGCTAATCGAAGCGAAGAAGGGTGGGCTGTATCGGTCGGAGGATGGCGGGGAGCACTGGGCGCTTATTAATGAAGATCACCGATTCAGGCAGCGAGCGTGGTATTTCACGCATGTGTGGGCCGATCCGAAGAACGCGAGCACGGTATACATCGCGAATACGGGACTCTACCGGTCGATCGATAGCGGCAAAAGTTTTCAGCGACTGCTGGCTCCGCACGGGGATCATCATGCGCTGTGGATCGACCCGAATGATCCTTCGCGGATGATTAACGGGAATGATGGGGGCGCGACGGTCACGGTGGACGGCGGGAAGAATTGGACGACGCAAGGCAACCAGCCTACGGCGCAGTTCTATCACGTGGCGGCGGACAATGATTTCTTGTATCGGGTGTACGGGTCGCAGCAGGACAACTCTTCGGTGGGCATACCCACGCGCACGGATCACGGGTATATCGATCGGGGCGATTGGACTGCGGTGGGCGGAGGAGAGAGCGGGTACATTGTGCCCGATCCGCGCGATTCGAACATTGTTTATGCGGACGATGAGGGGCCGTTTTTTACTCGCTTCGACCGGCGGACGGGGCAGGCGCAGAGCATCCAGCAATGGCCGGAGGACATCAGCGGGCACGCGGCGGTGACACAGAAATACCGGTACACGTGGACGATGCCGATCGTGATCTCCTCGCACAATCCGGACGTGATCTATCACACGTCGCAGGTAGTTTTCCGGTCGACGGATGCGGGGCATAGCTGGAAGGAGATCAGTCCGGACTTGACGCGCAACGACAAGGCGAAGCAGCAAGATTCGGGAGGGCCGATTACGAAGGACCAGTACAGCGTGGAGTATTACGACGTGGTGTTCACGTTGGCGGAGTCCCCGAAACAACCGGGGGTGCTATGGGCGGGGACGGATGACGGGCTGATTCAAGTCACGCGCGATGACGGGAAGAGCTGGTCGAACGTGACGCCAAAGGACGTGCCGGAATGGTCGGCGATCAGCTTGATCGAGGCGTCGCCTTTTGACGTGGGGACGGCTTATGCGGCAGTGGACGCGCACAAGCTGGACAATTTTCATCCCTATATTTTCAAGACCACGGATTTCGGGAAGACTTGGAGCAAGATCGTCGGCGGGCTGCCGGACAATTCTTATGTGCACGCGGTGCGCGAAGATCCGGGGAAGAAAGGGCTGCTGTATGCAGGGACTGAAAGCGGCGTGTGGGTCTCATTTGACGACGGCGGACACTGGCAGGCGCTGCAGCTGAATCTGCCTACCACACCGATTCACGATTTGATTGTGCACAACGACGACCTGGTGGTGGCTACGCACGGGCGATCGTTCTGGGTGCTGGACAGCATCGGGCCGCTGCGGCAGGTGACGGCCGGGGTTTCGAATGAGCCGGCGCACCTGTTTACGCCGACGGTTGCGACGCGGGCGCGGATTGGGCATCGGGAGCCACGGCGGTATGGGATCGGGGAAAATCCGCTGGAGGGAGCGTACATCTATTACTGGCTGAAAGAGGCGCCGAAGGAGCTTGCGAGGCTGGAGTTGCTGGATGGGCAAGGCAAGACGATTCGCAAATTTACGAGCGAGGTAAAGAAAACGGAGGAGGAGAAAGAAGAGTTCGACAACGATCCGGGAGCGGAGCACATTCCGGCGGAAGCGGGGCTGAACCGCTTTGTGTGGGACCTGCGCTATGAGCCGCCGGTGAAAATTCCCGCGGCCATTTACGACAACGGGCAGCCGGCGGGGCCCTTGGCGCTGCCGGGCGCTTTCCAGGTGCGGCTGACAGTGGCGGGAAAATCGTATGCGGCACCACTGGAGGTCAAGATGGATCCGCGGGTGAAGACTTCGGCGGAGGATTTGCGGGCGCAATTCGAGCTGCTGCTGAAGCTGCGCGACCGGGAAGAGGAGATGAACAGGGCGATACTGGGAATTCGCGATTTGCGTGCGCAATTGCAATCGCTGGAAAAGCGGCTGGGCCCGGCGGAGCAAACCAAGGCGGTGGTAACCAGCGCCGCAGACTTGCGCAAGAAAATCACGGCGATTGAGGAAGACTTGATTCAGGTGAACGCAACGGCGCAGGAAGATGAGGCCAATTATCCAGTTAAGCTCAACAGCAAACTGGGCTACCTGACGGGCGTGGCGGACAGCGCGGATACCGCGCCGACGGAGTCTGAGCTGGCGGTGTTCGGCGAACTGGACAAGCAGCTGGGGGTGCAGCTGGCGAGTTGGCAAGAAGTCCTGTCGAAGGACCTGACGGCGTTGAACGAGACGATGCGGAAATCGAACGTGCCGTCGGTCGCGCCAGCGGCAATCCGAACGAATTAACTTCGCTGTGCTGACGAACGTCCCCACGAAGCTCTCAACATGCAATGGCCTGCCGAGGTCTATCAGCCCTCGACGCGCCGCTACCACGGCGTGCCGTATATCGACTATCCCCTGCACGACAAAATCATCGTGGTTACTCGTTGCGGACGCATTTGCCTGGGCCGCAAGAAAATCAATTTCAGCACGGTCTTCGCCGGTCAGGCCGTGGGCATTAAAGA
>Ga0210408_10001183_pt1 | contig 28176 bp, 27 predicted proteins | sample IncBWH4MmetaG_FD_155471 | JGI IMG/M metagenome (GOLD analysis project Ga0210408, IMG submission 155471) | Forest soil microbial communities from Barre Woods Harvard Forest LTER site, Petersham, Massachusetts, United States - Inc-BW-H-4-M | ecosystem: Environmental > Terrestrial > Soil >...
GTTCCGGTGGCGCTGCCGCTGAAAAAGCCGATGAAGATGGCGGGCGTGAACATCACGCACGCGCAGAACGTCCTCGTGCGCATCGAGGCCAAGGACGGCACGGTCGGCTGGGGCGAGGCCGCCTCGGCGCCGACCATGACCGGCGACACGCTCGGCGGGCTCTTTGCCGCGGTGCGCGATCATCTCGCGCCGTTGCTCGTGGGCGAGGATGCGTGGGGCCGACCGGCGCTGACGCGCCGGATGAAAGCGGCGCTTGTCGGCAACAGCGGCGCCCATTCGGCCGTCGAGATGGCGCTGCTCGATCTCGCCGGGCGCGCCGCAAAGGTGCCGTTGATCGAACTGGTCGGCGGCGCAGTGCGCGACGGCGTCGCCCCCATGTGGTTGCTCGGCAACAAGACGACCGAAGACGACATCGCCGAGGCGCACGAGCGCGAAGCCGCCGGTTTCTACTTCTTCAAACTGAAAGTGGGCGTGAAGCCTCTCGCGGCCGAGATCGAGGGCACGCGCGCGCTACGTGCCGCGCTCGGCCCCGACGTGCCGCTGTGCGCCGACGCCAACTGCGGCTTCTCGATCGACACAGCGCGGCGCTACCTCGACGGGACGCGCACGGCGGATTTGCTCTTCCTCGAGCAGCCGCTCGAGGCCGCCGATCTCGACGGCTTTGCGGCGCTCGCCCGCAACGCGCCGGTGCCGCTCGGGGTCGACGAAGCCATCCATTCGCTCGCCGATATCGACGCACATGCGCGCTCCGGCGCGGGCGGCGTTTCGCTCAAGCTGATCAAGCTCGGCGGCATCGGACCCGCGATCGAGGCAGCGTACCTGTGCCAGCGGCTCGGGCTGAAGGTGAATGTCGCCTCGAAAATCGCCGAGTCGAGCATCGCCTCGGCAGCGCTCCTGCATCTCGCTTGCGCCATTCCGCAGAGCGACTGGGGCGTGAGCCTCACGCATTTCTATTTGGCGGAAGATTTGGTCAAACGACCGCTGCCGCTCGGCGACGGCATGGTCGCGCGGCCTGGGGGCCCCGGGCTCGGCGTCGAGGTGGACGAGGCGGCGGTGGCGAGATTCAGTAAACAGTAATCAGTGACCAGTGATCAGACATGACCGATTTTCTGATTACTGATCGCTGATTACTGATCACTGGTTATTGCGCCGCCACCAGGCGGTTGTCGCCGGCGCGCAGCGGCAGGTCGACGGGCTCGTTGCGGTCGGCCGAGATATCCGCCGCCACGTAGACTTCCATTACTTGGCGCGCCTGCTCGGGCGTCACCAGCACCGGCCGGTCGAGGGCGACCGCGGTCGCGAAGTGATCGGTCTCGGTCGCCATCGGGCCGGCGAACACGTGCCCGACCGGCTCGCCCGGCATGGTCGACATGGGATGCACCAAGCCGCCCTGCATGGTCATCAGCGCCACGTCGGTGCGGCTGTCGTCGACGAACAGCGCGCCCTCGGTGCCAACGAACTCGATCCAGGTGCGCGAGTAGTTGGGATACCCGGGCGGCAGGATCCAGCCGGCGCCGATCGTGAAGATGACGCCGTTGTCCATCGTCACCGTGATCAGCGAGGAATCCGGCGTGTTGTTCTTGTGCCGGTTCACGATCGAGACCGACTGGCAATAGACGCGCACCGGCTTCGCCGGCTCCAGGCACCACAGCACCCAGTCGATGTCGTGGGTCGCCTCCATGGCGGCGGGCGACAGCCGCGTGCGGGTGTTGATCTTGTTGCCGAGGTTGCGGCTCAGGTGCCGGCTCACCAGCGCGTTGACCGGCTCGCCGATGGTGCCGTCGACCACGCACTTCTTGATGTAAGCCTGCTTGGGGTTGAAGCGCTGGGAATAGCCGATGGTAAATTTGAGGTTCTTGCGCCGAGCGATGTCGAGCAGCTCGTCGGCTTCGCGCAGCTCCATGGCGATCGGCTTTTCCAGGAACACGTGCTTGCCGGCGTTGAGGCAGTCGCGCGCCATCGGGTAATGGGTGGTCTCCGGCGTCGCCGAAATATAGACCGCGTCGATCTCCTTAATGTCGAGCAGCTCGCGCCACTCGGTGGTGGCCTTGCGCGGGTTGGTGGCGGCGGCCACTTCGGCGAGCCGCTCCGGCTTGATCTCGGCGATGTAGAGGCCGTCGATGAGCGGATTGGCCGCGCAGGCGTTGGCGCGGATGCCCCCGCACCAGCCGGTGCCGATGATGCCGACGTTTATCCTACGCATGGCCTCCCCCGATTTTTGCGGCGCTTTCGCCGTGGCGGCGTCTCTACTCAACGCGACGATGGCCGGCAAGCTGGGGGCAGCCCCACCCGACGCGCGATCGGGCCCAAATGCGGCATTTCGCGCACTGGGCTCAAATCCGGTACGGTTTTGATCATAATCAATTCGCGGCCTGGGGCGCGGCCCCATGGCCTATCGACAAAGGCGCGCAACCGCCGATAATTTGGCGTTTCCGCGTGCTCACGGGGGTGAGGCCTTCATGACGTATGACCGTTACTTTGCGGACGCGCTCGCTCGCCTGCGCGAGGAGCGGCGCTACCGCGTGTTCGCCGATCTCGAGCGCATCGCCGGCCGCTTTCCGCACGCGACCTGGCATTCGCCGGACGGTCCGCGGCCGGTCGTGATCTGGTGCTCTAACGACTACCTCGGCATGGGCCAGCACCCGAAGGTGATCGGCGCGATGGTCGAGACCGCGACCCGCATGGGCACCGGCGCCGGCGGCACCCGCAACATTTCCGGTACCAACCATCCGCTGGTGGAGCTGGAGCGCGAGCTTGCCGACCTGCACGGCAAGGAAGCCGCGCTCGTCTTCACCTCGGGCTACGTCTCGAACGAGACCGGCATCGCGACCATCGCCAAGCTGATGCCGAACTGCGTGATATTCTCCGACGCGTTCAATCATAATTCGATGATCGAAGGCGTGCGCCGCTCGGGCGCGGAGAAGAAGATTTTCGACCACAACGATCTTGCGCATCTCGAACGGATGCTGGCGGCCGAGCCGCTCGACCGGCCCAAACTGATCGTGGTGGAAAGCGTTTACTCGATGGGCGATGGCGTTGCGCCGATCGCGCGCATCTGCGATCTCGCCGAGCGCTATCACGCGATGACCTACGTGGATGAGGTGCATGCGGTCGGCATGTACGGCCCGGCGGGCGCGGGTGTTTGCGCGCGCGAGGGCGCGATGCACCGCGTCGACGTGATCGAAGGCACGCTCGCCAAGGCGTTCGGGTGCCTCGGCGGCTACATCGCGGCGAGCGCCAACCTCATCGACGCGGTGCGCTCGTACGCGCACGGTTTCATCTTCACCACCGCCCTGCCGCCCGCGGTGTGCGCCGCCGTCACCGCCGCGATCCGCCATCTGCGCACGTCGCAGTGGGAACGCGACCGTCATCAGGACCGCGTCGCGCGCACCAAGGCGGTGCTCGAGGCAGCCGGCATTCCGGTGATGCAAAGCGGGACGCACATCGTGCCGGTGATCGTCGGCGAATCGGAAAAGTGCAAAGAGGCGACCGACCTCCTGCTCACCGAGCACGGCATCTACATCCAGCCGATCAACTATCCGACCGTGCCGCGCGGCACCGAGCGGCTGCGCATCACGCCCACGCCCTATCACGAGGACGCGTTGATCGACACGCTCGCCGAAGCACTGGTCGACGTGTGGGGCCGGCTCGGACTTGCGCTCAAGCGGCGTCCCTTGGCGGCGGAATAGCTTTCGCCTGCAACGCTTCGTCCGGCACGGGGTCAGCCACGGCAGGCTTGACCGCCGTGCGGCGGCGAATCGCGTGCACCACCACCGGCACCACCAGCGAGACGAAGATCAGCCGCGCGATGTGGTGCGTGCCCACATAGGCCGGGTCGAGGTTGAGCGCGAAGGCGAGCGTGGTCATCGCCTCGAGCGCGCCGGGCGCAAACGCCATCACCACGTCGCCGACCGGCAATGACAGCAGCAGCGCCGCCGCGACGGCGAACACCGAGGCGACCGCCGTGCCGACCGCAAGCGCGCCGAGGCCGACCAGGGTGAGCCGGCGCAGCAGCCAGATGTCGGTGCCGGCGAAACGCGCGCCGATGATCGACCCCATGACGATGAACGCCACGATGGCGGCCGGGAGCGGCAGGTTGACTTTGACCAAGCCGGTCGCGTGCAAGACGCCGGACGCCGCCATGGCGCCGACCAGGAGCCCGCCGGGAAACCGCAGGCGATAGGCGATGAGCCCGCCTGCGATCGCGGCGACCACGAGCAGAGCCAACTCTTCCATGGAGGCGACGGTCGCGACCGCGGGGTTGAGCACGGGCCGCGTGCCGGTGATGCCGAAGGCGGCGAAGCACAGCGGCAGCCCGGCGCTGAGCACCAGCACGCGCATCGCCTGGACCATGGCGACCGATCGGAGGTCGGCGCCGGTTTCCGCCGCGAGCGCCAGCGCCTGCGAGAGGCCTCCCGGCGAGGAGGCGAACAGCGCGGAGAGCACGTCCCAGTCGTGCACCTTGTGCAGATAAAAGACGACGACAGCGCTGCCGCACGCCATCGCCAGCGCGAGTATGGCGAGGCTCGCCGGCCACGTCCCCATGCGCGCCACGCTGTCCGGCGTCACCGAGGCGCCGAGCGAAATGCCGAGCACGATGTTGGCGCATTGTCCGAGAAAGAGCGGCACGCGCACCGGTCGGCGGGCGAGCGCGGCAATCGCGACCGAAATGATTGCGCCCGAGAGCCAGCCGGCAGGAAACTTCGCGAGCCCGAGCGCCGCACCGCCGATGGCGCCGATCACCAGCGTCTCGAGAAGCCGAATGAGCGTTTCGCGCAACGAGGGCGATGGCGCCATATCAACGGCGCCCCGCGAGGCCGGCGACGAGGCGCTGCATGGCGGTTTCGAGCTGCTCGGCGTTGCGCGCGAAGCACAGGCGCAGGAAGCCGCGGCCGGAGGAACCGAACGCGCTGCCAGGCGCAAGACCCACGCGCGCCTCGTCGATCAGGCGCAACGCCAGCCGGCGCGTATCGGTCTCTCCCTCGACCGCGAAGAACAAATAGAAGGCGCCCTGCGGGACAGCGAACCGGCAGCCCGCGACCGCGGCCAGCGCCCCGCAGGCGATGTCGCGGCCGCGCCGCGCGCGGGCGACCTGATGCGCCACGAAGCTTTCGCCTCGTTCGAGCGCCGCAATCGCCGCGCGCTGCATGAACTGAGCGACGCCCGAGGTGGAATATTGGATCATGTTCTCGATCACCTGGCCGAGCGCCGGGTTGGCCATGATCCAGCCGATGCGCCAGCCCGTCATCGCCCAATTCTTCGAGAATGTGTTGACGAACAGAATGCGGTCGTCGGACTCCATCACGTCGAGGAAAGAAGGCGCGCGCTCGCCGTCGCCGTAGAAGAACCGGGCGTAGGTTTCGTCGGCGATGATCCACAGTCCGTGACGCCGGGCGAGCGCCAGCAGTGCGGAAAGATCGGCGCGCGTGGCGGTCCAGCCGGTCGGGTTCGACGGAGACACGACGAATAGCGCGCGGGTGCGCGGGCCGGCGGCGGCCGCGAGACGGTCGAGATCGAGGCTCCAGCCGGCGTTGCCGAGCGTCATCGGCACCTCGACCGGCTTTGCCCCGATGACGCCGGCGGTGGCGGCGGCGTTGGGCCAGGTCGGCGTCGGGATGAGGACCTCGTCGCCGACGCCTGCGGTCATGGCGAACGCGATCTGGATCGACTGCATACCGGAGCCGGTGACGAAGAATTCGTCCGGCGCAAATTCGCGCCCGTAGAGCCGCGCGTGATAGCGCGCGAGCGCCGCGCGCAACTCGGGAATGCCGCGCTGCCAAGTGTAGAACGTCTCGCCCGCGGCGAGCGAGCGCGTCGCCGCCTCGCTGATGAAGGCGGGCGTCGGCATGTCGCCCTCGCCCGCCCACAATGGGATCACGCCCTCGCGCGCGCGCCCGTAGCTCATCACCTCGACGATGCCGCTGTCCGGGGCGGCACGCGCCTGCGCACGGAGGGCATCGATGAGCGATGGGGTGTTCGGCGCGACGGTAGGGGCGGGACTCGGGGACATGTGGCCGTTCTAGCGTAACGCACCGACCTCGTCATGCCCGCGAAAGCGGCATGTAGGGTGGGCTAATCTAAGGCGGAGGCGCGCCAGCGCCGACGACGTGCCCACCACCCGATGGGTCTCGCAAACAAATGGTGGGCACGGCGTCGCATTCGCTCCGCCTTAGCCCACCCTACAACGCCCGCTTGCTCGGGCGATGACGACCGAGATTGTTGCGCGACTCCGATTTATTTCTTCGCCAGCAAATCGCGGATCTCCTCCAGCAGCACCTCCTGGCGTGGCGGCGGAGCGGGCTTCGCCTCTTCGCGCAGGCGCATCCGGTTCATGCCTTTGACGGCGAGGAACAGCACCCAGGCAATGATGATAAAGTTGATGCAGACGGTGACGAAATTGCCCCAGGCGAGCACCGCACCCTGTTTTTTGGCGTCGGCAAGCGAGGTGGCGGTCACTGACTTCGACAGCGGCAGGAAATAGTTGGAAAAATCGAAGCCGCCGGCCGCCCCGATCACGGGCATGATCATGTCGCCGACCGCCGATTGCACGATTTGGCCGAACGCCGCCCCGATGATGACGCCGACGGCAAGATCGACGACGCTTCCCTTGAGCGCAAACTTCTTGAATTCCTCGAGCATGGCACCCTCCGTGAACAGCCCCGGCGCGGCCGCGCCACTCGTACGGCCGTGCAACTTGGATTAATGTAAACCAAAAGCCGGCCTGCGACGCCGGTCATCCGCGCCGGATGGCCCTGCAGGCCGCGCTGATCTAAGAGCCTGCTTCGGAATTCGATGGAGGCTGCGTTGCGGAGCGAAGGCCGGATGACAGGAGAAAAGCGAAGTCGATACCGGGGAGTATCGGCGAGCTTTTCGACGCATCAGCCGACCTTCGCGCCGCAACCCTTCGGGCCGGCCGCTTTTGGCCGCCCGGTTCGTCGCCGATCTCGTCCGTACTCCCCGGTACGGCCTTCAATCGTCTCCTGCCGGATCGGCCAAAAGCGGTCGGCGCAGCCCCCATCCAATTCCGAAGCAGGCTCTTAGCCCATGCTGCAAGGCTGGTTCGTCGTCGTTTCCGCGCTCGCCTACATCGGGCTGTTGTTCGTCGTCGCGAGCTACGGCGACCGCCTGCGCGCGCGTGGCCGCGGCTCCTGGATGCGCACGCTGATCTATCCGCTCTCGCTCGCGATCTACTGCACCTCGTGGACGTTCTTCGGATCGGTCGGGCTCGCCTCGCGCACCGGCCACGATTTCCTCACCATCTACATCGGCCCGATGCTGCTGATCGGGCTGGGCTGGCCGCTGCTGCTGCGCGTCGTGCGGCTCGCCAAGGCGCAAAACATCACGTCGATCGCCGATTTCATCGCCGCGCGTTACGGCAAGAACCCGACGGTCGCGGCCACCGTGGCGCTGATCGCGATCGTCGGCACGATCCCGTACATCGCACTGCAGCTCAAGGCAGTATCCGCTTCGCTCGGCACCATCATCGCCCATGTGGAAGCGAGCACCGGGGTCTATCAGCCCGCCTACGGCGATCTCGCCCTCTTCGTCGCGCTCGCCATGTTCGGCTTCGCCATTCTGTTCGGCACGCGCCACATCGACGCGACCGAGCACCAAGCCGGGCTGATCCTGGCGGTTGCCGCCGAATCGATGGTCAAGCTCATCGCCTTCCTGGCGGTCGGCGCGTTCGTGACCTTCGTGATGTTCGGCGGGCCTTCCGATCTCTTCGCCCGCGCCATGGCGCGCCCGGACGTCGCCGCGGTGCTCACCGGCGAGCCGCAGGCCGGAACTTTCCTCGCCATGACCCTCGTCGCCTTCGCAGCCGTGCTCCTGCTGCCGCGCCAGTTTCACGTGGCGGTCGTCGAAAACAACGACGAGACGGAAGTCCGGCGGGCTGCCTGGCTGTTCCCGCTTTATCTGGTGTTGATCAACCTGTTCGTGCTGCCGATCGCGGTCGCCGGCCTGCTGACGTTCGCGCGCGGCGCGGTCGACAGCGACATGTACGTGCTGGCGCTGCCGCTTGCGGCCGGCTCGCAGGCGCTCGCCTTTGCGGCCTTCATCGGCGGCCTCTCGGCCGGTACCGCGATGGTGATCGTCGAATGCGTCGCGCTCGCCATCATGATCTCGAACGATCTCGTGGTGCCGCTGGTCCTGCGGCGGCGCCACGCGGTGGCGTCCGGCTCGGGCGACCTCGGCGCGATGCTGCTGCGGGTCCGGCGCGTCGCGATCTTCTTCATCCTGTGCCTCGCCTATCTGCACTACCGCTCGGCCGGCGCGGCGCAGCTCGCCTCGATCGGGCTGTTGTCGTTCGCAGCGATCGCGCAGCTCGCGCCCGCCTTCTTCGGCGGCTTGATCTGGCGGCGCGCCACCGCGCGCGGCGCCATCGCCGGGATGACGATCGGGATCCTGGCGTGGATCTACACCCTGCTGCTGCCGAGCTTCGCGCAGGCCGGCCTGCTCGATCCTTCGATCGTGAGCAACGGCCCGTGGGGAATCGCCGCGCTGCGGCCGCAAGCGTTGCTCGGGCTGCACATGGACCAGTTCGTGCACGGCGTTGCCTGGAGCCTCAGCCTCAACGTGATCGCCTATCTGGCGTTTTCGCTTCATCGCGAGCCCGCCTCGATCGAACGACTGCAGGCAAACCTGTTCTTCCCGCCCGAGCTGGCGCCGGTCGCGCCGAGCTTTCTTCAGCGCCGCGCCTCGGTCACGGTCGGGGAGATCAGCGACACGGTCGCGCGCTACCTCGGCGACGAGCGCACGCGCAGCGCGTTCGCGAGCTTCGCGTCGGCGCGCGGGCTGACCCTCGATTCCGCGCAGGAGGCGGATTTTCATTTGCTGCGTTACGCCGAGCATCTGCTCGCCTCGGCGATCGGCACGGCATCGTCGCGTCTCGTGCTCTCGCTCCTGTTGCGCAAGCGCACCATGTCGACCCAGGCAGCGCTTAAGCTCCTCGACGACGCCAACACCGCGATCCAGTACAACCGCGAGATCATGCAGTCCGCGCTCGACCACGTGCGGCAGGGCATCGCCGTGTTCGACAAGGACCTGCGGCTCATTTGCTGGAACCGGTATTTCGGCGAAATCCTCAACCTGCCGTCCGAGCTGGTGCGCATCGGCGTCGGCCTCGACCGGCTGCTGCAGTTCGAAGCCGAACAGGGCGCGCTCGGCCCCGGCCATACGGACGATTTGGTGCGCGACCGCATCACCCGTTACGTCGCCGGCGCCGAGCCAATCCTCGAGCGGTTCCTCGCTCGCGGGCTCGTGGTCGAGGTGCGCACCAACGCCATGCCGGACGGCGGCATCGTCGCGACGCTCACCGACATCACCCCCAGCGTCGCCGCGGCGGAGGCGCTGGAGCAGGCCAACGTCAACCTCGAACGGCGCGTGCGCGAACGCACGGAGGAACTCACGCGCCTTAACGCGGCGCTGGCCCGCGCCAAGGCCGCGGCGGACGACGCCAATATTTCCAAGACGCGATTCCTCGCCGCCGCCAGCCACGACATTTTGCAGCCGCTCAACGCGGCGCGGCTTTACGTGACGAGCCTGGTCGAACGCCAAGGCAGCCGCGACGACGGCGCGCTGGTCGGCAACATCGACGCCTCGCTCGAGGCGGTGGAGGAAATCCTCGCCGCCCTGCTCGACATTTCGCGGCTCGATGCCGGCGCCATGAAGCCGGAGATCGCGACCTTCCGCATCGACGACCTCTTGCGCCAGCTCGAGGTCGAGTTTGCGCCGCTCGCGCGCGAGAACGGGCTCGCGCTCGACTTCGTGCCATGTTCGCTCGCGACGCGATCAGACCGGCGCCTGCTGCGCCGGCTGCTGCAGAACCTCGTCTCGAACGCCATCAAATACACGCCGAACGGCCGCGTCCTCGTCGGCTGCCGCCGGCACGGCGAGCGCCTGCGCATCGATGTCTACGACACCGGCGTCGGCATCCCGCCGTCGCAGCGTCGCAGCATCTTCCGCGAGTTCCACCGGCTCGACCATGCGGCCAAGACCGCGCGCGGCCTGGGGCTCGGACTTTCCATCGTCGAACGCATCGCGCGCGTGCTCGACCACAAAATCGAAGTGCAATCGACCGTCGGCCGCGGCTCGCGCTTTTCCGTCGAAGTACCACAGGCGCCGGCGCTCCCCGCCGGCCGGCCGCTACGGTCCACGCCGCGGACGGATGCCGGCCAGCTCGCCGACATGACCGTCGTGTGCATCGACAACGAGCCGAAAATCCTGGACGGGATGGAAACTTTGCTTGCCGGGTGGGGCTGCCGCGTGCTCGCCGCCGCCGATCTGCGCGGCGCGCAAGCGGCGATCGCCAGCGCCAAGGCGCGGCCGAACGGGCTGCTGGTGGATTATCACCTCGCCGAGGGCAACGGCATCGACGCCATCGTGCAGCTGCGCTGGCAGCTCGGCACCGAGCTGCCGGCGATCCTGATCACCGCCGACCGCAGTCCGCGCGTGCGCGAGGATGCCCGCGCGCGCGACATCCAGGTCCTCAACAAGCCGGTGAAGCCCGCGGCGCTGCGCGCGCTGCTGGCGCAATGGCGCGTACAGCGCGTGGCAGCGGAGTGAAAATGGGTGAATAGCGAATAGTGAAAAGAAGATTTCACCGCGGTGGGTCGTCCTCGATGAAAGCACTGCGCCTATCAGCGTTAGCGCAAATGGTTCACGGTGGAAGGGGGATCAAACTCACGTTTTCCACGTCAATCGTCTTTCCATCAGTTTGGACCGTGCGCCCTGCCAACATCGGATTGCCCGATAACGGGGAGACATAGTCCACAAGGCCCAGATCAAGTCCGACCGGGCCCCAGGCAGCTACCAGCATCCCATCCGTTTCGATGCCTATTCCAGCCAGCATTGTGCCGGGAGAATCCCACCTCAACCGCCGCACTTGCCCTTCGCCTTCGATTTGCAGCGTGAAGGGACTAAACGCCGGATTGCCGGCATCGTCGGTATATTGGATGGTGTATTGCCCGATGAACTGATTCTGGGGCGTGCCCTCTCGGGTTCCGACGCCGCGTCCGATCATTGCGCCGTATGCGTGGTGGGCCCAACGAGCCTGAAGTCGGCCATCCTCGAGGCGATACTCCACAAGCCCAGTTTGACGAATCTCATCGCCCGGCGCCCGGGCAAAAGCAATGTGTCGCTCGCGGCCGAATCCCAGCCCGTTAAGTATTGGCCCGGTGGCGGGTCGCCAAATCGCGTGAAATACGTCTTCGCCTCTAGTGGTCGTATCACCTTGCTTCTGCTCGATCGATACCTCGCCTGAGTGAACAGGCCCTTCAGCCGTGCTGGCGCTAAACCTGTAACGGCCCAGAATGGAAGGGCCGAAGAACACCGCCCACACGACGAAATCGGACGTAAACTCGATGAACCGGTGCTGCACCGCGACATCGACAAACAGCAAGTCTCCGGGTGCAAAGTCGATCGTCCGCGGCCCGTTGATAAATCGTCCGCGGCCGCGCGCAATCACGTACACCTCTGCTTGGTCGTGAGCATACTGCTGATCGACGCCGCGCGGCGCATACACGACAGCCGAAGCATCGCCATGCTCCAAAACAGATTGGAAAGGCCGCTCAGCAGTCAATTTGGGCAACAAATCTTCCAGGCTGGCGCGTAGCATGGCTGCTGTCCTACTGTTCTAAGCATCGCTCATCGCGATGCGTGTTCGGCTTCCGGCATGGATAATGATTCTTACCCCTATGACTCTCGTGGAGGACCCCAACGATTATGGCAGGTATTCGAATGTCGGCCCGGCGTGCATTCCGTTCCCAAGATCGACATCGGTCAGTGTTCGACCGGCCATGCTCAGATCCGTCATAAGGTTTATCGCGTCGCCCAGGCGGCCCGGGCTGCCGTTGAAGGCCTGATGCAAAAGCTTTAGCACCTGCGTGTAGAGCCGATTGAAGTCGTTGCTGAGAGAGCGCGCGTTGCTGCCTTCCGGATAGTGTGCCGTCTTCGGATTATTCGGTAGGCGCAGCACCTGCGTCTCGTTGAACGGGACCGGATCCTTGCTGTCGTAGATATATTTCTCTTCGGGAAGGGGGTTTGGCGGCGCGTCGGGCTTTCGCTTAAGCTGGCCCTTCACGAGTTCGGCAAAGCGATAGTAGTGAGCTAACCGATCCTTGTCCGGAACATCAGTGCCGGCCGGAAAGAATGGATCGGTCTCAGTTCCCTCTCCCTGCTCAACGATGACGTCGATGGCAGCCATTGCTTCGGCGGCGCTGGTAATAATCTGCTTCTCGCTAAACAGCGTCGTGCTCGGTTGAGTAGCTCCCGTCTTGTCCTTGATGATGCCATCGCCCTCTTTCTTGAAGATCCGGCGAATTCGTCGATAGAACTCGCCAATGGTCGCGGCCGGGGGTTCTCCCACGCTCAAAGCTACGGCCTTGAAGTTGAGCAGGTGCTCCGGCTGCTCGATTCTCATGAAGATTTGTTGAACCAAGGGCCGGGAGAACGGCTTAAGGGGCACGACGAGTGCCTTCGCAACTGTTCCAGGCAGATGAGTCGGGTAGTCGGGAACAAACTCCTTCCTATCGATTACGGGTGACCCTCCGATCGCTTTGAGCAGATTCCCCGCCAGCAGCATGTGCAGCATTTCCTGCAGGACAATACGGCGCAACACGCCTGATATGTCGCGATTGTCCCTGGCAAGCGAAAAACGCGCATAAAGATACGGCGGCATCGTTGCGTGCTCCAGTTCGATGGCATGCTGGAGCGCGATCTTCAGATCGTCCACCTTGCCTGAGATGACCAGGGCGAAAACTTTGGGGTCCATCTTAATCATAGCGGTCACCTTGGTTCGGATACGTCACGCACCATGCGACGGCGCTCGCCGGCAATGGTCTTGCTGCCGCGTTCGATCTCGGGCGCCGCGCTATCCGCAGCAAACGTCAGGGAGATATGCGCCGTGTGATCGCGGCCATGCCCGTTCAAAAGATTGCCCTGGATGGCAGAGAAAAACTCCCGTCCATCGGACGTATCCAAATCGAGGAGACCGTTCAGATCGACCATATCCATACTCTCCAGATCTCAAGTCGTCTTCATGCTAAGGTAGCATCCGGCTCGGCGCAATGCGTCGCCTGGCATAGTTTCTTTAGGAGTTTGGAGGCTGTGAATTCCGCGTGAAATCTGCTTTTCCAGAGCACGGCTCGGGTGAGGGCCTGAGGCCGGCCGGTAAGATTAAGTTGCGAGAGATATAAGAGGCGCCGGCGAGCGCTGTCTCGCTATTCGCTGCCAGCAACCGCGTTCGGCCAATTATCCGGATCGATCTTCGCGGCAGCAATCACCGCCTGGGTGCGGCTTTCCACGCCGAGCTTCTGCAGGATCGCCGAGACGTGGGCCTTCACGGTCGCCTCGGAGACGCCGAGGCCATAGGCGATTTGTTTATTGAGCAGTCCTTCCGAAAGCATCATCAGCACGCGCACCTGCTGCGGCGTGAGGCTCGCAAGGCGATTGATCAGGTCGGCGGTGACGGCATCCGGCTTGCCGGAGAGGTCCACGTCGGGCGGCGTCCACACGCCGCCTTCGAGCACGCGGGCGATGGCGGCCCGCATGGTCTCGACCTCGAGCGTCTTCGGGATGAAGGCCGACGCGCCGAACGCCATGCAGCGGCGGATGACGGCGGGATCGTCGTTGGCGGAGACGACCACCACCGGCACGCTCGGATATTGCGCGCGCAAAAACATCAGCCCGGAAAACCCGCGCACGCCGGGCATGGCGAGATCGAGCAAGACGAGGTCGACCTCGCCGCCCCGTTCGAGCTCTGCCACCACGTCGTCGAAGCCGCCGGCCTCGGCGATCTCGGCGCCGGCGAACTGGCCGGACACCGCCGCGCGCAAGGCGCCGCGGAACAGCGGGTGATCGTCGGCGATCACCAGACGATAGCTCGCTTCGCTCACGCCCTCACCCGGCCCCTCGCCCGAAGGCTCGCGCACTGCGTTAATCCATTGTTAACGATGCGGGCGGACACTTCAACTGGACGTGATGAGGGGAATAACAGTCAGCGCGCGCGTATTCAGTTACCCGATCGGCTCGAAATGAGGTGAGCGATGTTCGATTGGAAGGAATACCCTTGGCGGAGGCCGGACCCGAAAACGCAGTTGCAGCGGGCGCGGCTCAAAAACCTGCTGGTGGTCACGCTCGCCGGCTGGGTCTCCTACTTCCTCGGCATCAATCTCGCCATCATCAAGCTCAACAAGATCATCGTCCCGGTCATCAACCTGCCGCTCGGCTTCTACATGGCGGTGCAGGGTTCGATCGTGATGTTCATCATTTTGCTGTTCTGGTTCGCGAAATATCAGCGAATAGAATCGTAGGGTGGGCTAAGGCCGCGTAGCGAAAGCGAAGCGGCCGTGCCCACCACTGGTGGGCACGCGGTCTCCGCTTCGCTCCGCCCGCTTAGCCCACCCTACAAATCTTTCTTCCGGCTTCCCACGAACTGCAGCATCACCTCGCGCGTATGCGGGCGCGCGCGGTGCTCGATGAGATAAATGCCCTGCCAGGTGCCGAGTGCGAGCTTGCCGCCGGCGACCGGCACGTGCAGCGACACCCCGGTGAGCATCGCCTTGATGTGCGCCGGCATGTCGTCCGGACCTTCGACATCGTGCACCCAGCCGGCGTCCTCCGGCGCCAGCCGCCGCAGCGCCGTCGTCAAATCGGTGCGCACGTCCGGATCGGCGTTCTCCTGAATCGTCAGCGACGCGGAGGTGTGGCGCACGTAGGCGAGGAAGACGCCGTCGCCGGCATCAACCTGGGCGATGAATTGCGCGACCTCGCGGGTGATCTCGACGAGGCCTTCGCCTCTCGTCTCGATCATAAGCTTGGCGCTGGCGACGATTTGCGGCGCGGCGCTGTGCGCGGACTCAAGCCGCACCCCCGCGCGAGGTGCGTTCACGTCAGATTCCGTTCTTCTGCACGCCCGGACGATCCTGTTCCAGCTCGCGCTGGGTGCGCTGGGCCATGTCGAGCAGGCGGCGCCACATCTTTTCGAGGAATGCCATCATCCGGTTCACTTCGGCGTCGCTCGGAAGATTAAATTCGCGCTCGCCTTGCTTCGGCGCGGGTGCCGCCGCCGGCGGTATCGTCGGCGTCGCGGGAGCCGGCGCCACGCCACCTGGCGGGACCGTCTCCGGTGGCACCGGCGCCCGCGCTTCCAGTTGCTTGCGCAGCGCCGCGTTCTCGTCGAGCAGGCGGCCGATCTCGTTCTCGAGCGCGGTGCGGTCGTCCGCGAGCGTGCGGCACGCCCATTCGGTGACCTTGCTGCACAACGAGACATGGCCGGTGCGGCCGTCGAGGCGAAGGATTCCGTCGGGCACTTCCTTGAAGGTGAAGCGGCCGTTGTCGCTATCCGGCGCCCCCTGCGCGAGCGCCGGCGCGCCAGTCGCAAGACCCAGCAAAAGCACGGCAGCCATTGCGCGCATGAGAGTCCTCCTTATGCGATTCTAGACCTCGCGCCAGCGCCCGCAAGCACGGAGATGTCGCGCGCATCTGCGGATCGTTTGCTCATTATTTCAATGTGTTAAGTGCGACTGGCCGATTCTTGACACACTCGGACCCGGTCAGTATGGTCCGCCCGGCTTCGGGGGGTGGCACGGGAAAAGCCCGGATTTCTTGGACTTTTGCGGGTGTCGAGAGCATGGGCGACGGCACACGCAAAGACGAGAATGAAAGGTCCCAGCCGTCCGACGATGCCGCTCTCTCCGCGCGGCTCAAGCGTCTCGGCGCAAAGCTCGACGCAAGCGTCCCCCGCCCGACCCGGACGGATCCTGCGTCCGGGCGGGCCGATTCTTCGGCGATGGCGCGCGGCTTCCGGCTCTCGACGGAGCTTGTGGCCGGCGTGTTCGTGGGAGCGGTGATCGGCTGGTTCCTCGACCGCACGCTCGGGATCTCGCCCTGGGGCCTGATCGTGTTCGTGCTGCTTGGTTTCGCGGCGGGCGTGCTCAACGTGATCCGCGGGGCGGGCGTCGGGTCCGGTTTCGGCGGCGGGCGGTCGAACGATTGAATTTTCGATGCGCGCACCGCGCGGATCGAGCGACGAAGAAGGGCCGCGCGGGCCATGACTGTCGATCCGATTCATCAGTTCAATATCGAGAAGTGGTTCACGATCGCCAAGGTCGGGGCGCGCGAGATCGCCTTCACCAACTCGGCGATGTTCATGCTCATCGCCGTCGTGGGCATCGCCGTTCTGATGCTCGGCTTCACCCGCAGCCGGGCGCTGGTGCCGGGGCGCCTGCAGTCTCTCGCGGAAATATCCTACGAGTTCGTCGCCGATACGCTGCGCAGCTCGACCGGCGAAGCCGGGATGAAGTTCTTCCCGTTCGTGTTCACGATCTTCATGTTCGTCCTGTTCGCGAACTGCCTCGGGCTTCTCCCCTACGCCTTCACGGTGACGAGCCACATCATCATCACCGCCGCGCTCGCCTTGCTGGTGTTCTTCACCGTGATCGTCTACGGCTTCTGGAGGAACGGCCTGCGCTTCTTCAGGATGTTCGTGCCGAGCGGCGTGCCGGTCTACATCCTGCCCTTCGTGGTGGCGATCGAGGTGCTCTCGTTCTTCTCGCGCCCGATCTCGCATAGCGTGCGGCTGTTCGCCAACATGCTCGCCGGCCACATCACGCTCAAGGTGTTCGGCGGCTTCGTCACCATGATCGCCGGCTTCGGCATCGCCGGCTGGTTTGGCGCCGTGCTGCCGCTGGTGATGATCGTCCTGCTCACCGCGCTCGAACTGCTGGTCGCCTTCCTGCAGGCCTACGTGTTCGCGATCCTGACCTGCATCTACCTCAACGACGCCATCCACCCGGGCCACTAGCGCATGATCCCGAAAAGTGGATACCGGTTTTCGGAAAAGATCATGCGCCAGCATGAAGTCAAAGCGCGATGACGATTCGGAGAAAAGTCATCGCGCTTTGAGCGCCCGTCGCATTCACCCAAACACAGCTAAAGAGGAGCTCTCGCTATGGATCCGGTTGCAGCAAAATACATCGGCGCGGGAATCGCCTGCATCGGCATGGGCGGCGCCGGCGTCGGCGTCGGCACCATCTTCGGCAGTTATCTCGCCGCCGCGATCCGCAACCCGTCGGCCGCGCCGGGCCAGTTCGGCAACCTGATCTTCGGCTTTGCCATCACCGAGGCGCTCGGCATCTTCTCGCTGCTGATCGCGCTCCTGCTGCTGTTCGCGCTCTGATCTGACGCAGCGCCCGCGTCGCCTGCTGAACCCGAGCCATGGCCGAACCCGCCGCCCACACCGAGGTCCCTTCCGCGGGCCACAAAGCCGGTTTCCCGCCGTTCCAGCGGGAAACCTTCGCCTCGCAGCTCGTGTGGCTCGTGATCACCTTCGTGCTTCTTTACGCGCTGGTGGCGAAGTTCGCGCTGCCGCGGGTGGGCGGCATTTTCGCGGCGCGGCGCGAGCGGGTCGAAGCGGACATGGCGCGCGCGCGCGGCCTGCGCGAGGAGGCCAACGCGGCACTCGCGGCTTATGAGAAGGCGCTCGCCGATGCGCATGCTCGCGGGCAGGCGATCGCGAGCGAGACCCATACGCAGCTGACCGCGGAAGGCGAGACGCGCCGCAAGTCGCTCGAGGCCGAGCTCAACGCCAAATTGGTCGAGGCCGAGAAGGCGATCGCGGCGACCAAACAAAGCGCCATGGCGAACGTACGCAGCATCGCGGTGGACGCCGCGGCGGCGATCGTCGAACGCCTGATCGGCGCGGCGCCGGCCGAGCCGGCGGTCGCGGCCGCGGTCGACGACGCGCTCAAACGGTGATCGCGATGTCGCTGGAACCGGAATTTTGGGTCGCCCTCGGCTTCTTTCTGTTCGTCGGCGTGCTCGCCTATTTCGGCATCCCGCAGAAGATGCTCGCCGCGCTCGACAGCCGCGGCGCGCGCATCAAGGCGGAGCTCGACGATGCGCGGCGGCTGCGCGACGAGGCCGAGGGCCTGCTCGCCGAGTATCGGCGCAAGCGCCAGGAGGCCGAGCGCGAGGCCGAGGCCATCATCGCCGGCGCGCGCGCCGAGGCCGAGCGGGTCGCCGCCGAAGCCAAGGCGCGGATGGAAGAGTTCGTGGCGCGCCGCTCGCAGGTGGCGGAAAACAAGATCGCCCAGGCCGAGACCCAGGCCGTCGCCGAGGTGCGCGCCGCCGCCGCCGAGGCCGCCGTCGCCGCCGCGGAGAAAATCCTCACCCAGAGCGCCAAGGGCGAGGTCGCCGACCGGCTGCTCGCCGACGGCATCCGCGACGTGAAGGCCAAGCTGAATTAATTATTTGAAGCCCGCATGGGCCCGCGCAGCGGGCGATATGCGGGATCCCCGGATTTCGCGCTGCGAATCTCAAGCCTGCGACGGCGCGACCATTCCCACTTCCCCGCCCAGCGAATCGGGCCCGTATCGGTTAGGTCCCCGCGTTCCGCGCAGACACCCGAGCACGACGAACGCCCAGATCGAAATGCCGAGCGACACCAGCGACAGGACCAGCGCCAACGCGCCGGAGTCGCTGTTATGTACGAGCGCGCTCGCCACGGCGGGACCGAAATAAAACAGAAGGATCCACCAGCCGCTCTGGTCGCGGTCGTGCAGCCGCTTGATGCCAACGGCAAGCCAAGAAACGAACATGGGCACAAGTACGACCAGACAGACCAGAACAATGCCGAGCCCAAAGCTCAAGATCACCCGCAAGATATCCGCGCCCGATGGCTCGGAGCCGAGAGCAACGATGTCCTTGGCCAACATGACGGCCAGGACTCCAAAGACGACGAAGTCGACGACGACCCAAAACAGGGCCGCAAGCCAATACTTCGCCCGGTTTATCCGTCCGTGGAAGCTGAAGAGCACTTGCAAAAAGTTCATCGCCTGCCCCCGGTTAGCTGTTCACGCGCCGCTGCGCCGGTCTGCTCAGGCAAATACGTAGCCTGAGCCCGCGTAACAGGCAACATGCGAGACCGCCCGATGCTTGGCGCGCACGAATGTCGCGCGGTACCATCCCGCAGCATGCTAGCGTCCCGATTCCGAAGTTCGCTTGAACTTGCCGCACGGTCCGGAGCGAACTTCGGAATCGAGGGACGCTAGCAACTCTACAATTCTAGTGCCGCTTAGAACCCGAAGTTCGCAAACGGACTCGGGGCAGGTGTGATGCGAACTTCGGGTTCGCGGCACTAGCGGGAGGGCAACATGCGGTCAGGCCGTGCAGTCAGCGTTACTAATCGACGCAACTTCCTCAACGGGATGACCTTGGCGGGCGCCGCGGCGCTGACACCGTCGCCGACACGCGCGGCCGGGTCCAGCGCACCCGGCGCGGCAGTCCGTATGGCGCAGGCGAACCAAGGGGTCGGCGGCGCGGCTGCGGCGCTTACGGTCAAATCAATCGAGAGTCTGGCCGGGGGCGCGACGAGCTACGCCGACGCGATCAAAGCGGGGCCGTGGATTTTCCTTACCGGCCACGAGGCCTTCGATTTCGCGCGCGGGCCCGCGCCGGAAGTCGAAGGGCCGCCCGGCTATCCACTGAGCGGCCGGCCGCCGCTGCGGCGCGAGGCCGACTATATCCTTGCGCGTATGCGCGCCATCTTGAAGGAGTTCGGCACGGATTTGCCAAACGCGGTGCGGGTCGATCAGTACTACACGAAGGGCGCGGCGGTCTCCGCCTATCATCTGGCGCGTTTCGCCGAGTTCGGTTCCTACATTCCGCCCAGCACGTCGATCATCATGGAGCGCTGCTTCGCGGCGCATACGAATATCCACACGTCGATGATCGCCGTCGTGCCGGACTCGGACTGGGCGATCGAGAAAGTCACCATTCCGGGCGAGGCGATCACGGCGTCTGGCTACAACCCCGCGGTCGTCGCCAACGACTTTGTGTTCGTCGCCGGCAACATGGCGCTGCAACGGGACGGGACGCTCGATCCCAGTGTCTACGTTGCGCCGAACCGGAACTGGGGCGGGCAGACCTCCTTCCGCCGGCAGGTCCATTACATCGTCAAACAAAGACTCGAGCCGTCGCTCAAGGCGGCAGGCTCGGGACTCGAGCACAGCCTGAAGGCACAAGCCTACATCCGCGGGGTCGAGAATTTCCCCGATTTCCTCGACGCCTGGTCGCAGCATTTCCGCGACATCCCCTGTGCGGTGACGCTGGTGCCGGCGAAGAGCTATGCCAATTCCGACAGCATGCTCGAGATCAACCTGATCGCGCTCAAGAACGGCGCGCGCCGGCGCAGGGAAGTCGTCGAGACGGGCATCCCGGCCGCCGCGACTTTCGGGCCGTGCGTGCGCGCCGGCGAACTCGTGTTCCCGTCGGGCCTGATGGCGATAGGCCGCGAGGGACTGGTGCCCGGCGCGGACTACGCACGCGCGTTCGACGGCCTGAGCCTTGCCGGGGAGTTGCAGGGCGCGATGCTGTTGTCCTACGCCGAGGCCGTCTGCAAGGCGGTCGGCGTGCCGCCCTTAAACGTGGTGCGGGCGCAATATTTCGTCACCGACATGCGCGACTTCGCCGGCATTTCGGCAGCGTGGACCGACCGCTACGGCAAGCGGCCGCATCCCTTCTCCTGCGTGCAGGTCCCCACCCCGTTTCCGGCGGCCGGCGCCTGCGCGATCGGCGATTTCTGGATCTATGCGGGGTGACGGCTACTCCGCCGCCTGCGCGGATGCCGGCTTGCGCCAGCGCAGCACCGGCGTGCGCGCGGCGCGGGTTTCGTCGAGGCGGCGGCGCGGGGCGAGGCGGGGTGCTTCGACAAAACGCGACTTTTCACCCGCTTTGGCCGCCATCGCCAAATCGCGCAGCGTCGCGACGAACAGATCGAGCGAGGCCTTGCTCTCGGATTCGGTCGGCTCGATCAGCATCGCGCCGTGGGCGACCAGCGGGAAATAGACCGTCATCGGGTGATAGCCCTCGTCGATCAGCGCCTTGGCGACATCGAGGGTGGTGATGCCGGTGCCTTCGAGCCAGCGGTCGTCGAACAAAACTTCGTGCATGCAGGTGCGGTCGCCGAACGGCTGGCTGATGAAGTCGCGCAGGCCGGCGCGCACATAGTTGGCGTTGAGCACCGCGTCTTCGGACGCTTGGCGCATGCCGTCGCTGCCGTGCGAAAGCATATAGCTCAGCGCCCGCACGAAGGTGCCGAACTGTCCGTGAAAGGCGGAGAGCCTTCCAAACGGCTTCGCGTATGCCCCGACGCCCGCTGCGTGCTCGACGAGGCGCACGCCCTCGGCATCGGCGAGCACGAAAGGCACCGGCACGAACGGTGCCAGCGGGGCAGACAGCGCGACCGGCCCGGCGCCCGGCCCGCCGCCGCCGTGCGGAGTCGAGAACGTCTTGTGGAGATTGATGTGCATAGCGTCGACGCCGAGCTCACCCGGCCGCACCTTGCCGACGGTGGCGTTGAAGTTCGCGCCATCCGCATAGAACAGCGCGCCGGCGCGATGCACCGCCTCCGCGATCGCCACGATGTCGCGCTCGAACAAACCGCAGGTGTTGGGATTGGTGAGCATGATCGCGGCGACGTTGGCGTTGAGATGTTTTTCGACCTCGGCCGGATCGACGGTGCCGTCGGCGCGCGCCGGCACGGGCTCGACGCGATAGCCGAGCAACGCGGCGGTCGCCGGGTTGGTGCCGTGCGCGGATTCAGGGACGAGTACGACCGAGCGCCTTTCGCCGCGGGCGGCGAGCGCCGCCTTGATCGCCATCATGCCGGCGAGTTCGCCGTGCGCGCCCGCCTTCGGCGTCATCGCGATTGCCGGCATGCCGGTGAGTTCGCGCAGCCAGCGCGCAAGCTCGGCGATCAGCTCGAGCGCGCCTTTGACGGTCGAGAGCGGCTGGAGCGGATGGACGTCGCCGAAGCCCGCGAGCCGCGCCATTTTCTCGTTGAGGCGCGGGTTGTGCTTCATCGTGCACGAGCCGAGCGGGAACATGCCGCTGTCGATGCCATAATTCTTGCGCGACAGGCGCACGTAGTGGCGCACCGCCTCGGGCTCGGTGAGGCCGGGAAGCCCGATCGGTGCCTTGCGCTCGAGCCCGCCGAGCCGGGGCATGAAGACGGCCGGCTCGTCGAGATCCACGCCTGTGACCTCAGGCCGCCCGATCTCGAAGATCAGCGCCTCTTCGATTTCGAGCGCATGATTTCCGGTGAACGTCTCGGGCGCGGCCATCGTGATTGTTTGCTCGTTCATCACGCCAGCACCTTGGCGAGCGCCGCCGCGTAGGCCGCGCGGTCCTCATCGGTATTGACCTCGGTCGACGCGACGATGATCAGATCTTTGAGATCGGGACGGCCGGGGTCGAGGCGCGACGCGGGGACTCCGCCGAGGACGCGCCGCCCCGCGAGTGCCTCGATTACCTGCGCCGCGTCGCCCGGCACGCGAATGGTGAACTCGTTGAAGAAGGCGCTGTTCAAAACCGAGACATCCGGCACCCTCACCAGGGCGTCCGCGAGCTTCGCCGCGTTCGCATGATTGACGCGGGCAAGGCGTGTGAGGCCGGCCTCGCCCAGCAAAGTGAGGTGGATGGAAAACGCGAGCGCGCACAGACCCGAGTTGGTGCAAATATTCGACGTCGCCTTTTCCCGGCGGATGTGCTGCTCGCGTGCCGAGAGCGTGAGCACGAAGCCACGCCGGCCGTCCGCGTCGACGGTCTGGCCGGCAAGCCGGCCCGGCATCTGGCGCACGAATTTCTGCCGCGTGGCGAAGAGCCCGATGTAAGGCCCGCCGTAAGCGAGCGCGTTGCCGAGCGACTGGCCCTCGGCGACCACGATATCCGCGCCCATTTCGCCGGGCGGCGTGATGAGGCCGAGCGACACCACTTCGGTGACCACGGCGATGAGCAGAGCGCCCGCCGCATGCGCCTTCTCGGCGAGCGGCGCCAAATCATGCACATGGCCGAACACATCGGGCGTTTGCACCACGACGCAGCTCGTTTCGGCGTCGAACGCGGCGGCGACGTCCTCGCTGCCCGCCGGCTGCGGCGGCAGCGCCGTCACCTCGTCGTCCGCCATCGCGGAAATGGTCTCGATGACGCCGCGGTAATGCGGATGCAGGTTGCCGGCGAGCACCGCCTTGCGGCGCTTGGTGAGGCGATGCGCCATCAGCACCGCTTCGGCGGCGGCGGTCGAGCCGTCGTACATGGAGGCGTTCGCCACCTCCATCCCGGCGAGCATCGCCACCTGGGTTTGGAACTCGAACAAATATTGCAGCGTGCCCTGGGCGATCTCCGGTTGATACGGCGTATAGGAGGTAAGGAACTCGGAGCGCTGGATCAGATGATCGACGCTCGCCGGCACGTGGTGCTTGTAGGCGCCGCAACCGACGAAGAACGGCACGCTGCCGGCGGAGAGGTTGCGCGCCGCCATGCGGCCGAGCACGCGCTCGACCTCGAGCTCGCTCTTGTGCGCCGGCAGCGCCGGCGGGTCGGACAAGAGCTTGCCGGACGGAACGTCGGCAAACAAATCGTCGATCTTGCCGACGCCGATCTTCGCCAGCATCTCGCCGCGATCTTCGTCGGTCAGGGGCAGGTAGCGCATGCGCAGCGGGTCCAATCTTTAAGCAACGGATTGCCGCGCAACGACGACGACTTCGGCGCGCACCGAGTTGGCGACGTAGCACTCCTCGTGCGAGTGGTGATGGAGCGCGTCGAGTTCCTCCGCCGACGGCCGCTTCGATCCGCTGAAGGTAATCGCCGGGGTGAGCGTAATCTTCGAGACAAATAATTTTCCCTGCTCGTTCTTGGTCATGACGCCGACCGGCGCGTCCTCATATTTGTCCACGACGAATCCGGCTTTCGCGGCGAATCCCAGGAAGAACAGCATGTGGCAGCTCGCGACCGCCGCCACCAAGGCTTCTTCCGGATCGACCGCATCGGCGCGCGAGAGAGGCAGCTTCACCGAGAGCGGCGAGGACGACGCCGGGACCTCGACCCCGCCGTCGAACCGCCACACGTGGCCGCGGCCGTAACGGTTATCGGTGAAGACGGCGCCGTCGCGAGTCCAGACAACCTCGGCGGTATATTCGTGGGTCATGGGCGTGCTCGCGTGTCAGGAAAGGGTGGCGACAAAATCTTTGTACTGCTGGGCGGTCATCAGCTTTTCGAGTTCCGCCGGATCGGCAAGCTTGAGCTTGAGGAACCAGCCCTTGCCCTCGGCGTCTTCGTTGACGGTCGCGGGCGCGTCGGCGAGCGCGTCGTTGACGGCGATGACCTCGCCGCTCGCGGGCGCATAGACCTCGCTCGCCGCCTTGACCGATTCGACCACGGCGGCCTCGTCGCCCGCCGCGAAGCTTTTGCCGATCTCGGGCAGCTCGACGAAGACCACGTCGCCGAGCTTAAACTGCGCGAACTCGGTGATGCCGACGATCGCGGTATCGCCATCGAGGCGGATCCACTCGTGTTCTTCGGTATAGCGCGTTTCCGTCATCGGCTTCTCAGCTCCCGCGGTAATAACGATGCGGCACGAACGGCAGCGCCGCGACGCTCGCCGGAATGTCCTTGCCGCGCACGACGAGCGCGACCGGCGTGCCCGGCTCGGCGAAGGCACGCTCGACGTAACCCATCGCGATCGGCGCGCCGAGGCTCGGGCCAAAACCGCCCGAAGTGACTTTGCCGATCGGCGTCCCGTCGCTTGATTTGATCTCCGCGCCCTCGCGCGCCGGGATGCGCCCTTCGGGCCGCAGGCCGACGCGTAGTCGGCGCGGACCGTCGCGCAACTCGGCAAGAACGCGCTCGGCGCCGGGGAATCCGCTTTCCTCGCGCCGCCGCTTCTGGATCGACCAGGCGAGAGCGGCCTCCACCGGCGAAGTGGTCGTATCGATGTCGTGGCCGTAGAGGCACAGGCCCGCCTCGAGACGGAGCGAATCGCGGGCGCCGAGGCCGATCGGCTTCACCTCCGCGTGGCCGAGCAGGCGCTCGGCGATCGCGCGCACGCGATTCGCTTTGACGGAAATCTCGTAGCCGTCCTCGCCGGTGTAGCCCGAGCGGCTGACGTGGCAATCGATGCCGTCGAAGCTCGCGCTGCGCGCACTCATGAACGGCATGGCGGCAGCGCTGGCGCAGTGACGTTCCAGCACGGCCGCTGCTTTCGGCCCCTGCAGCGCGATCAGCGCGCGGTGATCGGCACGGATGAGCCGCACATTCGCGGGCAGCGCGGGTGCGATATGGGCGTAGTCGGCTTCCTTGCCGGCGGCGTTGACGACGAGCATCAGCACGCCGTCTTCCTCGGGCTCGGCGGAGCGCGTCACCATCAAATCATCGAGGATGCCGCCGTCGGTGTCGGTGAGCTGGGTGTAGCGCTGCCGGCCCGGCGCAAGATTGACGATGTCCGCCGGCACCAGCGCTTCGAGCGCGCGTGCCGCGGTCGCGTGATCGGGCCCGACCAGGAACGCCTGCCCCATGTGCGAGACGTCGAATAGGCCGGCGGCCTCGCGCGTATGCGTGTGCTCGGCGATGATGCCGTCGGCATATTGCACCGGCATCTCGTAGCCGGCGAACGGCACCAGGCGGGCGCCGCGCGCGACATGCAGCGCGTGCAGCGGCGTGTGCGCGAGCGGTGTTTCGATTGCCGGGGCTTCGCTCATCATCGGTTCCGCATTGACGCCCTCCGGGCGAACCGCCCGGTCGAGCCCCCTCTGTCGCGGAACCTGAGAGATTTCGCCGCAAACAAAGAACGTGCGGCTTACTCCGTCGGTGAGCCGTGACGCCGAGTGGGGCACACGGCTGCTTTCCAGAGCGTCATCCCCCCGCGGTCCTTTTGCCTGAGCGTTTCCGGGGCGGTTTCGCCTTCGGCGCCGGCGGTTAAGCCGGTCTCTCCCGCAGGGTTCGTCTGACGATCGTGATTCTAAGGCACGCCGCGAGCCGGTTCAATCGGGGTTACTTACCCTTCTTGGTCGGCCGCGTGGGCTTCTCCGGCGCCAGCGCGCTGGGATCGAAGCCAACATAGACCACGTAGGCTTCCAAGTCCTGGGCGCTCGGCACCGGGAAGCTCATGCCCTCCTCCACCTGCACGAAGGGCACATTGGTTTGCCCGGCCGGAACGTCCACCGGAACGCGGTAGAGCTTGGTCCAGATGGTGCGCGGCTCGATGCCCTCGCGCACGAGCGCAAGCCGCATCGGCACCTCGACCTTACCCGGGGTGCCGGCAGGACCGAGGATCACGCGTCCCTGGATGCCGACCTTCATGGTCATGTTGCCGGCGCTCACCGCGCATTCGCGCGCGGTCTGGGAGACCGTGGCCTGGAAGCGCAGGTTGGTCGCGCTCGGCTCGGCGCCGGGCGTGTTTACCGCCAGGGTGGCCGCGCCCGAACGCACGGTCACGCCGGGGCAATCGAGGTTGGGGTCCGGTCCGGACGGGGCGGTCGCCGCGACCTTCTCCTGACCGGAAGCCGAGCCCGACGAAAACAGGTTCTTTACGCGCTGGGTGAAGGACGAGCTGCTGGTGGAATCGCTCGGCGACGATGAGGAGCCGATGTCCAATGAAGAGCAGCCGGAGGCAGCCAGGATCGCGACGAGCGCCAAGGCGCGCATCGCGCCGCCCGAGCGCGGTGCCCGGCCGAGATGCTGGCCGTACCTGATGGTCAAGCGCTTCTTCCCCTTCGTGCCGGCCGCTTACTCCGCTTATAGCAGCGCGACCGTGGCAGACCCAAGGCACTACCGGCGTGATAAATCCCTGAGCCGGGCGTAAAGCAGATGGTCCTGCCACTGACCGTTGATGCACAAATATTCGCGCGCGTAGCCCTCGCGCTCGAACCCGGTCTTCTCGAGCAACGAGATCGAAGCGGCGTTGGTAGGAATGCAGGCCGCTTCCAGGCGGTGCAGCCGCAGGGTGGTGAAACCGTAGGGGATGAGCGCGGCCACGGCCGCGGTCATGTAGCCGCGCCGGGCGTAAGGCGCGCCGATCCAATAACCGAGGCTGCCGGCCTGGGCGACGCCGCGGCGCAGGTTGGCAAGGGTGAGGCCGCCGACCAGCACCTGATCGCCGCTGCGGAAAAGGAAATAGGCGTACGCCTGGTCGTTGCGCTGATCCTCGGCGTAGCGCCGCAGGCGGCGGCGGAACGCGCTACGCGTCAGGTCGTCGGCCGGCCAGGTCGGCTCCCACGGTGTGAGGAAGGCGCGGCTCGTTTCGCGCAGCGCAGCCCATTCGGCATAGTCGCCCGACTGCGGCGCGCGCAAAAAGACGCCCGCTCCCTCGATGAGCGGTGGCTGGTCGGCCAGGTTGATGGTGCGAAACAGCGCCATGGAATTGAAATTCAGTGGCCCAGACTTTCAGCGATCGTGGCGACGCTTTCAAGTCCGCGGCCGCGGCCGAGCACCGCAAGCGCCGGCCGGCTGCGCGCGATGAGCGCCCGTCCGGCGGCGCGCGCGCTTTCGACGGTCACGGCATCGACCTTGGTGACGATCTCTTCCACCGGGATCGGCCGCCCATGGGTAATCAGCTGGCGCGCCAGCTGCTCGGCGCGTGCGCTCGAGCTTTCCAGCGCAATGAGGATGCCGGCCTTCATCTGCGCCTTGGCGCGCGCGACTTCCTCCTCGGTCAGGGTCTCGGCCGCGCTCTGGATTTGATCGATCACGACGCGCATCAGCTCCGGCGCGTCGACCTGGTCGGTGCCGGCGTAAAGGCCGAACATACCCGTGTCGGCGTAGGGCGAGTGGAAGGCGTAGATCGCGTAGCACAGCCCGCGCACCTCCCTCACCTCCTGGAACAGCCGCGACGACATGCCCCCGCCGACGATGTTGGTGAAGACGTGCAGGCTGTAGAGATCGGAATGGCGTTGCGGCACACCTTCGAGCGCCATCGCCACGTGCACCTGCTCGAGGTCGCGCGCCTCGATGCGGCTGCCGCCGCGGAAGCGCGCCGGCGTCGGCGGCGGCGCGGACGCGCCGTTGAACTTGGCGAACCGCTGCTCGGCTTCCGCGAGCACGCTCGCATGGTCGATGGCGCCGGCCGCCGCGATCACCATGTCGGGCGCATGGTAGGTGCGCCCGAGATACGCGCGCAGCCGCCGCGCAGTGAGCGAGCGGACCGTCGCCGGCGTGCCGAGGATCGAGCGGCCGACCGCCTGGTCGGGGAACGCGGTCGATTGCAGATGATCGAACACGATGTCGTCGGGCGTGTCCTCGGCGGCGCCGATCTCCTGTACGATGACGTTCTGCTCGCGCGTCAGTTCCTCCGGATCGAAGGCCGGATCGGTGAGGATGTCCGAGAGCACGTCGAGCGCGAGCGGC
>Ga0210408_10001184_pt1 | contig 28175 bp, 25 predicted proteins | sample IncBWH4MmetaG_FD_155471 | JGI IMG/M metagenome (GOLD analysis project Ga0210408, IMG submission 155471) | Forest soil microbial communities from Barre Woods Harvard Forest LTER site, Petersham, Massachusetts, United States - Inc-BW-H-4-M | ecosystem: Environmental > Terrestrial > Soil >...
GGCGGTGAAGCGAAGATAGGCGAGCGTTTCCGCGTCCACGGGGAAGAAGCCCATGGTGGCGCCGTATTCGGGCGCCATGTTGGCGATGGTGGCGCGATCGGGCAGCGTGAGGCTCGAAAGCCCGGTGCCATAGAACTCGACGAATTTTCCGACCACGCCGCGCCGGCGCAGAATTTCCGTCACTGTGAGAACCAGGTCCGTGGCCGTGGCGCCCTCGGGCAGCCGGCCGTGAAGTTTGAAGCCGACCACTGCGGGAATCAGCATGGAGAGCGGCTGGCCGAGCATGGCGGCTTCCGCTTCAATTCCGCCGACGCCCCAGCCGAATACGCCCAGGCCGTTGACCATAGTGGTGTGCGAGTCGGTGCCCACAAGCGAATCCGGGAAAGCTACCCACGCGCTGCCTTGTTGCTCGCTGAACACCACACGGGCCAGGTATTCGAGATTGACCTGGTGGCAGATGCCGGTGTCCGGCGGGACGACTTTGAAATTCTGGAAACCTTTCTGGCCCCAGCGGAGGAAGGCGTAGCGTTCGATATTGCGCTGCATTTCGAGGTCGGCGTTGAAGGCGAAGGAATTGGCGGTGCCGAACTTGTCCACCTGCACGGAATGGTCAATCACCAGTTCCGCGGGGAGCAGCGGATTGATTTTTTTCGGGTCGCCGCCGAGTTGGCGCATGGCTTCGCGCATGGCGGCGAGATCCACGATCGCGGGCACGCCGGTGAAATCCTGGAGCAGGACGCGGGCGGGCATGAAGGAGATTTCTTGTTCGGAAGCTCCGGCGGGGCTGGTGGGGTCCCAGGTAGCCAGGGCGCGGACGTCGGCGGGGTGGACGAAGCGGTCGTCTTCATGGCGAATGAGGTTTTCGAGCAGGACTTTGAGCGAGAAGGGAAGGCGGCTGACGTTGCCGATGCCCGAGCGCTCGAGGGCCGCCAAGCTGTAGATAGCAAAAGAGTCGCTGCCAACCTTCAGTGTGGAGCGGCTGCCAAACGAATTCTTCGTTGCGGGGCTCATGCGGGGACCGACTCTCCTCTCTGTGCAGCAGGATATTTTAGCGCAGTCGGAGGCGCGAGCCGCAGGGAAGAGTTGTAGGAGGGAGACAGGGACGAGGGTAACAGCAGATCCCCCGTTGTGAGGCGCTTCGGGAGAGCCATCCTCGCCGGATGGCTCCTTTCGCCGGCGGAGAAAATGAGAATGAGGGCAGCGGCTTCAAAACAGGGGAAAAGTTGGCGATTGAAAAAATTCATGTCGCTGATTCCAGGGATCTTGCGGCGATTTCTAGTTTGCGGAGTTGGCGATTGAATTCTGATTTCAGGCTGGGCGAAAGGTGAGGGCGAGGAGTGGAGTGCCGGGTTGTAGCGTCCCATCATGCCGCGCCGATGATATCACACTAGTAACCGTAATGCAAGCTAAATAGGAAGCATTGAAGATTGAGATTTAGCGCGATCGGAGCCCCGTCGAGCCGGGGCCCTCCTGGCGGCGGGCAAGCTGTAACAGAGCGGTGTTCCCTCGGCTTAGCTCGGGACAAGCTCGCCACAGCACTCCAAACGAACCCTCGACAATTCAGACGGCCCGGTCCGGGTTAACAGTTTTGTCTGCACGCGTGCCATAATTTCTGCGAAAGCTAGTCCATGAACATTTTGCTTATTTCGACGTATGAGCTGGGGCGGCAGCCATTTGGGTTAGCGTCGCCGGCGGCGTGGCTGCGCGCGGAGGGAGCGCGGGTGACGTGCCTCGACTTGTCGCGCGAGGCGTTGCGCGAGGACGCGGTGCGGGCGGCCGACCTGATCGCGTTTTATGTGCCGATGCATACGGCGACGCGGCTGGCGGTGGCGCTGCTCGCGGCGGTGCGCGATATGAATTCGCGGGCGCATCTCTGTTTCTACGGGCTGTATGCGCCGGTGAACGAGCCGTATCTGCGGCGGCTGGGGGTGGCGACAATTTTGGGCGGAGAGTTTGAGGAAGGGCTTGCGGCGCTGGCGAGGAGGCTTCAGGGGCTGAAGCCCGACCCTTCCGAACGCGGCGACGGCGGGGTTAAAACCCCGCCCTTCCGCGGCCAACAATTCGATGAGGCGGAAGCGCAGACGGAGCCGGTGATTTCGCTCGGGCGGCAAGAATTTCGCGTGCCGGATCGGCGCGGTTTGGTCGGCCTGGAGAAATATGCGCGGGTGGCCATGCCGGACGGGACGGTGCGCACGGTCGGGTACACCGAGGCCAGCCGCGGGTGCAAGCATCTTTGCCGGCACTGCCCGATTGTGCCGGTGTATCAGGGCGCGTTCCGGATTGTGGAGCGCGATGTGGTGCTTGCGGACATTCGCCAGCAGGTGGCGGCGGGCGCGGAGCACATCACGTTTGGCGATCCGGATTTTTTCAATGGCGTCGGGCATGCCATGCCGATTGTCGAGGCCCTGCACCGGGAATTTCCGCGGTTGACGTATGACGTGACCATCAAGGTGGAGCACCTGCTGAAGCATCGCGATTGCATCGTGGCGCTGCGCGAGACCGGTTGCCTATTTGTGACCAGTGCGGTCGAGAGTGTGGACGATGCGGTGCTGGAAAAACTCGACAAGCATCATACGCGCGCGGATTTTCTGCGCGTGGTGCGGATATTTCGCGACGAAGGGCTGGTGGTGCAGCCGACCTTCGTTCCGTTCACGCCGTGGACAACGATCGAAGGCTATTGCGAGCTGCTTGAAGTGATTCGCGAGCAGGAGTTGGTCGAGAACGTGGCGCCCATTCAGCTGGCCATTCGCCTGTTGATTCCGGCGGGGTCGCGGTTGCTGGAGCTTGCGGAGATCCGTGAGTCGGTGGGCGCATTTGATGAGGCGGCGCTGGTGTATCCGTGGAGGAATGCGGATGGGCGGGTGGACGAGTTGTGCGAAGAGTTGCAGCAAGCGGTGCATCGCGGCGAGAAGATGAATTTGACACGGCGGCGGATTTTCGAGCAGATTGAGGAAGCGGCGTACGCGGCGACAGAAACGGACCGGAATGTAACCACAGATAAACACAGATGGACACAGATGAAGGGCGACGGGCTTGCCGCGCGCGCGGCGATCCCGCATCTGAATGAGCCCTGGTATTGTTGAGCGGAGCCGACCGGGGACCAGTTGGTTCCCATCGCGGAGGCGAGGAAGAGATTGCGGCAGGCGGATACGTTTGTGTGAGGCGGAGGCAAGGGAAGCGGAGGAATTTCAAATTTGAAATGAATCCATCTCATAAATATTCTATGGCCACTGGAAGATGTGGCTTCAGGGGCTAAAGCCCTTATTTCAAAGGCCGCTTACGGCGGGGCTAAAGCCCCGCCCTTCCGTACAACTATTTATGAGATGACTTCATTTAAGATTTGAAATGAAACCTGAACTACGAAAGCGAGAATGGCGACCGACAAGAAAAGATTGCTGATTCTGGCGAGCAAGCTTGGGTATCAGGCGCGCGGGTTTGCGGAGGCGGCGGAGAAGCTCGGCGTCGAGGTGCAGTTCGGTACGGACCGCTGCCACCAGCTCGAGAATCCGTGGGGGGATGATGCGCTGCCGCTGCATTTCGAGCGGCCGCGCGAAGCCGCCGAGGAACTTGCGCGCGTGCTGCGGGCGAGTCCGCCGGACGGGGTGATAGCGCTGGGCGACCGGGCCACGCCTGCCGCGGCCTATGCCGCGCAGGTCTTTGGAATTTCGTGGAATTCGCCGGAAGCGGTGGAAGGCTGCCGGAACAAATTGCGGCAGCGGGAAATTCTGCGGGCGGCGGCCGTGCCGGTGCCGGAATTTTTCTCATTTTCGACGGCGCAGGATTTGGCGTTGGTGGTCGAGCGCGTGAAATTTCCGTGCGTTGTGAAGCCATTGACGCTGGCGGCGAGCCAGGGGGTGATTCGCGCGAACGATGCCGCGGAATTCGAGCAGGCTGTCGCGCGGATTGGCACGCTGCTGGCGTCGCCGGAACTTCAAATCCTGCGCGAGCCGACACTGGACCGCTTGCTGGTGGAGCAATACATTCCGGGAAGAGAGGTGGCGGTTGAGGGATTGATGGAGGCGGGGCGCGCAAGATCTGGCGCGGGCTGGTCGAGTGCGTCAGAAGAGATTTCAAATTTGAAATTTGAGATTTCAGATGGGAAGCAGACGACTGGTGCGGCGACGTCGCGATTGCGCGTGCTGGCGATATTCGACAAGCCTGAGCCGCTCGAGGGGCCGTATTTTGAAGAGATGATCTATGTGACGCCTTCGCGGCTGCCGGAGGAAACGCAGCGGGCGATTGAGGAATGCGCGGCGCGGACGGTGCGGGCGCTGGGATTGACCGCGGGACCGTTGCACGCGGAATTTCGCGTGAATGAGGATGGGCCGTGGGTGCTGGAAGCGGCGCCGCGGCCGATTGGCGGGCTGTGTTCTCGGGCGCTGCGATTCGGGTCGGAGCGGATTTCGCTGGAAGAATTGCTGGTGCAGCAGGCGCTGGGGCTGGGCGGAAGCGATCTGGAGCGGGAGGAGGCGGCTTCCGGCGTGATGATGATTCCGGTGCCGCGCAGCGGGATTTTCGAAGGCGTCGAGGGGATGGAGATCGCCGAGCGAGTGGCGGGCGTCGAGGAGATACGAATTACGGCTCGGTTGCGGGATTACGTTGCGGCTTGGCCGGAGGGGGCGAGCTATTTGGGATTTATTTTTGCGCGGGCGAAGTCGGCGGAGGAAGTGGAGGCGGCGCTGCGGTCGGCGCATACGAAGCTGGAATTCAGGTTTTTGCCGCGGTTGCCGGTGGAGCATCCGGTGACGAGGCGCATGGGTGGGTAAGGAAGGCCGAAGGCAATTTCAAATTTGAAATTTGAGATGAACCCATCTCATAAATACCTCAGGAGGATTTTGAGGCAACCGAGCTGAATCATCGCCAGGTAGTTTTCGACGTGGCGTTCCCAGCGGGTGACCAGGCGGCGGAAACTTTGCAGCCAGGCAAACAACCGTTCGACGCGCCAGCGTCGCCGCGCCCGCCGCAGGCAGCGGCCATCTTGGGTGGCTTTGCGGCAGCGATTGTCCCGGTGCGGAGCGATCAGTTGGGTGCGATAGTGCGAACGCAACCGGCGCGCCAGGGGTGCACTGTCGTAGGCCTTATCGCCGATCAAACGCTCGGGCGGCGTGGAGAGGAAACGCTGCTGCAGCGTGGCTTCGACGAGTCCGCTCTCATGCGCTCCAGCGCCGGCCACGTGCACGGCGAGAGGAAGACCATGGCGGTCTGCGATCGCCATGATGTAGCAGCCTTTTCCGCGGCGATCATAGCGCACAGCAGAGCCCCTTTTTTGGCCTTGCTGAAGCTGCCGTCGATGAAGGCTTCCGACAAATCCATCTTGCCGCGGTCGCGTAAGTCTTCGGCCAGCCGGCGCAGGATGCGCACGAGTTGGCCAGAGCGTTGCCACTGTTGAAACCGGCGATGGCAGGTTTGATAGTGAGGATAGCGGTCGGGCAGATCCGACCAAGCGGCTCCGGTGCGCAGAATCCACAACACACCGTTGAGCACTTGGCGCGCATCGCGCCACGGCCGTCCTCGCCCATCAGCCCGCCGCTTCGGCCGGAAGAAAGGTCCGAGCAGCGCCCACTGGGCGTCGGTGAGATCCATGCCTCTGATGTACGCCGATTCCCATAACTCGCAACAAATCAATCCCCTGAAAGTGTTTATGAGATAACTTCATTTCAGAAGGGGCGGGAACCAGGGAGAACTCGGAGCAGCATAAAGCGCTGCTCCTCGCTGGCGAGTCGAGCCTCTCCGTATGAAAGCGGCGTCAAGCCGCCGCACTCCAAAAAAGAAAAGCCCGGAAGCGCGGTTTCGCGAGCTTCCGGACCATTTGCCTAACAGATTTAGTAGCCGACTTTAGCGAACACAATCGCGAGGGTGAACAGCGCGAGCGTTTCGATGAACACCAAGCCGAGAATCATGGCGGTGCGGATGGCACCAGCGGCTGCAGGATTGCGGGCCATGCCCTCGCAGGCTGCGGCCGCCACCCGTGACTGAGCGATGCCGCACGCGGCGGCGGCGATGGCCATCGAAAATCCGGCCGCAAGAACGATCCATTTGGCGACGTGCTCAGGCGGTTTAGCGGCTTCCTGGGCGAAGGCAGGCATCGCCATCGTCGCGGAAGCAACGAGCAGGAAAGCGAACGCATACAGCTTCTTCATTTTCTTCTCCTTTTTATGAAACGCCGCCAGGAGGTGGCTCCCGTCATCCTCAAGCAGCCGGGATCACACTGGTCGGTCATGAAGCCAGTATTAATGCTCTTCCGCAGTGGCCATGCCGATATAAAGCGCGGGAAGAATGGTAAATACAAAGGCCTGCACGACAGCTACGAAAAGATGCAATCCGATGAAGGCCACAGGAAGCGTGGCAGGGAAAATCCCGAGCAGAAGGCCCAGCACGGGGTGCGAATGTCCGACGCTCAAGGCGGGAGCCATGAAGAGTCCCAGGAAAATCGCGTAGATGAGTTCACTGGCAAAAATATTGGCCCACAAGCGGACGGTAAGCGAAAGCAACCGGGCCGTGTGGCTGATGATTTCGACTGGAAAAATCAGCCAGGCGAGCCACCACACAGGACCGGCAAAATGCTTAGCGTAGCCGAGCGCGCCGTGGGTCTTGAAGCCGATTGAATTGTAATAGACGAATGTAAGAATCGCGCAGGCCAAGGGCACGCTGGGATGGCCGGTGGGCGACTGAAATGCGGGGATAAAGCTAATGGCGTTCGCAAAAAGAACGAAGATGGAGACGGAGCCAACCATGGGCATGTACTGCCGAGCGTGGTGCTCGACATTTTCATCCAGAAGATCGCGGATGCCGACGCCCATGGAGTTCGTCAGCAGAGCTTCCATGCACTGCTGTGTTGCTCCGGGCTTGTCCACAGAAATCCTGGGCCGGAGCCACAGAAAGAAAGCCATGGCGATCAGGCAAACGGCAATTGCACCGGCCACGTAAGGCGGGATGGGATGCGCCGGATCTCTGGGCTGGACATGAAACGCATTCAGCAATGCAAGAGCGGGATGGCCCAGCAGATCATTCAGGAGTCGAGCGATCCAGTTTAGACCTTCATGCATTCAGCGGACAGCCTCCATGGGATGATGACTACCCCGAGATGACTTCATACAGGCTGGCTACGATAGCCCCGGCTCCCAAGGCCAGCAGCCCGACAATCAGTGAAATGATAGGTACTGTAAAGTAGTGAACAGTAACATAGATAGCGGCGCCTATCAACACGTAGCGGCCGGCGAATTTGGCATAAATCCCCGGTGGAACGCGGGCTTCTGGGCTGTCTTGCTGGGCTGTGGCGACTCTCTGAAGCGCCGCGAGCGCCTCTTCAAGCCAACGATAGTTGAGCCACGAAAGCAATGTGCCAATGCCAATTCCAATGCCAGCCGGGCGGGACTTCAGCACGAACACAATTATCCCGGCAGCAAAGCCGAGAACGAGAGTGAGAATGCTGATTCGCCGTGAGGTGGCAGCCCCGAGGTCAGCCAGGTGGTTTGCTGGAGCCATCAGGATCGTCCTTTGCCAGCCTCCTGAGCATGTCGCGGACGCCGACAATGAAGCCAACGGCGCCCAATGCCAACATGAGATAGGGCTTGGTGTGGAGGGCGCGGTCGAGCAGATAGCCAAGCAGGCCAGCGACAAGTGTGGCGCCAACCAATATGAACGGGAGCTCTGAAGCCAATGCAAATTGCCGGGCGAATGATGCGTCCTTTTTTGGAGGGGCGGGAGGAGGCGAGGCCACGGGCAATCCTCGCTAGCGGCCGAGCGGCGCGAGGATCGAGTAGGTGGCCAGGCGCAGGAATTGCTCGGGGAACATGCCGGCGGCGAGGGTGACGACGACCATGGCGGTGAGCGCGAATTTCTGTCCCCACGTCGTTACCGGCAGGACGGGATCAGTGGATTCGCGGACGAACATGGCCGCGACCATGCGGAAATAGTAGTACACCGCGGGAAGAATGTAGAGCACTGACAGAACCGCCAGGATGTAGTGCTTGGTTTCGATCAGCGCCCAGAAGACCAGCAGCTTGCCGACGAAGCCGGCGGTGGGCGGTATTCCCGCGAGCGATAGAAGGAAAATCAGCATGAGCACGGCCGCGCCGGGATTGCGCTGCATGAGGCCGTTGAGGTCTTCGATTTCGTCGCCAATGGCGCCTTTGTGGCGCAGCACGATGATGACGGCGAATGCTCCGGTGTTGAAGAAGGCGTACACGAACAGGTAGAAGGCCATGGCTTGCAGGCCGCGGTGATTGAGCGAGCCGTCGGGATTCACGGCGGCGACAAAACCGAGCAGGATGTAACCGACGTGGCCGATGGAGGAGTAGGCCAGCAGGCGCTTCACGTTCGATTGCGTCATGGCCGCGAGGTTGCCGACGGTGAGCGAGAGCACCGCGACGACGGCAAAGAGCATGATCCAATCCATGCGCACGGGCCAGAAGATGGTGAGGAACAGGCGCAGCAGCAGCGCGAAGCTGGCGGCCTTGGAGGCCACGCTGACGTAGGCGGTGATGGAGGTGGGCGCGCCTTCGTACACGTCGGGCGCCCATTGATGGAACGGGACGGCGGCGATTTTGAAGAAGACGCCAGCAGCGACAGTGCCGAGGGCGAGAAAGATAAGCAGGTCTGCGCCGTGCGACTGCGCGTGGCGTTCCGCTAATTTCTGCGAAATGACGCTGAGATTCGTCGAGCCGGCCAGGCCGTAGAGGATGGAGAAACCGTAGGCCAGAATTCCGGAGCTGAACGCGCCCATGAGGACGTATTTCATTGCGCCTTCGTTCGAGCGGCGGTCGCGGCGCAGGAATCCGGTGAGCACGTAGAAGCTGAGGGCCATAGTTTCTAGCGCGATAAACAGAACGACGAGATCGTTGCCGCAGGCAAGAAACATCATGCCCACGGTGGCGAAGAGCATCAGCGCGTAATACTCGCCGTGCTGTTCCTGTTCGATTTCCATGTAGCGGACGGAGAGCAGAATGGTGAGCGCGGTAGAAGCGAGGAACAGGAAACCGAAGAAGATGAAGAACGGATCAATGACGATGGAGTTGTCGAAACCGCGCGTCGGCCCGACGGGCGCGGCGGCCATCGGCTTGATGACGTACAGAGAAGCGGCGCTCAATAGGACGCCGAGCATGGCCGGCAGCGAATTCCAGGCCTTCTGCCGCGCCCCGAGCATGAAATCGAGCAGCAGGACAGCCAGGCCGAATACGGCCACCATAACTTCAGGAAAAATCAGCGCAAGATCGCGCTGCGATTGCTGGAAGATGGCGGCCCAGTCCATTTACTTCGCCTCGCTCGGCGCTGAACCCGGCGCGGGGAGGGCTGGAACAGAAATCGCCGCGCGAGGCGCCGAATAGTAAGTGGAAGTGGGATTCACGCGCTCGACCAGGCGCTTCACCGGCGCTTCGAGCACGTGGAAGAGCGGCGCAGGATAGATGCCGATCCAGAAGGCGAGCGCCACGAGTGGAAGGAGCGTGGCGTATTCGCGGCCGTTCAGGTCAGGCAAATGTTCATTTGCAGGATTGGTGACACTGCCGAACATGACGCGCTGATAAAGCCACAGCAAATACGCGGCGCCGAGCACAACCCCGAGGACGCCCCAGGCGGCCCATTGCCAGCGGACTTCGAAGACGCCGCGGAGGATGGTGAACTCGCCGACGAAGCCGTTCAGTAGCGGCATGCCCAGAGAGCTGAGCGTGACAATCATGTACACGGCGGCGAAATTGGGCATGGGCGTGGAGAGCCCGCCGAATTCGGAAATCAGGCGGGTGTGGCGCCGCTCGTAGAGCACGCCGACAATCAAGAAGAGCGCGCCGGTGGAAATACCGTGATTGATCTGCTGGATGATGCTGCCGGAAAATCCCAGCGGAGTGAGGGCAAAAATTCCCAGGGTGCAGAAGCCCATGTGGCTGACCGAGGAATAGGCGATCAGTTTTTTCATGTCTTTCTGCATCATGCAGACGAGCGCGCCGTAAACGATGCCGATTAAGGAAATCGCGATCATGATGCCGCGATATTTGTTGGTGGCGTCCGGAAACATGGGCACGGAAAAGCGCAGGAAGCCGTACGTGCCCATTTTCAGCAGAACGCCGGCCAGGATGACGCTGCCGGCAGTGGGAGCTTCAGTGTGCGCGTCGGGGAGCCAGGTGTGGAACGGAAACATGGGCACTTTGATGGCGAAGGCGAAAAAGAATCCCCAGAAGAGCCACTTCTGAAGCTGGAAGGCGAACAGAGGCGTGGGCGATTCCAGAATGGCCTTGATGCTGAAGGTGTGCCCATAGAAATAAATCGCCAGGATGGCCAGCAGCATCACCACGGATCCGGCCAGGGTGTACAGGAAGAATTTGATTGCCGCGTAAAGCCGCCGCTCGCTGCCCCAGACGCCGATGAGGAAGTACATGGGAACGAGCATCACTTCCCAGAACACGTAGAAGAGGACGAAATCGAGGGACATGAAGACGCCGAGCATGCCGGTCTGGAGCAGGAGGAAGAGAATGTAGTATTCCTTCTCGCGTTTCTGAATGGCGGACCAGGAAGAAAGTATGGAGATGGCGCCAAGGATGGTGGTGAGCATGACCATGAGGAAACCCAGGCCGTCGATGCCCAGGGTGTAGCGCGCGCCGATGGAAGGAATCCAGGCGTGGTCAACCACGAATTGAAATTGCGGGGCAGTGGCGCTGGAATTGAACTTCCAGACCAGCGGCAGCGAGACCAGCAAGCCGAGGAAAGCGAAAATGTTGCCCATCCAGCGGTGCGCGTTGGCGTTCTCGCGCTTGATGAACAGCATCAGGATGGCCCCGACCAGCGGGGTGAAGAGGATCGTGTTCAATATTTGGCTATCGGAGAATGGCATCCGTTCCCTCGCCTTCTAATTGCATGCAGCCGGGGGCATGCTCCGGCGATTCAAGCGTTCGATAAAGCGCATCAGCGCGCCACCGCGCGTTGAGCGAGGTGCAAGTAGTACGCCAGAAAACCGATCAGGCCGATGACGATCAGCAGCATGTAATTCTGAACGTAGCCGGTCTGGAAAAATTTGGAGACGAATCCGAGCGCATACACCAGGAACGAACCGAGGCGCACTGAACCGTCCACGATCCAGGTATCCCACCACATGGAGACGCTCGAAACGAAACGCGTGAGCCAGCCGGCGCCGTTGACGCCCGCGCCGTCAACGATGGTGCGGTCGAACGCGCCGAGCGCCAGGCCCAGATCTTTGGCGCGATTGACGAACATGGCGTCGTAGAGTTCGTCCACATAGTATTTGTGGAAGACGAGATCGTAGAAGCCGTTGGCGGCCTTGGCGATTTTGTCCGGCAAATCGGTGCGCTTCAAATAGAGGAACCAGGCGAGGCCGATGCCTGCGAATGCGATGGCCACAGAAGCGCCCATGAGGATTAGTTCTTCGGCAGGGGCCGCCGGCGTGGTGGCTTCGAGGTCTTCCTTCAGTTCCTGGCGTGCCTCCTGCGAATGCAGCGGCCCCTCGGAGCCGACCAGTGGCACGCGGCGGAAGCTTTCGGCGTGCCGCTGCACATGCACGACGGGGTCGAGGAAATGTTCGAAACGTCCGCCGATGCCGATCCAGCCGCCGATGATGGAGAGCACGGCGAGGATGATGAGCGGCACGGTCATCGAATTCGGCGATTCGTGGATGTGGTGCTCGACTTCGAGATCCACGTGCGACTGCCCGTGAAAAGTGAGGAACAGCAGGCGAAACATGTAGAAGGCGGTCATGCCCGCGGTGAGCCAGCCGATCAGCCAAAGAAGATGGCTGTGTTCGAAAGCGTGGCCGAGAATTTCATCCTTGCTGAAGAAGCCGGCGAGCGGAGGCAGTCCGGCAATCGTCAGTGTGGCCACAAACATGGTGAGATATGTTTTGCGAATTTTTCCCGAGAGCGCGCCCATTTTCTGCATGTCCTGTTCGCCGGACATGGCGTGGATGACGCTGCCGGCGGCAAGAAAGAGCAGGCCTTTGAAGAAGGCGTGAGTCATCAGGTGGAAGATTCCGGCCGCAAACGCGCCGACGCCGAGAGCGAGGAACATGTAGCCGAGTTGCGAAATGGTGGAGTAGGCGAGAACTTTCTTGATGTCGTTTTGCACCACGCCCATGGAGGCGGCGAAGAGAGCGGTGGCCGCGCCGATGACGGCAACTACGGCCATCGCCGTTGGCGCGAGCTGATAAATGTGGCTGGTGCGCGTGACCATGTAGACGCCGGCGGTGACCATCGTCGCAGCGTGGATGAGCGCGCTGACGGGCGTGGGGCCTTCCATAGCGTCGGGCAGCCAGACGTACAGCGGAATCTGCGCGGATTTTCCCGTGGCGCCGACAAAAAACAGTAGCGCGATGGCGGTGATGCGCGGGTCGCCGAGCGCGAAGTGGCCGGCGGCGAGCGCCGTTGGGATGTCCGCGAAGCGAATGGTGCCGAGCAGCCCGGAGGTGAGGAAAATGCCGAGGAGAAATCCGGCGTCACCGATGCGGTTGACGATAAAGGCTTTTTTGCCGGCATCGGAAGCAGATTTCTTGTGGAAATAGAAACCGATGAGCAGGTAACTGCACGTGCCCACGCCTTCCCAGCCGACGAAGAGCAGCAGGAGATTATTGGCCAGGACCAGCATCAACATCGAAAACATGAAGAGATTCAGGTAGCCGAAGAAACGGTAGTAGCCGCCTTCGTGGGCCATGTAGCCGGTGGAGTACAGGTGAATGAGGAAACCCACGCCGGTGACGACGAGAATCATGACCGCGGAGAGCGGGTCAAGCTGGAATCCCCAATCGGCGACGAAATTGGCGATGCGGCCGTCGAGCATTTGATACGGGCCGGCGGGAATCCATGGGAAAAGAATTTTTGTGGCCAGGCGCTCGCCTGCGGGCAAGGCAGTAAGTTGAAAGAACGCGCCGAGTGAATACAGGAACGAGACGAACACGCTGCCGACGCACAGCAGGCTGACCATGTTGTTCTTCAGGCGGCGGCCAAAGAGCAGCATGACGGCCGCGGTGGCCGCCGGGAACAGCGGTATCAGCCAGATGTGATCAAGAAAATAGGGCTGCGCTGCGTTCAACTGTTGCTCCTTACCACTTCAGCAAGTCCATTTCGTCCGCGAGGACCGTTTCGCGATTGCGGAAGAAGGCCAGGATGATGCCGAGGCCGACGGCGGCTTCCGCGGCAGCGTCGGTAATGATGAAAATGGCGAATACCTGGCCGTTGATATCGCTCCAAAGGCGGGAGAATGCCACTAGATTGATGTTCACGGCGTTCAGAATGAGCTCGATAGACATCAGGATGATGATTACATTCCGGCGAGTGAGCACGCCGATGACGCCGATGGTGAAGAGCGCCAGGCTCAGCACCAGATAGTATTCCGCCGGGATCATCGTCGCGTTCAACACACCCTCCGCTTGGCCATCACAACGGCTCCGACCATGGCCACGAGCAGCAAAATGGAGGCAATCTCAAAAGGCAGCATGTAGTGCTGGAACAGGGCGTTGCCCACAGCCTCCGTATTTTTGAGCGGCATGGGCTGGCGGCTCGCCTGCGGCAGCAGGCCGCGTCCCGCCCAGAATGCAAAGGCCACTTGCGCCGCCAAAACCAAAGCCAAGGTGCCGGCAACAAATCGCTGGTGATTGAATTGCACCAAGCGCATGGCCACGTCGAGATTTACGAGCATGATGACGAAGACGAACAGCACCATGATCCCGCCAACATACAGAATGATCTGGACGACAAAGAGAAATTCCGCGCTAAGTATGAGGAAGATGCCGGCGGTAGCCAGCAGCGTAGTGATCAAGAAGACGGCGCCGTGAATGATGTTGCGGCGCGTGACCATGAGGATGGCGCCCGTGACCGCCAGGGCGGCGAAAAAGCCGAAGAGGAATTTGTCCGCGGTCATCTACTCACCACCTGTCGCCTGGATGGCGGTTTCGTGCTTTTCGTCATCGTAGGCCAGGAATAGAGCGACGCCGAGCATGATCAGCGTGGTGACGATGGCAGACACCACGGGGTGCTTCCATCCCCAGTTCTGCTGCACCAGAAGGGCGCTGCCCACAACGATGACGTTCACAAGTGCCAGCGGAATCAGAAAACGCCAGCCCAGGCGCATCAATTGGTCAAAGCGATAGCGGGGGAAAGTGAAGCGCACCCACAGGAAGGCGTACACGTAGGCGCCCACTTTTGCAAGAAACCAGAACGCGCCATGAATCCCGGCTTTCACCGGGTCGGGAGCAAACAGCGCCGCGGCCATCACCGCGGCCAGCAGCGTGCAAAGCCCGGCGACCATCAGCATGACCAGCTTTTGAATCTTTACCGGCTGGCGGGGCACCAGCTTGAGCGAGTAGAGTGCGACGGCGAGAAACAGCAGGGATGGAAGAGCGTCGAGCATCTCTACGGAAGTGCGCAGGAGATGCTGGTGTATGCTGGGGTACGGTCGCAGCCAGCCGCCCAGAAACAAAGTGGTGGCAATGGCGCCAACCACGACCATATTCGCGTACTCCGCCAGGAAATAGAGCGCCCAGCGGAAACCGCTGTACTCGGTCATGTATCCGGCAACGAGCTCGGATTCCGCTTCCGGCAAATCGAAGGGCGCGCGGTTGGTCTCCGCAATCGAGCCAACGAAATAAATGAAGAACCCGACGGGAACCACGGCGATAAACCATACTCCCTGGTCAGCCTGTGCCTGGACGATTTCCTTCATGGAGAGGGAGCCGGCGAGGAGCAGTGCGGATACCAGGCCGAGGCCCGCGGCGGTTTCGTAACTGACCAGCTGGGCAGCGCTGCGGAGAGCGCCGAGCAAAGAATAGTGGCTGTTCGAAGCCCATCCTCCCAGCACGATGCCGTAGATACCGAGCGAGCTGATGGCCAAGATAAAAAGCAGACCGACGTTGATGTCGGCAATCTGAAAGGCCGGGCCAATAGGAAGTGCGGCGAATGCCAGCAAGGCCATGGTCACGCTCATGACCGGCGCGACCCAGAAGAGGAACCAGTCGGCTTTCTCCGGGATGATGTCTTCCTTAAGCATGAGCTTGAAAGCATCGGCAAGAGGCTGAAGAAGCCCGTGCGGTCCCACGCGCATGGGGCCGAGGCGAGCCTGCATATCGGCCATGACTTTGCGTTCAAGGAGCACAATATAGCCGGCCATCAGCGGAAAAACGGCGACGATGATGACGCCGTACAGAACGGGGAGAACGAAGGGGAGAATCGTTTGGATAATGGAGTGGATCATCAGCGGTCCACTTCCCCGAGCACGATATCTATGGTGCCGATGATGGCGACGACATCGGCGACGAGCGAGCCTCGCGCCATTTTGTCGAAGGCCTGGAGATTGATGAACGAGGGCGGGCGGACGCGCACCCGATAGGGCTGCGTGGTGCCGTCGCTGACGATGTAGTAGCCCAGCTCGCCCTTGGGCGCTTCGATGGCGTGATAGACCTCTCCCGGCGGCGGCTTCAGCACTTTGCCCACTTTGGCCATGATCGGGCTGGAAGGAATATTCTCGATTGCCTGCAGACAAATTCGGCGCGACTGGCGCATCTCTTCCATGCGCACGACGTAACGATCATAAGTATCGCCGGTCGGGCGTGTGGGAATGTCGAATTCGTACTGGTCATACGCTGCGTAGGGCGCTGCTTTGCGGATGTCCCATTTTTTGCCGCTGGCGCGCAGCACCGGGCCGGTGACGCCCAGTGCAATGGCGTCTTCGGTGGAGAGGATGCCGATGCCCTTTGTGCGGCCGACCCAGATGCGATTTTCGGTGAGCAGGGTTTCGTACTCGTCCACTTTTCCAGCGAAGTCGTCGCAGAAGCGCTTCACATCGTGCTCGAAGCCGTCGTAGGTTTCGTACTGCAAGCCGCCGATGCGGAAGGCATGGGTGGTCAGGCGCGCGCCGCAATACTTCTCGAAAATCTTCAGAATTTCTTCGCGCTCACGGAAACAATAAAACACCGGAGTGAGGGCGCCAATATCGAGAGCATGTGTTCCCAGCCAGAGCAAGTGGCTGGCGATTCGTTGCAGCTCGGTAAGAATCGTGCGCACCACGCGGGCGCGCGGCGGCGCTTCCGCGGCCAGCAATTTTTCGACCGCCTCGCAATAGCCCAGGCCGTTTGAGACCGCGGCGACGTAGTCCATGCGGTCCACGTAAGGCGCAAATTGCTGATAGCTGCGGTGCTCGGCAATTTTCTCGACCCCGCGGTGGAGGTAGCCGATGACGCATTCGGATTCCACCACGCGTTCGCCGTCGAGCTTCAATTTCACGCGCAGCACGCCGTGCGTGGAGGGGTGCTGCGGCCCCATGTTGAGGATGATTTCGTCGGCGCCTAGCACCGTGGTGGTAACTTCGGAGCTGCCGTTTGTGGGCTGGTCGGTCATTGACGGTGGCTATTGCCCGCTTTCGATGCCCAGGTTTTCGCGCACCCAGGCGGGGTCCTGTTTCAAAATGTCGTAATCCTTGCGCAAGGGAAATCCTTGCCATTCATCGGGCAGCAAGATGCGCTTCAAATTCGGGTGGCCTTCGAAAATGATGCCGAACATGTCGTAGCACTCGCGCTCGAGCCAGTTCGCTGCAGGCCAGATTTCCACGACGCTTGGGACCGGCTCGTTTTCGCCGGCATGAGCCTTCAAGCGCAGCCGCTCGTTCTTGGGGAACGAATACAAATTCAAAATTATATCGAAGCGCTTCTCGCGCTTGGGCCAGTCCACGGCAGTCAGGTCGGCGAGCATGTCGAATTGTTCCGTGTCGTGGCAATGGCGGGAAATGTCGCGCAATTTATCCGCGGCGACCAGAATGATCGGTTGCTTGCGATCGAGCGTGGCTTCGCGAATGGCCTCGCCGAATTTTTCTTTCAACCTCCTGACCAGGTCATTTTCAAGCGGGATCGGCGCGAGGGGGTTCGGCTTGGGTGCGGCGGGTGCAGCCGGTTTGGGGGGTGCCGCGGCGGCCGGGGGCGCTGGCGGGACAGGTGCGCCTTCCGCCTTGCCTTCCGGCGAATTCGGGGTTGGTGCTTTCTCCGAAGGATCGTTGGCCATCAGTTCAATTGTCTCTTGTGGCCGGACGCGAGAGCACAGGTCTGGTCCATCCGGCCGCGAGCAGCCCGCCTTTTTAACACACCCGGAAAATCAACGTCAACGCATTAGGAAAGAAGAACTTCGGGCCCGCTCAGACCCAATCAAGCGCGCCTTTCCGGTAGAGCCACACGTATCCGACCAGCAGAATGCCCAGGAACACCAGCATGGTCAGCAAACCGTACACGCCTAACTGGTTGTACTTGATCGCCCAGGGAAAAAGAAAGATCGTTTCGACATCGAAGATGACGAACAGAATGGCCACGATGTAGAAGCGCACCGAATAACGGCCGCGCGCGGTCCCTTCCGGCGGGATGCCGCACTCGTACGGCTCCAATTTGGCCCCGGTTGCCCGCATATCCGGGCGGATGTATTTCATGATGACGAGCGTCGCCGCAGGAAAGGCTGCGGCAAGCACAGCGTAAATGAGAATCGGAATGTATTGGCTCGGCATCGGCGAATGAACGCGACATCCTAGCACACCGGTCAAGGGGCGGCCAATGCTGTCAGATTGCCTGGGGCAGTTCAAAGTCATGGTAGTTGTCCGGTCACCGCGTTAGTCAGGATTTAGGCGCTTAATTTGTCTCCCCTCGGAACTGTTTGCGATGTCCAGCCATTTAGGTTTGGGACGCAGTCGCCAAGCGAATATCAATACGACTTGCGCAGCGACCAATTGTCACGGCGGATTCACTACCCATTAACAAACGAGGCATACGTTGCCAACTCCAACTCAGATCGAATTGGAGGAATTGAAATGCGCTCTCGCACGATGCTGGCAGTTTCCCTGATATTGTCTGCGTGGCTAAGCTGCTGCACCGGTAGTGGAAGGAAACTGCAGTTGCCACCTGGTACAGCAACCGCGAAGGGCTACACGCTGTCTGTTTTTATCAAAGCGCCTCTGTCCACAGAAAAGCCGGATTCCATTATTCAGGTAGGGACCACTCTTTTCATCGGGTACCAGAACGCGGGGGACGTGAAGGATGGTTCGGTGCCCGGCCTTACGAACGAAGTTGTGCAATATGATTTGACGAAATCTCCCCCGCAACTCATGAAAACGTTCATAGTTCCGGGGCACGTGGATGGCTTGATGGCCAAAACCAAGACCGAAATCTGGGCCATGGCGAACGAAGATGGAAACCCGATATTGACCATCATTAATCTTACGGACAGTTCCATGAAGAGCTATCAGCCGACTGTGCCTACTGCTCACGGCGGCGGCTTCGACGACATGCAGCTGATCAACGGCGTCGTATACGTTAGCGCTTCGAATCCCAGCAACCCGGGAACACCGCCACCTACGGTCGTTTCGCTCACGCTGAACGCCAATGGCACAACGTTTGACGTTTCCCCGGTGCTCAACGGCGATGCAATGGCGGTGGATATTACGCCATCCGTTGGCGGCTCACCCAACCCGAATTTCAACATGTCGGTTCCGCTGGTGCTAACCGATCCGGATTCGGAAGCAACTGACCCTAACGGCAATCTTGTCCTTGATAGCCAGGCAGACGCAAAACTGATCTTCATTAAGAATCCCGGCCCCGCACAAAGCGTAAGCGTGTTGTCACTATCACTCTTTAATGACAAGGACGGTCCTTCTCTCCCGGTCGATGACACTCGTTTTGTTCCCGCTGCTCCCGGCCCCACTGGCCAATTGTTCATGCTGTTTACCGATGCGAGCAACACAACGTATCGGCTAGATGCACCGTACACAGTGGGTGATGCGTATAGCTGCGGCCAAAACCAAGTAATGAGATTGGACTTGACGACCGGCCATCTGACGCCCGTCGCCGTCGGTCTCGGTAATCCGGCCGCACTGCAGGATCCACACGGAATGGTATTCATTACCATGTAGCCACCGACTGGTGGACTTGAAAACGTTCAGTGCATTTCCGAGGTGAACGAAAAGTGAGGCGGCAGAATTGCCGTTTTATGGTGCTCGCGCTGCCCGCAGTCGTACTACTCCTAGCGAGCTTGGCAGTGACTCCCCTCCGGAGCTCTGCGAATTCTCTGAGCACTGGCGTGATCGCTATGTTCCCGAGACAGGTGGGCGAGTTCGCCTACGCTGATCTGAAGGCGGCGCGAAAGTATTCCTGGTTCCCGCAGCTCCGCGAGCAACTGCTTCCCCCGCAACTTCGTCAATTCGAACGGTTTCTTTCCGCCGCCGGGGTGGACCCGAGCACGCATGTCGAGGAGCTGGCCTGGGGCGAATTGCCCTTGTCGACGTCGGTTGGGGAGGAAGCAGTCGGCGTCGCGCTCGGGTGGTTCGACGCGTCATCGATCGAAGAGCGATTCAAGCAACAGAAGCTGCCTCGAGTTGACTACCGGGGCTACCATCTCTACGCCAATGGAATTAGGAGCGACTCGAGCGACATTTTTTTCACGTTCATGGATTCCAGCACGGCGGCGTTCGGCCCACGGCCAACGCTCGAGAAACTCGTGGACGTCCGCTTGGGCACCAGTGAGAGCTTGCTCACAAACGATACGCTGTTTCCGTTAATCAGCGAGGCGAATGGCAGCGGTGGGTTCTGGGCTGTTCTCGACAAGAACAATACACGCTTCGCGATGCAACAGCTAGTTCCACAAGCCAGCCAGTTTCGGCAGGCGGCCACAATCATCAACCGGGTGCACGCCATGGTGATCATTGTGGACGCCGGAAGTGGCCTTGACGCGCGGTTCCTAGCAGTCTGCGATTCTGTGGACGATGCCAATCTTCTGGGTGTCGCGCTACAGGCAGGGGTGATGTACCGGCGTTACCAGGATGCGCAAACACATCCTGCGTTGGCGCAGGTGCTCGATAACATTCGGGTTACACCCAGCGGAGATAGGCTTACTGTGGAGGTGCCGGTGAGCGAGGACCAACTGGGCGCACTTATCACGAGCAAGCAATTTGCGAACAAGATGTAGAAGGGAGCAGAAAAATGTGGCTGTGGAGTCGAGGCGTGTTTGACTCTTCGGCTTCCAACAGAACTACCGGCTGCGCATAACGCTGACTTTACGAGTGCACCGACACAAACTTCGTGATGAACCAATGGTCAAATGAACCGCTAATGGCTCTGGGAACTGACCCCGACTGGCGGCCGCTGTTCCATCCGCAATTGACCCACGGCTGGGAACTTACGACGGCGACTGGTTGCGAGACCTATTCGTGGCGGGCGCCGTGGAGGACGTCAACGGCGTGGGGGAGGAGTTCGGCGATAGCGTCGAGCGATTCGACGGCGCCCTTGGGGCTCCCGGGTAAATTGATGATGATGGTTTTATTGCGGATGGCGGCGACGGCGCGGGAGAGCAGGGCGCGCTCCGTTTTCTTGATGCCTTCGGCGCGCATGTGTTCGGCAAATCCGGGGATAAGTCTCTCGGCGACTGCGATGGTGGCCTCCGGGGTCACATCGCGCGGCCCGACACCCGTACCGCCGGTGGTGAGAATGGCATCGGCATCGTTGGACGCAGCGGTGCGCAATAGCAATTCTTCGATGGCTTCGCGATCGTCGGCCAGCACGCTGGTGGAGACAATCCTCCAACCGAGTTCGCGGCAGCGAGTCACGACGGCAGGCCCGGAGCGGTCTTCGTATGTTCCGGCGGCAACCGAATCGCTGATAGTAATGATGGAAATGCGCATAGAAAGGATCGCGGGGAGTTATTTCTCCGCGGGGGCACCCTCTTCCGATTCCGCGCCGTCGCGGGACTGTTCGTCCATCAGGCGCAGGGCTTCCATGAGCAGCCCGGTGGTGGTGCGGGATATGGTCGAACGGGTGGGGGAGGAATTGAAATCAATCTCGAATTCGCCGTCCGGCCAACGCACCACTTGATAGACCACCGCTTCGCCTTCGGATTTGCCCAGCTTCGCGTCGGTACACTGCCCGGAGGAAAAGAACAGTTCGCCGGTCTCGTCACCGCGCCGGATGGTCAGGCGGCAGGATTTCTGGCCCATTTCGAGCGACTGCATCAAGTCCAGGATGCTCATTTCCTCCAGGCGGCCCTGGATCACGCCGGGCCGCACGGCGCGATTCTGCATTTTCTCGAGATGCAGACGATCCACGACTTTTTTCGTGCGGCGGACGAGATCCTTCACAAAAAACGGTTTGGGGAAGAATTCTTCGACGCCTTCGACCATGGGGCGCAGTTTTTCCTCGATGTCGCTGCGGCTGGCAAGAAAGATGAAGGGAATTTGCTTGGTCTGCTGGCGGGCGCGCAGTTTTTCATACAGCTGGCGGCCATCCAGCCCGGGCATCCGATAGTCGCAGACCACCAGGTCCGGGGGATCGTCCACAATTTTCAGCAGGGCGTCGGCACCGTCGGCGGCGGCGCGCGCGTCGCAGTGAGGGGAGAGGCCTTTCATGAGCAGGTCGAGGACCAGCGCGTTGTCGTCCACAACGAGCACCTTGACGTCCTTGATGGGCGTCATCGCCTGGCTCGCTTTCCTTGACGCAGGTACACCCCGCTGCGCCCGCCGGATTTTTTCACCAGACGCAAATCGGTGATCTCCATGCCGCGCTCAATCGCCTTGCACATATCATAAATCGTAAGGGCAGCCACAGACGCCGCAACCAGCGCCTCCATTTCCACACCCGTAGGTCCAGTGGCTGTCGCCTCAGCGGTGAGCTCAATTCCATTCTGGCACAGCTTGGCGCGCACATCTACGTGCGTCAAGGCGATGGGGTGACAAAGCGGAATCAGCTCGGCGGTGCGCTTGGCGGCGGTGATTCCAGCAATTCTGGCGATTTCGAGGGGGTTCCCTTTGCGCGATTTCAAGCGGCGGACGGCTGCCACGGTCGAGCGCTTCATGCGCACGAAGGCCTGGGCCACGGCGACCCGCGTGGTGGAGGGTTTGGCGGAAACGTCCACCATCCGTACGCGGCCTTTGCTGTCGTAGTGAGATAGCTTCTTCATGGCGTCTGCAAACTAGAAAAGACCGCGGCGGAGCAAAACATCCACCCAATCGCCGGGCGCGAGCTTCAATTTCGCCTCGTGGATCACCAAAAAGCAATTGCTGCGGACCACCGCGCCGATGTCTCCCGAGCCCTCCCAGTGAAGCAGCGCAACAGTCGGCTCACCACTGGGCCAGGCGACGCGAGCCGGCAAGAAGTGCGTGAGCGCGGCGCGCTGTTCGATGGGATGCTGGAGCTTGGCGCGGAAAAATGGCAGGGGTTGCGGCTTGTGGCCGCTCAGTAACTCGATGGCCGGAACGACAAGCAGCTCGAAAGTGACCATGGTGGAGACGGGGTTTCCCGGCAGTCCGAATACCGGCTTGTTCTTGCAACGGCCAAAGACAGCGGGCTTGCCGGGGCGAATGGCAAGGGCATCGAAATAGAATTCCGCACCCAGCTCGCGCAGGACTTGTTCAACCAGGTCGTACTTCCCTGCCGACACGCCGCCGGTGAGCACGAGTAAATCTGATTCCAGGCCGCGCTCGATGAGCATGCGAAGCTGGCCCACTTCGTCGGGCGCGTTTCCGAGCAACACGGGTGCGCCGCCAGCCAAAGTTACCTGGGCGGCGAGCGAGATGCTGTTGCTGTTGCGGATCTGGAATGGCCCAGGAATCTGATCCACGACAACTACTTCATCGCCGGTGGAAAGGATGGCCACGCGCGGCCGTCGGCTGACCATTATTTTCGAGCGGCCCACCTGGGCGGCCATGGCCAGCTCGGCGTAGCCAAGCCGCGTGCCGCGCGTGAGGACCACTTCGCCGGCGCGAGTCTCACTTCCCGCGAGAACGAAATTCTGATGCGCCTGGGCGGCATGTTCGAAGGTGACCATGTCGCCGTCCGTGCGCGTTTGCTCAACCATGACAACCGTGTCGGCGCCTTTGGGGACGGCCGCGCCGGTCATGATCGGCACGCAAGTCCCCGGCTCGACGGTGCCTTCAAACGGCACGCCGGCGCGACTTTCGCCAATCAGGCGCAGCCTGGCGCCGCGTTGCACGGCGTCTGCGGCGCGCAGCGCGAATCCATCGCGAGTGGAACGGTTGAACGGAGGATAGTTGCGGTCCGCGGGTATGTTTTCGGCCAGGAATCTGCCCAGCGCCTGCGCGGGGTCCTGGGCGTAGATGACCGCTTCCGGCTGCGGATTGCAGAGATGGGTGCGGACGGTGTCGATGACTTTTGCGCGCGCCGCTTCGTAGGAAAGCATGGCGGCCTACAGCCAGGAGGAAAGCTTCGTGCCACGCGGGACGATGGTGGCGTCGCGCTCCGGACCGGTGGAGATCATGCCGATTTCCACCTGGAGCTTATCGGAAATGAAACTCAGATAGTCGCGCGCTGCCGTAGGGAGATCTTTTACGTCGCGGACTCCCGGCGTGGGTTTTCGCCAGCCGGGGAGGGTGTGGTATTCAGGCTCGACCTGCGCGAGTGTTTCGACGTCCGGAGGAAACTCGGTTAGCCGCTGGCCTTTGAGTTTGTAGCCGACGCAAACTTTGATTTCCGGCTGCGCGTCGAAGACGTCGAGCTTGGTGACCACCAGCGAATCGATTCCATTCAGCATTTTCGCGAACCGCAGGACTTCGAGATCCAGCCAGCCACAGCGCCGTGGGCGGCCGGTGACGGCGCCGAATTCATTTCCGCGCTGGCGGACTTCGTTGGCGTCAAGGTCGGGCATCTCCGTGGGAAAAGGGCCTGCGCCGACGCGAGTGGTGTAGGCCTTGGTGACGCCCACCACTCCGGTGAGGCGAGTGGGCGCGACGCCGAGCCCGGTGGCGACGCCTCCCGAAGTTGCATTTGAGGAAGTGACAAACGGGTAGGTACCGTGATCAATATCGAGCATGGTGCCCTGCGCACCTTCGAAGAGCACCGGTTCGCCATTGTCGAGCGCACGATTGAGAAGCACGGCGGTGTCCGCCACCAGCCCTCGAATGTGCGCGACGAGCTCGAGATACTGTTCGAAGATTCCTGCGGTTTCGAGCGGATGGCCGAAGGTGGCGCGGCTGATGGCGTCCTTTTCCTTGATCACGCGCTCGAGTTTTTCGCGGAAGCGGTCGGCGTCCAGCAAATCGCACACGCGGATACCGCGGCGGGCCATCTTGTCTTCGTAGGTGGGGCCGATGCCGCGAGACGTGGTGCCGATCTTGGCGGCTCCGAGCGCCGCTTCGGAGGCTTTGTCCATCTCGCGGTGGTAAGGAAAAATTACATGCGCGCGGTTGCTGAGGAAGAGCCGGCCGCGCACTTCGATGCCGGACTTGCGCAAATTTTCCAGCTCACCGACGAGGGCGGCGGGATCTACCACGGTTCCCGCGCCGATGACAGCTTTCTTCTCCGGTCGCAGGATGCCGCTGGGAATCAATTGCAGGACGTAGCGATGGCCGTTGAAGATGACGGTGTGGCCGGCATTGTGGCCGCCAGCGTAGCGCGCGACGTAGTCGAAGGTTGATGCGAGGTAGTCGACGACCTTGCCCTTGCCCTCGTCGCCCCACTGCGCGCCGACTACGACCACTGCCTTTGTCGCAGATTTCTCCATGCGCTCCGCCGCTCCGCGTCTTTGCGGGCCGCACAATCCCCCGACATTTTGTTGCGTGAATCAGGACAGGAGGGCTGACGCGGCAAACACCGACAAAAGATGGTACGCCGCGCAAGGTTGCAACGCAAGCGCAGCAGTTCAGTGGATTTGGTTGGCGCGGAAGCAGTCGGGACCGTGGTCGTTGACCATGCCGGTGGCTTGCATGAAGGCGTAGCAGATAGTGGAGCCCACGAAGCGGAAGCCGCGGTGCTTCAAATCCTTGCTCATGGCGTCGGACTCGGCGGTTTTCGCGGGGACCTTTTGCGCGCGGCTCCAGTCAAGTTTCTTCGGCTTGCCCCCGACGAACTGCCAGATGTAGCGGTCGAAGCTGCCAAATTCCTTTTGCACGCGCAGGAAGGCTTGGGCATTGGAAATCGCCGCGGCGATCTTCAGGCGGTTGCGGACGATTCCCGGATCGCGCAGGAGTTGGCGCACTTTCGGTTTTCGGTAACGCGCGACTTTCTCGGCGTTGAAGTGGTCGAATGCGCGGCGGTAGTTTTCGCGCTTGTTGAGAATTATTTCCCAGCTTAGGCCGGCCTGCGCACCTTCGAGAATCAGAAATTCGAATAGGGCGCCATCGTCGTGCAGCGGCACGCCCCACTCCTCGTCGTGGTAGGCGATCATGAGTGGGCTTTTGGCCCAGCTACAGCGGCGAATTTCATTCACGCTGATCTCGATTTCGGTTCGCCGCGTGAGCCCTCAAGCACGCGGAACAGAGGCAATCGGCATACTGCGCGCGCAATTTTCCGGCGGTCTCGCCGTCCAGCTTGACTTCCTCGCACCAGCAGCCGTGCTGCGGAGCGCCGCAATCGAACGTTGCGCCGCACGCTTCGCATCGCTTGCGTGTCGGGGCACACCCATCGCGCTGCGTTCGCACGGCCTTCTGGATCGTGCGCCGACTTCCGGTTGTCATCGAATTCCGCCCGGGATTCGCGCCTAGGAAAGGTGGCGCTCGAGAACTTCCACGATGTGGTCTTTGGGATGAGCACCAACTATCTGGTCGGCTACCTGGCCATTTTTGAAGATTAGCAAAGTGGGAATGCCACGGATCTGGTACTTCCCCGCGGCGTTAATGTTCTCATCCACGTTGAGTTTCACCACTTTCAGTTTGCCGGCGTTTTCCCGCGCGATTTCTTCCACCGTCGGTGAAAGCATGTGGCACGGCCGGCACCAATCGGCCCAGAAGTCCACCATCACGGGCTGGGTCTTGCTCGCTTCGATGACATCGGTTTGAAAGTTTGTGTCGTTAACTGCTTGAACGTTATCTGCCATTGTTTTCCCTTGTTGCGCGGTTCCCGAAGATTTCCAGGATTCATGCGCTAACGTTTAGATGTTCCAGACGCCCGAGGGATTCTAGTCCTCTTAGCCGCCTCATACAACGTGACATACGCGGCAGCTGAGGCTTTCCACGAAAAATCCTTGGCCATTCCGTTGGTTTGCAGCGCGTGCCAGGCCTTGGGGTCCTTGTAGGCTTTCAATGCCGCCTTCACGGAGCTCAGCAGGGCTTTTCCAGTGTAGTCCTCGAACTTGAATCCAGTGCCTTGCAAGGATTTGGGCTCGAAATTCTGGATGGTGTCATCCAGGCCGCCGGTCGAGCGCACAATCGGTACCGTGCCGTAGCGCAGGCTGTAAATCTGGTTCAAGCCACAAGGTTCATAGCGCGAGGGCATCAGGAACATGTCCGCGCCGGCTTCGATCTTGTGCGCTAGGGCATTGTCGAAGCCCACTTTTACACCCACACGCGACGAATACCTTTCCGCCAGCGTCTTGAACAGAGCTTCGTATTCCGGCTGTCCGGTGCCGAGAACCACCAGCGCAAGATTTTCCTTCATCAGGTCGGCGGCGACTTCGGCAATCAGATCGAAACCCTTTTGGTCGGCGAACCGGGAAATAATGCCGATCAGCGGCCGGTCCATATTTTCGGCAGGGAGCTTGAATTGCGCGAGCAGATCTTTTTTGCAGGCCTTCTTCCCTTCCAGATTGTGCGCCGAATAGTTCTGGGCGATTAATTTGTCGGCATCCGGGCTCCACACGGCGTAATCCACGCCGTTCAGGATGCCAACGAGGTTTTCCGAGCGAAGGCGGATGACGCCCTCAAGGCCCAGGCCGTATTCCGGCGTCTGGATTTCCTTGGCATAGCGGCGGCTGACGGTGGTCAAGTAGTCGGAATACATTAGACCGCCCTTGAGGAAATTCACCTTGCCGTAGTATTCCAGCGCGTCCATGGTGAACAAATTGTCGGGCAAGCCGATTTTGCGCATGGCCGTCTGTGGGAACAAACCCTGGTAGCCGAGATTGTGAATGGTGAAAACCACCGGGAGGGTGCGCACCACGGGATCGGTTGAGTGCTGCGTGCGCAACAGGAGGGGGACCAGGGCCGATTGCCAGTCGTGGCAATGAATGACGTCGGGAAGCCACACGCGCTTGGTGAATTCAATGGCCGCGCGGGAAAATTCGGCGAAGCGCTCGGCGTTGTCCGGATAGTCGCCGGTCTTATCGCCGTAGAGCGCCTCGCGATCGAAATATTCGGGGTCGTCCACAAAAAAGTAGCGCACGCCCTCGACGGATTGGCCTTCGGCGAGCGTGGGAAAGCGCAGCTTATCGCCCTGCGGGATGGTGACGCTGAAGATGATGGTAGAAGTGATTTTGTTCCCGCGGTAGCGCGGAAGGAGCACGGCTACTTCGTGCCCCATCTCCACGAGCGCTTTCGGCAGCGCTTCCACCACATCTGCCAAGCCGCCGGTTTTTGAGTACGGCAATCCTTCAGAGGAAATGAACAGGATTTTCATGGGCCCTCAGTCGAAACAAAAACGGTAACGGAACACCACGGCTTCGTCAAGCCACGCCTGCGCGCGATTTCCATCTGGAATTGTTACACTCTGCGGCGACATGGCGCGACAGAGGATGGGGCAGCACTTTCTGGGAGACCTTGACTGGCGGAAACGCATCCTGGAATCGCTGCCTGCGGCGGCCGAAGAGACGTGGATTGAAATCGGAGCCGGCCATGGCGAGATGACGGAATTGCTGGCGCGCCGCGCGCGCCGCGTGATTGCCGTGGAGGCGGATCCACCGCTGGCACAGGCCTTGCGCGATAAAACTGCAGCGCACCCGAAGGATTGGCCCGGCGTGGAGATTGTTTCCGGCGATGTGCTGTCACTCGACCTGGGAAAAATCGCGGGGGGCCTGTTCCGAGTGTACGGGAATCTTCCTTACTACATTACGTCGCCAATCCTTCAGCAACTATTCCGCTACTCGAATCAGCTCCAATCGATTCACATCGTCATTCAGCACGAAGTGGCACTGCGCATCGCAGCGCTTCCCGGACGCCGCACGTACGGTTTCCTCTCCGCACTCTGCCAGTTTTACAGCCGGCCGGAAATTGGATTTCGAATTCCGCCGGGCGCGTTTCGGCCACCTCCGAAAGTCACGTCGGCGCTGGTGCACATGGGGCTGCCGGGAGAACGCGCCACGCTGGGGATTGCGGACGAAAAGGAATTCATCGAATTCATCGGCACCTGCTTCGGCCAGAAACGCAAGACGCTGCGCAACAACTTGCGTTCAGGCGCGGCTGAGGAGCGGATTCACGCGGCTCTTGCCGAAGCTGGTCTGCGACCGGATGCGCGCGCCGAGCAGCTTTCGTTAGAGCAGTTTGCTTCCTTATTTGAACGTCTG